>Ga0180438_10000114_pt1 | contig 167373 bp, 146 predicted proteins | sample SS_ome_12_FD_132455 | JGI IMG/M metagenome (GOLD analysis project Ga0180438, IMG submission 132455) | Hypersaline lake sediment archaeal communities from the Salton Sea, California, USA - SS_3_D_2 metaG | ecosystem: Environmental > Aquatic > Non-marine Saline and Alkaline > Hypersaline >... | reverse complement strand
GTGGTACGTGAGCTGGGTTCAGACCGTCGTGAGACAGGTCGGTCCCTATCTGCTGTGGGCGTTCGAAACTTGAGGGGGTTCTTCTTTAGTACGAGAGGATTTGGAAGGACGAAGCTCTGGTGTTCCAGTTGTCGCGCTAGCGGCACGGCTGGATAGCTATCTTCGGAAAGGATAAACGCTGAAAGCATATAAGCGTGAAGCCCTCCCCGAGATTAGGTTTCGTAAGAGTCTCTGACTCGAAAGTCCCCTGGAAGACGACCAGGTCGATAGGCTGGATGTGTAAGCTCAGTAATGAGTTCAGCTAACCAGTACTAACGGACGAATGCTTGACCACATATATCCAACGCTCTTGCTCTTTATGTGGAAAGAGGCCAAGGAGAAACGAGATAAAGGTGATGCCTAGTCATTATTGACTTCGCAACATTGCCACAATTGCAATCATTCCAAATCAAGCGTGGGCCGGTCGACAGGCTACCCACGTTTCTTCCGGCGACCATATCTGAAAGGTCACACCCGTTCCCTTTCCGAACACGGCAGTTAAGCTTTCAGAGCCGATGATAGTACTACAAGTGCGAAAGTAGGTATTGCCGGATTTTTTAAACATCAAACCCGCGTGTCTTGATCATTCGAGCCGCGGGTTTTTTGTTGCGCTCTATCGTCACTAGAATCCACAGCGAGAAATCGGCTTCTCGCACCGGAATATCGATATGCAGTATCAAGTCAAAGGCTTTCCCGCGGTCACGCGTCTCCTCGTACTGCTCACCGGCGCGGTTGCCGGCATCGTCGTCTTCCTGCTCAGCGTGACCGCCACGCTTCTCGGTGGTTTCACCGCCCTCCCCAGGACCCTGCCCGACGGGCAATTAACCATCCTCTACTTGTCGGGTCTGGTCGCACTGCTACCCACCGTTGGTCTACTCGCCATCAGGAAATGGGAACGCGTCCACAACAACGACCGCGCACAGGCATGCACACGACTTCTAAAGTGCCTGACCATCATGATCGTTGGTGGGGGTACGGCCCTGATCCTCAAGGCAACCATCCAAATATGGCTGCGTGATTTCGACGACGAGCTTCCGACAGCGGGAATCCTTTATTTGTGTGGGGCGTTTTGCTTCTTGGAGTACCTGCGGGATTATCGACCCGTCGCTGCTGAGCGACCGGGCATCTCGATGCGGCGACAATGCCTGAGATATCTGCTCATCTCGGCGGTGACAATCGGCATAACGGCCGCGTTTCTGGCTTACATGTTCGCCACTGGCAGAATTCGCTGAGCGACACAATCTCTGAAGCCTCTCTCGCGCACGACTATACCGGAGATTCCGGTTGTAGTCCTGGCGAGCAGAGCACTTGCTACTGCGATTTTCGGCCATTCTCCCCTGCCCCGTGAAAAAAAGCTACGCTTCAGATGGGCCGCGCGGTCACTTCCTAGCGAAGGCTCCCACTCAAGTCGCGCATGCTGGCGGTTCCGCCGGTAGCGACGCCGGCGTCTGGCTATTCAACGCGTCTGGCAAATCAGACGTCCAACGGTTCGACCGACGGCGACACCCATCAGCAAGGCAGGCTACCCTGCGCCAAAATTCTCAAATTCTCCAGTAGGACAATATGATTCAAAACACAAATCTTGGCCGCCTGTTTCTCGCCCTCCTATTCGGCGCTGTATCTTCGTTACCCGCTCTGGCGGAAGATCCGCAAGAAACAGAAAGCCCCCAGAAAATCGCTTCCGCCGAGAGCAACCAATCTCCGCAAGATACTGTCCCGGAAAACCAATCTCACGAAGAAGGGACGGTACCCTACACCGTTTGGGACTTCGAAATCGTCGTCGAGGCCAAGCAGCACGAGCCGGCCGGCAAGAACGTCGATCAATTCAACGCCACACTCCGCTTCTCCGCCATTCTGCCGCACGGCACGAGTGCACCCCAGGACTGGGCCGGCTTCGGCACCATGAACTCGGTCGTTGTCAGTCGGGCTGCCGACTCGCACCAGGCTCCACACAAAGCGGCGCCGCAATTCAATCTCCGTGCCGTCACCTCCTGGGCGCAAGCTTCGAACACGATCAACGTCGTGGTTTGGCCGAACGATGCAGTGACCTACAGCCTGACCACGGGTGAGGTGTTGGGCACGACCGGGGTGCTAAACTTCATGCTGGAGGGTGCCTCTTACGCCGGCGTGCAGGGCACCGCCTTGGCATTCTCGCTGCCGGACACCACCGCCGGCGGCGCTGAGTTCGTCTGTAAGTTCGATACCTCAGACAAGCATGTCTGCTGGTACGAAGGGACCGCCACCCTCAAGGTCCGCAGCAAGAAGGATCTCTTGCTCCCGCCGTGGAATTCTGCCGAAGAGTCACAGAACGGCCAATCTCCCTCTCCCTCGACCTCAAAAACGGCTGAAGCGGACTCGCTCAAGTCTCCCCCTGCCAGTCCCTCCAAACGCGACGTCGCGCAGGCCCCATAGCGGGCAAAACTCGTGACGGGCAACGGTTCATCTACCACTTCTCTTACGTCGCGTTGTCGCCTGAGAAACGTCGATCTATCTGCGGGTGCAGGGTTCCCAGCCGCCGTGGTGGCCACGTCGGAAAGGCGAGGTCACCACGGATCGGGACTTCGCCCTGCTAACAAACCTCTACTTGATAAACGCGGGTGCCCGCATTGTCACGTCAGCGCAGGCCGACTCGGCGAGCCGGAGGGGGGCTCATTTTGATTTGACTTTGTCGTCGATTTCGCTACATTGATGGGCGTTAAATACGAAATCGGATTCGTGAAGTGCGCGGCTCGCATGTGAGCCGCCGTCTACCTCCCAAGAAGAAAACACGAACAATCGCGCCTGTGGTATCCATCGGGGCTGGAAGGGAATGTGCCCTTCGGTATTCGAGAGAGAGCCCGCGCCGATTCGGTGGCCGGAGCGGCTGGCAAGATGACCAGCCCCAAATTCCGGAACATGATCCACCGAGCCTGCGCGGGCTTTTTTAATGTCGCCACCTAACCCTCGAGGATTCATCATCACTAACCCGAAACGTCACGGTTTCTTGCATCAAATGACGTAAGTCGTTTCGAAATGCCCCCCCGTAATCCGAAGCGTGAGCGAGGGCAACTGAGAACGGCTGCTGCGTATAGCAGCCGAGCGCAAGGCGGTAGCTTCACACACAAACGAACGACGTCACAACACTGGCAGAGCCAGTGGCACCCTCAATCCAACTTCTCATTGGCGTCACGGAGTGCCGCACGACTATGGCCGAAGACGAAAGCCCTAAATCCACATGAAGTTCCCTCAACCAATGAAAAAACGCTGACGCTTCGGGCTAGCAAGGAGAATACCCATCTACCTGCCACACGAAAGCAAACAAACGTTGAACATCTGCCGAACAAGCGCCGAAAATCGATCGAACAAGCAATGAACGACCCTCGAACAAGTATCGCAAAGATAGGCAAACGTGGGGCCATAGAAGGTCGCAGACCGCTCCCCTCGCCGTTGTGGTTTGGCTCGGCAAAAACGCCCCAAATCCCCTTCTCGAGAGGGCCTTTTTAGGCCACCTGGACGGCCATACGCGATTGTCGTCGGGTAGCAGCTCTGGTATATTTACCGGATTCGCGACAGTGGCTCCTAATGAGCTGGTCCTAGGTGGGATCGGCGGCCGACTGTGGCAGAGTACCTTCAACACGTTTCGGTTAAAAATCACTAAATGGTCAATCGCAATTTAATTCGGGGTTTGGACTTAGCGTCAGAGGATTGGGAGCAGGAACTCTCCGCCGCACTGGGCGGATCGGATGCAGACGCATTCGACTTTGGAGGAGGTGACCTCGACGTTAATCAGATCGTGCCGGGCACCATCCTACGAGTCGACAACGAGGTGGTCCTCGTCGACGTCGGCTACAAGAGCGAAGGCGTCATCAGCCGCAGCGAGTGGGACGAAGACGACGACGAGCCAGAAGTCGGCCAGGTTGTCGACGTGCTCATCGAGGAGATGGAAGATGCCTCGATGCCGGCCGAAGCCCATCAAGGAATGATCACCCTCTCCAAGCGGAAAGCTAAGAAGATCCGCGAGTGGGAAAAGGTCATGTCGACGGTCAACGAGGACGACATCGTCACCGGTACCGTCACGCGAAAAATCAAAGGCGGTATGCTGGTCGATATCGGCGTGAACGTCTTCTTGCCCGCCAGCCAGGTCGACATCCGCCGACCTTCGGACATTGGCGAATACATCGGCCGCACGATTCAATGCAAAGTGCTCAAGATCGACGAAGCACGCCGCAACATCGTGGTCAGCCGCCGCTCGCTCATCGAAGACGAGCGCAAAAAGCAGAAGGACGACCTACTCACGGAATTGGAAGTCGGTCAACTCCGCAACGGCGTGGTCAAGAATATCGCCGACTTCGGTGCCTTCGTCGACCTCGGTGGACTCGACGGCCTGCTGCATATCACCGATATGAGCTGGGGCCGCATCGGTCACCCGTCGGAAATGGTCGCCATCGATCAGGAGATCGAGGTCCAGATCCTGCATATCGACCATGAGAAGGAAAAGATCGCCCTCGGCCTCAAACAGAAGACCCCCAGCCCGTGGGCTGCGGCCATCGACAAGTATCCGGTCGACGCTCGCGTCAAGGGAACCGTGGTCAACGTCATGACCTACGGTGCCTTCGTCAAGCTGGAAGAAGGAATCGAAGGTCTGGTCCACATCAGCGAAATGTCGTGGACTCGCCGCATCAATCACCCCAGCGAACTGGTCGCGATCGGCGACGAGATCGACGTGGTGGTACTCGGCGTCAACCAGGAGAAGGAAGAGATTTCTCTTGGTATGAAGCAGACTCAGGACAATCCGTGGGACAAGGTCGCCGACCAATACCCGCCAGGAAGCCTGGTCAAGGGTACGGTTCGCAACCTGACGAACTACGGTGCCTTCATCGAGATCGAAGAGGGAATCGACGGCCTGCTGCACGTCAGCGATATGTCGTGGACGCGCAAGATCAGCCACCCCAGCGAAATGATCGAAAAGGGTCAGGAGCTGGACTGCAAGGTGATCTCGGTCGACCAGCAGCGTCGGCGTATCGCCTTGGGCCTGAAGCAAATGAGCGAAGATCCCTGGGCCAACGATATCCCCTCGAAGTACCAGCCAGGCCAGATCATCAAGGGAGCGGTCACCAAGCTCACCAACTTCGGCGTCTTCGTCGGACTGGAGAATGGGCTCGAAGGTCTGCTCCACATCTCGGAACTCTCGGACGAAAAGATCGAGAACCCCGAAGAGGTGGTCAAAGAAGGCGAAGAAATCGAGGTCAAGATTCTGCGAGTCGACACCGACGAGCGGAAGATTGGACTGTCGCGGAAGCGTGTCGAATGGGCCGAGGATGATCTCGAGATGGACATCCCAGGTGAGACCAAGCAGGCACCCATTCCGCAGCCGTCGGGTCCGCTCAAGGGCGGTATCGGCGACGACAGCGGTCCTCTGATCAAGACGCCCGCCATGGCAGAAGAAACTTCCGAAGACGCGACGGAAGAAGCATCCGACGCGTCAGATGCCGAAGAGGCGTCAGAATCGGAATCGTAAAACGGTTCGCCGGAGGGGCATCTCGCCTCTCCGGCTGAGCCGGGGCAAACAGGGGCAAGAAAAACTTCGGACATCATTGAAACGGGGAACGGTCGTGCCGGTTGTCGGGCTTCGATCGAGGGCAGTATCAAGTGCCCGACTTTTCCCTACGGCCGGACCGGCAGTCACATCCGGCTCACCTCCACGATTCGCGCGCAAATTGCAGAGTCGGCGCGGTCGAGGTCGATATCTCAGTCTGTCACTGCACGACAGACAAACTCCACGCGGCGAATCGCGACCGCGGCGCTGGTTCTACAGAACCGCCCTATCGCGACGGCGTCCCCGCGTTGAAATATCGACAGCGTCCCCCTGGTTTGAAACGAGCCCTATGAGCACCACGAAGACAGCCCCCCGTCGCGGCTCCTCTGCCTCGGTCCAATCTCCGCTGGAAACGTATCTCCGCGAGATCAACGAGACCGCACTGCTAACCGCCGCTGACGAAAAAGAGCTCGCCATGGCAATTGGCAACGGCGATGTGAGAGCCCGCGACCGCATGGTCCGCGCGAATCTCCGCCTGGTCGTTAACATCGCCCGTGGCTACACCGGCAAAGGCCTCGGCCTGCAGGACCTCATCGAAGAAGGCAATCTCGGCCTGCTTCGTGCCGTCGAAGGCTTCGACCCCGGTATGGGCACACGATTCTCGACCTATGCCAGCTACTGGATCAAACAATCGATCAAGCGGGCCCTGATCAACTCCGCCAAGACGATCCGTATCCCTGCCTATATGGTCGAGCTGCTCTCGAAGTGGCGACGAGCGAGTGCCCGCCTGATTGAAGAGCTCGGTCGCACGCCGACCCCGGAAGAAGTCGCCCGGGTACTGGGCCTTCCTAAAAAGAAGCTCCCCATCATCAAGAAGGCGATCCGGATCTACAACTCCACGCCGCAGACCGATCAGACCGAAGCAGGCTGGTCGCTCGGTGAGATGGTCGAAGACGAAGGCCTCAAGAGCCCTGAGGACGAGCTGCTGGAGAGCGATAGCCTGCGGCACGTGCTGGGCATGCTCGAAACGATGGACCAGCGTGAAGCGACGGTACTGCGAATGCGATTCGGCATCGGCGGAGGCGAACCACGCACGCTCAAAGAAATCGGCGAATCGCTCGGTCTAACTCGTGAACGAGTACGCCAAATCGAGACCGAAGCGCTCGGTAAACTGCACGACAGCCTGCAAGATCCCCAGTAGGCTCAGGAAAGAACGCCTGCGCGGCAAAACTACCCTGGAAAACCTCACGTCCAGGTCCCTTCATTTGGGCGCAGCGGCGGTATATACTCCCGCACATGTCAAACTCATCGGACGTCAAGCTAGCCGATTACGTTCGCTCGATTCCGGACTTCCCCAAGCCTGGAATTCTCTTTCGCGACATCACGCCGATGCTCGCTGCACCGGAAGCGCTTCGCTCTTCCGTTGAGCAATTGGCCGACCACTATCGTGAGCGGGACATCCATGTCGTTGCGGCGGCTGAAGCACGTGGCTTCATATTCGCCACACCATTGGCTCTCGAGCTGAATGCTGGCTTTGTGCCAGTTCGCAAGCCGGGCAAGCTCCCCTTCGATACACACGCCTTCGACTACGAGCTGGAATACGGAACCGACACCCTAGAAATCCACATCGATGGGGTGGAACCGGGGCAGAACGTGCTGCTGGTCGACGATCTACTCGCCACTGGCGGAACGATGGAGGCTTGTTGTCGCCTCGTCGAACGTGCCCGAGCCAACGTGGCAGGCTGTGCCTTTATTATTGAGCTTTGCGGGCTAGGCGGCGCGAAGCGCATCGCTCCGCACGAGTGCTTCAGCTTGCTGCAATACGACTAGCTAGCAGCACCTTGCTACCCAGACGGCGAGCACAACCGGTACAACCTGCCCCTGCCAAATCGTTGGCGGGTGGGGACCGTCTGTGACAAGAGACACCGATGGCCAACGCAAGCTATCCTTCGGCAGGATTCTAAGAGCGTTCACCTTCGCTGAGTTACCTTACGCAAGATATTCCTGCCGCCGGAGTTTGGGCCATGAAAAGTCGTCTCGCCATCGCCGTCCTCATGCTGGCCTTGTTTGCCGGCGCTTCGCCAGCACGCGGCCAACAATCAGGCTACCTGCTTCTTCACTCACCTAGCGGGCACCATGGGCGTTGGGCAAGTCCCGGCCAAGGATACCACGTCAGCCGCCCCAGCTACGCCTGGGGATGGTTCGGCGCTTCGCGCCACACCAATAGCTACTACCACAGCGGTTACTACGGAGCCTACTGGCAACGAACCGATCGATAGATAGTTACGTCGTCGCGACCAAGCCGCTCAACTAGCGGCTCACACCAACGAAGAAGTGGAAGTTCTGGATGTCGTCGCCATCCTCGTGCTGAATCGGGAAGCCGAGACCAATCGCGATGGGAATCGGACCGAGAGCCGGAATTCCAACTCGCAGCTCGAAACCAGGCGTGATGCGAATGTCGCTTGCGGTGACACTCGCGACCTCTTCAACGGTACCGACGTCGAGGAAGAACGAACCGTGGACGCCGTCGCCTGCGGTGAGCGGAAAACGGTACTCGGCACTACCAATCAGCTCGAGTTCGCCACCAACGATGACGCCCGAGGCGGTTGGCGATGCACCCCGAAACCCAAAACCGCGAATCGTGCTAAAGCCACCCGCAAAGAAGCGATCATAAATCGGGGTGTCCTTGCCCGAGATTCCAACGCGGCCGGAAAATCCCAAGATATGACGTCCCGATCCATCCGGGCGTTCCGACATCACGAAGTAGCGGCGAAAATCGCCACGGAACTTGGGATAGCTAAACGTGCCGGTGACTTGCTCGAACGAGAGCTGGATTAGATGCCCTTCGGTCGGCTTCACGGTACTGTCGCGAGTATCATGGGCCACTGTCCATTGTAGACCGAGGAGATCGTTGTCTCCCATGACGGCCTTAAAATCCTTCAGCGTCGGCACCGACACATCGGTAATTCCGATCTGCTCGTATCGTAAGGCTAAACTCGTCGAAAGATCCGGGCGGTGCGGGAAAATGTAACCGATGCTCGTGCGGCCACCTTTTCGGTCTTCATCCCAATCGGTGTAAACCCGATCGTAGTAGAAGCCGGAGAGCCCGAAGTTGATTGGTGTCTGAAACAGGTAAGGCTCGGTGAAGTTGAACGAGTAACGCTGGACTCGAGTACCCGGGACCAGCTCAATTCGGAAGCGCTGTCCCGCTCCACGAAATGCCGTGTTCGTCCGAAAATCCTGGAAACTCGTTGGCCACCGCCAAAGATCGAAATTCTGTTCGTCAATGACGATGTTACCGACCAGTCCCGCGTCCGAGTTGATTCCGGCACCGATCACCAGACGACCGGTCTGTGTTTCTTCGAGCATCACGTCGACGTCCATCACCTCATCCGGTGTCACCAGAGGGGACGATGGAACGAACGGCGGCTGATTGACCGGCTGCACCCACGGCTGGCCCTGCCAGAGACCGCCCAATCCAGTACCGGCTGGCTGCGGCGTGTGCGGCTGATAACCTGGCGGTACGTACGGCTGACCGGCTGCAGAAGGCATACCAGCTGGCGGCTGCTGGGCTATACGGTGATTCGCCGGTGAAACCGCTGCGTACGGCGGCTGAGAAGCAGGCGGCTGCGTGGCCATGTACGGCGGTTGGTAAGTCGGCGGACCGACGGGCCGTCGTCCAAAGTCGTTCGGCAGAGGATTCGTGACCTGCCCACCATAGGCAGGCTGCTGACCACGGACAATTCTTCTCCCGCCTTCTCCATGATAGGGAGCCTGCGGCGAATTTGAGTCGGAGGAATCACCCGGGGCATATGCCACGCGACTCACTGGCGGCTGCGACGTCGCTGCCGCACCAGAATAGACGGTACTAGGATACGGTACCGGTCGAGACTGATAGGGGGCACAGCCTGTGACACCAGCCAGAACTAGCGTCAGGGCAATCCACTGGGGAGTTATGTATGGCATTCTTTGGTGGAGAAACATTAGTGGCTCCTCCACGTCTGATTAGGTTGCGGCGATTGCTTGGAATAAAACAGATCATGATAATGAGGATGCGAAGAGTAGCGGGATGGAGCCGGATGACGTACCCCACTTGGCGTCTGCCAATAGGGCGGCAGTGGCTCCGCCGGCACGATATCAAACTCGATCAAAGGTCGTGGCTGACCATCTGGGCTCTGCCCGCGAACGGTCGACTCACGTTTCTTGGCAATCCCGGATGCCTTCTCGGCATCGCGCGGATTGTAGACGATCTTCGGCTTCACACCACGCAGCGGGTCGACAGCAAATAGTCCCGACGCCTGCAATCGCCGCTCACTATCCTGAATCTTACGAATGTCGACGATGTCGCCTGGACGCAGCGAGATGCGGTTCAGGGCAACAAACAACTTCGTGTGTGGGTTGTCGCCACCGATATTCACATTCACACGGCCGACACGGTAACGCTTTCCTTCGTCGATGTCATAAACCAGATCAATTTCCGGCGTATGCTGCAACGTTCGCGGCGACGGTGCAACGTCGACCATCACGTACCCCACGGCACCGTAAATCTCCGTCAGCTTGGCCACATCCTTCCGCATCGAGGGCCCGTCATAGTATTGGCCGGCCTTGAGCTCGACCAAAGACGCCAGCTGCTGCTCACCGAAAACCTGTGTACCACGAATCGCCACATTGCGAACGCGGAAGCGCGGCCCCTCGTCGATTACAAACGTAATTGCTAGTCGACTTTCGTCCTCGTTGTATTTCAATTCGCGACCGACACGAGCCAACATGAATCCAAGGTCGCGGTAGTACGATTCCAGTTTTTCGATGTCAGCCTCGATCTTCTTGAGGTCAACATATCCTTTCCCGAGCGGCGTGTACTTGATCCAGCTCGGCTTCGACTGAATCTGCGTCTTCAAACGCGCGTCCGAGGCGATGGTGTTGCCGACGAAATCGACGCTCCACACTTTCTGCTGCGGACCGTCACTGATCGCGAACACAACGCCACGATCGCCTTTGCGAGCTCCCTCTCGGATTTCAACCTGCACCTTGTTGTAACCACGCTCTTTGTAGAAATCGACGACCGCATCACGAGCCGTTTCCACCGAAACGACATCGAGTGGATCCCCTTTCTTGAGCGCGATGGCATCTCGCAACGACTTTTCGCGGATACCATTTCCCAAGAAGTGGATGTACTCCACTTTGGGGAACTCAAAGACCTGAAAGATGACAACCACCGTACCGGGCTGCGGTCCAGGAAGAGTCTTTACCTTCACGTCAAAAATCTTCCGTGTATTCGTCAACGCCCGGACATCGGCGTGGATACTCAGAGAATCAAATCGCTGGCCGACGCGCGTTTTTAGTTCGCCTCGAATCTCGGGAAGCGAAATCGAACGATTGCCAACGATTTGCACGTCAACGATGTGCTGCCCGTTGAGCGCCGCCTGAGACGTTTGGGCTGATGCGTTCGCACTGGCAAATAACAACGCGCAAACCAGTCCAGCGGCAATCCCGCGGCGTACAAAGGCAGAGACTAAGTATGCCCTGACCATAGCAGGTAGTAATCCTTGAATCTGAGCAGCAATCGACTAGATGTGAGTCGGGATCTTGCGGACTGCCGTGTGAGCGAACGCTCGTTCCGCGCCTCGTGGTCCCGTTGAAAGGTCGCGTAGAAATAGCGAATGTGTCCCGCGACGGCAAGTCGAATTGTCAAAGACGTAACGATGCTGCACGTAGAACATGCAGCCGTGGGCACCTCTTTGACGCGAGAAAACACCGCGAACTTGCCCTTAGAGCCTCGATTTCTCGGTGAGCATGGTAAGAATTAGCCACAAGCGAGAGTGCTGTCAAAGCACTGCTATCGCCGAGATTGGATGACCGCCAGGCGATCAGAAGTCGTCGGATACGCCGTATTGCTCGAACTCGTCGTAGGAGTGCGTCTCAGCGTTCTTGAAGCGTGTGAACTGCTGGAACCAATGGAGCTTCACATCGCCGGTTGGGCCATTACGCTGCTTAGCCACGATGACTTCAGCTTCACCTATCACACCGTTGGGATTTCCCGCGTCCTTAATCGCCTGCTTTTCCTGAGCACTGAGATAGTACTCTTCGCGATGGACCATCATCACCACGTCGGCATCCTGCTCAATAGCTCCACTCTCACGAAGGTGGCTAAGCTTGGGGCGATTGTCTTTCGTCATTTCCGCCTGGCGGTTCAACTGAGCGAGCACGATCAGGGGAACTTCAAGTTCACGGGCAATGACCTTCAAACGCCGGGCCATCTTGGCGACCTGTTCCTGCCGCGGATCGCTCGCGTTATCCGGCTGAATCAGCTGAAGATAGTCGATCACGATCAGGCTGAGACCATGCTGTCGCTTGATTCGTCGTCCAGTCGCCGCAATTTCGGTCACGGTGCGGCTTGGCGAATCGTCGATGAACATCGGACTCTTGCCCAGCTTGGCAGAGACCTCGATTAGTCTCTGATGATCGTCGCTGGATAGATACCCGCTACGAAATTTCTCACCCGAGATTTCGCCAGCGGAACACATGATACGTTGCACGAGTTCCAGACGAGCCATTTCCAAGCTGACGAAGAGCGTCGGCTCTTTTGCCTCCACGGCAACGTATTCGGCAATATTCGCTGCCAGGGCGGTTTTTCCCATACTAGGACGCCCGGCGATGATGACCATTTCCGCGGGATGCAACCCGCCGGTTAACTTGTCGAGATCGGCAAAACCAGTCGACACTCCCGTCGCTCCGCCATGTTCCATGCGAGCATCGATTTGCTCAAAAGCGGACATCAAGACATCTTCGATCATGCAGACCGAACCGGTATCACGCTCATCCCGAATCGAAAAGATACGCTCTTCAGCCCGATTAAGCACATCACGGCTGGGATCAGCTTGCTCGTAAGCTTCTTTCACGATCTCAGTACTGGTGAGAATGAGGTTTCTCAGTACCGCCTTATCGTGAACGATCTGGGCGTAGTACTCGGCATTAGCGGCCGTGGGCACGCTCTGAGCAAGCTCCGCAATCATTGCGGCCCCGCCAACAAGATCGTATTCCCCAGCGGCTTTCAGACGCTCGATGAGCAGCGTCACGTCGACGCGCTGGTCACCCTCGTTCAACTCCAGCATGTGCCGGAAGATCTTCTGGTGAGCATCATCGTAGAAGTCTTCTGGACGAAGAATCTGTACGACGTCGTCACTCACTTCCGGAAGCAGCAGAATGCTCCCTAGGATATTGCGCTCCGCTTCGAGATTCGCGGGCGGCTGGCGGTCGAGAAGGCTAGCGTCGTTGCGATCCCGTTTCGGAGGTCGCTTGGATGACGAACCATCAGAGGCGTGCGGAGCCGTGGCCATGGCTTGCTGATCCTCCGTGTTCAATCGAATTGCTGTCGCACTGACGACGATTACGCAGCGAATTTAGGTCAACAACCGGTCCGCCGTTACGTTAAACAGGCAGGGGACTGCCTAGCCGTTACGCTCCGCTGCATATTGCAGACGAAGTGAACAGGTGCGTCGCGTGCACCCGACCGCGATCACCTAGCTGGCGGCCTCGGTCGCACCCTCTTCACCAGCCAGCGGAACGACCCAAACCTTAAGATCGGATTCGATCTCGCGGCCCAAGTGAATCTTGACGGTGTAAAGAGCGAGTTCCTTAAGCGGACCTTCGAGTCGAACCTGATCTTCGGTAAGCGAAATGTCGAACTGCTTAAGGGCGGCGACGATCTCGGACGCACCAACGCTTCCGTACAGATGCCCATCCGCATTGGCATTTGCTTCGATCGTCACGCTCTGCTTGCTAATACGCTCGGCGAGTGCTCGCAGGCCACCGAGGCGGCTTTCCTCAATCTCGAGCAAACGAGCACGATGCTTCTCGACCATCCGCTTGTGATGATCGGTCGCGAAGGTCGCTAGCCCCTGCGGCAAGAGATAATTGTTGGCATAGCCATTCTTCACCTCGACAACGTCGCCTTGGGCACCCAGTCCATCGACCGACTGAATCAGCAACAGTTCAATTCCACCGTTTGGCCCCTTGGGCAATCGCTTCAGGTGACCACGGTCTCGCTTCTTCTTCGCTTGTTTGGCAACGGCCATCGGTTTCGCTCACAAATTTCTTTTTGGCATATGTCCTTACGCCTCGACCGAGACGGGAACAATACGCGATTGTTTCAATGTCTAACTAACGCTTTGTATTCAATTAGAATGGCAGATCGCTATCGGGCGGAGGACCCTGAGGAGGTGCCGACGCCGCACCTGCCGGCTCACCGTAGTCGGAGCGAGAGCGGGATCCGCCACCTCCACCACCACCGCTACGTCCACCGAGCATCTGCATCTTCTCGCCGACCACTCGCAGCTTGGAGAATTTCTGGCCTTCCTTCTCCCACTGGTCAAGCTTGAGCCGACCTTCGATCAGGACCGAAGAACCCTTGCTGAGATATTCGCTAGCGACTTCCGCCGTGCGTGCCCACAGGGTCACGTCGATAAAGGTCGTTTCTTCAACCCAATCTCCATTGGGCCCTTTACGACGGTCATTGACGGCCAAGCCGACTTCCGTGACCGCGGTACCGCTCGGAATGTAACGCAGCTCGGGATCGCGTGTAAGATTGCCGACCAATACAACTCGGTTATAGCTGGCCATGTTCGCCTCCGTCGTTTTGTAGACTGTCTTCCTTTGAAGGCGTTCTTCCTTTAAGGAAAAAACACCCGATGCTCGTCATCTTACCGATGGGAAGCACCGCGGACGGCTGCACAAACAGATGAACAGACGTACCGCAACATGCAATCTAGCACAATCTGGCGGCTTGAGGCAACCGCCGGGCCTATTTTAGTACAATTCTCGAGATTTCGTGCCGAGCAGCAAAATCCTCGCCCACGAACTACTCAGCCGCCGCTGGCTCTTCATCCGTGGCGGCCGCTTCAGCAGCAGGTGCTTCCCCCGCCTCACCTTCGGCCGGCTCAGCAGGAGCCTGAACCGGGGCAGCCGTGGCGTGGGACACCAGGGCATCCACGATTCGCGGATCGACCTTCAGGAACAGCTGTCGCAACATGTTGTCGCTGCGTTCGCACTGCTTGGTCAGCTCCCCCAACTGCTCCCCTTCGATACGGAAGTAGGTCAGCCAGTAGGTGCCCTTGCGCTGTCCGTTAATCGGATAGGCGAGCCGTCGCTCTTCCCAAAGGCGGCTGGCAAGCATCTCGCCACCGAGCCCTTCGATCAATGCCGGGATCTTACCGGAAACTTCCGCCGGATTACGGGAATAGCGGTTCGAGTCCAGAATGAACAGACCTTCATAAACGTTCTGTGCCAATGTCTTACTCCTCGAGTCGGGTCGCTCTTTGCGATGAAATGTCAGGAACCGCGAGACTGGTCGGCAACGTTGGCTTCCAGTCAGACGACTCAGGCTCGTGAGCGAGCCTCGATTCTTGTATTTGGTCTCAGTTAAAACGATTCATTGCGTCACTTATGCCGTCGCGGGCCCAAACATCCACCGCTTGACTCGCTAGGGCGACTGCTTCGTCGACTTCCGGCTGCTCCTGCTTCGTAAACTTGGAAAGCACAAAATCGGCGGCGTTCCAGTTTCCAGGCACCTCGCCGACACCAACCCGGAGGCGGCTGAACTGATCGTGCCCAAGAGCCCGAATAATGTCCGCCAATCCGTTCTGGCCTCCAGCCGATCCCTGACGGCGAAGCCGCAGCTTGGCCAGTGGAAGGTTGAAGTCGTCACAAATTATGAGCAAATCCTCGTCTTCAATCTTGTAAAAGTTCCGCGCCTCGGCGACGCTCTGGCCGCTTCGGTTCATATAGGTGTGAGGAGCCAAGAGCAGCGCGGGATCATCCCCCAGCCTGGCCTCGACAACCTCTCCCTGAAATTTCCCTTTTGGTCGGGAAACGCCGAAGTCGGCTGCCAACTTGGCAAGCACCGCCCAACCGACGTTGTGTCTTGTACCTTCGTATTTACGCCCTGGATTCCCGAGGCCGACAACGAGCTTCATAGGACTTCATTCGTTACCGACCAGCCGTCTCGAGGCGACACACCAAGATCACCACCCTGATGCATCAAGCGGCTATTCGCCTTCTCCCTCGTCGTCCTTCTTGGCACCAATGACTTCGGGCTCAGCAGCACCTGGTTCACCTTCTTCAACCTCAACCTCGGCGGCCGGCTCGCTGCATTGCACCACAGCCTGGCTGGCATCCCCTGTCAGAGTCGCGCCAGCGGGCAACTCCAGATCGCCGGCGGTAATGGTCTGATCGAGTTCCAAGTGATTCACGTTCGCCTCGAGAGACGACGGAATCGATACCGCGGGGCACTCGATCTCAATCTCGTGCAGCAACTGATCGACCACACCACCCTGCTTAAGTCCCGGAGCGACGCCCCGCAACTCAACGGCCACGGTGAGCACGATTCGCTCGTCCGCGGAAACGCGGGTCAGGTCAACATGCAGCACTTCCATGCCGTACGTATCCCATTGAATGTCTTTAATCAGGGCGCTCTCCTTGACGGCACCGTCGAGATCGACGAGGTGACTGCCGTGCCGCAGGACGGCGGCCAAGTCGGACTCTGCCGCGGATAGATGAACGACCTCTTCGCCATGCCCGTAGAGCACCGCGGGAATTCGACCTTGGGCACGCTGGCGACGGACCCGTCGCTTCCCAGTCCAGTCTCGTTTCTCAACCTGTAAAACTTCCGACATAGCGTGACCTCGATCCACTCACGTCCCAAGATAAAGCAATTGACAATCTCGCTATTTTGCTGGTTTGGAGCGGAATTTCAAGCCCACTTAACGCCCGAAACCTGGTCAAATAGCCGGCTAACCGATTCATTACGGTGAATTCGCTTGATTCCCTCCCCAAGCAGAGCGGCCACGGAAAGAATTTCGATCTTGTCGATCATCTGATCCTCGGCCAGAGGGATGGTATCCGTGATTACAACGCTCGTAATCGGAGCATTTTCCAGCAATTCCGGGGCTTCACCACAGAGAACCCCGTGTGTCGCCGCCACGTGGATCTCCTTTGCGCCACGCTCCGCCAGAATCCTCGAGGCCCCGCAAATCGACCCCGCCGTACTGATCATGTCGTCGAACATGAGGACCGTTTTTCCGTCCACAGGCCCCCCAATGACGTTCTCCTGGCTCGTCTTCTCGGCACTGCTTCGTCGCTTATCGACGATCGCCAGCTCTCCACCGAGCCGCTTCACGTGCCCCAGAGCCCGCTTAATGCTGCCCTCGTCCGGGCTGACGACGACAATCTCCTCGGGATCGAGGTTCATCGCCAAGAAATGATCGTTGAGTACAGGTGCCGCGTACAGATGGTCGACCGGAACATCGAAAAAACCCTGAATCTGAGCTGCGTGCAGATCCATGGCCAAGACCCGATCAGCTCCAGCACGTGTGACCAGATTGGCCACCAATTTAGACGTAATTGGCACCCGCCCCTCATCCTTGCGGTCCTGACGGGCGTAGCCGAAGTACGGTATCACGGCCGTAACCCGCTCAGCACTGGCACGTTTGCAGCTCTCGATCATGATCAAGAGCTCCATCAGGTTCTGATTCACCGGCGGACAAGTTGGCTGAACAAGAAAGACATCCCGACCACGAATGTCCTCTTCGATCTTGCAAGCGGTCTCGCCATCGGGAAAATCGCCCAACGTGATGCGCCCCATCGGCAGCGCCAGGTACTCACAAATCCGCAGAGCCAGATCTGGATTCGAGCGGCCGCTGAAAACCTTTATGTCCTTCATGGTTCCGTCGCCTTTACCTATTCTCGCGCCGTCGCCTCGGCGCCCGGTTTCTGACCTTCTCTAGTCCGCGACAAGCAATTCCATGCTTATCGCCAATTCACGCCTATTCAGGTAAGGAAGTTCTGCCGAAAAGCGAGGACTTACGCATTCCCCTCTGCCATGCGACGCATCTCATCCTCCACCGCCGCAAGATCGTCCATGGTGTTGATACTGAGCGACTCGCATGGTTTGAGGACGTCCAGAGCCCGCACCGCCTTGCCGGCATCCTTCAAGATACCAGGGCAATCGGTCACATAGTATTCCCGCTGATTGTTATCATTGCCGAGTTGATCCAAAGCCCACAACAAATCCTGACAATTGAACACATAGCAGCTCAGGTTGACTTCGGTGATTTTCCGCTGTTCGTCGGTCGCGTCCTTTTCCTCGACAATCACGTCGAAATTGCCATCCGCGTCCCGAACCACGCGGCCAAACCCGTGTGGATCGTCGCGATATCCAGTCCCCAGTAGGCAAGCGGTCGGTTCCCGCTCAAATTCGGTCAATAGGGCGGCGATCGAGTCGCTCTGCATGAGCGGCGAATCCCCCGCTACGACGAGCACTGCTCCATCGTGATCCTGAAGCATCTCCCGGCACATCATCACCGCATGGCCAGTGCCAAGCTGTTCCGTCTGATCGGCAAAAGAGACGCTAGGCCAGCCATTGAGGGTCTCGCGAACCAGCTCCGCGCGGTGCCCTACGACAACGAAGTTCTTGGCGACACCACCGGCCGCCAAAGCTTCGAGCACGTATTCAATCATCGGCCGATCACAGACCGGAACCAATACTTTGGGCAGATCCGATTTCATCCGCGTGCCCTTGCCCGCGGCCATCACAACGGCGACTGGTGCGTCCATCAATTTGCTCGAATGGGGTTCATTTTTGTGCGTTCTCTCATCGGGCTCAATTTCGCGCCGACGGAAACGACTATCTTCGCACGAACGGCGGCCGGCTACCAGTGTCTGCGGTGGCTGCTCTCCGGTGCTGGCGATGACCAAGGACGGGCGGGCGCGGACCATGCGCAGCGGAAAATTGCCCTGAATCCGGAAAAACGGAAGCTCCACCACGTCTGACTTCTCGTTGATCTTTCCCCCCTGCAGTCCTACAATCAGCGATTCCCCTAGTTGCGATTCTCTCGACAGGAGCGAGCCCGCTCCCGCGACACAGGGCGACAACAGAGCGGAAGCGGCAAAACTACCGGAAAGACGATTCGTGCTAGAAGCGATTCAAAAAGCGGATGTCCTCATCGAAGCCCTGGGATGGATCCGGCAGCTTCGCGACAAAGTCACCATCATCAAGCTGGGGGGCAGCCTCCTCGACGACGTCGACTCCCTCCGTCATGTGCTGGTCGATATCGTCTTCATGGAAACGGTCGGCATGCGGCCCGTCGTGGTTCACGGCGGCGGCAAGGCCATCAATCGAGCTCTCGCTGAAGAGGGCCTGGAAAGCAAGTTCATCCAGGGTCGCCGGGTTACCGACGATGCTACTCTGGCCGTCGTTGAGCGGGTCCTAGCCGGCAAGACCAACGAATGGCTCGCCAGCGAGATCGAGCGACTTGGCGGGCGAGCGATGCCGTTAAACTTCCAGAGCACGAATGTCCTAACCGGCCAGCCGCTGGAGCTAGCCGGCGATGATGGCAAGACGATCGACCTGGGACACGTCGGCCAGGTCACCAGCGTCGACCGCCGTACAATCGACAACCTTTGCTATTCGGGACAGGTACCCGTCATTCCTTCGATGTGCATCGACGCCAACTGTCCCGATAACTCCGGCAGGAAGCTCAACGTCAATGCCGACACGGCTGCCATGGCCGTCGCGGAAGCACTCGGAGCCGAAAAACTCGTTTTCCTTAGCGACATTAATGGCGTGCGAAGGGATATCGAAGACCCCGAGAGCCTGATAAGCTCACTTACAGTCGACGAAGCTCAGAATCTGATCGCCGAGGGCTCCATACAGTCAGGCATGATCCCCAAGGTCGAGGCCTGCCTGGCCACGCTCGGCCGCGGTGTCCGTAAGATCCACATCATCGACGGTCGACTGCGGCATTCGCTGCTCCTGGAAATCTACACCAACAAGGGTGTTGGAACTGAAATCGTAAGCAGTTAAGACGAGTCATTTGCTCATGTCGACCGCTCCTCTCCCAGAATCGAACGATGCGTCTGAATCGTCGGAAGCGGCAGATCCTCACGACGTGCCAGGTGCGGCCGAAGCTGAGGCGAGTCCGGGCGAAGGACTGACGCCGGACGAAAACGGTTCGGCCCCCAGCAGTGTCATCGCTCAATTCGACCAATACGTGATCCCCAATTACGGACGCTTCCCAGTGACGCTCGTCCGCGGCAGCGGATCGCACGTCTGGGACGAACAAGGAAACGAGTATCTCGACCTCTTTCCTGGCTGGGGATGCAATCTGCTCGGGCACTGCCCGCCCGAAGTCGTCCAAGCGGTGCAGCAGCAGGTCGAGCAGCTGATCCACGTTCCCAACACCTGGTACACTGAGGCCCAGGGGCAATGGGCAGCAGCCTTGAGTCAGCGCAGCTTCGGCGGACAGGCATTCTTCTGTAACTCTGGCGCCGAAGCAAACGAAGCGGCCATCAAACTGGCCCGCCTGCACACGCCGGAAGAGCGTTACAAGATCATCACGTTTGAAGGTGGCTTCCACGGCCGCACCTTGGCCACAACCACCGCCACGGCCCAGCCCAAGTACCACGCGGGACTGGGACCACTCATGGCCGGGTTCAACTACGTCCCGTTCGGCGATCTCGACGCAGTCGCCGCCGCGATCGATGAAACCACGGCAGCGATCCTCGTTGAACCAGTGCAAGGCGAAGGAGGTGTGCGAATTCCTCCAGAAGGTTTCCTTGCTGGCCTGCGAGCCTTGGCTGACGAACACGAAGCACTGCTGATCTTCGATGAAGTCCAAACGGGCTGTGGCCGGACCGGGCATTGGTTCGGCTACCAGCACTTCGGCGTCACGCCCGACATTATCACACTGGCCAAATCACTCTGCGGCGGTATCGCTGGCGGAGCGATGCTCACTACCGCTGAGATTGCAGGGAGCCTACGACCGGGAATGCACGCCTCGACGTTTGGCGGAAACCCCATTGCCGCGGTGGCCGGCATCGCCGTGTTGCAGACGATCGAGGAGCAGAACCTTCTACAACGCGTGACAGCCCTCGAACAGCTGTTCCGCGAGCGACTTGAGCAGCTACAGCACAAGTGTGAGCACGTGAGCGAAGTCCGCACCCTCGGATTGATGATCGGTGTGGAACTAACACACCCAGCGGGGCATTTTGTCCAAGCCTGCATGGAGCGTGGGCTGCTTATCAACTGCACGCAAGAGACGGTCATTCGATTGCTGCCAGCGATGACGCTCAGTGACGAGCTTGCCCACCAGGGCTGCGACATACTGTGCGACGTGATCGGGGCCTCTAGCTAACAACATATCCACGAATTGCACGTCGCCTTGCAGAGCCGTGAATTTTGATCACGACCAATCGGCATTCGCGACGGAACGAAAGAAAAATCGATATGCGGCATCTGACGACAAGTTTTGACCTCAGCCGAGCGGACCTCGAACACATCTTCGCCGTAAGCGAGGACCTTAAGACGAAGTTCGCCACGGGGCTGCGTGAGCCCCTTCTTCCCGGCCGGGTGATGGCGCTACTGTTTGAGAAGCCATCGCTACGAACGAGAGTTAGCTTCGAGGCAGGAATGACACAACTCGGCGGTGGAGCCATGTTCCTTGGCGACGATGTTGGGTTCGGCAAGCGGGAGAGCGTCGAAGACTTCTGCCGCGTTTTGAGTGAATATGTTGACGTGATCGTCGCCCGCACCTTTTCCCACAAGACGATTGAAGATCTTGCGACCCACTGCACCGCGGCTGTCATCAACGGCCTAAGCGATGAAGAGCATCCCTGTCAGGCGGTCGCCGATTTACTCACAGCACGTGAACGGTTCGGGCAGTTATCCGGACTCAAGCTGGCCTGGGTTGGTGACGGAAACAACGTGGCTCGCAGCCTGGCAACTGCCTGCTGCAAGATGGACATGAGCTTCGTGGCCGCCTGCCCAGAGGGCTACCAACTCGACGACGCCTATGTGAAAAAGCTTGGCGTAGAAGTACCGGGAGCCCAGTTCCAACAGACCTCCGATCCGCTGTCCGCCGTCCAAGATGCCGATATCGTTTACACGGATGTCTGGGCGAGCATGGGGCAAGAAGCCGAACAGGCCCAGCGTGCTAAGGACTTCGCCCCCTTCCGGGTAAACAACGAACTAATGGCGGCAGCGTCGACGAATGCCATTTTCATGCATTGCCTCCCCGCTCATCGCGGCGATGAGGTCACAGCCGAAGTGATCGATGGTCCGCAAAGCGTCGTCATCCAACAGGCTGGCAATCGCATGCACGCCCAAAAGGGAATTCTCGCCTGGCTGCTGGCCTCGCAGGGGTAATGCGATAACACCGCCGCCGCGAAGCTCTCCCCCTGCCCTGCTATCAATTCACGAAGACAACCAAAAACCAACTCGGAGCACCGATGCGCCACGACAAGCGAAAAAAGGACGAATTGCGAACGATCAAGGTAAAACGCCGCTACACCCGCGCGACGCCTGGCAGCGTGTTGCTGCAAGCTGGAAGCACCACGGTTCTCTGCACGGCGAGCGTGAGCGATCGCGTCCCGCCCTGGCTGGAAGGAAAAGGCAAAGGCTGGGTCACTGCCGAATACAACATGCTGCCGGGTAGCACGAGTCCGCGAAAAAGCCGCGACCGTGGCGGCAAAGTCGACGGGCGGACCACCGAAATCCAAAGGCTCATCGGCCGCAGCCTGCGAGCGGTGGTCGATCTCGAAGCGTTGGGAGAGCGGCTAATCACGGTCGACTGCGATGTTCTTGAAGCCGACGGGGGAACCCGAACTGCCAGTATCACCGGCGCTTTCATTGCCCTGGTCGACGGCATCCGCTCAATCAAGCACCTGCCCGATCCGAACCGCAAACCACTGCTCGACAGCATCGCCGCGGTCAGCGTCGGCATCGTCAACGGCCAGCCCGTGTTGGACCTGGACTACATCGAAGATGTTGATGCGGCCGTCGACATGAACGTCGTCATGACCGGTGCCGGGAAGTTCGTCGAGGTTCAAGGAACCGGTGAAGAGGCGACCTTCAGCGAAGACGAACTGATGGCCCTACTGAAGCTTGCCCGACGGGGCATCAAGAAACTGGGCGACGAACAGAAGAAGTCGCTCGGAAAGCAGTGGCCGTTCTAGCAATTGCCGGCAGCACTGGAAGCGGCCCCGAGAGGGCCATTAAGAAAAGGTCTGCCCCCGATCGCTCGGCTCGAAGGCGTTCTTGATGTGCTCGATCTCCGGCTTACGTGAATCGGCCGGCCATAGGATGGCGATGATGTCGAACCGGGCCGGATATTCGAGCAATCCGTGACGCTTAAGAAAGGCGAGAGCGAGCCGGGTGAGCTGTCGCTGCTTAACAGCGTCGACCGCTTCGGCCGGATGCCCCATCTCTAGCGAAGACCGCGTCTTTACCTCAACGAAGACGACGGTTCGCCCGCGTAGATCGCTGGGATCAACCGCCACGATATCGAGATCACCGTGACCAGCACCCCGTTGGCGAGCGACAATCTTGTAGCCACGTTTCTTGAGGAAGCGGGCGGCCGCATCTTCACCCCGTTCGCCGAGTGGCTTTTCTTGCCGCCCACGCGTGAACCAACGGCGGAGCATGTCGCCACACCCCCATTCTGTGAACAACTAGCGGACCGTAACAACCGCCTCAGCCCGCAGGGGACCGAACTCCCCCGATCGTCGCTTCTTCGATGACTACTTCTTGGGTCGAATGTCGACGCGGCGTTCCTTCAGGCGGACCGCCTTACCGATGCGATCACGCAAGAAGTACAGTTTGGCACGTCGAACGACACCGTGACGCTTCACGTCGACCTGAGCCACGCGAGGCGAGTGAACGGGGAACTTACGCTCAACGCCTTCGCCCTGCACGATACGGCGGACGGTGAACATCTCGCTGGTACCGTGGCCGGCACGGGCAATAACGGTTCCGGAGAAGATCTGAATCCGCTCCTTCTCGCCTTCCATGATTCGGGTATGCACGTCGACCGTGTCCCCAATTTCAAACTGCGGCGGTTCCGCCTTGAGGCTTCCGCTCTGTACATAATCGAGGATTTCTTGGCTCATCGTTCGATCCTTTCTCGTCTCTTCGCCGAACTGTCATGGGCTTGCTGAGCCCCATCAGTTCCGACAGTTCGTGTTAATTGTTTTTGATTTCTCTATGAGAGCCGTCGGTGATTATTCCGCGGTCTCGTTGTCTTGTTGTTTCGAGTCTGTCTTCCCTCGTTCCGCCGGTTGCTCCGCCCTATCGAGCAGGTCACCACGGCGTCTCTTGGTTCGCTCCCTGCTTTCTTGCTCTCGCCAGGCCGCGACTTTCTCGTGGTCCCCGGAGAGGAGCACTTCGGGCACCTCGTGTCCGCGATACTCACGCGGCCTCGTGTACTGCGAAAACTCCAACAGGTGTCGGCGGCTGCCGGAGAACGAATCCTCCACGCTACTCTGTTCGTCTCCTAATACTCCCGGAACCAAACGGATCACCGTGTCGATGAGGACCATCGCCGCGACTTCGCCGCCGTTGAGCACGTAATCTCCTACCGAAATCTCATCCGGCTGGAGAATGTCACGCACTCGTTCATCAAATCCTTCGTATCGTCCGCACAACAGCGTCAGTCGCTCTTCGCGGGCCAACTCCTCGACTAGTGGCTGATCGAGTCGCCTTCCCTGGGGCGTGAGCATTATCAACCGCCCACGACCGCTCGCTGTGTTGCTTTCCTTTCCGTCTCTACTTTCGTCCTGATGACTCGACTGACCAAGGACCGCTTCCACGCAGTCGACAACCGGCTCTACCTTCAGGACCATTCCTGGCCCTCCGCCGAAGGGGCGGTCATCCACCGACTTGTGCTTGTCCGTCGCCCAGTCGCGAATGTCGTGCAAGTTGACGTCGACCAAACCACGTTGGATGGCCAGCTTCAACAAGCTCTGTCCCAGATAACCGGGAAACATATCCGGAAACAGGGTCAGAACGTCGAATCGCATTTCAGGAACTACTCGCTTTTCTCTTCTTCAGCAGCCGCTTCCTCAGCGGGAGCCTCTTCGGCCGCAGCTTCTTCCGCTGCGGGGGCCTCGGCGGCCTCTTCGCTCACGGCTTCAGCGGGGGCTTCTTCCGTGGCGGCGGCTTCCTCTGCTGCGGGGGCTTCCGCGGCCGGCTCTTCTTTCTTTTCTTCACGGACGTAGGTCGGCTCACCAGCGGCCGGCAAAGCACGCGGAGCAGCCAGTCGCTCAAGCGCCTGGGCCTGGGCTTCGCGGTGCGTTCCTTCCGGACCGTACTTCTTGATCAGCACCTTAACGTTGTCCGACGGTTGGGCCCCGACGCCCAGCCAGTAACTGATACGCTCATCGTTGAGCTGTGCGCGGGCATCGACGTCACGAATCATCGGGTCGTAACTACCCAATTCTTCGAGGACGCGACCATCTCGCGGACGGCGACCATCGACCGCACAGATGCGGAAGTAAGGGCGATGCGTCCGGCCCATTTTCTTCATACGAATTCGAACTGCCACTAGTTTCTCCTCAAAATTACAAAGTGTGTTTGTTGTTCCATCGATGTGTATTGAAATCGATTGGCGGTTCTTGGGCCGCCATTACTTCTTACTTTCCAGTCGTCGCTTACGGCGACGCTCTTTGTCTCGTTGCTTTTTAAGCTTGGCCTTCTGCTTGCTCGTAAGTCGCTTGCCGGTACCCTGCTTCTTGCGTTGCATAGGACCGCCAGGATTGGCCATGGCGTCCGACTGCATTTGCTTGGCCATTTTCATTCGATCACGAATGCCCATGCCAGCCATCTGCTTCATCATCGTGGCTAGCGTGTCGAATTGCTCGATCAGGCCTTTGACCTCGTTCGGAGCCACGCCCGCTCCTTCGGCAATACGGCGACGGCGACTCTGATCGATGGTCTGCTTCGGATTTCGCTTCTCTTCAGCCGTCATGGAATCGATGATGCCGAACATGCGTCGCATGTCCTTTTCGGCGTCGACGCCGTCCATCATCTCTTTCATGCCACCGTCGAGGCCCATCATGCCCATGACCTTCTGCATGGGCCCCAGCTTGGTGACCTGGCTCATCTGCTTGCGGAAGTCGTCGAGCGTGAACTCGCCCTTTCGCAGGCGTTCCTCGGCCTTGAGGGCTTCTTCCTGGTCGAACTCCTCTTGGGCCTTTTTGAACAGCCCGACCATATCGCCCATGCCGAGCACGCGGCCAGCCATCCGCTCCGGGCTGAACTCGTCGAGTTCGTCGATTTTTTCACCCGTTCCGACGAACTTAACGGGAACCCCCGTTACCTCACGGACCGAAAGAATCGCACCACCGCGGGCATCACCATCGAGCTTCGTCATGATGACGCCATTGAGCTCGAGGGCGTCGTTAAAGCCCTTGGCGCTATTCACGGCGTCTTGTCCGGTCATCCCGTCCACAACGAGGTAGACCTGATCGGGCTCCACCTTTCGATCGATCGCCGAGAGCTCCTTCATCAGCTCTTCGTCGATCGCCAGACGACCTGCCGTATCGAGAATCAGGACGTCGACGTCGCTCGACTTGGCCTGCTTGACCGCGGCGTTGCAAACCTTGACCGGATCTTTGTTATCTAGCTCGCAGTAGACGGGAACATCGATCTGTTCGCCGAGCACGCGAAGCTGCTCAATGGCCGCGGGACGCTGAAGATCGGCCGCCGCAAGCATCGGTTTCTTGTGTTGTTTCTTGAGCAACCGGGCCAGCTTGGCACAGGTTGTCGTCTTACCAGAACCCTGCAAACCGCAGAGCATGATAATGTTGAGCCCGCTGTGCAGATTCAGCGAGGCGTCCTCTTCGCCCATCAGCGTGATGAGCTCTTGATGGACGATACCGGCGACCATCTCGTTCGGCTTGAGCGACTTGAGAACCTTCTCGCCAACCGCCTGTTCCGTGACTCGCTTCATGAAGTCGCGAACCACTGTGAAGCTCACGTCGGCTTCCAGGAGCGCGTTTTCCACCTGCTCCAGACCTTCGCGCATATTGCCTTCGGTGAGCTTGCCGCGACCGGCGAGCGAGCGAAATGCGGAGGACAGATTTTCTTGCAGGGAGTCAAACATGGTCGTCGGGCGCAAACCCTCTACAGGGACCCTTACCGGGCCAAACGCGATCTCTCCCCCGTTGGGCGTAGGGAGACTGGTGGTAAACGCTCGATTCTAACGGATTTAGAGCGACTTAGGCAATCCGCTCCAGGACACAAATCGTGCCCCTCAATCCTGGCCCCTCAGCCCCATCCGGGAACCGATGCTCCAACCAGCTCAAAGCGGTGATTTCGACCGCCCACATCGCCGCAAGAACAGCAAATTAGGGCACCTGATGCTCAAGGACGACTGCCGAATCACCGTCATCGGCCAGAGCGAGGTCAACGCTCCAGGTCGCTTTACCCACTTTGCAGAGCCCCTCGGCCCCCTCCTGGCAGTAGTAGTAGCGGAGCGTAACTTGAATCTGAGCGGAACCTTGCGTCTCCGAAACTGGGATCTTAACGGAGAAATCTACCTGCCGTTTCTCCTTGGGAACCCGAACGGCCGACCCTAGCTCACCTGCAACAAACGGGCCGGCCGGCCCGTCGAGATCGATCTGGTAGCTCATGGGGGCCAATGTGTTTATTTTCCAACCCTCGGGCAGCCCGAGCTTGACATCAAGCCGCACCACGTCCCGGGCTGGCCGAACTTTCACACCCTCAAGCTGAATCGGCTCTTTCGTCGGTGCCAGACCGACGGACTTCTTTTCCAGAGCAGGTGGTGTCAGCCCGCCGATCTTGAGCGTCGTCACGGCTCGGCTCGCCAAGTCGACGACTCGAACCTGGTGATTGTTGGTATCGGCGACCAGCAGCTTGCCATCGACATAGGTGATTCCCATCGGCTCGTCAAAGCGAGCCGGTTCATCGCCGGCCCCTGGCTCATTGCTCCCAACTAACGACTCCGCGCGCTGTTCGGCAATGTCGATTACTTTGATCTTGTTGTTGTAGGTATCGCAGACATAGAGCTTGCCGTCGTGGATCGTTACCCCAGTGGCATGCTGCAAGAGGACCTTCTCACCCACCCCGTCTCGATCACCGAAACTAAATAAGGGGTAAATCGGCCGTCCGCGGGGGCCGGGTGTCTTGTCGTTCACCCCGACGACTGTCTTAACCTCCTTCGTGGCGTCGAAGGGAACTGCCCGAATAGCGCTCCCTTCGCTATCCGCGACGTACAGCCAGGTTCCGTCGCTTGCCAATCCGCTCGGCTGGGCGAATGCGGAATAGGCCCCTCGATCAACGCCCCGACCCATTAAGCGAATTGGCTGCGGCGGCGTGAGCGGACCATCGGTAATATTCTCAACCCCGCTGCCAGCAAACACCTCGATCTCCTTCTCATCAAGCGTCATTCGCCATATCTGATGCGGGCCGGCCATCGCGATGTAGAGGTGTTCGCCATGCACCAACACTGCCCAAGGGCTAGCCAAGGGAAACGATTTCGGAGGGCTCACCCAACGCTCCGGCAGCCCATCGATCAAGCTTGAGCGTGGGTCATCGGGGTCAATTCCAGGCGGAATCCCCCTGTTCTGCTTACCAGTACCAGCAATGGTCTCGACCCGTTTGGCTGTCAGGTCGACCTTTCGAATCATGTGGTTCTCGGTGTCGGCGACGTAGAGCTGGCCGTTGTGGAGCGTCATTCCCTGGGGCGATGCAAAACTTGCCGCCTTATAACCTCCATCCGCCTTGCCACGTTGCCCCGAACCGATCACGTCGACCAACTTGCCATCCAGGCTAGCAATCACGATGCGATTGTGTCCGCTGTCGGCAATGAACATACGCCCGGAGGCCTCGTCGGCCAACACCTTTCCAGGGAAGTGCAGGGGACCATGCTCAATTCGATCCCGTTCCAGGTCGAAGCGGATCGGTGTCTCGTCAAGAACTCCTTTCTTCCGGTAGTACGGCATGGCCGACTTGAAAAACTCATCGAGCGTCTCGAAATCGATCTCACCACTGTGACCGACAATGAGATTCCCTTCGGGATCGATGACTCGCAGCGAAGGCCAACTTCGTACGGCGTAACGATTCCAGATCGCGTGCTCTGCGTCGTTGACCACGGGGTGTTCAATATCGTGGCGCAACACCGCCTCGGTAATGTTCTTGGACTCTTTCTCAGTATCAAACTTGGCAGAGTGAACACCAATCACCACCACGCTGTTTGGGTACGCGTGCTCCAGCTTCTTCAGTTCCGGCAGGATGTGCATGCAGTTGATGCAGCAGTAGGTCCAAAAATCGAGGACCACAAACTTCCCACGCAAGCTTTTCAGATCCAGCGGGCCACCGGTGTTGATCCAGGAAACGCCACCATCGAGCGGGGGAGCCTTAATTCGATTCGGAAACGGGTGCTGCGTCGCTAATTCCGCCGCGGCCGGGGGCGCATCGGCAGCTGGTGCGGGGGCCGGAGGCTGCTCGCTGGCTGAATTCGCCTCGTCATGGGCCACTGCCGCGGTAACTGCGAGACCAGTAGCTAGGAAAAGACCGACAACACCCGCAAAGGACGTCAGAAAACGCCCTGAACGGCCCCGAACCTTAGAACAGTGAAGCACTTGCATCGATCGCATCCGAGTAGTCATAGAAAGAAAGTGATAGCAGCTACCGCCCAAGGACGGTCGCCCAATGGCTCATCCTATCGCAAGAATGGCAGATTAGGAAACTCTAGAAAACTACCGAAGCCGCTGGTGAGGCCTGTGCGGCTTCGCCCACTCGAAACTGACAGTCTTGCCGCGGGTCGAAGTTGACGTAGTTCGCGAAGATCCATACAGTTTGCGCAGCATCTAGGTATATATTGGAGTTCGCTAGCTTCGCGTCGCACTTCGACGATGCGAACGCTGGTTGTGGAGGACATTGTTATCGTGTCGCGAATTAGTTCGACGATCATCGTAGCCGCAGTTCTTTCGCTGGCAGCACTTTGCCCCCAGTCCGCCCATGCGCAGACTTGGGCGGAAAAGATGTTCGACAAGCTCGATCATAACTTCCAAGACCTGGCGCGAGGTGCGAAGGCCGAGTATCGCTTCACGATTACGAATCGATACAAGGACGACGTTCACATAACGAGCGTCAGCTCTAGCTGCGGATGCACGGCTCCACGCGTCACGAAGCACACCCTCAAGAGCCGCGAGTCGACCGAACTCATCGCGGTGTTCGACACGGTCAAATTCAAAGGTGCACACAATGCGACCGTGACCGTGACGTTCGATCGCCCTCAATATGCCGAAGTGCGACTCAAGATCGACGGCTACGTGCGCCGCGATGTGGTGTTCAAACCGGGCCAAATCGATCTCGGAACAGTTGACGCAGGCAAGGCGGCGGAAAAACAAGTCGTCGTTCAGTATGCCGGTCGCAGCGATTGGGAGATCGTCGACATTGAAGGCTCAACCTCTCACTTTGAAGTCGAGATGAGCTCGAAGCAAGGGGCGGCTGGCCAGGCTAGCTACGATCTCCTGGTCCGCCTCAAGGATGACGCTCCGGAAGGAGCCATCGACGACCGACTCACGCTCGTCACGAACGACCCGGAACGTTCGCGAATTCCGCTTGCCGTGCGAGGCTATGTCCGCCCGTCGCTTTCGGTGAGCCCCACGTCACTCCAACTGGGCCGCATTAAGCCGGGATCCAAAGTCACGAAGCAACTCATCGTTCGCGGCAACAAGCCCTTCAAGATTGCCCATGTCAATTGCCCCGACAAGTGCTTTGAATTCAAGACATCCGATGCCTCAAAGACGCTCCACCGGATTCCGGTAACGTTTACCGCCGGGGACAAGAACGGCAAGTTCGTCGAGAAGATTCAGATTGAGGTCGAAGGCAAGGAGGAAGCCTTGCCGACCGTCGTGGCTCACTTTGAAGTGATCGACGAATAGCGGCAAACTCTTGCCGACCGTGGTCGTGATTGCGGCACAAGCCGTAACCTTTCCACAGCGCAACTTTACTCCGCCAGCGGCACTACGACCCTGCTCAACACGACCAGCGGCTGATCCGAATCGTAACCGCTGAGAGTCGTCTCCGTCAGATCGACGATCGTTCCAACCAAGGCAACCTTGTCGCCTTCGGCCACGTCGTTGCCGTTGGTTAAAAGGACTCGGACCGTTTCCGTCGGATCGCTGGAACGTCCGGCAACCTCAACGTCGAGTTGCGTTCGGTCTCCAACGGTCGTCATTTGGGCGACGCGTCCCACGACCAGAGCTCCCGTCTTCTCCGGTTTTCGCTTGCCGCTGAATAGCCAGCGATAGGCAAACCGCTCAAACGTCTTCTGACGCGAAGCAGTGCTCACTGCCGTTTCCAACTGCGTGCGCACCTGGGCCAATTCGCCATCGGTCTCCTGCGGAATCTCCGCATCGAAGAAGGTGGCTGCCCCGGCTAGGTCAGAAATTCGTTGGTACAGCTTCGTGCGGGTCGACTTTACGAGATCCTTTTCGCGCTTCTTTTCGGCGAGATCTGCAGCGTCAATTCGACGACCGACATTGCGACGAGCTTTCTGCAGGTCTTCCAGCGTGAAACTCGGCACCGAACCATCGGCAAACAAAGCGGCGAACGAATTCGCCGGGGCGGCCGAGTTGGTGACATCGGTCCCATGCGAACCCGATCCATACGAAGGTGAGCCCGATCCGTCATGTTCCGGCGGCCGCAGGGTATTCTCTTCCTCGGTGAGTGCACCGCCGATTGGGCCGAAACCGCTATCCGATTCTTCTGCCGGTGGTGGCCCCTCGTAGATTTTCTGAACAGCATCCGCGGGGCCAATCACCGCGGCCACGGAATCGAGGAACTTCATGCTGCCGTTGATTGGCGCCAAAGCGGAGGGCTTAACCCACAGCAAGATAACGTAGCCCAGACAGAGACCAATGATGCCGAAAACGACGATACCGACAATCTGACCAACCGGCCCAGGGCCTTTTCGCTTTTTCTTTTCTGGCTTGGCTTTTTCGCTGGCACTCTTGGTCGCACTCTCACCACCGAAGCTGGCGACAGCTCCTAAGTCGGCTTCACCGCCGCCTGTATCTAGATTGAATCCACCATCCGCATCGCCAGCGTCTCCGTCATGGAGGTCGCCATCACCTGTGTCACCAAAGGCGGCGAAATCGATTCCCGACTTTGCCGACTCGTCGTCGCCTACCGCATCATCATCGAGCAGACCGAAGTCGATGCCATCGCCCTCGACCGTCTCTTCCAACTCGTCAAGATTCTTCTCGCCTGCGTCGGAGCCTGCCTCTGCATCAGCAGCTTCGTCCGTTAGGCCCAAGTCGAGGCCAGCATCATCTAACGCGAGCTCATCGACGGTAGCGTCATCATCTAGAGGAGCAAAGGCAATGTCTTCAGCCGCGGCGGAATCCGCACCGACCACGATCAGGGCCGGCACCTCCGTCGACGCATCTGCTAGTGCGAATTCTTCATTGCAAAGCGGACAACGAACTTCCGCCTCCGCGGCGGCCCCTTCGGGCACTGCCACGTGTTTCTCGCACTTGGGACAAGATGTAATTGCAGCCATATTGTGAGACCTCGTCTGTTCCGGTTTTGCCTGGTTCCTAGTCTAGAGCGAGGCACGGAAATGGGCAACTATTTAGCCCAACCTACCTACCCCTCGTAGTGGTCGGCAAATACCTCACAACCGGAACAACCGAGCGCAGCCGCGGCTGAATCAGGTCAACCCCACACTCAATCAGCAGAGCCACTCGCTAAATCAGCTCAGCTGATAAAGCGGACCGAGCTTGGATCGCAGGTGATTCATCAGCGGGCCGTGCGAAAGCTCTTTTCCGGTAACGAGTTGCACAAGTTCCGCGGGGCTGTAGCATTCTCCCCGTGCGTGAACTTGCGTGCGAAGCCACTCGCGCAGCGGGCTGAATTCTCCCTTGGCGAATTGCTCATTCAGGCCGCCCAAGTCCGCATCAGCCTGATCGAAGAGCTGGGCCGCGTAGAGATTGCCAAGCGAATAGGTAGGGAAGTACCCGAACGCTCCGAAGCTCCAGTGGATGTCCTGCAGGATACCCATAGCGTATGACGGCGGCTCGATGCCGAGATATTGCTGGTATCGCTCGTTCCACGCGGCTGGTGCATCAGTCACCGACAGATCCCCGTCGAGCAGTGCCTGCTCCAGCTCAAAGCGAATCAGGATGTGGAGATTGTAGGTCGCCTCGTCCGCCTCCACGCGAATGAACGACGACTCGACGTTGTTGATCGCGAAGAAGAAATCGGCCCGATCGACGCCGCCGAGCGTCTTCGGGAACATCTCCTGTGCGAGCGGGAAGACGTGCTCCCAAAACGCCTCGCTACGGCCGACCTGATTCTCCCACATACGGGATTGCGACTCGTGAATTCCAAGTGACACAGCGTTACCCGGTGGCAAGCCATACCAGTCGCCGCGAAGCCCTTGATCGTAGATGCCGTGTCCCGCTTCATGCATCGTTCCAAACAAGGCAGACGGTAAAAAGTTTTCATCGTAGCGGGTCGTCAGTCGAGTGTCGTTGGGCCCGACACCGCTGCAGAAGGGATGCACTGTTTCGTCGAGCCGCCCGCGATCGAACTCAAAGCCAATCTTCGTGGCCACCGCTCGTCCAAACTCGCGCTGCCGATCGACAGGAAAGGATCCCTTGAGGAGATCGACGTTGGGACGTCGAGGAGACTCGGCGATTTCCGCGACCAGCAGAACCAACTCTTCACGAAGGTTTCGCAGTACCCGATCGACGTTCTTGGTCGATTCCTGTGGCTCAAAGTCATCGAGCAGCGCATCGTACCGACAATCGTCATAGCCAATCGCATCCGCTTGCTCACGCTTCAAATCGAGCGTCTTTTCCAACAGCGGACGAAACAGCTCGAAGTCGTCTTTTTCGCGAGCTTCCTCCCAGGTCTGCTGCCCCATTACGGCCGTACGAGTCATCTCTTCCACCAGCGTCTGCGGCAACTTCGTCTTCTTGTCGTAGTTCCGCTTGATAATGCGAATGGTTGTCGCTACGTCGGAGTGTTTGTCTTCGGCGAGCGGACTGTTGACAAGCTCGTCCAACCACTCGCCAACCTGTGGATCGGTATTCCGCTGGTGAACCATGCCAGAGAGTAAGGTCATCTGCTCGGCCCGATGCTCGGCATTGGCCGGCGGCATCTGGGTTCGTTCGTCCCAACCGAGTACCGACTCGATCGAAGAGAGCGTGGCTGTCTTGCGAAAGTGATCACACAATTCGTCAAAGGCTTTTTGCACCGACTCGGACATGAACTACCTCAGCAAAATATAGTTAGCGAGCGAATACACTCGCGGCGTTCCTAAATGGAAGTCTCCTTCGAGACAGGACGAAGTCGATTGTTATGCACCAAAAACGCCCGCACTGTTAGCCCCGACGGCCACGAACCGGAGGACCGCAGGAGTTTCCGCCAAACGGCATACTACTGCCAGCACCGATCGATACCGATTGATCCGACGCTCCATAGCGATGAAAATGGCATTCGCGTGTGACAAAGTGAGAGCCGCCGACGGTGGCGGCTACGCCAGCGTTGATTCGACTGAACGAAAGAAACTGCCGTGCTCGACGTACTCGTAATCGCGCCGCATCCGGATGACGCCGAACTTGGTATGGGCGGGGCCATTTTGAAGTTTAAGTCGGAGGGACTTCGCGTCGGCGTACTCGACCTGACCAACGGCGAACCGACGCCACACGGGTCCATCGAGACGCGAGCCAAGGAAACCGCCGCCGCGACCGAGATCCTCGGTCTTGATTGGCGCGAGAATTTGGGTCTGCCCAACCGCTCGCTAGAACCGACACTGGAAGCGCGCGCTAAGCTGGCCGGCGTCTTTCGCCAGCAGCGACCACGCTGGCTGTTTGCTCCCTATTGGGTCGATGCGCACCCCGATCATGTGGCGGCGACCAAGCTGGTCGAAGACGCACGTTTTTGGTCCAAGCTGACCAAGTGTGACCTAGAGGGAGAACCGTATCATCCGGAGCGGATCTTCAATTACTTCTGCGTGCACCTGAAGAGGAACCCGCAGCCGGCGTTCATCCTCGACATCTCCGAATTCTGGGAGGAGAAGCTCGCCAGCATTGCCTGCTATCAGAGTCAATTCGTAACGGGCCGTCCGCAGGAGCCACCCACGTTCCTCGATCAACTTCGCGACGAGGCCGCCTACTGGGGCAAGTCGATCGGAGTCCGCTACGGAGAGCCCTTTGCCGCACGCGAGCCGCTGGGCATGTCGAGCATGTCGTCGTTGATCTAGCGGCCTCACTCGTCAATTGATCTGCCAGCTTGCCCCGGCGCTCAACTGCTAGCGGCGATAGCTTGCTTGTTTCGATTTTCGACTGGAGAATCTGCGCGGAGTTTGACGATACCGTCATCGCTGCGGATTATTTCGGCCTGTGGTCGATTTCTATCCACAGCAAATTGGAACCGGTGAGACGAAGGGGGGGCTACTCCTTCGACGAAAGGTTCGGCCACAACCATGACGGTTTCACGTCGGTGGCTTTTGCATCTGCTGTTCGCCTGCGGTCTCTTGCCGCTGGCTCAGGGCTGCGCGCTCTTCCCCGAGGTTGCTCACCAGCCGGTGATTCGCAATCCGTTCCCACAACTATCCAAGGTCGCCGTAGTTGAGTTCGTCAACCAAAGCACCGAGCCGACGATCAACGGCCGCAAAGTCGCCGAGCAGTACGTCAACGAACTACAGCAGTTCCAAGGCTTCGAGGTGCTGCCCGTTTCGGTCACCATGAATGTGGCCCGCGATTTACAAATCAACTTCGCCAACCCTGACGATCGACGACGCTTAGCGCATGCACTGAAAGTAGACGCGGTCGTGGTCGGCTCGATCACTGAGTTCACGCCCTATTACCCACCACGGTGTGGGCTGTCGGTGAACTGGTATGCGGCCAATCCTTGCTTCCACGCCATCCCGCCAGGCTACGGGCTGCCCTGGGGAACGCCCGAGGAAGAGTTCATCCCGGACAACCTGGTGTATGAAGCAGAATTTGCCCTCGCCCAAGCACAGATGAAAACGCAGACGCCGGAGCCACCGTTCAATCCGGCCGCGGTGGTCGCCCCGATGGCTCCGCCTGCCGCCGAGGAACAGGCCCCCGCGCCGACAGAGGGAGAATCGGACGCGAAAGCAAACGTGCCGATGCCGCCTCAAGACGCTAGCGGAGAGAATATTCCGTCTCCGCTGCCGCTACCTGAGCCGGACGAGCCATCTCGGCCCAGCTTTGAGGAAACGAGTGCCCCTGGCCCTCGATCGCCCGGCGACTACGACACCGATAGCGACGCTGCCACGGGAGAAGGCGATGCGGCAGACGGGCCCTCGGGCAACACCGTCGCCGCGTCGCACAACGAAATGATCCCTACAGATGGTACGTTCGATCCAAATGGCGCGACGGCGCCAGGCGGAGCAATGCTACCTCCGGATTGGCCTGATCCTCGTGGGTTTGTCCCACCAGGACCGACGGCACAACGCCCTGCGTGTCGTCCGACGAACGAGCCGGTGATGCGGCATACCCGCATATATCACGGGAATGACTCGGATTTCACGACGGCGCTAGCATCGTATTACGGCTTCCGAGATGAAGCCCGCTACGGTGGCTGGCAGGGCTATCTTCAACGAAGCGACGACTTCGTTCGCTTCTGCTGTCACAAGCATATCGCCGAAATGCTATCGGCACGTGGTGGCGCCGACAAATCGCGAGTGGTGTATCGGTGGCGAAAAGACCGATAAGAGCTTAGAGCCGCGAGCGACAAAGTGTCGATGGTTATCTGGCGACCGTATGGCTGTCGGGCCGATGACGAGCCCGGCCGACGACACAACCCCCCGCTGCGACTTCGACGGATCGAAGAATTTGGACGCCGGTCCGCGGAGTTGGCACTCGCCGCTCCCCACCGCCAGGCCCACCCCCAATACAACACGCCTTTCTCTGATGGAATGGAGGAATCCCGCCGTGACGGAAGATCTAAACGTACTTGCATTGGTCAAAGGCGAAGAACGTTACGTATTCTTGTTCGATGACATGAGCCGTGCCGCTGCCCTCCGCACGCTCGGGCGTTATGCCTCGAATCCGGATCTAAGTTTCACCTGGTACGACGCCGCGGTGTTGAGCCAAAAGATTCGCCAGGAACAGCCGGCCGCGAAACCGACACGTCGTTTCGATCTGCCGCTAGCAACCGACAAAGACGAGTTGCACTAGAGACGCATAATTCGGGCTCGACCGTTGTGCCTGCATATTGAGACCGCGTCCAACATGCCTCCCAAAGACGCGTCCATCTCTCACAGGAAACCACTTCGATGGAAGCCGCTGCCGAGCGTTTCCTGCAATATCTTGAGGTCGAGCGAAACGCGTCCGAGTTGACGCTCAAGAGCTACCGCGAAGACCTTGCCGCGTTGGCCGAATACTTCGAAGAAACCGGCGGCACACTCCCCGAGGCGAGCAGCATCAGCACGCTCGATCTCCGCGGGTATGTCTCCAGCCTGCACGAGGCGGGCTACGCCAAGACAACAATTGCCCGCCGCCTCGCCTCGCTGCGAAGCTTCTTCCGATTCGGGCAGCGAGAAGGTTGGATCGACCACAACCCGGCCAAACCGCTAAGAAACCCGCGCAAGGGTCGCAGCCTGCCGCACTTTCTCTCGAACGACGAGATCGGCAAGCTACTCGAAGCCCCTCCGTCGAACACCACGATGGGGCTCCGCGACAGGGCGATTCTCGAAACCGCGTACTCTGGCGGGCTGCGTGTGAGCGAACTGGTCGGGCTTTCCGACGGCGACCTCGATTTTGAGAGTTCCGTCCTTCGGGTACGTGGTAAGGGTCGACGCGAGCGTCTGGCACCCATCGGTTCCTATGCCGCTGACGCGCTTCGCACTTGGCTCGCTCGGCGAGAACTGTCTGACAAAGAGGACGGCGGAACGCTGGCCCCGGTGTTCATTAACAAGTTCGGCACCCGGCTCACCACGCGGAGCGTCGCTCGTATGCTGGAGAAGTATCTCAAGCAAACCGACCTCGATATTCGCACCACGCCTCACACTTTGCGACACAGCTTCGCCACCCACTTACTCGACCGTGGCGCCGACATTCGAAGCGTTCAGGAATTACTAGGACACAAGAGCCTTGTAACCACGCAGATCTACACACACGTCAGTACGGCAGGTCTCAAAGAGGTCTACGAGCGCGCACACCCACGCGCAGGCTAAACGCAACTCGGCTAGCAAGCTAGCGCGCTGTTCGCCTCTCGCTCTAAACGAGATTGCGACGCACAGCCCAGACAGCGGCCTGGGTTCGATCCGAAACGCCAATCTTTCGCAAGATGTTTTGGACGTGTTCCTTGACCGTCTCGACGCTGATTTCCAGCGACATGGCGATCTCTTTATTGGAAAGTCCGAGCGCGATATGGCGAAGCACCTGCGTCTCGCGATTCGTTAGCGGAATGTCGTCGTCCTGCGAGAGCCGACGCTCAAGCGTACCGGCAACACGACGCATCTCACCGCGACGCGTGGGCGACTGTCCCGCTGCCGCGGCCCGAATCGTGGCAATCAGGTCGCGACGACTGCAACGCTTGAGAACGTAGTCCGCGGCACCCAGCGCGACGCTACGAGCGATGTAAGTGGGATTGTCGTAGGTCGAGAGCATGATGACCGGCGTCTTGGGCAGCTTCTTGTGAATCTGTCCCAATGCCTTGAGACCGTCTTCACCCGGCATGCGAATATCGAGCAGCACAACATCCGGCTTGTGCTTGACCGCCTTGGTGACGGCTTCTTTGCCATTGGTCGCTTCGGCCACAATCTTGATGTCTGTTCCATCAAGCAAGCTAGCTAAGCCGGTACGGACCACCTCGTGATCATCAGCAATGAGAACATCAATACCCATCGTTCCACCTCTCTTACTCTTATTCGTTGTCGTGAGAATCTCAGTCTCTGCCGTCTGAGTTATGCTCGTTTGAGCGATGACGGCATCCCACCAGTCCTCGGACTATCCCAGAAACACCTCGTCCCAAACTCCTGACCAAGCCTGTTCCCAACCCAGTCCCAGGAAGCAACTTAAACGACGGTGATGCCTTTCTAGCGGCCCTGTTCCGTAAGACCGCTCCAAGTAATAGTAGCGGACAACCGTCAAAAAACAGCCCCCCCTATCTTACTATAGATGAGGGGGTACGTCCAGCCACTGGAGGGGAACAAAACCGATCATTCCAAACCTGTCGATGGGAACGATTATTCAGGCCCCTATTTCGCCAGCCGGGGCATGTTGATTCGGAATTCAATCGTTGACCGACCACTTCCCGTGACGTAGATATTTGTCGACAGCCACCGGTTTTCGTATCGAAATCACTCCCCACGGTGGAGCTTTGTCAGCATTCGCGAAGCGACGCACGTTGAAAAACGTGTCACACGCTACGCGTACGGCAAGACAAGACAGACGAGACAAAACAGATCCTCCACAATCGCCACGGTTGGTGCAAAAACGCACCGTCGGGAGTTATCTCCCAGAAACATCGCTAGGCGAAATGTCGAGGTTAAGACGACATACGAGCCACGAGCTCGCCACTGGGGAGAGAGATCGAATGAAAAGCAAGGGATCACTGTTACTGGTCGACGACGATCGGCACGTACTCAAGTCGATGGCCGAATGGCTACGAGACCAGGGTTACACCGTCGATGAAACGGCCAAATTCTCCGAAGCGATCCAGGCGGTCGACTCGCGTCCCTACGACATCGTCCTGGCCGATATCCGTCTCGACGACGGCGACGGCTTCGACATCTTGGACCATTGCCGGAAAAATCACCCCCAGCTGTCCGTCATTTTGCTCACGGGCTACGGCACGGTGGAAACCGCCACGGAGGCGATTCGGGCCGGTGCATTCGATTTCCTGACAAAGCCGCTAATCGACGAAGAACTCGAGATGGCCATCGATCGGGCTCTCTCGCAACGTCAGGTGCTTCGTGAGAACGACAATCTCAAGGCCCAGCTCGACATGCGTTTTGGCATGGAGAACGTGATCGGTCACGATCACCGCATGCAGCGAATCTTTGACATGATCGACAGCGTTGCCGACACCAAGGCGACGGTGCTCGTAACGGGCGAGAGCGGTACCGGTAAATCGATGATCGCTCGTGCCATTCACCGCCACAGCAGTCGTCGCGACCAGCCATTTGTCGAAGTCGCCTGCGGAGCTTTGCCCGAAACCTTGCTTGAGAGCGAACTATTTGGCCACGTCGCGGGCGCCTTCACGGGAGCCGGCACGAACAAGGTCGGTAAATTTGCCCTGGCCGACGGCGGCACCATCTTCCTCGACGAAATTGGAACCGCCAGTCCTGGCATGCAGGTCAAACTGCTGCGAGTGTTGCAGGACTTGCAGTTCGAGCAGGTCGGTGGATCGGAAACTTTCCACGTCGACACCCGCGTGATTTTGGCCACCAACGAAGACCTCTCGGCCCGCGTCGCCGATGGCTCTTTCCGCCAGGACCTGTTCTATCGAATCAACGTGATCAATCTGGAGCTGCCGGCGTTGCGAGATCGCATTGCCGACATTCCCCTGTTGGCCGAGCACTTCCTCAAGGAAGTCAGCGCCGACTGTGGCAAGCAGGTCCACGGTTTCACCGAAGAGGCCATGGCCGCCTTGCAGCGTCACCCCCTACAAGGAAATGTTCGCGAACTTCAAAACATCGTTGAGCGAGCGGTGCTGCTCGGCAAGGGAGACATGATCGGGCTGGAAAATCTACCGCTTGGCTCGGCCGTGATGCCGACGGCAGTCATGCCAACCGGAACGATCACGGGCAAGCAGACGCTCAAGGAAGCGCTCGAGGGCCCTGAACGGCAGATCATTCTCGACGTGCTCAACAGCAACAACTGGAATCGCAACGAGACGGCCGATCAACTCGGCGTGAACCGAACCACGCTCTACAAGAAGATGAAGCGACTCGGCCTGGAAGAACGCCGTCAGGTCGCCCCCACGGCGGCCATGTCCTCGGCGTCTCCGATGAGCCACGGAGGCCTCCATGTTAACTAGCGCCATCCTCTCGGCTGCGTTCGGCTATTGGTTGCGACTGGTCTCGAAACGGAAGCGAGCTGCAGACGTCACCACAGGTGACGTCACCGCCGACCTCGCTGCCTGTGATATTTCTTTCGCGGAATAGCGGGATTCACAGCCCAGCTTACGCCCGGGGCCAAATCGAGGCGACGGCCCGGCCTGAGCACGCCTCACTCGCCTAAGGGCGATTTGACTAGGCATTTGCGGCCGCAGTAGAAGCGGTTTCTCCGCTGACGTCGACAGGCGTCTGATACTCGCGAATCATATCTCGCGAGAAGAATGCCATGCTGGCAATCAACATCGCCACGCAGAACGGGGCAATCCCACTCACCAGCGCCAAGGCTCCCCACATCGGAAAAGCGATGAGGAGCATCAGCGGACGAGCCATGCGGTTCCAGACAAGGATTCCGAACGCCAGTTCAAAGAGAACAACGGCCAAGGACCAGAACTGGAATAGCTGGGGATAACTCGCCAGCCAGGACAGGTCGTAGTTGTGCGCCTCCGGACGAGCAGCGAGCAGCCAGATGGCGTCGCCAGACTGCCAAGGGTTAATCCACTCCCCGTCGCCAGGCGGAACCACCGGCGGGCCAGACAGCTTCGCCAGTCCCATGGAAAGGTAGATGATCGTTACGTGTATCTGCATGAGCCTCAAGGAGATCGTACTTCCCCAGGAAAGAGCCTTACTCGCGAGCTGCTTCGCAAATATTGGATCCCGCGCGGCTCGTCGGTTAGCCATCCAGCGATCGACTGACAGATATGCCCCACTTTGTCCAAAGCAAAGGTAGAACAGCAGCAGGCAAACAATTCGATCCACCTCCGTCGTAATGAACGGAGCGCGGTGCATGTACGAAAGGGTCAATAGCAGTGCTAGGATCGTCGTCCACCGGCTCTTAAACCCGATGGTAAACAACACCAAGATGCCAGCCCCGATCGCATGTGCTATCCACAGGCCTTCTGTCGAGCTGATGTGATAGAGGTGCGAAAGATACCTTGGATGAATCGTAATGAGACGCCTGTCGCCGTCTTCCTCAAAGATGACCGGACGCATGTCCGAGACGAGCTCACTAGGAACTAGTCCGTCGGGGCCGATGAACCGCTCCAAATCAAGACTGAAGGTCGCAAACAAGTAGAGCAGCAAAACGCCCAAAGAAATTCGGATCAAAGCGAGCGGGTAAGGATCGCTAGGCTTGAACCAGAATTGATTCCAACCCTGACCGAACCGGTTGACCAGCGCACTCAGATAGTTACAAACGACGGTGACCATGAGGGGTGCCTGCCTTGGCTTATGGGCTACTGTCCGGGCTGCTTCGATTGGCCCGATTGATTTCCTTGATTTGAATCGCCCGACTGCAATTGCGTCGTTTCGCCACGGCTGGCGACTTTGACCAGGCTCCACTCTCCTGGCCCACTGGCGACAACATCAGCTCGATAGTCGTCTGCGTACATGCGGGGATCGCGCGGAGCTAGATTGATCTCGCCCTCCCAATGTCTGGGACGAAGCGTTCGGCAGCGGAACTGATGCTTGCCCCCTTCAACATTCGCTTGGGCGAGCATGCCGTCGACAAGCTCTTGAGGTATGCGACTGGAAATATCGTCGTCGGCGGCGTTCATGAAGACCCGCAAAGCGAGCATGAGATAGCGACGACGACGAGCATTCGACCAGATTCCTTCGGGCATGAGTGGAATCGATTCAAGCCCTAGGTCCGTGATCTCTTCGTCCGTGCCTCGAAACCCACGAGGTGCCTCCAGAACGATATCGCAAACGTGATCGGAGTCGTCGCCCATCCTTCGCGTGAGGGCAAAGTCGTAGCCTAGGTCCATTCCTAGCGTATGCAGGTAGAAACTGGCACCAGTACGCTCAAACAGATTTCGCTCGAACCCCGATCGCGTGCCGGTTCTAGATACAACCGCGACGCCCAAAGCAAACAGGTGGACGAAGATCAGAAAGGTGATAAATGTTCGCAGCCCCTCAGGAGGCTGATTGCTTGTTTCTGCATTCACCTGGTCGGGTTTGGTCATGGCGTGGCTCCGCCTGTCTGGCGCGGTTTCGATTCGGCCGGACATCTCCGCCACGATCGATCGGGAAGATGCCCAGAAACGGCATCTGGACACATTCCGTGGCATCGACAAGAAGCAACACGATTCTCTAGCGGAACGATCGTCAGCCGCAGAGGCCAAGTCGATCGGCATAACCCATACGACACCCCCAATAAAAAAAGCCGGACCTCATGAAGAGGTCCGGCCTTATATCTTTACGCAATCTGTCAGTTCCGGCGAGTTGTCAACGTGCTACACAGTAGCAAGTCCGACGACTCGCTCACTCGGCTTAGCGAGCGAAAGAAACCTGACGGAAAGCCGTGAAAGAAGCGGGAGCCGACTTGGGCTCGGCTTCGCTGTGGACTTCGCCACCGCAATCGCAGCTGCTGGCGCAATCGCACGAGCAACGACGACGACCGCAGCATCGCTTACGACCACAGCAACGATCGCGTCCGCAGCAACGATCACGACCGCAGCAGCGATCACGACCACAGCAACGACGACGACCACGGCAGCTGCACTTGCAGCTATCGCTGCAATCGCAATCCGACGAGCAGTCACAACCATGGCAACCGTGGCAACCGTGGCCAGCGACAGCCTGCTTCTCACCGCCCACGAGGGCGAGACCAACGATCGCGATGAACAACGCGATCCCAAATACTAGAGTACGATTCATCCTCGAATCCTCCAAAGAACAGGTACCTAAAACAGTAGGGATTCCCACTAATACAATGCCGCCTTCTCTTCTCCCCAACGACTAGGCGACATTTGATCGTCGGGTTATGTAATCTGCCGATCTTGCCAATCGGCGTCGGTAACACGTCTATCTCACCCGAAGAGAGACTTTAACGATTAGGAAGTCTCCCTCGAATGAATAGGTTAGGCTGGTAAATTAGCATGGCTGGTCGGATTGTCAACCGTGCCCGCTGATAACATACAACCTAGTTGGCAACATGCAAGGCATGGGAAAACGTTTATGCCTGGGCTACATGAGCCGACTCCATATTACCTAGCTTATTAATCTACCGCAAAGGGCCCTTGCGTCTAATCTTTCCGATCTGATTCGCAAAGAAAATTTGATATGCGGCGCCAAGAACCCGTAATCCGCGCCAGAGCGCAAAGCCGGAATATCGCGAACTCGAACACCCGTCGCCGGCTGTTTCAGCCCGAGCAGAGGCCGATTTCCCTGCCGGCTGGGTAAGAAGAGCCCCGCTCGCGATGGCCCAGGAATTCTCAGGCCTCGAAGCTTGAAAACGGGGGCATTACGTCTCAAACGTCCCAATCGTGTGCACAACCGCTCATCAGAAGGCCGCACAGGCATTGGGGGCCCAAACTTCTCGGACGAGCAGGCCACAATGCCTTAAGTTGGCCCAGCTGGCGACGATTCACGAGCTTTAGCGACCAGAATCAGCCTGAGAAGAGCGCCGGGCGAGTTCCTCATCGGCCGACTGCTGCCGACGAATAACGTCTTCGGGATCCTCGAAGTTGAAGGCCGTCGCCGGCTGATCCTCGAAAAGCTGGGCGATCATTCCCGCGATCCGCCAGCCATTCTCCTCCCGTTTTGCGACCCAGATGATGTCGAGCGACTCCTGCGTCCCATTTGCTCCTACGTCGGTCCAGCGACTGGCCACATGGGACGTGAGCTGCTCGGGATCGAGAAACTCGTGGGCAAGGACCTCGAATTGAGCCGTTTCGCTACCGGGCGGCGCGACCGCAATGTCCATTTCCTGCGTCTTTTGACGGGCTATCGAGGTCAAGAGACGGTTTACAGCGGAAAGATCGCCTGCGCGACAGGCCTCAAGATAAGCCGCGACGGTAGCTTCAGGTCCGCTGTCAGACCCCTGTTCGGCCGGAACCGCTCCAGCGATTGTGGCAGTTTGACCACTATCCTCCGGGCTGCCGACCACTTGGTCGAGCGACTGACCGCTCGGCACCAGGCCAGCGTCACCGCATCCCGTAAGAAAACAGGCGGAAATAAGACCGACCACAAGTACCCGCGTCGCTGCCGACATACACCAACCCTCCTGATCACGGCATCCGATTTCGTGATCCACTGCAAATGGAATCCTGCTTGATGAGCCGAATGCGCGCGAAGTGTCGCAGGCGTGCGAAATCGAGTCAAGACAAACCGCCCACCCATCAGCAGCCGCCAATGCGTAGGCGGCTGGCCCGGGCGAGATCAATCCGTAAGAACGCGGCAGGACGGATCAAAAGGCGGTCGCTAGCCAGCCTGCAGGCCTCGCTCCACCTTGTCCTGATCGCGCACACAGACGGCCAGAACCGATTCGAACATTTCGCTCGAAATCTTCCACTCCGGCTGCGTTTCGGTGTAGGCGTTACAGTGGGCGACGAACAGCTGGTACATGAATTTGAAGAGATTTCGAGGCACCCGCAACGTTCGCATTGCCTCAACGAGCCGGGATTCAGTGATTTCGTCAGCGAATAGCTCGGTCAACGTCGGCGAGCGGTCCGGCATGGCACAGGCGGAAATTCGCGCACAGGCGATGTCGTAGAGGGCTTCCCCCGTCCATTCAAGAGATCGAATCATATTCTGCTTATCGAGCCGCGATCGCTGGAAAAACTCGCGATCTTCTCGATCCAGAAATGGCGTCAGATCGATCGGAAGCAATAGCTTCAAACCCAAACCGGGATGCTTGAGGAACTTGTTGTCGAGCATCGGCCACAGAAAGGCGCGCATCTGTTCCGCCGAACCGTTAATCAGATGTGGTTCATCAACGCGATCAACCAACACGATCACGCCGCCGAAGCCCAGTGTGTTGAGTATCCCTTGAAACTTATCGAGCAGTTCAAACCGATCGTCGGTCCGCTGCTTATTGGGGAGCGGTTGGCTGGCGATTTCGCCCGCTGAGAAATGGGCCAGGATCTGACGAAGCGGTCCGGTAACGCGATTGCCCGTGCGAACGTGCTTAACGATTCCACGCGCCTTGAAGAAGCAGCGAACCACCCGCCAAAGCCTGGGCATCCAACTGGCGGCGATTATCAAATAAAGCCAAGGGTGCTCGAACCAGGACCAGCTTCCGGTAAAGGCTGCAACGCTAAGCGTCGTTACGGTGGTCACGGCCCCGAGTGCCATGTCAGCAAATGATCGGAACGTACGAAACTTCAGCTGCTTTCGTAGCCGGTGCCAGCGACCTTTGACGGTTTCGGCCGTCGACATGTCGTAGCAGGCGGCCAAGAGGAGCAAATCGCGAGCCTGATTTCTGTCGAGCATCTGCACGCGTGAGGCGGCAACCTCCGTCGCCACGCCCGTCGGTTGACTCGTTTCCAAAATACGATCGATCAGGCTCGTCACACCGAGCGACAGAACCGCGTCGATGTGATCCCAAAGCTTCCACTCCGACAATACGCGGTCCGCACGTTGTCGCCGTGTGCTTAGCGTATCCCGAAAACGATCAAGAAACGGATTCAGGTCGTCGTAGGTGATTACGAACACCCCTTCGCCCGAGTGCTCGCGGTTGTAAGCGGCAAGATGCTCGACAATCTGCAGGCGAATGGCCGTTTTGCCGGCACCCTTCTCGCCAAACACGACCGAAGTCGCAGGCTCTGAAGGATCGCCGTAAATCTTGTCCCAGGTCGGATGATAAACATCCCGCAGGCAATGCTCCTTGAAGACCAGATCGGTCTGGGCATCCTCATCTGCGAAGGGACTGCTGGCGATTCCGTGGTATTCAAGAAACTGCTGGACATTCATCCGCGATGACCTTCTGCACGTGCCAACTTCTGAGACATGGAATCAAGCTTACCGGAGCGGCAAACGAACGCCCAGGCGTATTCCCCAAATCCATTCTACCTTTATCTTGACGTGCCAGCGGGCGTTTCGCCGTGTAATGGGCTCGAAGGAGAAGCCCAAGAGAAGAAACTCGCCCAATAGCCCCAACACAAAGCTTACCAGATAACGTAAATCAACACCGGCACAAGAATCACGGCGATAACCGCAAGCGAGACAACCAGCCACAGTGAATTGGAACGGCGACCGTGGCGAATCGGCAACGTCTCATTCGCTGCATCGCCGGTCGATATAGCCCCGTCGAAGTTGGTGACCCCAGCCTCCTCCACACGCGGATCAAGCGCCCCACTATATCCCTTCGTCTTAATGGCAACTTCGCCCGATCCGATCTGAAACTGCGAGAAGGCCGCGGACGCTAGTTGCCAGGTTGGCCAGCCGTCGCGCCAAACGTACGTATCGGCGGCGACACGTCCCTCTTCAATCCACTGTCGCAAGACGTCGCCACTGGTGGGGCCGTATTGTCCACCGGTCACGGGTCGTACATACCAAACCGCCTCTGGTGCCTCGCTGATAGGATCGCCAGCTGCCCCAATCGCGTCCGCCGACGATGCTTCGCCGGCAACCGCTGCTGGTGACGCATCGATGGCTACGTTCGCAGTTGCGGCGGTCGTGGTCGGCGTAGGAGTCGCAACCTGAGGCGTTACGGCACCGCTTGACACTGAATCGGACGAAGCGTTGGCCGGTGGAACGACGGAAGGAGAAGTCGCTGTGGCCAGCGATGCATCGGCGGCGACGGTGATTTCGACATTCGCGGCGGCAACCTGCTGGGCAACGTCGCCATACTCCGTCGTCTCCAATCCGGCACCGGCAGCTTCCTCAGAGGCAGCTGCACGACTACTACGGCGAGTCGAGGTCAGCGGAATGTCGACCTTCGCATTGCAATGCGGACAGAAGCCTTTCTTGCCGGCAAGAAAGGACTTCACATTGAGCTTGTGTCCCTGAGGACAAAAAAATCGAATGCCCATACTCTTCTCCGGGTGCCTCGCCGCAAAGCCCCGACTCCACGGAGCCTCGCATCTTGCGACATCGAACCGGACGCTTGCCTATTCCGGCTACTCGCCTTGGACTACGTCCGATTATAGGGGCCGCCGAGGCCCGTGAAAAGCAATTCGGCTCTTGAACCAAGGTTTGAGCGAGCGAGCCACGATCAACCGTGCTGCGGAACCATGGGCAAAGCGGCACCCCGATTCGCCTCTCCTCGCCACCACCGCTTAGCATTCCTGAATCGTCAACTGTCGCATCGCCGCGGCATCATCGCTACAACCTGTACGATCGCTCGTTCAACCCGAATGCCACTATGAATTTAGGCAATTCACCCCGGTTCTACCCTGCTGGAAGGAGTGCAAGGATCACCGAAAATGTGTAAAATAAAAAGCGTTGATGCGTATCGATCCAGGGTGACGATCAAGGCCGGCGTGTAGAGGCCCAACTCAGCGAATCGTCGCCCTGAAAGATTCAACATCGCAGGCCAACAAGCGGGGCAACTTGCGTCCCCACGGACGACAACAGACGACCAACGACTAGGACGAGAGTGATGGCAGACAATAGAGACGACGAGATTGTTGAAATTGGCTTGATCGGGGACCTGACCGATAACGAGGCCGACCTGTGCGACAAGCTGCTCAGTATTGAACCGGGCGGCGAGTGCACCCTCTATATCGATTCGCCCGGCGGCAGTCCTTATTGTGCCATCTCGCTGATGTCTCTCATCTTGCTCCGTCGCATTCGAGCCACGGCCATCGTTACTGGTGAGTGCTCGTCGGCCGCACTGTGGCCCTTTGCGGCTTGCACTCGTCGCATCGTCACTCCCTACAGCGTTCTTCTCTTCCACCCCATGAAATGGCAGAGTGAAGAGAACGTCGGTCTGGCCGAAGCCGCTGAATGGGCCAGGCATTTCGCCGATCTTGAGACCGACATGGACGAACTGCTAGCTCAGCTACTCGGCGTCGATCGCGACTTGATCGACAAATGGATCAATCCTGGCCGCTACGTTTCCGGACCAGAGCTAGCCAAGGCAGGGCTGGCAGAACTCGTTCGCTTGCAGCCGGTCGCCGAATCCGCGAAAGACGCCGCGGCCCAAGATCGCGTAATTCGCCCGCGAGCCCATTCGCCCGCCTAAGCGAAAGACACGGCGATTCCGCCCGATCCTGCCAATCCGGGCCCAGCTGTAGCGACATTGCTCTTGGTGCATTTCCACCGCGCCGCCTAGCATACGGCTTCCTACAGAGGCACATGCTATGCGCACATATCAGACCATCCTCCGCCAGGCTCGCCCGCTCGCCATCGTCTTGGTGGTAACGACGGCGTTTGCCGGATGTAGCGAAGAGCAATCGATCGACCTGACTCCAGAAACCCTGGAGAAGTTCGCCGCGCTCGAAGGCATGCAACAGAGCACGAGCGAACCATTGCGGCGCCATTACGATCTATTAGTGGCCGAGAAAACCACGCCGCTTGATTTGCGAAAACCGGCACTCACGCCGGAGCAGAATGTCGCTGCCGTGTTTGACGCGCTGTTCTCCAAGAGTTTTCTTTCCCAGCAGCTGGAAAAATCTGCGGAGATGTTTCCTAGGCCGCGCTTCGATGTCGACACCAAGCTGCTCGAACGAATCATCTTGTTCCGCCGCCGCTTGGAACCACAACGGTCGAAGGTTGCCGCTGCCCTCAGTCGTCCCCAGTGTGACTTCGGGCTCGACCCGGCCCGCGGATGGTACGCCGACGCAAGCATTTTGGACGCCGCTACGGTCTACGTACGCCTAGAGGCCTTTCTGGCGGCCGAACGACTTTCCGAGAACGATCTCGCTGCTGCGGCAGATGCAGTCAAACGGATGTTCCATATGGTCGGCCTGTTGTCGAACGAAATGGACGTTCGTGCCCGACTGCTAGCCGGCAATCTGCGTGAAGAGGCGCTCTCCGTTCTGTCCGCAACACTCCACCACATGGCTGCCGACGAGACCACCGCCCGCGAATTCTATCATGTGATCGAAAACCAGCTCGCGCATTGGCCCAACGACGCCGACGCCTGGATTGGAGATCGAGCCCGCAATCTGGTCTCGTACGAAGCAGTGCGCAAAGAGGCCTTGTTCACGCTATTGACCGAGCCAGAACTGCGTCGCATGATGCTCAACCATCGCTCGAAGAACCTAAACGCCACGGCGGCCGAAGGTGCCGACAGCGATCAGCTCTTCTACCTAGACGAAATGCAGAAGATCCTGGCGAGCTGCAACAAAGAAGAAGCCGAGGGCCGTCAGCCGGTTCCTTACTTCATGCGGCGTCATTTCTTCGTCGATCTCGTCAAAGCCCAACAACGCAAGATTGAAGCTGGCGAGTTTCCGTTGGTCGCCGCCGAGATGTTCCTCCCACACATGCAACAAGGGCACGCCCTGCAAGCGGCTGATCGAGCTCGCACCGAGATGTGGTCGTTGGCCCTGGCAATCTCGTTGGACATGCCACCGACCAAGTATGAGCTGAGTCCTGTCAGTGGACAGAAATACCACGTAGCGGCCGAACCACGAAACGTCGTCGTTACTGCCTATGGCAATGAAGACTCTTCCGGCAACCAATCGACGGCCTGGTCCGAAGCGGTCGTGGTACCACGCTTCGTCAATGCGGCCAAACGCTCTGCCCGCCGGCCGTAAGAACGGCGTTACCGATAGTCTTCGTGGCAGGCGCTACAAGACTTAGCAATCTCGCCCACGGCACGCTCGAGCGACTCAAAGTCTTGTTCTCGAGCCGCTGTTCTGGCTGTCGCGGCGTGCGAAGCCAGCCGCTTACAGTACGCCAAGTAATCATCGTCGTCGATGAATTCATATTCTTCGCGTTGGATAATCTCCGCCAAAGCCGCAATGATCTCTGCCTCGTGCAATGCCTCCTGCTGGTGTCTTTGATACTCCCGTTTGCTCGCGGTCCAGGGACGCAGACGATCATCAAGAGCCTTCTCCAGACGTTGCATCAGCGGTGGGCGTTCGGCAACGCGATCCCATGTGAGCCGCTCCTCCGAGGCAACCAGGTCAACCGACTCGCCCCGAATCAGGGCATCAAGATCCTCGCTCCGCTGGCGAGACTCCTGGAAAGTATTGTCATCCGCCGCCTTGGAGTTACGCCCGGCAGCGGCAAACGCATCTCGAGCCGCCGACGCCTGCCGCTTCCAACGCACGTCGGCGTCGTATTCTGCCGCAATACCGAACATCGCCGCGATGACGGTAAAACGCAGACGAGTATCGATGTTGCCACCGGAACGGAACACCCGAACATTTCGCACGTTCTTGGCCAGGTCCGCGCGGTGAACCTTAATCTCGTCGACGATTGTGGACGCCGAGATCAGACCGCTCCAGGCAAAGCTGGTGACGCCTGACGGTTCGGATGCGTCGGTCACGGGTACCGCACCTGCAGCCGCGCCGGCCCCGATCGCTGGTCGCTCGCCGCGTAATCGATCGCTTGCATCACCGGAAAAGACATCTTCGGTCTGTTCATCAAACTTCGCCGGCGGCAGACTTCGCTTAGGCACCTTGTCACGTTGCGCTAGCGCCACGACGGGCAAGCAACCAAATAACAAGAGAGTTGTTGACCATACGCGCACTCGCGAAGAGCCTGCCGATGAGGTCAAAGTCGCTGTTAGTTGCGTCAAGAACGATGATTCACGCATGCGTTTTCATTCCGCAAGGTTTATTGGCGTTTGACGACGACATGGTTCCACGCGCCGTCCCGTTCGTCACATGCCGCTCGAGGATTCCCACTCATTATCCGGCGGAATCAAAACGGCGGCAACTGTCGACAGCAGGCTCGGCCTGGCAGGAAATAGCACACCCCTGCTTCGCCTTCGCATTGCGATATAATTGGAAGCATGAGTCCTTCGGATCCCTCTAGCCGTCGCAATTTTCTCCGTGGTCGATTCGGCCGCGAGATGCCAACGCGCGAGGACGAACCGGCGGTCGGTCCGCTTTCGCCGATCATCGACCCGGCCCGCCAGCGCTACCTGATGTCGGTCTCTCGTCGCGCCATGGCCTGCCAGTGGCAGGCTTACTTCAACGCTGGCCAATACGAACAGGCCGAATTGGCGTCGATGGCGGCCCTCGATCTGGTCGATCAACTCGAGGCCCAACTGACGATCTTTCGGGAAGATAGCGAAGTTAGCCAGCTGAATCAGCTCGCCGCGGACGAACCGGTCGAGGTCCAAGAGAATCTCTTTGAGCTACTCGATCGAAGCCAGGACCTGGCGGAACAAACCGGCGGAGCCTTCGACATCACCTCCGGCCCGCTCTCCGAAGTGTGGGGGTTTGCTCGCCGAGAAGGCCGCGTCCCAGAACCTAATGAACTGGCCGCTACGCTTGAGCACGTTGGCAGCCATCTACTCGAACTCGACGATGATGGGGGAACGGTCTTCTTCCGCGACGAGCAGCTGGAGATCAATCTAGGCGGCATCGGCAAAGGCTATGCCTTGGACTGCGCCGCCGACAAGATCGAAGAAGAGGCGGTGTTCGACTTTCTACTGCACGGGGGACAAAGTAGCGTCGTCGCCCGCGGCAGAAACGCCGACCGCGACACCGGCTGGGCAGTCGGTCTCGTCCACCCGCTCAATCCCAAACAGCGCCTGGCCGAAATCGTGCTCGTCGACCAGGCACTTTCGACAAGCGGATCCGGAACCCAATTCATCACCCACCGCGGCCGGCGGCTGGGACATATCCTCAATCCAAAGACCGGGTGGCCAGCGGAAGGGGTACTGTCGGCCACCGTCATCACCGAATCGGCGGCTGAAGCGGACGCCCTTTCGACCGCCATGTTCGTGATGGGCCCCGAAGCTGCCCGCGATTTCTGCCAAGGTCGGCCCGACGTGGGCGTCGCCCTCGTGCTGCCGGGCGAGCGATCCGGCTCGGTCGTGATCGAGTCGCATAATCTTTCCGATGATCAGTGGCGACGGCTCGACGGTTAGCCACAAAGCTCTTGGCCCACAGCCTTTGGGGTCACGCGGGCGTTCGTTTCCCAAGTAGCCCCTATCAATGCACCGCGGAATCGCCTAATCGACAGCATTGCTAGAATTTCGGCCGAACTTCCGGAAACTTGGCCGGCAAGCGGAATTCGATGCCCCCGTGATGATTTACACGGTCGATAGCGATAGAATGGACCGCCCCTGCCCGCCCGGGGCAAATTCGCCTAGTTTCTCCCGCCCGACGAACCCATGGAATGGATCGAATCACTGCTGAGCAACGACCCGTTATACGGGTACCTCGGCATCATTGTCATTTTGATCCTCACGGGGGCGGGGCTTCCTATTCCGGAAGAGGTTCCGATCGTCGCGGCCGGCGTTTTCAGCGCCGACGGCTCGCTCAATATTTGGTGGGCGTTCGCTTCCTGCCTAGTTGGTGCGCTGCTGGGCGACACGCTGGTCTATATCATCGGGCGTTATCTAGGGCACGGTTTCTTCCGTCGTCATCCACGTTTTGCCCATCTGCTGCATGAAGAACGCGAACAGCAGATGGAACAATTGATCAAGCGGCACGGTCTGAAGATCTTTTTCGCGGCCCGCTTTATGGTTGGCGTGCGTGCTCCGATCTATCTGGCCGCCGGCGTGCTACGCGTGCCCTGGCGCCGTTTCATCATTGTCGACGCGATATCGGCCACGGTGGTGGTCAGCGTTGTGTTCTGGCTAAGTTATGTTTTCGGCAAGCAGATCGGCGATTTCGTCCATGACTGGCAATTGATTATCACGATCGTCGCACTGGTGGCGATCACCATCTTTCTATTCTTTTTCTTCCGCCACAAATCGCCTCCAGCGGAGCTGGCGACTGATGACCAGATCACCGCTGAGAACCAAAAGCCTGACTCCATTTCCGCCGCTGGCACGAGCAATCAGGATGGCGGCAACGACGGCAAACCGGCCGAAAGTGACGTCGACAACGACGATCCTGATACGTCCGACACGGGTCGTGTCGTGGCATAGAATCGCGGTGGCTGGGAACCAACAGAAGCCTCGGATTGCTACCGTGCACAATGGCGGGGGCGCATTATTTTTGCCACGAGAAGTTGCTGCTGCCTAGAATCGCAGACGGGCGAACCATGACAGCACGGGGCTGCGACCGCATACGGGACTGAGTCGATTGAAAGATTCTTCACAACAACCCGATAACGTCGAGGCTGAACCTGCACCGACAGCCAGCGGCCGACCTTCTGAGAAAGCAGCCGCGGCGGTGCGGAAGTTTCCGCAGACGCCCGGGGTTTATCTCTTCAAAGATTCTGCCGGCCGCGTGATCTACGTGGGAAAGGCAAAGAACCTGCGATCACGGGCCGGGAGCTACTTCCTAAAGGCCGCCACGCAGGAACGTCGTACGCGTCACTGGATTGGCGAAGTCGCCGATGCGGACTACGTTGAAGCCGACAGTGAAGTCGACGCCCTATTGATGGAGTCCCGGCTGATCAAGGACATCCAGCCGCCACACAATAAAGAACTCAAGGACGACAAAAGCTTCCCCTACCTGGAAATTACAACCCGCGAGGACTTCCCCAGGATTGAGGTAACGCGAGAACCAAAGCCGCGTGGCACCAAGCTCTATGGCCCTTTCCCCAGTGCCAGTAGCCTACGAGGTGCGCTGCAGGTCCTGCAGCGGATTTTCAAATTCCGCACCTGCTCGCTCGACATCGAAGAGGACGATGAACGCTGGAAGTGGTTTCGCCCCTGCCTGCTGGCGTCGATCGATCAATGCACAGCGCCCTGCAACCTGCGAATCTCGAAGGAGGATTACCGCAAGGACATTCAGCGACTACGAATGTTTCTCGATGGCAAGAAAACGCGACTGCTGAAGCAATTACGGAACGAAATGGAAGCTGCCTCCGCGGAAAGAGCTTTTGAAAAGGCGGCCCAACTTCGTGACGAAATCCAAATGCTCGAAACGCTCGACGAACGTGGCGAAATCGACACGCACGTGCAACCAGAAGTCTTTTACGTCGACCCCAAAAAGGGACTCAACGGGCTCAAGACGATCCTGCAAATGGACAAGACGCCGCGTACGATTGAAGGCGTCGACATCGCCCATTTGGGCGGAGGTGAGACCGTCGCTAGCCTTGTACAGTTCATTGACGGCCTGCCTTCAAAGCCAGGCTATCGTCGCTACAAGATTCGCGAGGTCAGTGGCGTCGATGACTTCCGCAGCATTCACGAAGTCGTCCTGCGAAGATTTCGCCGGCTCGACGAAGAAGGCCTCGCCTTCCCGGACATCTTACTGATCGATGGCGGCAAGGGGCAGCTCAACGCCGCCTACGGGGCCTTCGCAGAACTCGACATCACACCGCCGCTCACCATCTCGCTGGCCAAACGCGAAGAGGAAGTCTTCCTACACGGTCAAAAAGACCCGCTGCGAATTTCGCGACATGCATACGCCTTAAGGCTCTTGCAGTACGTGCGCGACGAAGCCCATCGCTTTGCTCAGCACTATCACCACATCTTGCGGCGAAAGTCGACACTCGGCGAATAACTGACGCCACGGTCGGGCCCTTCTGAGTTCTGTCGAAGTCTCGTCGAGTTTCCTTTCGAGCCGCACTCTCCGCTGCGTCCCCCGTGCCGCCATATGCGCCACGGGGTTTCTTGCCCCGGGGCGACGTCCCGGATACCTCGCCGACGCCCTTGTGAGGCCTAATTCCTTGCCTAATCTGTACTATTGCACGCCCCCAAACCCTTTTTTCGCGAGCCTTCGGGGCAGGTGATTGATTGCCCACAACGGGGCAGCTATCATCATTTCCATGGGGTTCTGACCCATTCTATTCTTTTACATATATTTTTTTTGGGTTTTATTCCCATTTAGCACTTGCATTCATATTTTTTTCTGGCATAACCACTCCTTAGTAATTCGCTTTCGACTTCGCGGATGGCAAAACAGTTCGATTTGATCGTTGGAGAGTTTCCCAGATCGCTGGATGAGCGTTACCGCGTTTCCATTCCAGTCGAATTGGCCGATCCGTTAACCGCCGAAGGCGGCACCTGCATCCTGGCCAAGGAACGCCCCGGATGCCTGAGTTTGTGGAGTGCTGATAAGTGGCAAGAAAAACTGAACACGGGCGTCGAACTGGTGCAGAGCAAGATCCGCGCTGGCAAGCTCGAAGGTCGCATCGATCAGGTTCAGTTGCTTGGCCGCCTGCTCTCCACACGACACAAGGAGGTCAAGATTGCCGGTCGTGGACGCCTGCTGATCCCCGAAGGATTTCGGGAATTCCTGGGCGTGGAAACCGGCTCCGACGTGCTGGTCGTGGGAGCGGCCGTGTGCGTCGAACTATGGCGAGCCGATGCCTGGTTCGAGTACCTCAACGAGCAGATGCCCGACTTCAATCAACTATTCGACAGCCTGGCGAGCTAATTGCCCTATGACACAAACGCGTGGCGAATTCGCCCGCGAACCTTACATATCGAACTACGCGAACATGCCCGGTTGGGGAAGCGTTACTGTTACCAACCATGCCTGTGTTACCCGGAGGGAAATGCAAGTCACCCACGGATCGGGACCATTGGCACGGATGCCAGCATTGACTTTCTCGCCGGGCATGTCGCGTTTTTAGATACCCCCATTTGCAGATTGCCTCCTACCCTCGCTGCAGCCCTCGCGCACGCTTCCGTCGCAACGCAATTCAAAGCGATTTCTACCCCCGCGCAGCAGCGACCGGCATACACTATCGCGTAAATTCTTCAGATCGCTTAGGCTTCCGGCGCTTCGGCCGGAGGTGCCCCTGGCGCTGGGCCCTGCCCGCCCGCTACAAAAGCAGCGCGGAATTCATTGAGAAGATTGTCGAGCAATTCGTTCTCTTCGTCCGTTCGATTGCCTTCGCTCTTCTCCTGCAGAACGACCAAGAGATCGATGAAGTGACGAGCCTGGTCCAGGTGAACCTCCGGCTGCCCGGTGATCGGATGCGGAATCGCCCCCATCGCCATCATGGCCTGCGTGGCGATCATGCTCACAAGCGTGCGAAAATCGGCCGGCGGAATCGCACCAGCGGCACCTGCTCCGGCGGCCCCTTCTCCTTCTGCAGGCTTCTCGGCTCGCGCCTGCTCGGCCGCCTCTTTTTCTGCCGCTACTTGCGATTTCCAATCGTCGTCGATGATCAGCTTCTTTTCTTCTGGCGAATCGGCCATCTGCTACTTCCCCTGTCGTTTCTAAATGTGAGTTGCCTGTGAGTGTGAATGGATGTCTTGTTGTTTGACGACCAGCCCTAATCTTCGGCCGGGACCTGCTCATCTTGCGGCACATCGCCCGCCACGGCCGAACCACGCCTGCGTACCGCCGCTTCGATAAAGCCTGCGAATAAAGCCTGAGCGGCCGTCGGCTTCGACTTGAATTCCGGATGGAACTGCACCGCCACGAACCACGGATGATTCGGCAGCTCGACGATTTCCACCAGCGAATCGTCCGGGCTGGTACCGGCAATCAGCATGCCGTGAGCCTCGAACTGCGAGCGGTAAACGTTGTTGAATTCGTAGCGATGGCGATGACGCTCGGAGATGTTCTCTTCTCCGTAAAGATCGAAGACCTTGCTTGTCGGATCAAGCTTGGCCGGCTGGGCACCGAGCCGCATCGTGCCGCCCATGTCGGTGATCGTCTTCTGTTCGTCTAACAGACAGATCACCGGGTGGGGTGAATCTTTATCGAACTCGCTCGAATGGGCTCCTTCTAACTTGACCACGTTGCGGCCAAATTCGATCACGGCACACTGCATTCCAAGACAAATGCCGAAGAACGGAATGCCCTTCTCGCGAGCGTATTCGATCGCCTGGACTTTGCCTTCGATGCCGCGTTCGCCGAAGCCACCGGGGATCAGCACGCCATCGTAGCCAGAGAGCAGCCGGTTCGGCCCCTCTCGTTCAATGTCTTCGCTTTGAATCGGCTGAATTCGCACCTGGGCCTGATTGGCGATGCCCGCATGATCGAGCGACTCGTAGATCGACTTATAGGCGTCGCGATGCTCGGCGTATTTGCCAACCACGGCGATACTGATCTCGTGTTGCGGGTTCTTCAGCCGGTGCATCAGCTCGTGCCAATCGTCAAGCTGTAACGGCTGAGCATCGAGTCTTAGCTGGTCAACGATCAAGCGGTCTAGCTCGTTATCAACCAAGCTGAACGGCACTTCATAGATCGAGAAATCCTTGTCCTTTTCCTCAATCACCGCCTCTAGCGGGACATTACAGAATAGGGCGATTTTCTCTTTGTCGTCGCGGGACATCGACTGTTCCGTGCGACAAATCAGGATATTCGGCTGAATACCGATTTCGCGAAGCTGTCCGACCGAATGCTGCGTCGGCTTGGTCTTCAGCTCGCCGGCCGCCTTCAAATACGGCACCAGAGTGAGGTGCATATAGAGGCAGTTTTCCTTGCCCACGTCGAGCGAGAATTGGCGAATCGCTTCTAAGAACGGCTGGCTCTCAATGTCGCCGACGGTACCACCGATCTCGGTAATCACCACGTCGACGTCGCCTTCGCCCAGCTTGCGAATGACACTCTTAATCTCGTTCGTAATGTGCGGAATGACCTGAACGGTCTTGCCCAAGAACTCCCCGCGGCGTTCCTTGTTGATCACCGCCTGGTAGATCTGCCCGGTCGTGTAGTTTGAATCGCGGGTCAATGGCCCATGGGTGAATCGCTCGTAGTGCCCTAGGTCGAGATCGGTCTCGCTACCATCGTCCAGCACGTACACCTCGCCATGCTGGAAGGGGCTCATCGTGCCCGGGTCGACGTTGATATACGGGTCGAGCTTCTGCATCCGAACCCGCAAACCGCGGTGCTCGAGCAACATGCCGACCGACGCACTCGTCAGCCCTTTTCCAAGCGAACTAACAACGCCGCCGGTAACAAAGATGTATTTGGTGGTCATGGATAAATCTTCCTGACTGCCTCTCTCAAGGCACGCAAATGTCCATTTGTCGCATCACCAATAACGAGCAATCCGGCTCGCCTGCTGGCATTCTCTGAGGGCACTCCGGGGGCACAATTCCCCAAACCTTGTAGCCTATCACGGCAAGTGGCCGACTGACCAGATACCGGCCGCGACTGGCGGCACGTGGCAACCAACCGAGCAACCGGTTTTTTTTGCCATATGCGGAAATTCGAGGTGACGGTGAAAAAACTCCAAGCCCCTTGCCACCAAGCACTTGCAGCAAACATAGGAAACCGCGATCTGGATCGTAACATGTTGTGCCTCCTGTGGTTGGAGTTGATTGTCGGGCTTAGAAGCTAGAGGCCAAAAAAGTCGGACTTCGCAGGGCATGGTTGTTTGCAATTGGGTGCCATGCCCACGCTCGCGTGGGCATGTTCGGGAATTCATTTCTTGGAACTATCCAGGAAACGTAGCGCATTCCTTCATAGCCCCGAAGGGGCGCTGCCAAATCCGACCAGGGCAAAGCACGCACCGAGCGATAGCGAGGGAGTGCTGCCGCCCTGGGCTGAAGTCGAGAAAACCTGTCGTGAGCCCTGTAAGGGCGATACACACCACGATTCGGAAATGGTTTCGCCCTTTCAGGGCTTACGACATACATTGTGGTTTCATTTACCCAGGGCGTCGCTTCGCTTGGTGCTGGGCTGATTTGGCAGCGCCCCTTCGGGGCTAACGGTGTTGATTTGCCCGTCTTCAATTCCCGGACGGTCTCACGCTCGCGTGGGCATGAGCATAGTAATCGTAATTGACGAATGCATGCTCACCTAAGGGTGAGCATGGCACCCACGCCGACCACCTTCGGTTCCCGCGCCCAGCAGCCGCGCTCAGTTGCTCCCCCAATCCTCAGCCACTTCGTTGGCCAGCGTCGGGTCGTCGCCGATAAGGGTCTCGATTTGCTCGCGGAGGTGGCCGACCTCTTTGGCGGTGAGTCGGCCGAGCAGCCGCTCTCGGCGATCCGGTGGTAGTTCCTCGCAGATCTCATCTACCACGCCTTGAATGTAGGCCTGCATTTCGGCCCGGGTGACAACGTCTGGATCGCGCAGTTTGAATTCCTGCGGATTGACCCGTTCGAGCAGCCAGGCGGCGGCACGCCAGCTCTTCTTACCTGCCTCTTGGATCTGTTGCAGCAGCACAAGCTCTTTACGTCGCTCCGCTTTGACCACCTGCTCGCGAAAGGAGGGATCGCGGCGGAGTTCGTTGCGAAGCGTCTGCGGCACACAGCCGACATACCGACAGGCGGTCGCCTGGCTACAACCGACGGAGATCATGGCCGCAATCTCGGCCTTCTTGGTGTCGTTCAACAATCGCGGCCGCCCCTGCGGCTCGACGCTCTTGAGTGGATTGGACATGGGTTCGTCTCCTGGAAGAAATGGTTGGGATTGGCGGTAAGCCCCTAGGGTGCCACTGGCTTCGCCAGTGAGAGTGCTTTCGTAATTTGTCAGGTTTGTTCACTCCATAACCCGAAGCGTCAGCGAGGGACACGACACGTTGTTTTCCACTAGGTTCCGACATGTGGCATATGAATCGAATCCATCATTTCTCGAATCGTGTTAATTGGTGTTACCTGCTCATCGGCTTACGCCGCGTTCCCGTTTGGTCGTGTCCCTCACTTACGTTTCGGGTTAATTTCCATGGTCCCTTGATTGGTCATGGCCCAATAAAAAAGCCCGCACGGACTCAGGTCATATCATGGGACCTGAATCTGCGCGGGCTCTCTCTCGAATACCGGCAGGTCCGTTACCTACCAGCCCCAATGGATACCTCGGGCGCGATGAATGTGTTGTCTATTTGGGTGCCACTGGTAGCTTGCTACCAGTGCTGTGTCGTGCAAGTGGACAGTCCACTCAGGGTGTAACGACGGCTCGCCAGTGCCTCGCCCTGCCGGACACGTCTTTCATTTCACGCCCTCATTGTCGCCCTACCGGGCGAAATGTCAAATTTAAAATGAACCCACCCTAAGAGTAGGAAGTGCGGCGGCAATCATCCTGCACGGATTGCAGTGCAAGCCGGCAACGCGCTTCTTTCTTTGACAGGATGAACAGGATCGGCATGATGAATTATCCTGTATCATCCTGTAATCCTGTCAAATAGAACCACCACGGCCATGTCCAACACTCCGCCACCTTTGCAATTCTCCTTGCGGGCGATGATTTGGGTCCTCGGTCTCTCGGCAATGGTGATGGGCGCTCTGCACAATGCAGAAGAACACCCCTGGGTATCGCTGGTCGTGGTTGCCGTGCTGACGACCATATGCGCGAGATTGCTGCGACGACTCGCCTGGCCAACGATCGACTACGTCGGCCTGATACTGGGTCTCTACGCGTGGATTGCCGCCGTCGCGGCGGTGGGAACCATGTATCTTGGTGGCAGCATTTATTCCCCAGCGATGACGGTGTTCACAATCTTGGCCTGGACGGCACTGCCGGCGAGCATCGTGGCCTCGATCCTCGGCGCCATGTCCTACTTTGCATACCAGCGTTCTCGGGCCAACCTGATTATGGGACTACCCCTGGCACTCGTTTTCGCTTGGATATTCTTGATTCAGGATCTTGTCGTACCCTTTTTCTTGCCATTTTGATCGCCCGCCACTGGCCAAGAAAGAACTCCCGTTGGATTCACCCGACACTCACGACCGGCCGCGATTGCAGTTCTCCCTGCGAACGATGTTCTGGATTATTGGCATCGCCGCTGTGGTGATGGCGTGGCTGCGCGTGGTTCCCGATATTCCCCAGCTATCGATGATCGTATTCGTCGTGGGAATGTTAGCGGCAGCGCCCGTCGCCCGCCGGATCTCCTGGCCAAGACAGGATGTTGTTTCGGCAGTCGTGAGTTACTTCATGCTCCTGGCGATCACATTGTCGGAAGTCACCAGGCTCCTTGTTGGCCGACTCGACGCGACCGCCGGTGTTTTGGCAGGGATCACGTTCCCCCTTTGCGGGATTGCCATGTTCGCGGGCGCCCATTCGTGGTCGGTGCACCGCCAGCGGCGTTCGCTAGGACTTTTGGCGCTCGCGTTGGTAACCTGCTGTCTATTCGCCAAGTTCGGCACGCTTGGGCAACTATGAAGTGGCAATTCGTTGACGCTACGCGCAGCCGATACCGCCCAAACATAATGACCGCATGCAAAGATTCGAGCCGAACCGTTCCGATACCGGGTCACCCCGCCTGCAATTCTCCCTGCGGACGATGTTCTTGATCGTCGTTTACGCGGCCGCGGTCATGTCCTGGCTGCGAATCGTAGGCCGCTTTCCAATTGCGTCCTGGGCAATATTCACGCTCACCGTCGTGCTACTTCCCCGCCTACTCGCGGGAGTGAAATGGCCGCCGCTCGATGTCTACGCGACCATCTCGTTGCTCTGGACATGGATTGCCATCGCGATCATCGTGACAACGTATTCACTCCGGCGGCCGGGACTCGGCTACGCAGGGGGAGTCGGGGCCGTCCTCGGTATTGTCGCGGCGTTCGCCAACCTGGCGGCCGTTGGCTTCGCCTTCGTCTCCTGGTGCAAGACTCGGCACGCGCGGGCGACGGCGTTGGTGGTGATGGCAGTTGTGCCGGTGCCGCTCATGCTGCTCCTGACTGTGCTTGGCAATCTTTAGCCTGGTACCAGGGGAGTGGTGAAGTAAACTGAACGCTAATTCTTCCCGGGCCCCAGCCAACCTGGACAGCTTACAGCAATGCCTGCCACACCCGTTGACAGAGCCGCACGCGATCGCCTGGCCGCCGAGACGCGTCGTTTCTTAAACGATGAGACGAAGTCGTTTGAGTTCGACGAAGCGGTGCTCGACAGGTCGTCGGAGGACGAGACCGTCTGGCAGGTCGCCTTGGAGCTGTGGTGCTTCTACGACGACCTCGACGACCATCACGTGCGGCTCACGAAGGAAGAATGGAACTACGTGCAGCGATTGCTGCTGATCCTGGAATCGGATGACCATCTGGTCGTCAAACTCGGCCCGCGGATCTGGAAGCTTTCGCATCTTATGGCCGCCGGGACCTTTATCAGCTTCCTCGTGACGGCGGCGTACGCGATGATGCAGAATGGCTGGCAATCGTATCTGCTGCCATGATTGATTCCTTTTGGCATCATCTCGATGGTCATCGCTGCAATTAGGCGATTCATCGAATGCCCGAAAGATCCGGATGTGGCCTGGATGGCTACGGTCCCTTTCGCCTCGTTTCCTGAAGTCTGGTCGACGCACGAGCGTGTCGGCTCATTTGAGAAGGCACCGTATCGGAAGGAGCTGGCCGAACGGTTCAATAAGAACAAATCCGACGACTTGAGTTACTCCGAGATCGGCGCATTCCTCTTCCAATTCCTCACTTGGATCCCGTTAGGCATCTGCTGGCTCCTGCTTTCGCCGATCGTGCTGTTCTGCCAAGCATTGCCAGCGAGAGATCGTCAAACGCGAGTCGCCCCCTCCCACTGAGCGAGCGATCACCCATTTCCACCGTCGCTGGAAAGGACATGCCAGCGGGCGAGAAGGACGGACGATTGTGCCGGTTGTCTCGTCGAATCCTCCCCGTTTCTTAATGTCAGGCCGCTCTCTACGGCTGCGGCGTTTCCTGCTACAATGGGCGATTCTTCCCTCCGCGGAACCTGTCAGCAGGGCCCGCACGATCCCGCCGATTTAGCTTTCCGACGCTGTCTCCGCACACCGATCTTGTGCGTCACACTCGGAATTCAAACACGTCAGGCACAGGCCGATCCGCTTCGACCACAAGCCTGGCACTTCACCACTTACGCCTCACCCCCCTTAGTCTGCTAAGCCCATGCGTCGCGACGACATCCGAAACATCGCCATCATCGCCCACGTTGACCACGGCAAGACGACGCTCGTTGACTGCCTGTTGCGACAGAGTGGCGAGTTCCGTTCCAGCCAGCTCGAAGGGGAACGGATCCTCGACTCCAATGACCTGGAGCGGGAGCGAGGCATCACGATTTTGTCCAAGAACATCGCCCTGATGTACAAGGACACGAAGATCAACATCATCGACACGCCGGGCCATGCCGACTTTGGTGGCGAGGTGGAACGCGTGTTGCGAATGGCCGATGGAGCGATCGTGCTGGTCGACGCCGCCGAGGGCCCCATGCCGCAAACGCGATTCGTGCTCTCCAAGGCACTCGAGTGCGGGCTGCAACCGATCGTGGTTGTTAACAAGATCGACAAGCCGGACGCCCGCGCCGATGAAGTGCTGGACGAGGCGTTCGAGCTGCTGATGGACTTGGGAGCGGAGGATTTGATCGGCGACTTTCCGCATCTGTACGCCAGCAGCAAGGAAGGTTTCGCCACGCTCGACGCCGATGAGCCAGGCGACTCGATGGCGCCGCTCTTGGACATGATCATCGAATCGGTGCCGGGCCCGGAGACCGACGAAGAGGTGCCGCTGCAGATGCTCGTCACCACGCTCGACTGGTCCGACTATGTCGGCCGCATTGCCATCGGACGAATTCAATCCGGCTCGATCAAGACTGGAGAGAAGATCGCCCTGATGCGGTCGGCCGAACGGATCGAGAACAAGACCATCTCGGAAGTCCACGTGTTCGACAAGCTCGGCCGGGCTCAAGTTGAAGAGGCAACCGCCGGCGACATCTGTGCCCTGGTCGGTATCGACAACGTGGCGATCGGCGACACGATCAGCGACCAGGATTACCGCACTGCCATGCCACGAGTGGAGGTCGATGAACCGACCATCCGCATGGTGTTCGGTGTGAATACCTCACCGCTTTGTGGCAAGGAAGGCAAGTTCGTCACCACACGAAACCTGGCCGCTCGCCTGGAAAAAGAGCTGGAGCGGAACGTGGCCTTGCGAGTTGAACCGCTGGTCGGCACCGATTCGTTCCAGGTTTCCGGTCGCGGGCTGCTGCACCTTTCGATTCTGATCGAGACGATGCGTCGCGAAGGCTACGAGTTGCAGGTCGGCAAGCCGCGAGTGATCATGCATCGCAACAAGGGCGTTGTCGAAGAGCCGTTCGAGACGCTGGTCGTTGAGGTGCCGCACGACAAGCTTGGCCCGGTCATGGAAATGGTCGGTTCGCGTCGCGGTCAGTCGATTGAGATGAACGCGCACGAAAACTACACGCGAGCCGTGTTCTCGATTCCGGCCCGCGGGCTAATCGGCCTGCGAACGCGGCTCTTGAACGCCACGCAGGGCACGGCGATCGTTCATCACCGCTTCGAGAAGTACGCTCCGGCTGAGTCCGATTTGCCGGGCCGCGCGAACGGGGTGTTGGTCTCGATGACCGCTGGCAATGCGGTCGCTTTCGGACTCGACGGTCTGCAAGAGCGGGCTGAGATGTTCGTTGGCCCCGGCGACGTGGTCTACGAGGGGATGATCGTTGGCGAGAATAGCCGTAGCGGCGACATGACGGTCAACCCAACCAAGGAAAAGAAGCTGACCAACATGCGGGCCTCGGGTAACGACCGCAACATCCTGCTCAAGCCGCCGCGAGAGCTGTCGCTGGAAGCGGCCCTGGAATACATCGAGGATGATGAGCTGGTCGAAGTCACGCCGACGCAGATCCGCCTTCGCAAGACGCTGCTGACCGAGAACGAACGCAAACGCGAGTCGCGTAAACGGGCATAGCGGTTGGGGGAGTCACGTTGTGGGCAGGTCGGCCGAGTGGCTCGGTCAGGAGACCGGCCACAACAGCTTTTGTCTCTCTCAACAATTGACAGCCCAGGCAGCGGCAACCTAAAACAGTCCAAGTAGTTGGACTGTTTTTCTTATGAGGAGCTTCTTCCGTGGCCAAGTTTGCAGTCATCATGCCGGCGGCGGGTCGCAGCAGCCGCTTTCACGACAAGAATTACAAGAAGCCGTTTGTCAGCATCGACGGACGAGCCGTTTGGATTCACGCCGCAGAAAAGTTCCTCAGTCGCGACGACGTCGTTCAGTTGATCTTGGTCATCTCGCCCGAAGATCGCGAAGAGTTCACCATGCGATTCGCGGCCAATGTGGCCATCATGGGCGTCGATGTCGTTGAGGGCGGAGCGGAACGAGCCGACTCAGTGGAGCAAGCCCTCGGTCGTGTGAAATCTGAAGTCGACTACGTGGCCGTGCACGACGCGGCCCGGCCCTGCATTGCCGAAGAGTGGATCGACACGATCTTCGAAGAAGCCCAAAAGAGCGGGGCCGCGATCTTTGCAACACCGGTCGCCGGCACACTCAAACGAGCCACCGGCACCACCATCGACGAAACGGTCTCCCGCGAGAACATGTGGGAAGCGCAAACGCCTCAGGTGTTCCGGCGAGACATCCTGCTCGATGCATTTGCCAAGCGAGACGGTTTCAACGCCACCGATGATGCCCAGCTGGTCGAAAAAGCTGGCGGAACCGTGGCCATCGTGCAGGGTTCTTCCTTGAACCGAAAGATCACCACGCGAGAAGATCTTAAACTGGCCACACAGATCATGAAGATCCTGCCGAAGCCAAAGCCGGGCGGAACAGGCAATCCCTTCGCCGACGCAGGCGATATCTTTTGAGAACCGACTGCCAGCAGCGGCTGGGGTTGAAAATGCAGTAGCAGAAGAGAGTGCCGCTACTGCTGCGAGTTCTTGGCACGTTCACGCGCACTACGTGCCCACAGGAATAGTCCCCAAACGCCGAGTAGCGTTCCGGTACAAGCGAGCACAATCAGGGCTCCGTAACCATCCCAGCGACTCCACTTCGACCAATCTCCATCGGCCGGCAGAAACACGCCCAAGGCGATCATCGATCCCCAGGCAGCCACGGCCGCCATCGCCCAAAACACCGGCTTCAACTTGAACTTCTTAGCACTTGGCTCGTCCACGGACAGACTCTTTCTCGTTCGTTTCTAACTTCAGACGGCTACATGCTAGCAGGCAATAGACGATCGATCGACATGTGATCACGTTGATGGCACCAGCGGTCGTTGTGACGACAATTTCGGGCCGCTACTGGGCGATGTGAAATCTCGTGATTCGCATCGTAACTCGTTCAAGCAAAGAGCGATACGACAGGCGGCATTCATCTTGGCACGTCGCTTGCCCCTAATCAAGACCGTGGCAGACCGTGCCCGGTGTCGGAGGGACTCCGCGCATGGTGAAGCAATTCTCATTCGAGAAGTGGCCACGCTCGCTGGCTGGGCATTCGCTCCGCCAGCGCCCTGGGATTCTCAAATGGCCCCGGGACTTTTACATGGACTGCACGGGAGGATGAATCGATGAAGAAGTTTCTAATTGCAGCTGCGCTGATGACGGGTGTGTTCGCATTTGCTAGCCCGGCCCGCGCCGGCGGCTGTGGCTACGGAGGTTACTACGGCGGATACTACGGTGGAGGTGTGAGTCTCTACTACGGTGGTCCGAGATTTAGCATCGGCTACAGCACCAGGCCGTTCTACTACGGTCCGCGATACTATGCCGGATACGGTCCCCGTCATCGCCATGTCCACCGACATCGCGGCTATTGGGGCCGACCTCACGGTCATCGCCACGGCGGCGGACACCGCCATGGTGGACACGGACATCGCGGTCGCTGGTAAATGACGAGGCACGCTGCCGTCGCCTCTGCGCGACGGCAGCGTTGGCGCCGCGATGAGACGAACCGATCTCACGATCGACAGACACCGGTCGAAGTTTTCACAACATAACTGCGGAGAAAGCAATGAAGAATCTAGTATTCGCCGCTGCGCTGTTGGCAGTCGTGTCCATGGTGCCTGGCTCTGCCAGTGCGGGCGATTTCGGTTACGGTTACGGCTACAGCTATGGTCGTGTCGGGCATTGCTATCTCGGTCAATGCTACGTCCCATACCGGTCGCCGTATGCTACTCCCGGTCGGTACGACGTTCCACGTAGACGAACCATCTACAACCACCCCCGGTTCGACACTCGCCGCCAAGCAAATCGTCGCCCAGTTACGAGACATGATCCAACACGCCACCGTGCGTTCTACGGCGGCGAAAAGATCCAGTCTCGTGGTTACTACGACAACGTGCGCCGGCATACCGGCAGTTACGGCGGCCGCGTAAACACATATCGCCATCGCGGGACGAGTCGTAGCGAGACGCGAACTCGCCAGTATCAGGCATTTCGTGGCGGTCGCTTCTAAACAGAAGAGGCTATTCTGTCGCCGCCCTCGCACGGCGACAGCAAGAAGCACCGCGCGACCGACGGTCGATCCCGATGGCTTGCAAGTGTGGGTTGTGAGCATCGGGTCGATCGTCGTCGTATATCGTCGGCCAAAGTCGTGCGGCATCTGTCCCCGCCCGGGTAACTTGGGTGCCACTGGCTCTGCCAGTGCTGGCCGTAGGGCATCGATCGTGACCTACGGTCCGTTCGGTGGAACGATCGGGGGACCGCTCCACAACAGGCGTAGGGCATGCTGTGCATGCGGGAACCAGACGGCGGCCATCTGCTTAATAACCTGAAGCGTCAGAGGATATTTCACGGATGGTCATAAGTGGTGCTAGCACGGGGTCAGGTTTCATCTTTCTTGGTTAACGTACTCGCCAAATTCGTTGTGCTAGAAAGATGAGACCAGACCCCATATGACAGTCGCTAACTCACTGGTATTGAACGCCCTACGACAATCTGTGAAATCTCCTGTCACGCTTCGGGTTAGATGTTAGATCGAAAATCCACCGATAGGCCTACAACTCCGTAGTCCGTCCGTGCAGAGCAGCAACGGAATTCGGAGAATTCCGCGACAATAAGAGAAACACGGAGACCAACCTCAAAACCGAATTATTCCCCTACGAACCGGACTCGTTCGCCGTAATGCCGAGAGCTGCCACATAGTCGGCCACCTGTCGGCAGCCATCTTCGTCGAGCGGAGAGAGTGGCGGGGCCATCGTCGTTTCACAAATATCGAGATTGGCCAGGGCCGCCTTAAGTCCCTGAATCAGGCGAGCACAGCTGTCGCTGACCGTATAGATCGTCTCGCCAATGCGTTCCACGACCGCTTGCAACTCGGCGACGCGCTGCGCATCGCGGGCCGAAGCCGCCTCGAACAGCTCCACATAAAGCGGCGGGTACATATTCGATCCACCGCAGATGCCGCCTACGGCCCCCGCTTGCACAGCTCGGGCGAGCAGGATCTCCGGTCCGATGAGAACCGAGAAATCGTCGCGGCCGCCAACCGCCTTGAGCAGTTCCGAGAAGTAGTCCCAGTCGCGCGAGCTATCTTTAATGCCGATGATGTTTGGATGATCGGCCAGCTGAGCGACCGTATCGACCGCCAATGCCGTCTTCGTGCAGGAGGGAATATTGTAGAGCAGCAGCGGTAGCGGTAACGCTTCGACGAGCGACCGGTAGTAGCCGAGCAACTCTTGCTGATTGACGGGATAGTAGAACGGGGGTGCCGCCACCACGCAGGCCGCCCCGTGGTCCTTGGCGACCTCGGCCAGTTCCAGCGACACTTCGAGGCAAGTATCGGTCACACCGACCAGCACCGGCACGCGACCGGCTGCCAGGCGGCAAGTTTCTTTGACCATCGCCCGCTTGAGTCGCAGCGGCAAACTGGGCGTCTCGCCAGTCGTACCGAGCGCGAACAGCCCCGCCACGCCGCCGGCGATGGTGTGCTCAACGAGTCGCCCTAACGATTCGACGTCGAGCTGTAGATCGTTATCGCGATGAGTTAGCGGAGTCACCAGTGGCGGGTAAATGCCACGGAGCGAGAAGGGGGTGGAATCAGGCATGGTCGGTCATTCGTCTTTCGGGATCGCCTTGAAGTCGATGAGAACGGAGTTTTCCTCAAACGTTTCTCCGGGCCACCGCTCCGAGTCCTTTGAAAATGTCCCCTTGGCCAGCGTCTTCACTTCCCTTCCCGGCACGGCTGTCGACGTCCAGTTTTCGCCTTGCACCTTCGCCGTGGCACCTCCTTTGTTAACGTCGGCTTCCAGTTTCTCCACCATGCATTCGATTTCCTGTTCGGCGACGGTCAGCTTTTCGGCGAGCTTGACCACCGTCTGACTCTGCGTCTGCGATATCTTTGGCCCCTCAATCTTGAAAGTCGCCTTGATGACATTTTCGTTCAGAAAGAAATCGGGCCCGGGCGCTCCCATGCGACGGGAATGAAGCTTGAGGTCCTTCACCTCCCACATCGTGAGTTCCATCTTGCCGCGATGGTTCTCCTTGCGTAGCGTCGTCACGGCCGCTTGATATTCTTTTCCGGCGACCGTGATCTGTTCCTCTTTTCGTTCAACGACCTTGAAGCCGATTTCCTCAGGCTTTTCTCCCGCATGCGTATATCCTTCCACGGGACGTTGGAAATCGTCACGGTCCGAGTATTGCGTGAATATGGATCCCTCAAAGGGTTGCAACACCGTCTTGGTTTGTGACTTTCGCGGCCGCGACTGGGGAAACGTGCTGGAAAATTCCGCCAGTCGATACGAACCGGTTGCAAAACCCTGCCAGTTCGTCGGAATATCTGCCTCTTCGGCAGCGTGGCACGAAAGAGACATCTCGATGACGAGAAGGAACACGACAAAAGGCATCAGTAGCACACGCATAGCACTTACTCTCTATGTAGATGGGAGGCTTCGTCGACGAGGCTGTGCAGAAATGCCCCGCACGGTCGCCCTCTAGATTCCGTACTCGATTAACACCACAAGATAGACCGTCGTCAGCGTGCTGTCGACCAGGGCGACGATCACCCCGGCGACGACCCATTTTTGGATTCGCACTCGCTTGCCGCCAGGACGCTTGAAGAAAACGTAGACCGCCGGCAGCAATAGGAAGCCGAGCAGCGCGAGATCCGTGAAATAGGTATGCCTCAGTGCGACCTGAATCTCCTCGCCGGGAGTCGTGTCGCCAAGGACGTAAAAACAATCGACGAAGGCATTCGTTAGATTCAGCAGCGTGACGAGAAAGCCGATCGCCAGGATTCCCCAAGCGATGGCCGACGCTCGCTTGTAGTAGGCAACGAGAAACGCCATCACGCAACCAATTGCCGGCACGATGCGCGTGAGCGCATAGGCTCCGTCACCACGCATGATGGCAAACAGGATCGCAAAGCCGACCATCGCGAACAGCGCAGCGGCGATACTGAACTGGGCCGGCTGCGGTTCGTGGTTCTCCTCCATGAACGACTATTCGCCGCTAAGACTGGCAATTATTCCGTGCTGCTCCCGTTGGCATGCCGCCTCTTACCGCGAATCACGCCGTGCCTGCTTGCGGCGACCTTGTGCGGAAAGGTGTTTTTCGACACGAGTTCGACCGGAGGCCTTCTTACGGGCTCGCTTGGCGGCCGAGCTAGCCTTCTTGGCCGAGGTAGGCACTTTCGCCTTCTTGGTGGCCGCCTTCTTGGTGGTGCGTTTCTTTGCTGTCTTCTTCTTGGGTGCCGATTTCTTGGCTACGACCTTCTTAGGCGTCTTCTTCGCGACCTTCTTCTTAGCGGGTGCTTTCTTCTTCGCAGCTGTTTTCTTGGCCGGTTTCTTCTTCGCTACCTTTTTCTTAGCCGCTGCGGGCTTGGATGTCCTTTTGCTGACCAGCTTCCGCTGCTTCTCAAAGCGGTCGACCGATTCGGCGAACAGTTTCTCCTTCTTTCGCGTGGCCTCACTTCCCTGGCTGGCCCTTTGTCCACGCGGCTTCTGCTTGCCCCGGGCTTCCCGCTCTTGCCGGCTGGCAAGCTGGCGATACGTGTCCCGCAGTTTGCGTGCCCGATCACCCCTCGACTTCAAATCCTTGGCGTCGATCGTCTTGATGTTCCGAGCCAGACTATCGGTGTACAGAGAAAGTTCCGACTTGGTACACAGCTACCGAGCGGTTGTTGAAGAAATGGCCACGTGACGTCTCCTTAGAACCTGAAAGGAACGAGGTTGTGCTTGATAGGAAATGAGCCCGTTGGGCGCGCGAAATGAATCGCCCGCCATTGACGGATCGCCGCTAGCCTACCGCCCACACGCGGTGTCGCCGAGCACTTTTCTCGCCACGTGCACAATTTTTTCACCTACTCCTCTTCCGCTTTCTCCTTCCACAACATCCGCTTGAGCTTGGGGAACAACTTCAGGGCGTTGTCGCGCATGATCTGCCGGCCGATGCGGTTGGCATGTTCCTCCTTCAACTCACTGCGGGCGACTTTGAGCGTGAGCGCCTCGGCGATGCACTGGCGAGTCAGCTCCGTCGCTCCATAGATTCCTTCCGCGTCGACCGTGTCGGCACCCCACATGATCCGGTCGCTGGGAACCGCGTCGAGCCATTCCTGGTACGCCCGACGAGCCATCGTGTAGCTCAAGGTCGGCAGCCAGCAGCTATCGATCCAGACGTTGTTGTGCTTCATGGCGATCGCCCCGGTCTCACCGACCCAAGGGTATCCACCGTGGAAAAGAATGAATTTTGTCTCCGGGTTGGCCTCAATCACGTCGACCAGCAGCATCGGGTTGGAACCTTGCACGCGGGCGTCACCAGTGTGAACCTGAAACGGCAGGCCGTATCGAGCACTGAGTCGGCAGATGTGCCAGAACATGAAATCCTCGAACTGCCGCTGCTCGGCGGCAGTCGTTTCGCTGTTCGGCTTGCCATAGACGGCGGCCGCCTGCTCCTTGCTAACCTTCTTGTAGTCGAGCGTGCGAACGTAGGCCTGGGTCGACTTCAGGCAGATCGCGTCATGGGCCACCGCTTCTTGAAACAGGGCATCGATGACGGTGAGAAATTCGTCAAACGTATCGGTCGGCAGCTTCTTCTTTTCCGCGAACACGTACGGGCTGTCCCGTTTCGATGGCGTCCGGTCGGGATGGGCGGCACTGAGAATCGTCGTCACATTGAACACCGGTACAGAAAAACGATATTCACGGGCGAACTGCAGGCGGTTCCAGTAGGGGTCGATGAACATCAGCTCGATGTTGGCCTTCTCGGTCACGACCTTCTTGAGCCAGCGATCGCTCTTGTAGTTTTCAAAGATCCGCCGGTTCAGGTCGGCCGCCTGCTTGGGCGTAACAGAATCGAAATCGACGCCGTAGAGATCGCGAAACGCCGGCAGCAGGTAACGGTAAAAGCTGCTCGCCCGGGCGTCGTCGAAGTCGTCGTGAGCCTGTTTCCACCAGGTGTCGAAGGAACCATCGGCTGGCCAGTGCGAGATTCGCGTGGTGCGGGTGATGTAGCTGTGGGCCCAAATGCTGTAGAGCGTCATCCCCTTGCCATCGGGCGTGTGCACACGATCGGGCATGGCACGAAACTCGCGCAAGTGATCGTGGGTGTCGATGGCCGGCACGGCGTCGATCGACTTCTTAATCCGCAGGTAGAGATCGGTCTGCTTGATGTCGAGTTGCGCGGCGTCGAGATATTTAGAATCCTGGCCGGCGGCCGGCGCGGCTGGAATCGATAAAGTCGCAACAGAAAGTGCCATCGAAAACAGCAAGAACGGACGCGGTAGCCAGAACGCTTGACGCGAATTCATAGGATTCATACTCTGCATTCTTTCTTGATTGGTTGTCGGACGGTCTAGGAGCAACCGACTTGAGAGCTGTTATACTACTACGCGAAACGGAGGTTTGCGAATTGGACGCCCGAATTCACTTCAGGATTTTGACAGGAAGTGAGGTACAGAACTAACGAGATGCACTGGAGGTATTGCTAAAGCCGTTGACGCGACTCTGAGTAATTCATGCCCCCGCTGTTTCCTGCTATCCCGTCAACCTTTTGTCAAAGCGACGCGGCCGCAAAATGCAAATCCGCCCTCCTACTCGTTTCCTCCAGTCCGCTACAATGACGAGCTGATCGCTCGTCCGTTTCCTTGGCATTCCCGGAGCACATCCATGCGTGCGTCGTTCTTTGCCCCCATCGTTCTTGCCTGTCTCTGTGGCTGCTATTCTGATGAAAACGTAACGCTCCTGTCGCTGCCCGCAGCCGATGGGGAACTAAGAATCGACACGCACCGGACACACGACCCGTTGCTAGCCTGGTCTCTCGGGCGAGGTTGGGTTAGCACTGAATCACTCGTCTACGTAGGCGCCGATGGTAGCGAACGGGTGATTCCCTTGCATCGCAATGGCTACCTGGCGGCGATCACGGCGGAGTCCGCTTCCATTGTTCGAGACCGTGGTTACACCAATCAGCTTCGGCCTCGTGACGCGGAATCGGCAGGAGAGATTGGCGGAGACGACCGAGACGCCTACCTCGCTCCTGACCAGTTCAGTCAAGAAGAACTGGAAGCGATCGCGGCAGCTATTCGTGACAATCTCGATGCGGTCGATGACGCATTCAGCACGAAAAAGGACGGCGACGGCAATGTCGTCATCTTGGAAGACGGACCACGTATCATGTCCGTTCGACACTTCGATCCGGACAGCGTTTCCACGCACTTCGTCCACCAGCAAGATCGTAACGTTGCCATCGACATCTATCCCAAAGGCTACATCTATCTGCAACTGCCAATTCAGCCGACGGGTCAAAAGTATCGTGGGGTTGATATTGGCCGAGTCGTCGAGGATGGCAAGACGCTTCTCATGGCAGACCCAACCGAGCTTCAAGAGGTCGACGGGTTCGACTACATGAAGCTCCGCTACAACCCGATGAACTCGCTTGGCAAACCGGAGTTCTACGAGCAGTGCAAGGACGAATCGGGGCGTTCGTTGGCCGACACGTTCGACGAAATTCGTGTCGTGCCGGCGCGCCATCTGAAGGATCACTTCTGGGCCGACAAGCTCCAGAGCTACGGAGGAACTGAGAGGCTCATCGCGGAACTGGAGATTGACCCGATGAACAAGGCGGTCGCGATGGAGATTAGCCAGGGCGGCACTGCGATGAAGTCTGCTCGACCGGCACTGCTTAAGAGTTACCAGGCAGGCAATTCAAACGCGCCGCTAGCATTGGCCAAGATTGCGGGCGACGAGGAAGACAAGCAGCTGGTCGAACTACTTTGGGACAGAGCGAGTTCGGAAATTCCCGCGGACGCTCCGAAGGACCGTCGGATATTTCAATCGCAAGTGATTTCTGCCCTGCACGAAATCGCCCCTACCTCGCCGATGCTACCACCTTTAGTTTGGGAACGCCTGAGAACGAACACCGCCGACGCAAAGATCGTCAGCACGTGCGTTCGTCTGCTATGCACCGCAACCCCCGAATCGAAAGAACTGCGAGAGCACCTGCTCGTGATGCTAAAGCACGAAGATCCCGCGATCCGACGGGTAGCCTGTTTGCGACTCTCCGATGAGCCGTTTGAGAAGTACGCTGTGCCGGAATTGAAGAAGCTGTCCGAAGACGATCCGGACCAGCAGGTGCGACGCGAGGCACGGCGATCGCTCGACGCGATTGAGTATCGGAACAACTATCCACGCTAGGACGAACGGCAGGCACGACAAATTGCGGGCGTCAGATTCGATGGTTCGCCGGCAGTCCCACCTCTGCCACCTCGGTCCTCCGGTCGGCTACAATAACCGGCACACGCCAATCGCCCTTCACTCGCATTATCGGAGTACCTTCGATGCGCCGCTTCTCGCTATTGTTCCTGCTTGTCATCATTTCGCTAGCCTTCTGCTCGATGCCTGCGGTGACTGCGGAAGTGGGTGACTCCAAAGACGTGACGACGAGCGAGAAACAGGGCCCCTCCAAGACAGACGGAGACAAGAAGGAGCAAGACAAGGCGGAAGCCGAATCCAACATCCCACCCAGCCCCGGTGTTTACTTCGGTCGTAAGATTGCCCAGACGATGCACTACAACGGGGCCCCGTGGCTGGTGCGAGAATCGCGCGAGCGCGAAGAAGAATGCAGCACGCTATTGAAGATTCTTAAGGTGCAGCCTGGTCAGGTGATTTGCGACATGGGGGCCGGCAACGGCTTCTATTCACTGCAAATGGCAGAACTTCTCGAAGGCAAGGGACAGGTTCTCGCGGTCGACATTCAACCGGAGATGGCCCGCCTACTCAAGGCGCGTGCCGAGAAGCAGGACATCCCGTGCAGCGAAGTGTTCATCGATCCGCCGAAAGACCGCGACTACGGCAAGGCGATGGTCGTGCCGATCATCGGTTCCTACGTCGACCCGTATTTGCCGACTGGCAAGGTCGACCTCTGCTTGTGCGTCGATGTCTATCACGAATTTTCGCATCCCGAGCAGATGCTCGCCGCGATTCGCAAGTCGCTCTCCCCCAAGGGTCGTCTGGCACTGGTCGAGTATCGCACGGAAGATCCGGCGGTGCCGATCAAACCGCTCCACAAGATGAGCAAGAAGCAGATCCTCAAGGAGATGACTCCCAACGGATTCAAGCTCGTGGAGCAGTTCGACAAACTGCCGTGGCAGCACGTGATGTTCTTCGAGCGGGATGAGGACTGGAAGCCGGCATCGGAAGACCAGGCGGCGACCGAAAAAGAAAAGGCATCCGCCGAATAGCGTCACTCGCCGGCCACAAGCTCTTTGAGTGCCCCGTCAATGGCCGAGAGTGCCTCGCCGATCGGTTCGTTCAAAACGGCCGTCGCCATTGAGTCGAGCGGCGTTTCGTCCCGATTGATGATCACCAGTCGGGCTCCGTTCTGGGCCGCCAACTGTGGAAGTGAGGCCGCCGGTTGAACCACCAACGACGAACCAATCGCGAAAAACAGGTCGCTACCGCGGGCCAGTTCGATCGAACGCTCAAGTACTTCTGTGTCGAGCGATTGCCCGAAGGAGATCGTGGCGTGTTTGGTGCGATCGCCGCCGCACGACTCGCAAAGTGGTACCTCTTCTGTCTCCAGGAATTGATGCACCAGGGCGTGGGCGTCGGTCCGCCAGCCGCAATCCTGACACAGGATCTCGCGGGCGGTGCCGTGCAGTTCCCAAACGGTGCGATTGCCAGCCAGTTGATGCAGGCCGTCGATATTCTGCGTCACCACGGCGGCCAATCGATCGTCTTCTTCCCAGCGGGCCAGTGCCTGGTGGCCTGCGTTGGGTTGGGCATCGGCGAACTCCGCATGGGCCAGCGACTTCTGCCGCCAGTACTCCTCCCGCGCGGCGAGGCTCGCCATGAAATCGTCGTACATCACCGGCTGGAACTTCGACCACACGCCGCCGGGGGAGCGGAAGTCAGGAATGCCACTCTCGGTACTGATGCCGGCCCCGGTGAACGCCACGGCGTCGTTCGCCTCGCGCAGCCATTCGGCAATCTGTTGGTAACAATCCGACATCGCATCCCTCGTCTCTACAAAACGTTCAGGCTGTCAAGAATCGCTTCCGCTGCCCGCTCCCCTTCGGCAATGCATTGCGGTACGCCGACGCCACGCAGTGCATTGTTGGCGATTTCTAAACCGTCGTGCTCTGCAATGTGCCCTTCGATCTGGGCCACAATCTCACGATGCCCGAGATGATATTGCGGCATGGCTGCTCGCCAGCGAACGACGATCGCCTTGACCGGCTCGCCTTGCACGCCCACCAGGTCGGCCAATTGTTCGCGTGCGATGCGGATCAGTTCTTCGTCCGGCAGGTCGACCAGGTCGCCCTGCTTGGCCCCGCCAATGAAGACACGGATCAAGGCGTGACCGCTAGGCGCACGGTCGGGAAACTTGTTGCTAGAGAAGCTGGCCGCCAGGATCGGTCGCCCTTCAGCCTCCGGCACAACGACGCCGGAACCTTCGAGTGGCCGGGACAGCTGCTCTTCGGGATAACCCAAGCAGACGATGGAGCACGACGCATGGGGAATGCCGCCGAGCAGACCACTGGCCGCGGGATCGACCGCATCGAGCAACCTAGCTGCTGGGTGCGCGGCGGTCGCCACGATAAGACCGTCACATTCGATCGCCACTTGATCTCCATCCAGACGGAGTCGCCAGCCGGTATCGGTCTTCTCGACCGACTCGACCTGCGCTGCGAGTCGCACCGCGTCTTCGGGCAAACGACTCGCCATGGCGTTGATCAACGTTGAACCGCCGGCGCGGGGCGTGACGAACATTCCGTAACGGGCACCACTCTCCTCTCCACTGCCGGCCTGTTGTCGCTGGCGAGCCTTGGCCGCAGCTCCGCGGGTCAGGCTGCCGTGGCCTTGCTCCATTTCGATGAAACGGGGAAGCGTGGCGGCCACGCTCAACTTGTCGGGGTCGGCACTGTAGATGCCGGCCACCAGTGGCTGCACGATTCGTTCGAAGACCTCGCTGCCGAGGCGGCGCGTGGCGAACTGCGTTAGGGACTCCTCCGCTTCATTCTCACCGCGGGTCGGCACGAAACGTTCCCAGGCGAGCCGCAACTTGCCCCGCCAGGAAAGCAGCGGCGTGGTAAGAATCGGCCACAATTTGCCGGGAGCCATGAGCGTAAAACCAGGCGGCACCGGGTACATCTTGCCGCGAAAGACCACGAACGCCTTGCGATGGGCAGGGTTGGTGCTAATCAATTCGTCGCGCATGCCGAGTCGGTCGGCCAAATCGAGCACGGTCGAAGGCTGCGTGAGATAGTTGTCGGCGCTTTCTTCAATCAGAAAGCCGTCCGCATGGAGCGTGTTGATCGTTCCGCCCAAGCGATCGCGAGACTCGAGCAGGGTGACTTGTAACTCGGGAGCAATTTCTACCAGACGGTACGCCGCAGACAATCCACTAACACCCCCGCCAATGACAACGACGTGTCGTTTGGGCGGGGAGGACGGCGGTGTAGCAGGATCATTCACGTTCTTGTCGCTCCGGAATCTGAAACGCCCAAAAATCTAAATCAGGGCGGAGCCCCATTCTAGCGGAGATCCAGCAGGGCTAGCAGTGCTCGCGAAAGCAATGGGTGCGCAGCGGTGCGCGCTGGCCTTTTTCGGGGAGTTTTTAGAAAGTTAGCCGAACGGTGAGCCGCGCTACGTTCGCGGATCGAGAAGCAACCGATAATCGTGTTGTCACGTCGGACGAGAATCCGTATTAGGGGAGACGCGAGAATCGCCTCGTACGGATTTCGCCCCATCTTCGGTTGCCATTCGACTGCAGCGAAAGAGTGCCGTATGCAAATTCAATCTTCCAGAGTGCGTCGTTCATTCCGTCAATTGCTGGCATCCCGTCAATTGCTGGCATCCCGTCAATCGCTGGCATCCCGTCAATCGCTGGCGTCCTGTCCGTACTTCGTCGCAACGGCACTTCTGATCGTCGCGACGGCCGGTTGCCAGACGCCCAGTGCATCGCCCTTCGTCGCATCAGCACCCATGTACGGCAACTATCCGGCGCACTATGCCGCGGCTCCGGCTGCCGTGGCGCCTGCGACTGCCAGGCCGACAGGCACCTATCCAAGCGGTTACGTGGCCGCTCCGACGCCAACGCAGTATCACCCGCCGACAACAACCACCCCGCCCTACCCGGCACCGCGGGCCGTGCAAAGCGCAAATCACTTCTCGGCCGTGCCGTCTGCGACAACATCCGCCATAACCACCACCGTACCTAGAACGTCGCCGGTAGCTCCGGCTAGTTCTTCGACTGCTGTCACGCGCCCCTCACAACTGGCCACGCCCAACTACATCGGGCAACCGGCCGCCGGCCAGTACTCGAAGCAACAACTGGCCACTTGGGCTGCCGCCGCCAAGTCCGGCGCAAGCAGCAAAGGACTTCTGCCACGAGGTCGTCGAGCGGCGCCTTGCTGAAGCCTGTAGCAACCGGGGGCATCGTGCATGCACCAACGACGACCGGGCGATTTGAACTCCCTTGACCTGATAGCTCTCGCACAGCTCCTCGTTCTTCGACATCTCGGTGTCGAAGCGAAACGGGCCACTTGCCTCGGCGGCGGTGGCCTTTTTCTTTGGAGCTGCTTCATTGGTCCCTAGCGATCGCCGTACTGGATCCTCAAGAACGTCTGTATCGGTTGTACCGATCGCGCACGCTTCGGGTTGCGAAAAAGCAACAGCCGTGTTGCCAAAATCCATCCTCCTTACCCAGAGCGTGGTATTGTTCTGATGGTGGCGCGCGCCTACGTCGCGCATAGATTGCCACGTACGGAAGGTGGCCCTCGGTTCTTCGCGCTCATTGCGCCGCGGATTATCGAGGGACGCGACACGTATTCGACGGGATGTTTGAATCGGTCGCGAACAACGCTACGGATGCGAAAGTCTGTCATGGAACGAACGCGCACGCCCCAGGGTTCTAAGGCCCTGGGGGCGAAAGCACGATGCAGCGACCAGAGAAGCGGGGCCGAAAAAGTCCTCTGGCTCTGGACGGTCTGCTGCTGCGCGCTGCTCCTGACTTCCGGTTGCCGCAGTTTCTACTCACCGAACACTCCGCCCGCGGGATCGGCTCCTACATCGGCACCCGTATTCACAGCTCCGGGCCCAGCGGCGATTCCCGGCACGACCGTGCCCACGCCGACGCCCAGCTTCACAAGTCCAGGTGCAGCCGCCGATCCGCTGGCGCCAAGCTTGGCCGATACTCCGGCAGAAGCAGGCCCGCTGCCCCCGGCGGGTACCGATTCCACGGCACCCAGTCTGCCGGCGGTACCTGATGCCACCGGTCCAGCGGTTGCGGCTCCGCCATCCTTAGCCGAGACCGGTCCGCCAGTGTTTGATATTGGTCAAGGTGCCGCTGTGTCGGGGCTACCCGCAACAGGACCTGTTGTTGCCGGACCGCCCGTCATTGGGCCACCTGTCGCCGCGGGTCCTGCATTTGCGGCTCCGGTTATTGCCTCACGCGCCGCGCTAACGCTGACTCCGTCGCAAATGGTCGCTCCGGTTGGAAGCGAAGTCATACTGCTGGCAGGTGTCACCGGCGCGAACGGACAGCCTTCCTGCAATCAACGTGTCGAGTGGATGCTTTCGCCCGAGAGTGCCGGGCAGCTACTTGCGGTGGGCGATCGTGGCAACTGGCTCGCCTGGCGCCACCTCCGCGATACCCCGCGCAAGGTCAGCAGCAAGTACGTCATCAGCAGCACGTCGAGTTCGCCGATGGTGCTCAACCGCGGCACACCAACACCGATCGACGACGTGCAGGTCTGCTTTGGCCAGGCGTGGGTCACGCTCAGCTCTCCAACCGGCGGCACAAGTCACGTGACTGCCTTTGCGCCCGACGTTCCCAACTGGGGAGGAAGGCAGCGGACCGCGACGATTCATTGGGTCGACGGGCAATTTAGCTTCCCGGCTCCCTCGATCGCTCCGGTCGGTACGCGGCAAACGCTCTCCACCACCGTGACGCGATCGAGCGACGGCACGCCGATCGAAGGTTGGCTCGTGCGATACGAAATCACCAGCAGCGACGGTGCCGCCTTCGCCCCCAATGGCGACCGCGCAATTGAAGTCCCGACCGATGCGTCGGGCACCGCCAGCATTGAACTCTACCAGCAAGAGGCGGGACGCAGCACCACGCAGGTCGACATGCAAGTCATTCGCCCGCAGGTTCCCAGTCAGGCCGGTAGTCGTCGACTGGCCATCGGACGCGGAACGACGACCGTGACTTGGACCGCCTCAGAAGCTGCGATGCGCGTGACCGGCCCTCAATCGGCAGAGACGGGTGCCACGGCCACGTTCCGCATTGAAGTCTCCAATCCTGGCAGTCTGCCGATCGACGGTGTTCGCGTGGTAGGACGCTTGCCGCAAAACATGTCCTATCTTCGCAGCAGTGCCGCGGCCACTCAAACCGCCGGTGGCCTCGATTGGCAACTCGGGCAACTCGCCCCCGGTGCGGTCTCCACGATCGATGTCGACTTCCGATGCGATCAGATGGGTGCGGCCGAGTTCTGTGCCGAAGTAACCGCCGCCGGTGGTCCCGCAGCGCAGCAATGCAGCACTGTCCAAATTGGTCAGCCGCCGGCACCGGCGTCGCTGCAGGTTGAAGTTACCGGCCCTGAAACAGCACGTGTGGGCGATGAAATCACCTACGACATCAAGATCACCAACATCGGATCGACGGACGTTTTTGACCTGGAACTGTCGGACGTGTTCGACGTTGGGCTGGAAAGTATCGACGCCGGGCCAGGTAAGCAGACCATCACCGGCCGCCCCGGCGGATTGAGTGCTGGCGAAGTGAACGACGACCTGAAAGTCACGTTCCGCGTAACGAAGGCCGGCACTCTCTGCCACACGGTCACGGTGCGTGCAGAAACAGGAGCCACCGCCGAAGCGAAGAAGTGTGTCACGGTAAGCGAGACAGCCGCCGTGCCGGAGGTCGAGTCGGCCGGGCTGTCGGTCGAGACGATCGGCCCGCAGATGCGTCAGGTGGGAGAGAAGGCCCGCTTCCAGTCGACGATCACCAACACGGGCAACGTCGTGCTCACTGACCTAAAGATCGAGGCCACGTTCGTGCAGGGGCTCAACGACGGCGCGGCCACGCCTGGCTTCGTTCGCGAAGGCAGCCAGATCCACTGGACGCTCGATCGTTTGGACGTCGGCCAGAGCATCCTACGAGAAGTGGAAGCGGTCTGTCGCGAGGTCAACGACAACGCTTGTTTGAATATAACCGTGCGTGCCAATCCCAATCGTATCGTCGGGGATGCGGCCTGCATTCGCATCGAGGCGGCGGCCCCCTTGGCAGAAGATCCGCCGGTCGTGCCGGCCGAGTCAGGTCTGGTCGTGCAAATCGACGACTTCAAAGATCAGGTCGCTGTGGGGACCGATGTTCCTTACGAAGTGCGGATCAAGAACCCTGGCACCGTGTCGGACCGTAAGGTCTCAGTCGTGATTCGAGTGCCGGCTGGATTTACGGCGGTGGAAGTGCCGGCCAATTCCGAGCTGCGGGGAACGATCGCGGGAAACGAGATTCGCTTCGAACCGATTCAGGAACTGCGAGCCGGCGAAGAATTTGATTCGATTCGCTTTGTGCTTCGCGCCGCTCAGGCGGGCGAGAATCAGATCGTCGAGGCTTTCGTCTCCAGCGAACGCGAGACCACTTCGATCGTGGCTCAAACCGAGACGAGTGTGTACGGGAACTGAGTGAGCAGCGGTCGTCGCTAACTCGTCAGCGCCCGCGTTAGTCGTACCCTACCTTGTCGACGTTACAAGAAGTGACCAACTGCCAATAGGTGACGGCCGCCGTGGATAGCGCCCAGGATTTGATTAGCAAGTTCGTGTTGCTGTGGGCGGTGATCGATCCCGTCGGGACGATCCCAGTTTTCATATCGGCAACCGCAGAACGCACTGCGACCGAGAAGAGGCGAATTGCATTCGTTGCCGCCTTTGCCGCCGCGGGCATTCTGTTGTTCTTCATCGCCGTGGGTGAACCGCTGTTGCTGGCGATGGGTATTCCACTGCTGGCGTTTCAAATCGCCGGTGGGATCGTGCTATTCCTGTTCGCCTTGTCCATGATCTTTGGCGAGAGCAAACCGGAAGGCGAAGAAAAACTCCTCCGTAGTGTGACTGATACGGCCGTGTTTCCGCTGGCCACGCCGTCGATCGCCTCGCCCGGTGCGATGATGGCCGTGGTGCTGCTGACCGAGAACCAGACGCACACGTTGCTGGACCAGGTCGCCACGGCCGCCGTTATGCTCGTCGTCGTTGCCACAGCACTAGGGCTGATGCTTGCCGCGGGCCCCATCTCACGAATCATTGGTTCCGGAGGGGCCAGCATCGTCAGCCGCGTGATGGGCTTAATCCTTGCTTCGATCGCCGCGGCCAATGTTCTGGAAGGGCTCAAAGAATATTTTCAGTAAGTGCCCCGCTACTCCCCACGCATCAGCCAGAAGAATAAAGCTGCAAGCCCGCTGACAAGCAACAGAGGCACGAGCATCCGCAAGAAGAAGCCGGCGTCCTCTCCCGGGGTTAATCCCGACAACAACCCGCAGCCGAAACACGCGCGTGGCAAGGCGAACAGGGCCGCAAGCCCGACGCCGGACGCACCGACCGCCGTACGCCTGGTTCGCGCCATCCATCTGGCTTGTGCCGCTTGACTTGTTAGTCTCGGCTTGGTCATGTCGTCATCCGTTTGTGCTCGCTCGCCACGCACACGGGGCATGTCGCACTACCGGTTTGAGAGCAGGGCCGTAACATCTCGCTTAACGCTACCGAGGGCAAGTATCACGCCGACGAAGTAAATCGAGAAGGCGGCCAACTGGGCGACCAGCCAGATGGTTCGCTCCGGCTCGTGCGGTTCAAAGTAGAAGTTGGTGTAAACGAGAAAATCGAACACCAGGTACAGAAGCGCCCCGGCGAGCACTTCAGCAACAAGGCCGGTGACACAAAGCTTGAGCGCCAGCTGCTCCCGCCCGGTGACCGACCGGTCGATTGACCGGGAAACCGTCGAATAGCAGAACCCGATGGCAAACAGGCTGAGCCCGCCGACCATAAGAATCAAGGCCGCCAGTTCCGCCGGGCAGCCAAACCAGAGGATCACCTGTTCATAGAACTTGTCCCCGACCGGCCGCCCTGCCCCGCCGACGATGTAATGGGCGATCGGCACGAGCTGCAAGACCAGGCCGGTAATAAACAGCTTCGATCCCCAGCGAAGGTAACGCAGAGAGAGAATTCCTAACGCGTTGGGGGCGGAGATGGTTGCCATGAATGGTCCTCCTCGGAATGAAGCGATCGTTCACTGCTTAGGTTTAACTCACTCGTATGGTTTAACTCGGTGCGCCATTCGCCGCGGCAATTGCTCGCGACTCCGATGGCGACTTCATGGGAGACTCTGGTAGCGGTTCAGCAAGGCACTCCAGTAGCTTGGCCTGCAACCGGCGGCGGCTTCCTTCCTTAGTGATGTCAAAACGGCCGCGCACCTGCCCGGCGCGATCGATCACCACGGCATCTTCTTGGTGTCCGCGCAGGGACAGTCGCAGCTTCATACCACTGGCGACGCGCTGCGTATAATCCAGCTCGCCCCGGCAGAACAACCACCGTGCCGGATCGGCGCGATGACGTTTGGCATATGCGCGGAGCACATCGAGAGTGTCCGTTTCTGGATCACAAGTAATGCTGACCCAAGAAACATCCGTTAGCTCTGGCAAATCGTGCAGGGACTGAACGTTCCGGTTCAATGCGACACAGCTACCGGGGCAGGAGGTAAAGAAATAGGTCGCCACCCACACCTTGCCACGCAGGTCGGCGGAACGAAACGGGCGGCCGCTGCGTTCGGTGAGTTCGAAGTCGGTAAGCGGAGATGGCCGGAGAGGGCCTGCCGCTGAACCCGCATCGATGTCGGTCTCATTTATTTCCCAGGGGCGAACCTGCCACCACGCGTAGCCACCGGCGATAACCAGCACGATCACCAACAGCGCCAAGAAAAAAGGAATCGCCGAGCCGAAGCCCGACGATCCGCGACGATTATTGAAATCGATGGTCATCATACGCAGCCCGAAATGGCGAGCTGAAAATCAACTCGATGCGAATTACTCAATGAGTTCGATATCCCCGGGTCGCCAGGTCTTATCGAACCACGCCTCCGTGGGACTATAGAGACGCAGGACACAGAACCAGCCCTTATTTGGAACGGTCTGCAGCCAGTTCGACTCCTTCCCCGGCGGAGGCTTGGGACCGAAGTAAAGGTCGACCGAACCGTCGGCGTTCTTCTTGAAAATGTCCTTGTGCTTCTGATTGTTGTAGCTGGGAAACCGCTGAGAAGTCTGAAGCTCCGAACGCGTCTGCGGATCGTACAGCACCACGGAGATGAACTGCTTGGCGGGAGGATCCTTCGGCAGGTTCAGCTTGTAGGTCTTGCTTCCGTCGAGATAAACACCGTTGGAATCCAAGTACCCCCAGGCATACTGCGAGCCCTTGCCGATCAGCTTCCAGGTCATCGCTGGCGTGTTGACCGTGGCGAAGTAGAAGAACTGAGAGCGGGCATCCAGATTACGGCCGCCCATGCCTTTATCCTTTAGGAACTCGTAAGATCCGCCGACGAAACCGCGTTTCCAATGGCTACCCTCGTACAGGAAAGCCGACTTATCCCGTTCGTACCAAAGCATGGTTCGAGCGGTGGCGTTGGCCACTTGGGCCGCCTTGGTAAGGATATTCTTCATGCGGGCATCGGGAGCAAAGGGCTTCCCCTTTTGAATCCCGACCGAGGCAAAGATGCCACGTAGTTGCGGTTCAAGCATGTCGATCGGTTCACGTTCGATCACGGCAGCCAACTCTTCGTAGAACTTGTAGTCGGTCGAATGAATCGTGTTGAAGACTTTTCCGGTGCCGTTGTAGAACTCCATCTTCGGTGGATTATCTTTTTTGGCGAGGGAGTAGACCTTCAGGCCATTGCGGAACAGCTGGCTGGAGAAATCGGGTTTGCCATTCTTAAGAAATCCGCGAGCGATGAACCAGTTCACCCAGCTGGTCGACTTCGAGACGAAGTACTTCTCGCCGTCGACTTCCGCTTCCATACCACCGACCGGAGGTTTGAGATCCCCTTTGTAGTCGGGCGGAAGGATCAGGTACTTGCCACCTTTGCCGCGATCGGGACCGGGCGCACCGGTATCCGTCACGAAGCGGAAGAAGGCGTCGTTGACCGTACCTGGACCGGTCCCAGGCGGAATCTCAATAACCGTGGCACCATCCTTCTTTAGATCGAGAACAACACTGACGTAAACGGTGTCCGTGTTGCCGGTGAGGAACAGCGAATTGCTATCCATTAGCTGATCGAAGATTCGGGCCTGGTACGAATTGGTTTCGCCATCGACCATTTGACTGCGGCGAATGGCCTCCAGCGAGGCGGCCGGCATGCCGTTTAAGAAAGTCTCCACCCCACGGATGTAATCGAGGTGGTTGTAGATCGCTTCGGCTGTTTCTGGCGTGGGAATTCCATCGAAGTACTTGAAGGTGCCGATTCGCGTCTTCAAGTTATTTTGCGTGAGAATTTCCTCCGGAATCTTGTGGTTGTATCCCGGAGTTGGTTCTTCCGCCCCAGAGATCGGGGCCAATAACATTAGCAAGGCAACGAAGGCGAGCGAGCAATACCATACGGATCTCATGACGGCTTCTCCCGTTTTCATCGAAAGGTGTTCTCGAAAGGACGGCCCGACAGGTAGGCTGTCCATGAATTCCATCACTTGTTTACAGATCCGATCTCACTCAACCTTGACGATCTCACCCGGTCGCCAGGTCTTATCGAACCACGGCTCCGTAGGACTATAGAGACGCAACAGGCAAAACCAACCTTTATCAGGAACAGTCTGAATCCAATTCGCTTCCTTCCCCTGTGGTGCCTTGGGACCAAAATAGAGGTCGATCGATCCGTCGGCGTTCGTCATCAACTTATCCCGCTTGTTGTTCTTGTTCGGGTAAGGCTGATCGGTCTGCAGCATGGAACGCGTCTGCGAGTCGTAGACCACGATCGACATGAACTTGTTGGCCGGGACATTTCCAGGAAGGTTCAGCTTGTACGACTTGCCGCCGTCCAGGTAGTTGCCATCACTATCGAGGTAACCCCAGGCGTACTGCGATCCCTTGCCGATCAGCTTCCAGACCATAGCCGGAGAGTTGAACGTCGCCATGTAGAAGTACTGAGCCCGGGCATCGGCATTACGTCCTCCTAGACCCTTGTCCTTGATGAACTCATGAGAGTTACCGATCATGCCACGCTTCCAGTAACTCCCTTTGTAGAGAAATTCGTCCTGTTCCCGTTCGTACCAGAAGAGAGCCCGGACCGTTGCGTTACCCAGCTTGGAAGCTTGATTCAGGATGCCTTTCATCCTCGCATCGGGAGCAAAGGGGGTCCCCTTCTGAATGCCGATTGATGCGAACAGGCCCCGCAGTTCCGGATCCAGAAATTCGAGTGGCTCCCGATCAATCACGGCGTGGAGCTCTTCGTAAAACTTGTCGGTGGCAGAGTGAACCGTATTGAACTCGGTGCCCGTTCCCTTGATGAACTCCATCTTGGGTGGATCGGCCGCCGTGCTCAGCGGATAGATCTTGATCCCGCTTCGAAACAAATTGCTGGAGTAGTCCGGCTTGCCATCCTTGAGGAATCCACGCAGCAAAACCCAGACCGCGTAGCTGCGTGAACTGGCGAACGTGTAGACGCCCTTGGGAACGAGACCCTCGAAGTCGGCTTCGTCATACCCAGGTGGCAGAATCAGAAATTTACCGCCTTGGCCCTTATGCGGCCCGGGAGGCCCCATATCGACGACATTTCGCGAAAAGGAATCGATCATGATTCCTGGTCCCGTGCCGCCAGGAATCTCCACCACGGTGGGTCCGTCTCGCTTCAAGTCGAGAAACGATGTGAAGTAGACCGTGCCGGCGTTTCCTGTTAGGAACAACGAATTGCTGTCCATCAGACCGTCAAAGATGATGGCTTGATTGGCCTTCTCCTGGCCCATGGCGATGTGCCCGATCCGACCCGCCTCGAAATTCGCCGCGGGCATTCCATTCAAGAACGTCTGCACGCCACGACTAAGATCGAGATTGGCAAACAGCACCTCCGTCGTCTCTTTGGTCGGGATCCCGTCGAAGAATTCAAGGGTGCCGACCTTCGTCTCTACCTTGCTAGGCGTGAGAACATCGGCGGGAATCTTGTTGTTGAATCCCGGAGTTGGCTCCTCGGCAGAAACACTACTCGTGAGCAAGAGAACGACGAGCGGGTAGACCGCGAGCGGAAAGAAAGGCGCACACGCGTGATTTCTCATCGCGGTTTCTCCTTCTCAAGAGGACGAGGAACGAACCAAACGACGACACGCCGATTGCCTGAGGTGCACTTCAAGAGATGAGACATTGCGAAATGTGCACCCGGCAACTGTCACACTACAGCTACTGCCACCGCTGAGCAACCATTTTCAATGCAATTTTCTTTCAGTACTCGGAACGAATATAACGCCGCTGCGGCCCCCTCGTTCGGAGCGTTATGGTGTCACTCTCAAGACGTACGCTTATGAAGACAACGTAACAATCTGGTGCCTGACGGAGTCGCGACAAGACTGTGTCAAACCGGCACACATCAAGCAGTTGCGGATAACTGAGGCTCGCCTGCGGATATCCGCGGCGCTGCCCATCCCGTCGCAGCTAGCTCGCTCCGCTCGCTCGTCGCCTATCTGCTCGATACAATGACGCGGATGAAAACTCTACAGCTATGCTTGCTCGCCCTCGTCGCCGTTGCATTTTCCTTCCTGGGCATTGGATTCTTGCCAACGGACACGGCTCGGGCCGAAGAGACTGCTTCGCATCCCAGTATCACGCAGCCTCCCAACATCATCGTCGTGTTCATCGACGACATGGGCTGGGCCGACCTCTCCTGCTTTGGCAATCAAGATGCCGAGACGCCTCATATCGATTCGCTAGCCAAAGAAGGCATCGCCTTTGAACAGTTCTACGTGAACTCGCCGATCTGCTCGCCGTCGCGAGTAGCTATTACCACCGGTCAGTATCCGCAGCGATGGGGAATCACGTCGTACCTAGCTGCCCGTGACAAGAATCGACAGCGGAACATGGTCAACTGGCTCGCCCCGTCCGCCCCGACCCTGGCCCGCCACTTGAAGGCCGCTGGCTACGCGACTGGTCACTTCGGCAAGTGGCATATGGGTGGTCAACGCGATGTCGACGATGCACCACCAATCTCCGCCTACGGATTTGACGAGTCGCTCACCAACTTCGAAGGCGTGGGTGCCAAGCTGCTGCCGCTCACCATGAAACCGGGCGACACCCAGCCGGGAAGAATTTGGGAGCATGCCGAGCGACTCGGCAAACCGGTCACCTGGATGCAGCGATCCAAAATCACCGGAGGTTTCGTAGACGCCGCCAAGAAGTTCATTAGCCAAGCCCAGGCCGACGACCGACCATTCTACGTCAACGTCTGGCCGGACGACGTACACAGCCCTTTCTTTCCGCCCGTCGACAAGTGGGGCGAAGGCAAGCGAGCGTTGTACCTGGCGGTGCTCGAAGAAATGGACCGCCAACTCGGCACGCTCTTCGACTTGGTGCGCGGCGACGAGAACCTCCGCGACAACACGCTAATCCTAGTCTGCTCCGATAACGGACACGAACCAGGCGCCGGACGCGGCGGCATCTTCAAGGGTTCAAAGGGACAACTCTACGAAGGCGGCATTCGCTCGCCGCTGATCGTGTGGGGCCCAGGCCTCGTGAACCCCGAAGTGGTCGGCACGCGCAACAAAACGTCGGTCATGGCGGCGATCGACCTGGTCCCCTCGCTACTAACAATCGCGAGCGGGAAAGAGTCGCCGCAAACTCCCGACTGGTGCGACGGTGTTGATATGCACGGCGTGCTGCTGGGCAAATCGCAAGCCTCGCGTGAGAAGCCGATCTTCTTCAGCCGGCCACCGCATCGCAAGACATACCAGGAGTTCAAGAACCTGCCCGACCTGGCCGTGCGAGAGGGGAGGTGGAAGTTGCTCTGCGACTTCGACGGCAGCCGCGTACAACTCTACGACATCGTCGCCGACCCCGGCGAAACGAAGAACTTGGCAATCAAATTCCCCCACGAGGCTTCCAGCATGGCCGCCGCAGTGACCGCCTGGTATCAGAAAACGCAAGAGCAAGCGGCGAAGCTCAGCCAGGACGACAGCAGCGAATAGCAGTCGATCACCTGCACCGTCGAACGTCTCCATCCTGTTCATTCTGTCGATAAATGAACAGAAAGCGGCATCAGCGCCGACTCGCCTTCAACCACGTCTCAGCGGGAGCTTCGCCCTCCCAGTAATTGCCGCGTGACGATCTCTATCGCCGCCGCGCGATCAGTCCGAGTCCAACCAACGCGAGTACTGCCATCACGTAAGTGCTCGGCTCCGGAACCGGCGGAATCGAGATCAGGTTGACCAGGTCAAACGGAACCTGCGGACCACCAAGAGTGAGAACGATCGAATTGACTGTCAGCAAGTCTTGCAACCCCGCCAGGTCCAATCCGGTTGGAAAGACGTTACCGAGGCTACGCGTCGTCACGCCCGGTTCGGCAAACGAGGTCGACTCGGAAAGTTCATTGCTCGTGGCGGTCGTGAACGAGCCCAACAGGATCGTGCTGTGATTGCCTGGAATAAAACTGTTCGTCGAGTTCTTCAAGACATAGGAGATCAGCGTATTGCCTTCCCAGTCGATCACGACCTCGCCGGTCGCCGCATCGTAGATCAGATCGGGAATCGCCGGATCGCCATCGCCCGCAGCTCCCAGTACGTCACCGGCCGCATCGGGAGCGGGGTTGAAGTTGGCGAACATCGTTTGGATGTCCAAGTTATCGACATCCCCGTCATTCGTGCCGTTTGTCGTCGCGCCAAGAACGTCGTCATGCACGTCTCCCTCAGCTCGCGTCCTCGGCGTCGTCCAGTTTGTGGTACCAGGGCCGGTGAAGTTCGTGAACGCCGCTTGGATATCCTCCAAGTTCGAGACATAGCCATCGCAGTTGGAGTCGCCGAGAGCGCAGGTCACGTACTTGGCCATAAAAACATCGTAATCAGTGCCATCGTAGCCCAGCCAAACGATAGTATCGCCTTCGATCGTTTGCGACGTGTCATTCATGTCATTGTCGGTCAACTGGGTTGTCGTGGTACCGTCGTAAACAAAGATCTCCCAATCGTGGTACCCATCGCCGGTCTCTCCGATCCAGGCGACTTTATCTCCCGAAATTGCCGACCATCTGTCAGGGTAATCGTTGTCAGTCAATTGCGTCGTCGTCGTCCCGTCGTAGTAGAAAATTTCCTCATCGTAGCAGGTGTAACAGTCGTAGCCGGACCAGGAGAGTTTGTCGCCGGAAATGCGCAGCGCCATTTCATCGGTATCATTGAACGTGAGCTGCGTGGTCGTCGTGCCATCGTGGAAAATCACTTCAGCAGTACCGGCGCTAACCGTATCTTGTATCCAGGCCACGTTGTCGCCGTCGATGACGGGATATAGATTCTCCCTATAGTACGCCGAAAGCTGCGAGGTCGTCGTCCCATCGAACATGTAAATGACCGGATCGGCGTACTCCGGGAACGCACTCCAGACCACCTTGCTTCCAGAAATTTTGGGACCGTGCGAGTTACTGATCAGGTTGCCGCTAAAGATCATCGAACTCGACGAACCGTCGTAGAAATGAATCTCTTCATCGCCCGAGGTCGTATCGCGCATCCAGGCGACGTTACCATCGGAGACGCGGGGCGAGTGGTCGTCGTGGTCGTTATCCGTGAGCTGAGTGATCCCAGTACCATCGTAGAGAAAGATTTCCCGGTCATTTCCGTCATCCGCCTGCCAGGAGAGATAGTCACCCGACATTGTCATGTGTTTATCATCGACGTTGTTGTCGGTAATTTGGGTCGTCGACACACCGTCGTACAGGAAGATTTCCCAGTCGTTGCCGTCCCAGCCGCGCCAGGCAATATTGCTACCCGAAATCACGGGGTTCGATTCGGCCAGATCGTTATCGGTCAGCTTGCTGACTTGCCAGGTCGCCGCCTGGGCAACTCCCATGGCGGAAAACAACGCGAGAGTGGTGGTGATTGCCACCAGGAAGAAAGAGCCGGATAGGCGTCGCATGGCCTGCTGCCCCTAATTGATAAGTTGACTGTTGATCTGCCCGCCGGACAATCGAAAACCGGCTGCGAACTGCTGGCTATTGTGCCAAAACGCCAGACAAAAGTCAACTAGATTGTGCGTGCAAATTATCCACATTCTGCGCCAACGAGCACGAGTAGAGGCGCATTATCGCCTGCCCCGAACTATCCCCCGTAGAAACCCTCGGCGGTGAGCCCTGTTCTCTCATTGACAAGTGACACCAGGGCGTCGACTTGTTCGTCATCGAGTGCCGAGACGAAACTCTCGGCCGGCTGGCGAGCGACCGTGTAGATCTGCACCAAAGAAAGTTTCCCACCGGCCGCGGTGATCTCGCCGAGGCGATCGCAAAACGCCTGTTGCTCTTCGCCCGTAGGGCTCTCACCATGAATCCGCATGAACAGCGATTGAATCACCAGCGGGCGAAGCTTGGCCGCCGCCGTGATGTTGTCCAAGATTTGCTGAAACGGAATCGGCGTCCGTTCCACGATCTTGTAATACTTTTCTGTACCGGCATCGAGTTTGGCCCAAATCTCGCCGTCGTTCTCATCGAGCACCGCCAGACCACGTTCTACATGGGGGCGATGGAACATGCTGGCGTTGGTAATCAGCACCATCTTGAGCGGGTCCGCCGCAGCACCGGCCGGCGAAGCCTCCCGCACCTTTGCGTCGAACTCCTGCTTCAGCTCGGCACAGGCCGCCATCAGCTCGTCAAAGTTCTGATACGTCGTCGGCTCGCCGTCGCCACTGAAGGCGATGTCGTTGATTCGCTGCAGTCGCTGGGGCGTATCGCGAAACTTGGGCGTCTTAAAGATGTCACCGCTCGCACACAACTCCAACATGGCCCGTAGCTCGTCGAGCAGATCGTCGGTCTCGACGAACCGAGTTTCGCTCTGCTCGCGCCGATCGACCTGGCAGTAGATGCAATCGAAATTGCAGATCTTGTCGGGGTTGAGATTCACCCCGATCGACAGCCCACCACTGCGGCGGCTAATCACCGGATAGACGAAGCGATTCGCCTCGAAGCGTCGTTCGTGCTGAGCAAAGAGATCGGTCACAGTCTGCTGCCTAACGGTCGCTCGAACTTACCAATAGCCTGCCAGCAGCGGCGTGACTGCTAACCCAACTTCTTGAGCACTGAAAACTCGTCGAGCGTGAGGGTCGTCTCTTCCCCGTCATCCCGCCTGAGCACGATCACGTCGGAGAAGACCTTGTCGTCGATGTTTCGCCGGTGGTGCAGGCCATGACGCCGGCGGTCGATCTTTAGGACCGTGCCGGTGGTGGTCGTCTGCCACGACTTGCTGCTGCCGATCTTCACCTCGTGCGACAATTCGATCCGGTCGCCTGGCTCGAGCGAGGCGAAGACTTTTAGCGTTTCGGCTTGCGTTGATGTGGACACGCGTCTCGGTCTCCGTTGTCATTCCTTCGATCTCGATAGTCAGGCACTGGCAGAGCCAGTGGCACCCGACTGTCCAACACCGCTGGCCTAAACTTCCTTGGAATCGATCCAGGTCATCAAACCACGCAGGTGCTTGCCGATCTGCTCGATCGGATGCTCGCGATCGCGGGCCTTCATCGCCTTGAAGTTTTCGGCGCCGGTCTTATTCTCTTCGATCCACTCGCGGGCGAAGGTACCGTCGCGAATCTCGCCGAGAATCTTCTTCATCTCGGCCTTCGTCTCATCGGTGATCAGGCGCTCGCCGCGGGTGTAATCGCCATACTCGGCCGTATTCGAGATGCTGTAACGCATGTAGTTAAGGCCGCCTTGGTAGAACAGGTCGACGATTAACTTCAACTCGTGCATGCATTCGAAGTAGGCCATCTCCGGCTGATAGCCCGCTTCGACCAGAGTTTCAAAACCGGCTTTAACCAAGGCGCTGACCCCGCCACACAACACGGTTTGCTCGCCGAATAGATCGGTTTCGGTTTCTTCCGCGATCGAGGTCTCGATAACGCCGGCTCGCGCTCCGCCAATTCCCTTGGCATAAGCCAGACCGAGCTGCCGCGTGGTGTCGTCGGCACCGTCGCCGATGGCGATCAAGCAGGGGACCCCACCACCACTGACATACTCACTACGCACCAAGTGACCAGGTCCCTTGGGAGCGACCAACAGCGTGGCAACACCTTCGGGGGCCTTCACTTCGCCGAAGTGAACGTTGAAACCGTGCGAACACATCAGCACGTTGCCAGGCGAAAGGTTGTCACGAATTTGCTCGACATAGATGCCGCCTTGAACTTCATCTGGAAGCAAGATGTTGATCAGGTCGCCCTGGCGAGTCGCCTCGTCGAGCGGGACCGGATCGAAGCCGTGCTCCCTGGCCAGCTCGAAGTTGGCACTACCTGGGCGTTGGCCGACGACGACATTCAAACCGCTGTCACGCAGGTTTTGGGCGTGAGCGTGCCCCTGGCTACCGTAACCCAGGATGGCAATCGTCTTGTCCTTCAACAGCGACAGGTCGGCGTCGTTCTCGTAATAAATCGTAGCAGGCATGTTTCTCGTCTCTTTGCTTGTGACTTGTATATGTATGGTCGGTTGTGATTATTGTTTCGTGCTTGCCGCGGGAGCCTGTGTTTTGGCTCGCTGGCAATCGCTTACTCCGCCTTGCGAATGCCGCCTTTGGCGTCGTCGACTTCTCGCGACACGCCGCGGACCATGGCGATCCGTCCGGTGCGGACCAATTCCAGAATGCCGAAGGGGCGAATCATGTCGATGAAGGCTTCCAGTTTGCTTTCCTGTCCGGAGATTTCGACCATTACCTGATCAGGGGCGACGTCGACAATCCGGCCACGGAAAATGTCGACCAATTCGCGAATCTCGCTCCGCTTGCCGATCGGGGATTTAATCTTCACCAGCATCAGGTCTCGTTCGACGAATTCCTGAGAACTGATGTCGTCCACGCGGACAACGGTCACGATCTTCTGCAGCTGCTTGCGGACTTGCTCAAAAATGGCGTCATCGCCGACCACCACAAAGGTCATCCGCGAAAGGTCCGCATTTTCCGTCTCGCCGACCGCCAGCGAGTCGATATTGTAACCGCGCGAGGCGAGCATTCCCGCGACGTGCGAAAGCACCCCAGGAACGTTCTGAACCAGCGCGGAAAGCACATGCCGCATTTTGAAATAACTCCGCCCAGAAATTCGACAAAAAAGCAAACTTGGATCATATCGACCAGCGGCGATAGGAACAAGTGTCGCGAGATCCCTACCGCCCGCACATTCGTTCAGCGAGCCCCACCCGCTTATGCAGAAAACGCCTAGCGACTTCGCTGGCCCACGGTGAATGGGATCGGCCTCTCAGTGCGCAAACAATGCCGCGTAACCGGTTGAGCCACCCTTGCCTAGATGCTAGCCTGACAAGTTTGGGAAATCGTCAAAATAGCCAGCCGGGCGTGACCAACCGCCAGGCAACGGGCAAACGGCAAGACTTATCGCATGATCGATACGGCGAAGAAAACATCGACCGCCAAGAACGGAGCTGTCACCGACGGCATGATCCGCATTCGCGGTGCGCGCGAACACAATCTGCGGAACATCGATCTCGACATTCCTCGCGACCGGCTCGTCGTTATCACCGGGCCCAGCGGTTGCGGTAAGAGTTCCCTCGCCGTCGACACGCTCTGCGCGGAAGGGCAAAGGCAGTACGTCGAAAGCCTGTCGACCTACGCCCGACAGTTCCTGAACCAGATGCAGCGTCCCGACGTCGACCTGATCGAAGGCCTGCAACCGACCATCGTCATCGACCAGCGGGCGGCCAATCCAAACCCGCGGAGCACGGTCGCCACCGTGACGGAGGTCTACGATTACCTCCGCCTGCTGTACGCACGCCTGGGCCAACCACACTGTTACAAGTGTGGTGCTGCCGTCGCTCAGCAAACGCCGGAACAAATCTGCGAAGCGGTCGGCTCGCTGCCCGAGGGAACACGGGCGATGATCCTGGCCCCCATGGTGCGTGGTCGCAAGGGAGGCCACCAAGATGTGTTCGTGGCGATTCACAAGGCGGGTTTCGTGCGAGCCCGCGTCAACGGTGAGATTTACGACATCGAAGACGTGCCGGAGTTGAACTCCCGCCGTTCGCATCACATCGACGCGGTGATCGACCGCATCGTGATTCGTGAAGGAATTGAATCACGGCTGCGGGAATCGATCGATCTAGCGGTCAGTCACGGCGAAGACATGGTAATCGTCTGCCATCAACCGCCCAGCGAAAAGAGCGCCGCCAGCGCCAAGAAGGCCGCAAAGAAGAAAACGCCGACTAAGAAAAAGGTGGCCAAGAAGACTGCCAAGAAAGCAGCTGAGTCTTCAAGCAGTGACGGCAAGATCGGCGGTGCAAAGTCGGCCGCGTGGGAAGACATTCTTTACAGCACGCAATATGCTTGTGCCAAATGCGGGATCAGTTACGAAGAACTGGAGCCGCGGACGTTCAGCTTCAATAGTCCCTACGGTGCCTGCGAAGAATGTGACGGGCTTGGCCACCGCGTGGAGTTCGATCCCGACCTGATTGTGCCGGACCTGGAACTATCCTTGAACGACGGGGCCGTGGCACCTTGGAAGGGCCTTAGCGGCGCCGCCCTCAAACAGAAGAAGACGGCGATCTCGAAATTTCTCACGGCCAAGAAGTTCGACTGGGACACGCCCCTCGCGAAGCTGCCGCCCAAGACGTTCGAGCAGTTCATCCGCGGCCACGAAACGGCCAGCGGCAAAGGCAACTTCGTCGGCGTCTTGAACCTGCTGGAGAAAGAGTTCGCCACGACGAAACGCGAGGCGAGACAGCAGAAACTGGCCTCCTTCCGCGGCGAGGTACTGTGCGTGGAGTGCGAGGGAGCCCGTCTTCGTGCTGAAGCCCGCAGCGTGACCATCGGCGGCATGCCGATTCATGAAGTCACGGCGATGCCGGTCAATCAGGCGATCGACGTGCTCGACTCGGTCGGTTTCGATGCCGAGGACGAACCGATCTTCATGCCGATCCTCAACGAGATCGTCAATCGCTTGCAGTTCTTGGCCAAGGTCGGCGTGCATTACCTTTCGCTCGACCGCCCGGCGGACACCCTCAGCGGCGGTGAACTACAACGCGTGCGACTGGCGACCGGCATCGGCTCGGGTCTGGTCGGTGTCTGCTACGTGCTCGACGAGCCGTCTATCGGATTGCACCCCCGCGACAATCAACTCTTGATCGAGGCCCTGCGTGATCTACAAGACCTCGGTAACTCCGTGCTCGTCGTCGAACATGACGAGGCGATGATGAACAACAGCGACCACCTCATCGACATGGGCCCCGGCGCCGGGCTGCATGGTGGCGAGATCGTTGCCCAGGGTACGCCCTCCGAGGTGAAAGATTCCGATAAGAGCATCACCGGAAAATATCTCTCCGGTACCATGTCGATTCCGGTCCCGGAAAAGCGACGCCGCGCGGCCAAGACCCGCTCGCTCACGCTACTCGGCGCGACGACCAACAACCTGCAAGACGTCGACGCCATGTTCCCGCTCGGCACACTTACCTGCGTCACCGGCGTGAGTGGTTCCGGCAAGAGTTCGCTCGTCAACGGAACGCTAGTTCGTGCCATGGCCCGCCGACTCACCAGTAGCGGGCCCAAGCCAGGGCCACACCGTGGACTTCGCGGGGCCGCGCAGATCGACAAGATGGTCCCCATCGATCAATCGCCAATCGGTCGTTCGCCCCGCAGCAACCCGGCCACCTACACCGGTGTGTTCGACGAAGTTCGCAAAGTCTTCGCCGGTACGCGTGAGTCGAAGCAACGCGGCTTTGGGGTGAGCCGCTTTAGCTTCAATGTCAGCGGCGGTCGCTGCGAAGCCTGCCAAGGACAGGGCCAGCAGAAGATCGACATGAATTTCCTGCCTGACCTGTACGTCACTTGCAGCGAATGTGGCGGGGCCCGCTTCAACCGGCAGACGCTGCATGTGAAGTATCGCGACATGTCGATCGCCGACGTGCTCGAGCTACGCGTCGAAGACGCTCGCGAGGTGTTCGAGAATTTCACCAGCATCGCCCGCGTGCTGGGCAGCCTATGCGATGTCGGCCTCGGCTACCTGACGCTTGGTCAATCGTCGATCACCCTATCCGGCGGCGAAGCCCAGCGGATCAAACTGGCCACGGAACTGGCTCGCGTCGACACCGGCAACACCCTCTACGTGCTCGACGAACCGACAACAGGGCTGCACTTCGACGACATTCGCAAGCTGCTCGAGGTGCTCAACCGCCTGGTCGACTTGGGCAACACAGTGCTGGTAATCGAACACAACCTGGACGTGATCAAGGCGGCCGACTGGATCGTCGACCTAGGGCCTGAGGGTGGCCTCGACGGCGGACAGATCGTGGCCACCGGCACGCCGGAAGAGATCGCTGCGATCGAAGATAACCACACCGGCCGTGCGCTGCGGGATGTGCTTTAGAAGCGGCCAACCTACTTCTGCCGCTCGGCACGTTCCGCTTTCTTGAATGCGGTCGCAATATTGGCGCTGATATCGGCATGCTGCTGATGAACGACGAAAGCTTGCAAGTTTCTTTGCAGCTTGGCGCGAGGCTCTTCGGTCGGCGACGGGAGGAGATTGGCGTGGACGACCAACTACGAAAAGAGCCCGGCCAGTTGTACCCAGCTAGGCTCAATCGTATTTGTTACTTGTGCGCAGACTAGAACGCTAGATGCCTTCGCCAAGTCCGACGGTCGTTTCTTCCGCCGCTTCTGCCACTTCCGCTGGCTCTTCAACGGCAGCGGGCTCGTCGAACGATTCGGTTAGAAATGATGCATAGGGCGCATCGGCCAAGTTCTCAGCAATCATCTGAGCGACTTCTTCCGCAGTAGGAGCGCTCTCGCTACCCCGCTGCATGAGATTGGCCACGAACTTCTGCGTTTCCGAACACATGTCTGTTACAGCCTTCCTTTCCGGCGTGGAATATTACGGGATTCAATTATTCTTCACTTGAGTCTTCTGAGTCTTCTTCTGCGACTCCGTGGATCTCTGTAGTTCTCTCAAATTCTTCTGAGTTGCCCTCAACTTCTCTTGGGCTTCCAGCAACCATTCACGAGCTTCACTTTCACGTTTGGCGATACGATAAAACAACCCGACCTTAATGCTAAGAGAATTGAGCAGGAAGTCAACGAATTCACCCTGATTGATACGTAATGAATTGGGAACTTGCGAGTCAACTACCAGTACGGCGACGACTTCGTCATCGAGCCAGATAGGGCATCCCAACATGCTCGCAATTTCGTCGTTGTCAATCCGCGCAGCCTCATCTTCGGACAAATCAAAACCAATGTTCTTGCGAACGGTGGTGTCAGGCCAATCGATCGCGTTGCCACTGTCAAACACCGCACCAGGAAGTGTTCCGTCACGCGGCAGAGACACAGGCGAAACTCTTTGCTGCGTTCCCGGTTTCGATTTGTTCTTATTTCTATCGAGATACCAACAGGCCAGCTGTCCGTTCGAGCCGTCCTTTTCCGAATCGCCGCTCGGGTCTGAAACATCGTCATCGGGATGTGCCGTCTTGATACTGCAAGTCAACGTCCCGTCATCGTCCATCAGCTTGCGAAACGCTGGCTGTAATTCTGAGAGCAGTCGACGGATCAAGGAAAACGTCAGCTTTGCCGAACCGCCGATTGCAAACTCAGAGGCTCCGAGAAGAGCCTCAGTCTCGGCGTCGCTATCGATCAGAAACTTGAGTATCCCTTGAACCCGTTTGCTCTCCAGCCCCTCATTGAATTGCTCATACTTGTATCGGGAATCATCCATAGGATTCCTGGACGGCGCTGCTTCGCCCGCTTTGGCCCCCGTTACAAGTGCCTCGCCAGTTGTAGCAGGCGAAACGGGTGGAGGATCCTCTGCCTTGGGACCGACACCTCCCTCAGCTTCTGTCCGCGTGCGTCCGCTGCCGGACGCCCGGAAGAGTTCGCCAATACTGAAGTTGAAGTCGATGTCCGTGTATTTTGTAAGTAGATAAAGAATGCCGATCAGCCCAGGGATTCCGAGAATCAGCACCAATGCCCAAATCGATTCACCCGCCGCCGCAAGAATACTCATACCGCTCTCCTACTCTTTAGGGGACGGTATTGATTCGACAAGTATTGGACCGATGCGTCAAGCCGCTTTACGGCCGAGATCGTCATGCCGAGAGGAGTCGGCACCAGAATCGGAGAGCGTCCAGGCCAGGTAGGCGTCGATCCATTCCGCGTCGGGAGCGGTCTTGGATCCTTCGGACATTAGTCGCGCGACAAATTGTTGCGGCGATTCATCTCGTTCGTTCTTGTCGTGCTGAGACATGCCTATCTTACCTACGCTGACATCCGAGTTTCAGAATTCGCGATAATTACCGACTTTTTTGAACCACCGCAAGACTGGCTTTCGATTGAGATAGCTACCCCGCGGACCACCAAACGGATCCACCGACTTTGATGTCTCACTTATTAGCGGACCAAATGTCAGCTCCTCACAAGTGCATGCACAGCTGGCCCGAATCCGCGAAAAAAAAGTCCGGTTTTTTCCCTGGACAAGCCTCGAAATGGTGCGGCCTCCCGCTTGTTCGGGATATTTCGCGGCCCTCGAGAAGACTTTCGAGACAATTCCAAGTGACGCTGTCCGCTTTAGCGAGCCTTACTTTGGCAGGTACACTCGCGTTTCCTGCCCCGGAATACAAATCTCTATCGGCCCGTGACCTCATCCCATAGAATTTGAACCCCCGTACATACACGCCCCAGCCTCCCCCACGCCGCTCAAGCCGCCCCCCTACGACAAGCCCGCCCCCACCTATGAAGAACATTCGCAACTTCTGCATCATTGCTCACATCGATCACGGCAAGTCGACCCTCGCCGACCGGCTGATTCAGGCCTGCGGTGCCGTCGAACAGCGGGAGTTTCGCGATCAGCTGCTCGACGGGATGGACATCGAACGGGAACGGGGCATCACGATCAAGAGCAACACGATGACGCTCTCCTATCGTGGCAAAGATGGGCAGGACTACCAGCTGAATCTGATCGACACGCCGGGCCACGTCGACTTCTCCCACGAAGTGCGGCGATCGCTGATGGCCTGCGAAGGGGCCCTGATCATCGTCGACGCTTCCCAAGGCGTTGAAGCCCAGACCGTGGCCAACTTGTACCTGGCCTTTGAAAACGAGCTGGAACTGTTGCCGGTCATCAACAAGATCGACCTCCCCTCGGCCGACGTCGATCGGGCACGCGAGGAGATCGATTCCGATCTGGGTCTCGACCCGTTCGAGGCGATCCCCGTTTCCGCCAAGACCGGCGAAGGCATTGAAGACGTGCTGGCCGGCATTGCCGAAAAACTCCCGGCCCCGACCGGCGACCCCGAGGCCCCGCTCAAGGCTCTGGTTTTCGACGCCCACTTCGATTCCTTCCGCGGTGTGATTCTGCAAGCCCGCATCATGGAAGGCACGCTCAAGAAGCGCGACGTGATTCGCTTCATGCACGCCGACCGCGAATACAAAGTCGAAGAGCTTGGGTACAACCAGCTGAAGCTCAACCCGCGGGACCAACTCTCGGCGGGCGAAGTCGGTTACATCGTGGCCGGGGTGAAGAGTGTGCAGGACATTGAAATCGGCGACACGATCACGCTCGTCGATCGTCCGGCAGCCGAACCGATCCCCGGCTATCAAGAAGCGAAGCAGGTCGTCTTCTCGTCGATCTACCCGATGAATGCCGACGAGTACAAAGACCTGACCAAGGCCCTCGACAAGCTGGCGATCAACGACGCGGCCCTGACCTATGAAAAGGACAGCTCCGCCGCCCTCGGTTTCGGATTCCGTTGCGGCTTCCTGGGGTTGTTGCATTTGGACGTAATTCAAGAACGGCTGCAACGGGAGTTCGACATCGGCCTGGTCATCTCCGCGCCGTCGGTGCAATACAAGATGACGCTCAAGGATGGCACCACGCTCGACGTCGACAATCCCAGCTACTGGCCCGACCCGATGGCGATCGAATCGTGCACCGAGCCATACATCAAGGCTTCGATTCTGACGCCGGAGGAATACATCGGCCCGATCATGGATCTCTGCCGGGAGCATCGCAGCGAGAGCCAGACGATGAACTATCTCTCGGCCGGTCGAGTGGAGATCACCAGCGAGATGCCGCTAGGCGAGGTGCTGTTCGACTTCTACGGCAAGCTAAAGACGATTACCCGCGGCTACGGTTCGTTCGACTACGAGCCAATCGAGTATCGCCCCACCGACGTGGTGAAGGTCGACATCCTGGTCAACAAAGAACCGGTCGACACGCTCGCCTATTTGGTCCATCGCGAAAAGGCACGTGGGCGGGCACTCCACTACTGCGAGCAACTGGCCGAGGCGATTCCCCGGCACCAGTTCAAGATTCCGATCCAGGGCGCGATCGGCGGCTCGATCATCGCGCGAACCACGATCCAGCCCTACCGCAAGGATGTCACGGCCAAACTCTACGGCGGCGACGTCACGCGGAAAAACAAACTGCTCGACAAGCAAAAGAAGGGCAAGGCCAAGATGAAGCAGTTCGGCCAGGTGAACATCCCGCAGAAGGCCTTCATCTCGGTGCTTAGGGCGGATAAGGAGTAGAGAGGCGGCTGCTTGCGGTAACGGCCTAGATTGCGCCCACGATTCAACGCCGGGATCAACACCCCGCCACCCGCTGCTTTCTGCGGTAAAACGCACCGCTTCTTGCGGCCCATCCCACCGCCGGCGAATTTTCTTGACTCCCCGCGATTTTCGTACGAAAATCGGGCCGTGTTATTCATCACTCTTATTGATGACACGAATAACCCCTCTCCAAGCCCCCGGGGCAAACAACCATGAACACCAGCTCGATCTTCAAATCCGCCTGCTTCCTTCTCGCCATCGGCCTGACCTACTCCGCCACTCTCTCCGCGCAAGCGGCCGGACCATTCCTATGGGCGACCGGCGATAACGGAACCGTCCTGCACAGCTCCGACGGCGGGGCCACTTGGACCGCGCAGACCTCGGGCGTGACGCATAACGTGATTGAAGTCGATTTCGTCGACGCCAACACGGGCTGGGCTCTGCACGACAACTTCAGCCTGATCAATACCACCGACGGCGGCGCCACTTGGAACGCGCAACCGGGCATTGCAACTCCGGCCGCCATCGATTTTGTCGACGCCAACCTTGGCTGGAGCGGAGGCAATTCGCTGATCGGCATCGGCCATACCTCCAATGGTGGCAATAGCTGGACGACGCAGACCAACATCGTGAATCCGGGCGGCGGAAAATTGCCGACCGGCTTCATTCGCGACATCGAGATGATCGACTCGCAAAACGGTTGGTTTTTCAACTCCGACAACGACATCGTCCGCACTACTGACGGCGGGGCAACCTGGTCGCTGGTCAATGCCGTCGTTCCTAACAACACCAAGCACCTACAGTTCGCCGACGCCCTCAACGGCTGGAGCATCGGAAGCTCGGTGCTGCGAACCTTCGATGGTGGCGACAACTGGGTTCCCCAATCGGCCAGCGGCAACGACGGCGATTTTCTCGACGCCAACACCGGCTGGATCGTCGGCGGTGGTGGAAACATTGAGTTCACCAGCAACGGCGGTACAACCTGGACCCCACAGACCAGTGGCGTCACATCGGCCCTCCGCAGCGTCGGCTTCGTTGACTCCTTGACCGGCTGGGCCGTCGGCGACAACGGCGTGATTCTCTCCACGATCGATGGGGGGCTGAACTGGACGCCTCAGGTAAGCGGCACTTCGGTCGATCTCTTGAGCCTGTCGGTGATTCCAGCTCCACCCGTGCCGGAGCCGAGCACGCTACTGCTCGCAGGGATAGGAATTGTCGGCCTGGGCCTGATCGCCCGACGACGACGCGTTCAGAACGCCACACCTCTCCAGCAGTGTCCGTAGTACGGTCCGTGTTCCACGGATGTTTCATCTTCGCTGCATGAATGCGCAGTCGGTGACAATCTTGTTTGTTTTGAACCCGACACCTGTGGTAGGGTTGGCCTTGCTATTGCTTAATGTCGCTGAATGCTCCGCATTCAGCTCAAGCTGAACGCGGAGTGTTCAGCAACAATCACTCCGTTCTTTGACAACTTGGTTAGAGAGGTGTCAGGCTTGAGGTCTGAGACTTGAGGGTGCCACTGACTTTGCCAGTGCTTAGGCGACGTCCACTCGCGATGCAGCGGCGGCTCAGCAGGAGCCTGGGTGCCATGCTCACCGCTGGTGAGCATGCTTTTGTAAGATTGCATTCACATGTCCACGCGAGCGTGGACATGGCACCCGACTGGGAAGCTTCGCCCTGCGCGACAACATGCCGCGCGACTATGCGGACTTTTTTGGCGTCACCGGCAAATCATCGCTATTAACGCTAAAAGTAATCGGCAGAAAGAGTTGTGGCGAAAGTCGCGAAATACGGCCATCGCCCTAACTCGGTCGCCTACAACACATTCGAGTTTTTTCACCCCAACCCCGTTTTTCCACATTCAGCAAAAAAAGTCACGGCTTCTCGCGGGGCCTCTTCTGCCAATAATGAAAGGAAGCGTCACACGTCACCCGCGATGGAGATTCGGATCGATGAAGAGCCTTGAATGTCAGCCGGCACTTCCCTTTGAACTGACCGATACCGACGGGCAAACGCATCGCCTGGAGCAGTACGCCGGACGGCCGCTGCTGCTGGTGTTTCACCGGCACCTCGGCTGACTTCCCTGCCGAGAACACCTGTTGCAGTTGCAGCAGCACGCATCGGAAATCGCCGAGCTGAATATCGCCGTTCTGGTCGTGACCTTCGAAACTCCGCAGCAGGCGAAACGTTATGCAGCCGACATGCAATTGCCTTGGCCGCTGTTGATCGACGAGAGCCGGAAACTCGCCACAGGCTACGGCATGCACCGCGGCAAAGCCTGGGACCTTTACGGACCATCGGCGATCGGGGTTTATCTGAAGCTGATGGCTCGCGGGCGAATGCCGAAGCGGCCGACGAATGACGTCACCCAGCTAGGCGGCGACGTACTCATCGGACCTGGTGGCAAGGTGCTGTTGCATCACGTCGGTCGCGGTCCGGCCGATCGCCCGGCGGTTAGCGACATTCTAGGTCGTGCGCGTGCGGCAGGGTGCTAGCATCGCCAGCGATCAGCGCAAGGTGTGCGAATTGCGCCCGCGTTATTTCTCTGGGCTGCCGGCAAGGCCGTAAATGGGACACGACGCTATTGACCCACTTGGCGGTAAGTCCTACCGTTGCGACGCTTAATTCCGAAATTTCGCGGCTCCGAGTGGGCCGCTTCCTCGATAGCTAAGACGATCGACGCATGAAAGTTACGGCCCAAGGCGCAGTCGCCTCCAATTCGTCCGCCCCGGAACCGACGCCTGTCCCGCTGTTGGACTTGGCGCGACAGAACGGAGCGCTCGAAGAAGAAATCTCCGCCGCGATTGGCGAAGTCTGCCGCTCTGGTCAGTTTGTGCTTGGACCTCCCGTGCGTGAACTCGAAGCGACCGTGGCCGATTACTGTGGCGTCAAGCACGCCATTGGTTGCGCCTCTGGGAGTGACTCCTTGCTGTTGGCGTTGATGGCTCTGGAAGTCGGGCCCGGCGACGAAGTGATCCTGCCGAGTTTCACGTTCTTCGCCACCGCCAGCGCAGTCTGGCGACTTGGTGCCAAGATTGTGTTCGTCGATGTTGACCCCGATACCTACAACATCGATGCGGAACAGGTCGCCACGGCTGTGACCTCCGAGACCAAGGCAATCATCCCGGTCCATCTGTTCGGGCAATGTGCCGACATGGAAGCGATCTGTAGGATTGCTGCCGAACACTCGATCGCCGTAGTCGAAGACGCGGCCCAAGCAATTGGTGCCGAACACGCAGGAAAGCGTGCCGGCTCAATGGGAGACATTGGCTGCTTCAGCTTCTACCCCACGAAGAATCTCGGTGCGATGGGCGACGGCGGGATGCTGACCACCAACGACGACGCCCTGGCCGACAAGCTACAGCTGCTGCGTGGCCACGGCATGCGACCTCGCTACTACCACCAAGAAGTCGGCATCAATAGCCGGCTCGATTCGATTCAGGCCGCGGTAATCAACGTGAAGATGCCGTACCTCGACCAGTGGAGCGACGCGCGGAGCGAGAATGCCCGCCGATACACGCGATTGCTCACCGAAGCAGGTCTGGCAGAGCATATTGGTCTGCCAGGCGATGCCTTTGCCGAAGGGCGAGACGCAGGCCGCCACGTTTGGAATCAATACACCATTCGCGTTCCCGGCGGACGCCGAGACGAACTACGCAGCTATTTGCAATCGCAGCAAATTGGCAGCGAGATCTACTACCCGGTTCCCCTCCACCAGCAGGAATGCTTCTCGTCGTTGGCCGATCAAGCCGATCGCCTAGCGGAAACGGACCGGGCCGCTGCGGAAGTATTGGCGCTGCCCATCTTCCCTGAGCTGACCGCGGAGGAACAGCAACGAGTCGTCGACGCGATTGGCAAGTTCTACGCCAGTGCCGCTACAGATCAAGCGGCATAACGCTGTGTGCCCTAGTACTGCCCAAAATTCGGCTCATCGTGATCGCGAATGAGCGACTCGGTCTCGTCCTCTCGACGAGCAGCCCGACAGACCACGGTCACGCCGAGCGCTACGACCACGATCGTTAGCAAGTAAGCCAGCCCACTGGCAAAACCACTTTTGGTCGTCTCCTCGACTGTCTTGTCCGCGCCGTCTTGAGCCCAGACAGCTGACTGCGGCAGCAGCATTAGCGCCAGGATGGCGACCATCTTCAGGCTGCGGAATACCGTGTGGCACGTCAGAGCGCGACGTGCTCGCCTAGCCACCGTTCTTGCCACCGCTAACATCGCTTGCTTCCCCGTTGCGAGACGACGCGCCCCGCACAGTGCGTATGTGCCATTTTCTCACAGGCCGGCAGAAAGCGGCCGCCTGTGGCTTCTATCGTAGAATAGCCGCCAAAAGGTAGCAACACTCGCTTCACCAGGAGAGTCTGAGTTCCTTGTATGGAGGGGGTGTTTGGGTTAAAAGAGGGGATTGGAAAGCTGCTGCGAGCAGGCCTCCTGACAGGGCAAACGGGCGCTTTGCAGGAACCGCCGCTTGAGACTCGACAGCTGTCCCCACACCAATAGACGCACTCCAAATCATCACGATTATGCCACCCGCTTGCTGCGAGCATTGCAGCCAAGCGACCGGACATTGAAAGGAAACATCGATGAAGGTTGTCGGAACCATTGCCATTGCCATGCTTCAACTAAGCCTGATTCACCTGGCCGCCAGCTCCGCCCACGCTGAATGGAAGCCAGGCGAGGGGCCGCTGATCACCCGCTGGGGCAAGAGCCTGAAGCCGGACAACGTCCACGCCGAATACCCTCGCCCGCAGATGGCTCGCGACAAGTGGCAGAGCCTCAACGGCTTGTGGGAATATTCGATCATTCCCCGCTACGAAAACCAGCCAGAGAAGTTCCAGGACGAGATCCTGGTTCCTTTCCCGGCCGAATCGTCACTCTCCGGCGTGATGAAGAACGTCGGCGGCGCGAATCGCCTTTGGTACCGTCGCACGTTCGAGGTGCCTAAGGAGTGGAATGGCCAACGTGTGTTACTGCACTTCGGTGCGGTCGACTGGGAAGCCCAAGTTTGGGTCAACGGTCAATCGATGGGTGAACACCGCGGCGGTTTCGATCCTTTCTCGTTCGACGTCACCGATGCCCTGCTCCCCAGTGGTAAGCAAGAAGTCGTCGTCGCGGTATTCGACCCGACGGATGAAGGCCCGCAGCCGCGTGGTAAGCAGGTCCGCGATCCGCAGAGCATCTGGTACACCGCTGTAACCGGAATCTGGCAAAGCGTCTGGCTGGAGCCAGTCCCCGCGGTTCGCATCGACTCGCTAAAGATCGTGCCCGATGTCGACAACCGCAAGGTTCACGTCACGACGAACACTCTCGGTGCCGGCCCCGACGATATCGTCGAGGTAAAGATCACCGGACTGACCAACGGCGACGAGGCTCGCGAAATCAAGCCGATCGTCGCCATGGGCAAGGCTGGCAAGACGATCTCGCTGCAGACGTCGCCGCTCAAGCTGTGGCGCCCCGATGCTCCCTGGCTCTACGACTTCCAAGTCACGGTCAAGCGTGGCGACAAGATGCTCGACCAGGTGAGCAGCTACTTCGGCATGCGAAAGATCTCTATGGGCAAGGACGAAGCGGGCCACAACCGCCTGCTGCTCAATGACAAGGTCCTTTTCCAGTACGGATTGCTCGATCAAGGTTGGTGGCCCGACGGACTCTACACGGCCCCCAGCGATGAAGCCCTGAAGTACGACCTGGTCGTCACCAAGCAATTCGGCTTCAACATGGTCCGCAAGCACGTCAAGGTGGAGCCGGCCCGTTTTTACTACCACTGCGATAAGCTTGGCCTGCTGGTATGGCAGGACATGCCGAGCGGCGACAAGTACATTCGCCCGCACGACCCCGACTTCGACCGCTCTCCCGCTTCGTCGCGTCAGTACGAGCTTGAGCTGCGTCGCATGATCGACTCGTTCTACAACTACCCGTCGATCGTGATGTGGGTTCCCTTCAACGAAGGTTGGGGGCAATTCGACACCGACCGCGTACTGGCCGGCGTGAAGGCTTACGACCCGACGCGTCTGGTCGATGGCCCTAGCGGATGGGCCGATCGTGGCACCGGCGACACGCACGACATCCACTCCTACCCTGGCCCCTCAAAGCCTAAGCTGGAAGAGAAACGCGTCGCGGTTCTCGGCGAGTTCGGTGGACTCGGCCTAGTGACCTACGGGCACCTGTGGCAGGACAAGAAGAACTGGGGTTACCGCAAGTACAACAATCAAGCGGAACTCGAAGCGGCGTACACCAATCTTGTTGAGAAGATGCGACCGCTGATCGATACCGGATTGGCTGCCGCGGTCTACACGCAGACGACCGACGTCGAAGGCGAAGTCAATGGGCTAATGACCTACGACCGTGAGGTCGTGAAGATGGATCCGGAGCGAATGGCCAAGGTCAACGCCACAGTCTATCTGCCGCCGACGCAGAAAGAGGTCATGATTCTGCCGACCTCGGAATACGGTCCGCAACAGTGGCGATACACCACGTCCTCGCCACGTGTCGGATGGCAAGCCGCCGACTTTGATGATTCGATCTGGAAGCAAGGCGAAGGTGGATTCGGCACTCGCCCCACGCCGGGCGACAAGTCAGGCACCAAGTGGGACGTCACCGACATCTGGATCCGTCGCAGCTTCGACCTGGCCGATACCAAGATGGAATCGCCCCACCTGCGAATCCATCACGACGAAGGTGCCAAGGTCTACATCAACGGCAAGCTCGTCGTCGATGCGACAGGCTACACCGACAGCTACGTCTTGATCCCGCTCGGCGAGGAATTCCGTTCGGCCATCAAGAAGGGCAAGAACGTGATCGCCATCCACTGCCATCAGACCGACGGGGGTCAGTACATCGATGCCGGTATCGTCGATGTCGTGAAACTGAAATAGGCCTGCGGAGTTGAACCAGGATGGCAACTAGCGGCCCGAGGGCTGCTTACATTGCAATTCCTGGCTTCCACGAGTCGCGAAAACCACACAGACTGACCTCACCCCAATCGCGCGGGTGGGCCAGTCTGTTGTCATTTCCAGCGTGGTTTGCTTGGCCATTTACCCGCAACATGGGGGCTCTCGTGGGCGGAAACAGAGCCCAAATGACTACCTCTGACCGGCGCAACACTTCTGGCGTAAATGCTGGTCAGTGGCTAACATAGGGGGATCGACCGGACGACCTGTCTTAGCCGGCCGTGGCGTCTTCCAAGGACGTCTCCTACTCTTCTTCCTACCCCAGTGATGAGCCACCCCTTCATTCTCATACCCGGCCGCACCTCGAAGCAGGGCTGCGGCATCAGCGAAGGCAAGTACCTCGAAGGTTATCAATCTGAAATCACCACCCTCATGGTCGCACCCGAGGACATGGAGCGACTGGAATTGTCCGAGGGTGACAAGGTTCGATTGGCCAGCGAGACCGGCGAAATCGAAATCGCAGTCAAAGCAACCAAAGGCGACGAAATGCCGCCGGGATTGCTGTTCATGGCCTACGGCGATCTCTCCAGCAAACTGATGGGTGGCGACACCCACGGTTCCGGCATGCCCACGAGCAAGGGCTTGGACGTCACGATGGAGAAGATATAGAAGAACCGAAGAGATGCTTGGCGCGTTGACTGGAGCCGGGGATCGATTCAGAGCAACTTCTGGCGGTTCGACTGATGAGAATCGTGGAAGCATCCGAAATCACATAGCAAGCGACAAGAACGCACCTATTCCGTTAGCAGGGACCGACAACCCTGCCCCGAAACTCAACCGAGGAACATCATGGCAACCGTAAGCGATCCATCCGCTGCCGGCGGCGATTTGAAAATCATTGAAGACGCCACCTGCACCTTCTGTGGCTGCGTCTGTGACGATATCGAACTCAAGGTCGAAGGTCATTCCATTAAAGAAGCCAAGCGGGCCTGCGTGCTCGGCAAGGCCTGGTTCCTCAACCACGACATTGAAGAAGGCCCCAGCTGCCGCATCGACGGCCAGCCGGCATCGGTCGAGGAAGGCATCGAACGGGCGGCGCAAATCCTAACCGAGGCCAAGTACCCGGTCACTTATGGCCTGAGCGATTCGCCCTGTGAAGCACAACGTAAAGCGGCCGCCATCACCGACTGGGTCGGCGGTACTCTCGACACGACCACCAGCGTTTGTCACGGCCCCAGCGGCATGGCTTTCCAAGGTGTTGGCGAAGTGACCTGCACTTTGGGCGAAGTCTCCAACCGCGGTGACATGATCATCTTCTGGGGTAGCAACCCAGCCGAAAGTCACCCGCGTCACTTCACGCGATACAGCCTGATGCCGAAGGGGCTGTTCACGCCCAACGGCCGCAAGGATCGTACCTGCGTGGTGGTCGACGTTCGCAAGACGAAGAGTGCCAAGGCGGCCGACATCTTCATTCAAATCAAGCCCCGCAAAGATTTCGAGGCACTCTGGACGCTACGAGCCCTGGCCGCCGGCATCGAACTCGACGCCGAGCAGGTCGAGCGAGAAACGGGCACCCCGCTCTCGCAGTGGCAAGAGCTGATGGACAAGATGAAGGAATGCAAGTTCGGCGTCATGTTCTTCGGCATGGGTCTGACAATGACCCGCGGCAAGCACTGCAACCTGGAAGCCCTGCTCGCCCTGACCCGTGACATGAACGCCCACACCCGTTTCGTCGCCAAGGCGAACCGCGGACACGGCAACGTCAGTGGTGCCGACAACGTGGTCACCTGGCGAACCGGCTACCCGTTTGGCGTGAACTTGTCGCGTGGCTATCCTCGCTTCAACCCGGGCGAATACACCACCAGTGACACACTCGCGAATGGCGAGGCAGACGCCGGCCTGATCGTGGCCAGCGACCCGATGGCGAACTTTTCGCAGCCTGCCCGAGAGCACCTGGCCAGCATTCCGTATATCGCGCTCGACCCCAAAGACACGCCCACCACGCGTGCGGCGGCGGTGTCGTTCACGGTAGCAACCTACGGCATCAATGCCCCCGGCACCGTCTACCGCATGGACGATGTGCCGATTCCGCTGCGACCGGCATTCGAGTCGCCCCACCCCAGCGACTACGACGTGCTGAGTGCCTTGGAGAAGCGGGTCAAGGAATTGATGGCCGAAAAGTTAGCGGCCCAGAACTAGCGAAATCGATCGACCGCAGCAGTTGGGGATGATCGTTTTCATGAGTCCTCTACCGCAGCGGCGGCTTACCGAGCAGGCGTCGCAACAGTCCGATCTGCCCGGCGTGCAACATTTCGTGCTTGGAACAGAAATACAACGCCTCGAGTTTCGTCGTGAAAATCGGGTGAGGATTAATCAGTGGTTCGTTCAGATCATCGCCGGCGTATTTGGGAACTTCCTCAAGTACCTGCGCGTACACGGCATCGAGCGTGGCACGCAGCTGCTCCGGCGTGGGCGCATCGGACGGTTTGCCGGTCGGCGTCGAGCCTTTGCTGTGCATCCGCAGGAACTGCTTGGGAATCAGCTCCCGGTCTTCCGGCTGCAGATCTCGAAGTCGCTCCAAACAGAGCCGGAACTGAGCCATCGCCAAGTGGCCAACCTGCCACGCGATGTGCGAGACACCGTCGACGGGCTGACGGTACCAGTCATCCGGTTCCAGGTCGTCGATCATCGGCAACACATATTCACGGGCCGCTTTGATCTGCCCAAAAGCAATTTGCAATTCGTCCATAACAAGAGATCTCGAAGCCAATGAGAGGATAAGAGCCTACCGGCCAGCGGCCGCCATTCGCCAAAGGGGCTATTCTCACGCCAAGACCGTATCAGCGCCAAGGCAGTGCAAGGGCGGAAACGAGTCCAGCCTGAGCAAGACGTGATCCCAATATTGCGAACGCCCCCACCTCTCAACCAAAACCGAAAATCAATCCACAACCAACCATCGACTCGAACGAGTAAATAACGACTATGTCATCGCTTTGGAAACTCGCCGGCGGAAAAGTCTACGACCCGGTAAATAACGTTGACGGAGAGGTCCGCGACATTTGGATCGAGGACGGTCGCATTGTCGACGCCCCCACCGATCCGGAAGCGCGACCAACCAAGGTCGTGGATGCGGCCGGCATGGTCGTCATGCCAGGCGGCATCGATATGCACTGCCATATCGCCGGCCCCAAGGTCAACGTGGCCCGTAAAATGCGGCCCGAACAGAAGCGTGCCGACACGAAGGTTCACCGCACCGCCAACACGCATAGCGGCACAATGGGCAGCGCCCCGTCGACCTTTGCCACCGGCTACACATACGCCGGTCTTGGCTACACGACCGCGTTCGATGCCGCCATTCCGCCGCTAGCCGCCCGGCACGTGCACGAAGAATTTGAAGACACTCCCTGCCTGGACAAGGGTTTCTTCGTGCTGTTGGGCAACAATCACTTCATCATGGAGTCGATCAAGCAGGAAGATCCTGATCGCCTGCGAGACTTCATGGCCTGGCTCGTGTCGGCCTCGAAGGCGTTCGCCCCCAAGCTGGTAAACCCCGGTGGTGTCGAAGTCTGGAAGCAACAACAGGCGGGAAATGTATCGGGACTCGATACGCCAGTCGATCACTTCGACGTAACGCCGCGGCAGATTATCTCGAACGTAACCCGCGCGAGTAACGAACTGGGACTCCCGCATCCGGTCCATATTCACTGCAACAATCTTGGCATGCCGGGCAACTGGTCGACAACGCTCGAGACGATGAAGGCTCTGGATGGTCACCGTGGCCACATCACCCACATTCAGTTCCACAGCTACGGCGGCGGCGACGCGGACGAGAACACGTTCAACTCAAAGGTCGCCCCGCTGGTCGATTACGTCAACGATCATGACAACATCACCGTCGACGTCGGACAGGTCATGTTCGGCGAAACGACGAGCATGACTGGCGATGGCCCGCTCGGCTACTACCTGGCCAATCTCTACGGCAGCAAGTGGTACAGCGGCGACACCGAAATGGAATCGGGCTGCGGTATCGCCCCCATTAAGTATCGCAACAAGAGCCTGGTCCACGGCCTGCAATGGGGTATCGGCCTCGACTGGTACCTGATGATGAAGGATCCCTGGCGAGTGGCGATGAGCACCGACCATCCAAACGGGGCCTCGTTCCGAGCCTATCCGCAGATCATCCGACTGCTGATGGACAGCACGTATCGGCAAGACATCCTCAAGACCTGCCACCCGTTGGTTCGCGAACGCTGCAACTTCGGCGACATCGATCGCGAGTACACGCTCAGCGAAATCGCAATCATCACGCGAGCCGCGCCGGCCAGGATGTTGGGCCTAACGCACAAAGGGCACTTGGGCGTGGGCGCCGATGCCGACATCACCGTTTACACGCCGAATGAGAACAAGGAAATGATGTTCGAGATGCCGCGAACGGTAATCAAGGGTGGCGAGATCGTGGTCGACGACACGGATTTGCGATACGCCCCGGAAGGCCGCACGCTGCACGCCACTCCGTCGTACGACGTGGATCGCGAGGGCGAAATTGCCGAGTGGTTCGAGAAGTTCTACTCGGTCCGTTTCCGCAACTATCCGGTCTCGGCCGACTACCTGCACGATCCGGTCGCCGTGGAGTGCCGAAAGTAAGCGTCATGCGAGAGGCTCAGCCATACAACCGAAGCGGCAAGGCCGGCGATCAATTCGCCATGGCCGCGCTGCCGTTATGTCAACTCTCGGCGAATCGCCTCGGGCACGTCGTAGCCGGCCGCCTCGGCCGCACGGAAGTAGTCTTCCGGTCGGTTCAAGTTGTCGAGCGTTCGGGAGTCCAGGTCGACGTCAGCCCATTCGTCAGCCGTGACCTCGCGAGTCGGCACTTGTTCGAAGAGAAAGAACGGTCGCAACCGATCCTCGGACAGGAGCTGCTCAATGTCGCTCAACACCGAGGGGCTATAAACGGCCGACAACGGGTGATGGTATCCATCGACCTTGGGCACGGCGATCTTGTCGGAAGTGCCCTCAAGCAGTTCAAACAGCCGGCCAACAAAGCCAGGGACCAGCAGCGGAACATCGCAGGCGGTCACGTAAGCGGCGTCGACATCCCCTGGCAAGGCGGACAGCCCAGCGGCCAAGCCTTCGAGCGGCCCACGTCCTTCGCGGCGGTCGTAGGTGACCAGAACACTCTCCGGCAGCGGGGGCAAGTCTTGCCCCGGCGCGGCGACGACCACCAGACTATCAACCACTTCGCCCAGCAGACGCACTACCCGCGGCAGCATCAATTCGTCGCCGAACGGCAGCGTCGCCTTGGGCAGGCCCATGCGGCTGCTCTTGCCTCCGCAAAGAATGATGCCAGCGGTGCGCATGTCGGTCCCCAAAGCACAATTCAAATCAACTAATCAAACAACATCGCAAGTATATCGAATCGGACGTTGTCTGCCGCCGGGGTAGGCGTTCCCGGAATAAGAAATACGACATTAACAACCCAGCGAAGCCATGACGCTAAAACTTACCTATACAGAGCAGACGAGTGTGCCCGTTGAAATTGAAGGCATTACGCCCGATGTGGTTCGCCAACTGTCACTCGCCGATATCGAGAAGCTGGAAATTTACCACGGCAACGTGAAACTGCCGCTGGCCGAAATGTTCCAGGTCTCTGGCGACCCCTCCGATTCCCGCATGGAGCTGGAAGGTGACCTGTCCGGCGTCCACTGGATTGGGGCCGGCATGATCGATGGCGAGATTCAGGTCCAAGGCAGTGCCGGCCGTCATGTGGGCGCTGAAATGCGAGGTGGCCGGATCGATGTCGCTGGCGATGCCGGCGGCTGGGTTGGTGCCGAAATGCGAAAAGGCCTCGTCCATGTGCGAGGCAACGGCGGCCACTTGGTCGGCTCCGCCTACCGCGGATCGATCCGCGGCATGACCGGAGGCACCATTCTCATCGAAGGCGACGCCGGCAACGAAGTCGGCCTGACCATGCGACGCGGCATGATCGCCGTCGGGGGCAAGTGCGGCGACGTGCCCGGCTTCAACATGATCGCCGGCAGCATCTTCATCTTCGGCGAATGCGGCATCCGGCCAGGAGCCGGCATGCGTCGCGGAACCATCGGCCTGTTTGGTGAATCGCCCGAGCTGCTACCAACCTTCAAACGGGGTGCGACCGCCGATCCGGTCTTCCTGAAGATGGCTTTCCGCGAACTACGCGACTTGGGCTTCGCTGCCGTCGGCGACATCCCCTCGAGCGAAGTCGTGATCAACCACGGCGACCTGCTCGAAGGTGGTCGCGGTGAGATCCTCACGCGAGCGAGCTAGACGACGCGGCCGTGAATCACAAACTCATTGTGCGAACTCGGACACCTACAGCTGAAATCCCAGTCCGCGTAATTCCTGCCGTGCCGTTTCATCGGCCAGCAGATTCTTAAGCGCGACGACGGCCGGTCTTTGCTCTCGCGACTTGGGCACGACGAGATCAAACTGCTCATCCACGTGCGGCAGAAACTCAAGATCGTTCTGCTCGGCGATGTGAGAAATTGTCACACCCCAGTCGGCCCGTTCTTGTGCAACAGCCGCCGCCACTGCACTATGATTGCTGGCCTGAACCGCGTAGCCAGGCGGCTGCACGTTCTTCCCTTCGCCCTGCCCGCTCGCCGCGGCAAGCAGTTGATCGATCAGAATCCGCGTTCCGCTACCCTGATTACGATTGACCATTACACAGTCGCCGTCGCTCGCGGCGCCTGCCACCGCCTCTGTAGCGGTCTTGCCGGCGAAGCGATCATCTCCCTTGCGAAATACGACGCCCTGTTTGCGACCGTAGCCAGACAACAGCTCCAGGTCGTCGCTCACAAATGGTCGGTTGTACTGGCCACTTTCTTCGTCGAGCAGGTGAATGCCGGCGACATCACATTCACCTCGTTTGGCGGCCGCCAACCCGGCGGTACTACCAACGGCAAAGAACTTCGTCTCGAAACCCTGCTCTTGTAACTTGCCGAGCAGATAGTCGAGTCCCACGCAGTGACTGCCAATCACCACCAGGTCGGCAACTCGCAAGTCACGGCCCAGACGCTGTACGGAAACAGTCGAGTCGGCCTCGACAATCTCTTCATGTCGACCGATCGTGATGAATCCATCGGCATGGCTAAACGTAGTCACGCTGCCAGAACCTTTGCCCATCGGGTAGGCGATCAGATCGCCATCGGCGCCATGCGTCAGGCCCACGAGCATGTACTCGGTGCGGCCAATCTGTGAATTCGTTTTCACCGCAAGTCGCGCTGAAACCGTAGACGTCTCCGCCGCGGCCGCTCCACCTAGCTTCCGAATCACGGGGGCCACAAACTCGTGGAACGTAAAAATCGCCGAGGTTGGAAAGCCTGGCAAGATCACGACCGGCTTACCATGGTGCGAAGCCAAACAGATCGGCTTGCCAGGTTTAAGGGCCACACCGTGGGCAACGATGCCCGGCTCCGTCAGTTCGTCGACGACTTTGTAGCAGATGTCACCATGCCCTTTGCTGGTACCGCCGGAGAGCACCACCACGTCGGCCGTTTCCAGCGCTGCCCGGACCATGCTTCGCAGCTTCTCGACGTCGTCCTGAACAATGCCGAGTACGTGCGGTTCGGCGCCAAGCTCTCGAACCGCATCGGCCAGAATTTGGGCGTTGCTGTCGTAGATCAGCCCGGGCCGCATTGGCTGACCGGGAGCAATGATCTCATCGCCGGTGGAAACGATCGCCACCTGCACGCGTGGCCGCACTAGCACCTCATTCACACCGATCGCCGCTAAGACCCCGGTCTCCCGGCTGGTAAGCAGTTGCGACGAATAGAGCACGGTCTGGCCACGTGCGATATCGGTACCTGCGAAGGAAACACCGAAGCCGGCAGCCACCGACTTGGTGACAATGACAGCTTCGCCACGTACGTCAGCGTGTTCGACCATCAAGATCGCATCAGCTCCACGAGGAACCATTGCCCCAGTCGCGATCGGTACCGCCATGCCTGGCCCTATTTCGCAACCGGGAACCACCCCTGTGGAAATCGGCTGATCGATCAAATCTAATTCGCGGGGTTCGGTCTCGCTGGCTCCAAACGTATCCGCTGCACGCACCGCAAACCCGTCGAAGTTGGAACGATCGAAGCTAGGCACGTCGACCGCGGCCGCGACATCTTCGGCCAACACACGTCCTAGCGACTGCGAAAGTGGAATCGACTCGCATCGGGCAGGCGAGAAATCAATCGCCGAGACGAACCTTCGTTCCGCTTCATCGCGATCGATGACATCAAGAAATTGGGATTGGGCGTGTTTGGCCATCGCAGAAGACTGCTTCGCGTAAGCTGCGTTTATTGATCGTAGAGGTAGACGTCAACGTCAGCACCCGGGGGATACCCTTCGCTGTCGCCTGGAATAATGACGAAGCCGGACGCTCGCGTCGTGGATGAAAGAATGGACGCCCCTGAAATGGCGAGCGGTTCGACCTCATCCTGGTCATTGATCAGCACGCGGGCGTAATCAACACGACCTACGGTGGAGACCAACTTTCGCGCTAGCGGCAAGGGGCGAGAACGATAAGGCCAGTCGCTATCTCGGCCACCAAACGCACGAATCGTCGGACCGGCGAAGAAGTCGTAGGCACAAAGACAAGAGACCGGATTGCCAGGCAGCAAGAAGACCAGGCGATCGCCCAACTTTCCCATGCCTGCCGGACTGCTGGGACGCATGGCGATGCCGTGAATGGCAAGCTCACCCTGATCGGCCAGGAGCACCGGCACAAAGTCTTCCTTGCCAACGCTCGATCCGCCCGAGACGAGCACCACGTCACAATCATCTTCCAGCGCCGCGGTGATGGCCTGTGGATCGTCAGGCACGATGCCGGGATAGAGCACTTCACCGCCGTCCCGTTCAATCAGCGCCGTGAGCATCGGCCCGTTGGCATCGACGATTTCATACGGCCCCGGCGTAGTTCCAGCAGGCAAGAGTTCGTTGCCCGTGACCACGATCCGCACCCTTGGTCGGCGCACGACCGGTACTTCAGGCACCGCGACCGAGGAAAGCACCCCCAAGTCCTGCGGACGCAACCTTCGACCTGCGGGAAGCACCTCGCTCGCCTTTGCGATGTCCTCGCCAACACGGCCGACATGTTTTTCTGGCGGAATCTCGTCCAACAGCAGTACCTGCTGGCCGTCGACCTCGACTTTTTCGACCGGCAATACTGCGTCGGCACCCTCGGGCATGGGTGATCCGGTCATGATGCGCACGGTCGTCCCGGCGGTGACTTGCCCCTCGAAAGGTCGTCCCGGCCACGCCTCGCCGATGATGTTGAGCGTGAGTCGATTGTAGGTGGTCGCCCCTTGAGTATCGGCCGCCTGGAGCGCGAAGCCGTCCATCATAGCGCGTCGAAACTGCGGCACATTCACCCCGCTCTCGACGGCACGGGTTAAGATCCGATCGTGGGCGTGAGCGAGGGATACGGTTTCTTCACCCAGCGGCTGCCAGTGTGGCCGCAGCCAGGCAAGCGCCTCGTCGACGGTCGATCTTTGTGCGAAGCCGCGCATGCGAACGTCGCGATTCGGATTGGAAGAGGGAGACTGGGGCATGGCGGGAACGACGCGTTGCGGCAGCCGTACGGATGGCTACGAACGCGTAAGTGTGAATCGGGTATGTCGGGCCACTAGCGGGCCTCAAATCTGGGCTGTCTGCCAAATCTGACAACATGCTCCATGATACGTCGACCGCTCCCGTTGCTCTAGGTCTTCTGGTTCCAGGTCTCTTAACTGCCGAGGGCCCTACTAGCCGCCGAGGGCTAAGTTGCTCTCGAACTACAATTCAGCCGTTGACCCGTCAGTTCGCTCCGCTTACAGTAAATTCTCGTGCGATCTGTACGTATCCTCATGGGGCTAATTTCTCGCGAAACTCACATCTGCCGATGCTTGCCAAACGTGTTATTCCGTGCCTTGATGTCGACCGCGGTCGGGTCGTGAAAGGGACCAATTTCGTCGATCTTCGTGACGCCGGAGATCCCGTCGAGGTCGCCTCGCGGTACGAACACGAGGGCGCCGACGAGCTGATCTTTTTGGACATCACGGCCACACACGAAGGCCGGGAGCTGATGCTCGACGTGGCGAGGCGAACGGCCGAAGTCGTCTTCATGCCGTTTACGATTGGTGGCGGAATTCGTGAGATCGACGACATCCGAGCATTACTCAACGCAGGGGCGGACAAAGTCTCGATTAATTCAGCCGCGGTCAACAATCCCGAACTGGTCGAAAAGGCGGCGCGTCGTTTCGGGCGTCAATGTATCGTGGTCAACATCGATCCCAAGCGAGTGATGCGCGACGGCAAAGAATTCTGGGAAGTGCATACCAGTGGGGGACGTGTTCCCACCGGCCTAGAAGCAGTCGCCTGGGCCCGCGAAGTCGAACGCCTTGGGGCCGGCGAGATCGTGCTCACGTCGATGGATTGCGACGGAACGAAGGATGGCTACGACCTTGAAATAACGGCGGCGGTGAGCGAGGCGGTTTCGGTTCCGGTCGTGGCCAGCGGGGGAGCCGGCAAACCAGAACACTTGGCCGACGCGATTCAGATTGGTAAAGCGGATGCGGCACTCGCGGCCAGCATTTTTCATTTCAAAGAATACACGATCGACGAAACCAAACAGATCTTGCACGAACGAGGCATTCCCGTTCGCTGGCGAGAGCAAGTCGCTGGCTAATCGGCCCCTCGGGCATACATTGGGCAGACTCGTCGTTAAGACGAGAATTCGGCAACTTCATTTCCCTGTTAACCGACAGAGGCACGATGCTTCGCATTCTGCTGATTATCGCCTTGCCAACACTCGCTTTGCTGGGGTGTCCCTTGGCTAGCCTTGCGCAAGATGATGCCAGCTGGCCTCACTACGATGTCGACGACTACTATCGCGGCACGGGTTTCTATTTCAGCTGGACCAAGCTGGCTGTGATTTGGCTCGTTTTTCTGCTGTGGGTCAAATCAACCGACTGGGTGCATCGAGATGGCCAGGTGGTGCGAACACGGTTGAAACTCTGGCTGCCGATTCTGTTGATCACGTTCGCGGCGTCACTGGGGCTATTTTGGGTCCTGGCCAATTTCTCGCTTGGTCTAACCACCATGGTATTCGCCTACGCGGTACCGTTCGCGACATATGTGGTGGTTCGAAACAAGTCGGTCCAACCGGAACAACGCGTGTTCACGCCCGGGCACCTCGGCGACTGGTTCTCCGATCGCTTGGAATCGATCGGCATCGGCACGGGCTCTGATCGCGACGACTCGGCAGTTCCGCAACACGCGGTACGACTTCATGCACGGTGTGGCCAAAATGCGGCGGCCAACGAGGCAATCTCGGGCGGCGTACGTACCATGCCAGGCTACGACTTGCTCGGCAAGCTACTGACCGACGTCCTCGCGCACGATGCTGCCGCGGTCATGATGGAGTTCACTGGCGAACAAGTGATGCTTCGCTACATGATCGACGGCGTATGGCACAACGTACCCTCGCAACCGCAACAAGGATTTGAACCAATACTTTCCGTCATCCGCACCTTGACCACGGGCGATCCTACCGGGCAACGCGCGGTTGCACATGGCGACTTTGATTTTGAACTTCACGAACGCGCATACATCTGCCAAGCCACGCAGCAGAACAACGCTGGAGCTCTACGAGCGATACTAAGACTCGATACGCCCGATGTCTCCTTCGACTCGCTTGAAGAGCTGGGTATGCCACTCAAGATGGCGGAACGCATGCGTCAGCGAATTGGACAAAAGAACGAATTGATTCTTTTCTCGGCACTGCCGGGTGGCGGACTGTCGACGACCATCGATACTGTCCTACAGAGCACCGATCGCATTCGCCGCGACTGCACGATTCTCGAATCGGCTTCCAAGTATGAACGGGAAATCGACGCCACGGAGATCCACAAGTACTCAGCAAAAATCACACCCCCGCAGATTCTCACTCAGGTACTTCGATCCTGGCCAGATCTGTTAGTAGTTCGTGATTTGAAAGACGTAGAAACGGCTCGCATTCTGTGCCGACAATCGCGAGAGGAATGCCTGGTCATCTCTACTTTGGGTGCCAAGAGCGCTGTCGAGGTGCTATTGCGTGTGTTGATGCTCAAAGTACCGGCGAAGGAGTTTGCCGACGCCATCTCTTGCGTCGTTCATCAACGCTTGATCCGTCGCCTATGCAACGACTGCAAGCAGCCATACGAACCGTCCGACGAGCTCCTCCAGAATCTCGGTCTCCCGGGCGACCGCGTCAAGACGCTCTACCGAGCTCCTCAATCTCCGGCAGAACCCTGCCGCACGTGTCGCGGTATCGGCTACCAGGGCAGGACCGCGATCTTTGAGACACTGGTCGTCGACGACGCAATGCGTGATCTGCTAACCACGAAACCCAGTCTCGAAGGGTTGACGACGCTGGCCGTGCAGGCTGGAATGCACACAGTTCGTGAGTTTGGGGCTGTTCTGGTGGCCCGCGGCGAAACTTCGGTCGATGAACTCTCACGAGTCCTTAAGCAATAAGTTTCCACTCCAACGATAGCACCTCGTAAAATATACCCATGACGATTGTCCTAACCATTGCGATGCTGGGAATCATGTTCGCCGTGTTCGCGGCCGTCGGCACCCAGGGCTTGTGGAGCAATGTTCTAGTCCTGGTCAACACTGTGCTGTCGGCCCTTGTGGCAACGAATGCCTATGAGCCGATCGCTGTGCGGATTCACAGCAGCTATCCGTCGTTCGGGTATATTGCCGACCTGATTGTCGTGTGGGGGATGTTTTCTCTGACCTTCATTCTGCTACAACTTGCAACCGGAATCGCATCCAAAACCCGCGTCCGTTTCGGCTCAAAATTTGACCAGATTGGCGGGTTCGTCGTGTCGATCCTAACCGGCTGGGTTCTTGTCTGCTTTACGATGATGACGCTACACACGGCACCTATTGAGCGTGAAGCCTTCGGAAACGCCTTGTTGCCGGGGGCGTCTTCGGGATTCCTAGGGTCCGTCGCTCCGGATCGCGTCTGGCTCGCGACAACACAGCGGTTATCCCGCGGTAAGGCACTAGGAGGCCAGGATTCCGATGAACCGACGTTCGATCCGGCGGGAGACTTCATCCTAAGGAACGCGATGCGGCGACACGAATACTACGAAACGGAGCCAGGTCTGTTTGCCAAGAGAAGATGGGGCGATGTCATTCCTTACCGGAAGGATACCGCGAAACCATGACCAAGGACGCCTCTCAAGAAGGACATTCTCCGTTCTCACCGGAACAACCGGGTACGGAGTATCGTCGCGTCAGCCCGTTGGCCCTTGTTGCCGTTGGACTGGCACTCGTCTCACCGATTGCACTAACAACTTGGTTGTTATGGTGGGTTCCCTGTGTAGCTGCGTTCATCGCATTGCTCGCGTTATGGAGTCTCCGCACGGACCGTCGAGCTAAGGGGCGACAAATCACGGTCGTCGCACTCGCCGTGGCTCTGGTCATCGCCGCTGCGGCTCCTACTCGATTTTTTGCTCGCAGCAAGAAGCTCTCTGCACAAGCGGAACGAGCTGCTGTTGAATGGCTCGAGATCTTACAAAACAGCCGCCGTAAGGATGGTGTCCCCAACAATTGGCAGCTTGCCCGGGCAATGCAGTTCCGATTGCCGACAGACAAACGCCAGCCATTGGACGCCACGCTGTTGGAGTACTATATCAAGAATGAGCACAATCGATACGCCTTAGAGGACTTCGCTAACGAGCGCCTGGTTCGCACGTTGCACACACTCGGAACGCGTGCCACGATTCGACATTATGCGACCGAATCGTGTACGCAAAGCGAAGGTGTCGATCGAGTCAAGTTGGTTTGCGCAGTGACTTTCCTAAGAGACAGTCGCCCGGAGTCCTTCTTCGTGCAGCTCCTGCTCGAACGAAAACAAGGCGGCGATGGTGAGCCAGGCAAATGGCGCGTCGCCAGCTATCGCGGGGATTATCTTCCCAAAGGCCTTTCTGCAACCGGATGACAGACGCAGGAGTTGACCCGCTGGGCTCGCGCTCGTTCGTCCGTTATATTCAGTGGACGCGTCCCTACGACGTCGCTGTCCCTCTCCCTGTAACAATTCACTGACGCGATGATTCGTGAAGAACTACTAGCAATTCTGCGCTGTCCGATCGACCGACAGTCGTTACGAATCGCTGATACCACATTGATCGAACAAATCAACGAATCGATCGCGGCTGGCCAACTATCAAATCGCGCGAGCCAGCGTGTCGAGTTCGCGCTCGACCAAGGACTGATCCGCGAGGATGGCAAGCTTCTTTATCCCGTCGTCGATGACATTCCCAAATTGGTTGCGGACGAGGCGATTCCTCTGGAATCATTCACGCCGCACAGTGAGTGACCGCTATGCCTGAGAAGACCATTTTTAAGAAAATTATCGATGGCGAGATCCCTGCCGACATCGTCTACGAGGATGAGCACTGCCTTGCCTTCAATGATGTCGCGCCGCAAGCACCGACGCACGTGCTGGTGATTCCAAAGAAGGAGATTACCTCGCTAGCTCATCTTAGTGAAGAGGACGAGGCGTTGATGGGGCACCTCACGATGACCATCCACCGGTTGGCCAAACAACTCGAACTAGCCGCTGGGTACCGCGTTGTGGTCAACTGTGGCGCCGATGGAGGCCAGACGGTTGACCATCTGCACTACCATCTGCTGGGCGGAAGATCACTTTCGTGGCCGCCAGGCTAGTGAGACGGATCCGACTTCGTCGACTTGGCACCACTCGGTTTCGCGGCGACGCGTCAACTTACTTCTTATTTCAGAATGCTCGGAAGGCCACGTTTCCACCAGCTCTGTTTCGGCGCAGGCTCCTTGCCCGGAGCTTCGGCGGCAGGCTCAACCGGCTCCTCAGCAACTTCAGCCACACGGGCTTCCGGAAGCGGTACATGATCTTCCAGGAAACGAGGCCAGTAGCCCTCGAGCACCCGTGAACAATCGGAGATGCGTCCATCGTTCAACTGCAGATGGGCCTTGGTAATTAGTCGCGTTAGGTGCGTTTTTTCCGTCTCGCTAAAGTGCAAAGTGGTCGCCTCAACGTCGTCGATCCAGACGGTACCTGCCCCCATGAGGTCAAAGCGAATTTGCAGCTGTCCACGATCGGCCAGCGGCAAGTCATCGACTTGAAACTGAATATGCTGCCAACCAGCATCCTCAAATCGATTCAGACCGGCAATTCTCCCGAAACGATAGTAGTCCTGCCCGTTGGCCTGCTCACCACCGACGGCCAGTCGTAATGGCGGCAGCGGCTGGCTCGGGTCAATTCGCAACCACACGGAGAACGCCAATCTCCCTGTCACTGGCGACGGAAATGGCTTGCTAACCAGGAGCGCCAGCTGGCCAGAACTCGATAACCGCACCGACTGACGGCCGCCTTGCGACTGCCCAGAATCGATCTTTGCCTGGCTTCCGACACCACCACTGAATTGCCAGCCTGGAATATCGTCCCGTGGCGCGGCCATTTCAAATCCCGGATTCTCGACAACACCGATCGGCTCGGGATTACTCAATGCTGTAGCGCGAGCGACCAATTCGTCGATTCGTTCAGCTAGTTCTACCTGCGCCTCTTCATCAACCGCGGCGGCCGCCACGTCCACGGTCACGTTCTGTGCACCTAGCCGATAGGCGACCAAATCGTACGGCGCTAGGCTCACCGTCAGCCGGCCTTGACTGACACCTGGTTCCTGGGCACCGGCACGCAGGTCTTCGACCGTTGTATTCAGCGGCCCGTGAACGTTCAACTGCACCTCGGCCGGCCAAGCAGAATCGTTCACCACGTAAACGTACGTTGCATCTTTGTGAGTCGCCACGCGAAGCACTAGCGGCTGCACGCCGGTTGGTATTGTTTCGAAGGGAACCGCCGGCAATTGTCGATACACCCTGAAAACGTCTCGCAGGGAAGACTCCTGTCCAAGCGGCAGCGTCCTTCCCCCTTCGACAAAAAGATGCTCATCGCGCGCCGCTAGGGCGCGAACAAATCGCCTGCGATTGTCCGCGGACGAAGGCATCAATTGCGTCGCCAACGAAACGTATGTCTTGTCTGATCCAAAAGGACTTACTTGATCGAAGGATGCCAGACGCTTTCGAAGTGGCTTATGCAAGAATAAGCTGCCGAGGCTACCGGCGTTGGCAAAACTGGCCTCAAGATGCTCGGAATCGTTCAACTGTCGGCGAACCGCATCCTCCGAGGCCGTCGGTACCGGAGCAATACTTCTCGGTCGCAAAAGTACAATATGCGGATCGTTGTGATAGGACCCCGGATCGAGACCAATCGAGAGCGGCAACTGCTGCCCGGTCGCCTGCCCTGGAAGCGTCGGACGGACGGCCCTTTCTATCTCCGGGCTGTTGTACAGCCTCTCGGCGGACACAAAGAGCCTGGCATCTGGACCAATCTCCTGCACGTTGCGTCGCATATCGGTGAGCAGTGCCTGGACCTGCTTGGCACGCCACGTGAGCCATGACTCGCGATGTTGTCCTCGAACAAAGTTGGCCCGCTCCGTGAAGCGCGATTCGCCTTCGCCAGGAACTTGGATCCCCGTATCGCGACTGAAGCGACCAATTGTATGGTCATCGAGGCCCCATTCGTCGCCAGGAAGCAAAGCGTAACTGTTGTCCGACGATCCGATCATAAGCCCAGCAAACGACGGATGGTGGCGGTATCGCTGCACGATTTCCTGAACCACGCCGAGCATCGCCTCTTGAACCTGACGATTCATCGGGTTGTACTGCACGGCATCATGCCGTGTGGAGTTATCACCATTCGCACGGCTGGCACCGCCATGCTCAGCAGCCCAGGGTAGTCCCCTACTGCCAATCAGGCGGACGCCCTCTCCTTCACCACGACGCAGTGCCGCCTCTAACGCTGGCAACGGCGACGAAAAGTCAACCGCTGGAATGAGACGAACTCCGGCTCGGTCACACATCCGGAACAACATCTCCAGAACATCCTTACGAACTGGGTCTTGGCCAGTCGCAAAGAACGCTCCCGTGTCGTACTGGGGCGTCGGCTCCAACAAATCACTTGGATAGATCGTGCTTCCGTCCGCGAACGCCGAGACGACGAGCGTGTTGTAGCCGACGTGTTGCAAGTAACCAATCGCGCGCTGTCCACTTTGGTAAAAGGTCAGCCAATCGTCGAGACTTCGTCCACTCCAGGAATCGTATGCCTCGGACGCCGAAAAACTTTCCGGAAGAAACGGACGCTGGAGATAAGCCGCCAACATCCGGCCATTCGGCGCCGGTCGGGCCAGCTCGGCTTTCGGCAGGTAGCTACGGGCAGATCCACCGAGTCGCAGCCCACCAACTTCGATTTGCTTCGGCCCTAGCACCCGTATCCGACCGTGGGCCGCCTGTGTCTTCTGACTTTGATTGGTAAGCAGCACAACAGGAGAGTCGGTGCGTGGCCAGAAGATCAAGCGGTGCACACCGAGCCGGCTCCCCTCTTTGGCACCGTGCCTGGGAACGTGAACTCCTGAATCGAGACTAACGGGGCCAACGCTTCCTGCTCCGTTCGGTTCGATCACACTAACACCAAGTTGTTGAGGAACGTCCGCCGGATACTCAACCTCCAGAACATGAACCTGGCCTGGCTGCTTCACGTCGAGCGAGTAGGCGACCCAGTTAAGGTCGGCATCCGCCGGACTGGCATCGATCGCAGTTAGCTCGCCCAGCTGTGGATGCATCCAGGGTTGCACGTTCCCGTTTTTTAGTGGGTTGTCTTGAAGTCCGGGAAGCGGTCGATTCAGTCCCGGAATCTGTCCCAACTTAGGAACACGATTCCACCACTGTCGGCCAGCCTTGATCTCGTCGACGACGGTAACCGGCTCCGTCGCATCCTGGTGAATCTCAGGAGCCTGATCAGCCAACACGACAAACTGAATTCGCCTCTCGGCGATGATGTTCGTATTGCCGGCAAGAGGATTGACTTGTGCAAAGCCTCGCCGAGGCTTCGGCTGAGAAGCCGTCAGCACGATGTCATAGGCACCTTCTTGCTCCGGAGCGAGAGCCGTGATCGGTATCGCCTGCCCGGCACCATCGGCCGGCGGTGCGTCAATCGTTTGGGATGTCTTGGACCACACTCGGTCATCGCGGGCCGAGCGAACCTCGGTACGAAGATCGACTTGCCCTGTCACATTGGGACCGAAGAGCACCGGCGTTAGCTGGAACATGAGCTGCTCACCAGGACTCATCACGAGTGACGGATTTGCCAGCTCGACACGTAGCCGATCCCCCGGGGTTCGCCTCACGAATAGACGAGTGCCTGCTTCGTCCAGCGATCTTTCTTGGTGTTGTGAGATGAGTGACGACAGTTTGAGCTCGATCGTCTCTAGCGGAACAGCGTCGTTCGACTGGAGTGAGATTGTCAGACTCGCGTCGAGCGGAGCGGCAAGCGTTAGATCGAGACCGTCATAAGTCCGGGCGCTGCGCTGCTGAACATGAGCCTGCCCCGCCTCAAGCCACATTGAACCTGGCTCATCCGCCTCAACGCCGAGCGGAGTAATCTCAGTGATCGTGCCACGGTCGACGGCAATCGTGCCTCGCCAGGCGGCCGAAGGCCCATCTCCCCAAGCAACACGCAGTCGCATCGTCGGACTCTCGGCGCGCGCAAACGTGGCGCACATCGACAGCGCGAAGAAAACGACTGTGAACAGCTGCGTGGCGAGGCGAGACGTTCCATTCGTCGCGACTCGTTGCAACTGCGCGAAAGCGGGGCGCAAAATCTCGGACCTCCTTGTCCATTCGTGGCGCCGAACGTCGATGCTAACCGATGGTTACGCAACGAGTTCACGCACTTTTTGGGAGGCGGATTATAGGGCCGAGACGCGGCCCAACGCCAGAGACATTTGGCGATTTGTGAAGGTACCTGCTAGCGTTGAAATTGTCCCCTGCTAGCACCGCCAAGTGACCTCGCATCGTGCAGGTCCGCGCTACTGGAAATCTAGAGAAAAACCAATCGCTCTGGCAATCTTTCTCGACAGCTTCTCAGACGACGCGCTGGGTTAATCGCCAATCCAATTCACCGAGTGCTTCCGCGGGCTCGTCGCGCGGAGTGCTAGCAGCTTGTCGAATCTCGTCGAAGGCAACAGCCATCAGCTCGCAAATATCGCCGCACCGCGCCGTCACCTCGTTGACTTCGAAGCGATCATCCGGCTTGGCAAACAGCTCTTCGACCAACTCGCCGACACCAACGTTCTCGTCGACAACGCGGCGCCAAAACCAGACCGACGTCCAAAGCGATTGCTGTCCGCCTGGGCCAATTGAAGCAGCTCGATCTCGCAACCAGGCTTCCTTCGTATTCGACAGTTTCAACAAACTGTCGCTAAACGGCGGCCTCTCTGACGCGTGAACCGATTCATCAACAGCCCACCATTCGCAGAGCGTTGCGAACAGATCGGGTGGCTGAACGATTTTGTGACTACGAATCGAAGTGGCTTGTCCGCCCGGGCAGCGCATTACCCAAGGGACGTGGAGTAGCTCCCCATACAATGCGTCCGATTCGGCCCCCACGGTCAAATGTTCTCCCAAGGGGAATCCGCGTAGGCCCACCACGTTCAGCAACGTCCGCTCACCAACAGGCGATTCATCCAGGGCACCAACCAGCATTCCCAGACAGGCATCCCAAACCGCGACCTGCGCGGCATACGCCTGTGTAATCGGCAGCAATTCATCGGGGTCATAATCCGCCGCCAGCTGTATATGCGGAACATCTACCGACGTGCGGGGATTCGGATCCTCTTCGTCGGCAAATGCCTCTCGAAGTTCAAGCGGCGCGTCCCAAGGCCCGTTCATTCCCCGCGTGTGTAGCCATACGAGCGACGGTTCACTCAGTTGCTCAACGGCATAAATCGCCGCGGCGAAGAACTGCGCGAGTGCTGTCTCTTCAATGCTACTGGCCAGTTCGGCTACTTCAGGAACCTCAACGACGACCCGCTCTGAGAACAAATCGGCCATCGGCAAGGAAGCGATCGATGGATCATCCGTCAATAAGACACTTCGCACGCTCCGCGAAGCAAGCCGCCCAGGCAGACTTCCATCTGGAGAATCCCTGTTGCTGACCTGGGATTCCAAGGCATGTTGACCTTGCCAGTAACCTCGATAGAGCTCTTCTGAGCAGGGGCTGTCAATGATTGCCGTGTCGAATAGAAGCGACTCGCTGGCAAGCCGATCGAACGAGGGAGTGCGGACCCAACTATTGCCCATCGCACCCAAAAATCCGGCATGCAGCCGATCGGTGACCAGACAAATCGCATTCTTATTCGTCACGCTCTCGTCCCAGCAGTTCCATTTAGCGAGCACAAAGTGACCCTAACAGAGGGTCCATGCATGGCCCAGAGCACAACAGTATGCCGCACAGGGTACCTTGGCGACAATAGACGCAGGGCCGGGCTCGACGCGAATGCGTCAACTCCCGGTGCCCATCGTGGCGGAAACGGATGTGGCGGACCGCGAGTCTAGGCAGGGCTTCGCCATTCTCGCCAAACCAGCTGCGGAAAGACGATCGCATCTCGCACATAGCGGCGAACCAGACGTTTCGGTTCGCTCAGGCAGCGATGCAGCCATTCCAGTCCAGTGCGCCGCATCCAGACGGGAGCACGGGCTTTCTCGCCGGCCAAGAAGTCAATTGTCGCGCCGACGCAGAGGGCTACGGGAGCCTGAATTTCCTTGTGGAAGCGGTGCACCCACAGTTCCTGCTTGGGAGCTCCTAGACCAACCACAAGTACGTCGGGCTTGGCCTCAGCCACGATCTCCAAAATTCGGGCGTTCTCTTCGTCGTCTTTCTCGAAGCCAAGTGGCGGGCAATACGTTCCGACAATATTGACCGACGGCCATTTTTTGTGCACCTCGTCTCGGGCCCGATCCGCGACTCCAGGAGCGGCTCCCAACAGAAATGCTCGTAGCGGGCGATCTTCCGTGGTTGTCTCAAACAAGGCCGGGACAAGGTCCGACCCGCAGACTCGGCCTGGCAAGGGACGCCGCAAGAGTTTTGCCGCGGCGACAACGGGAAATCCGTCGGCCAGTACCAAACCTGCATCGGCATAAGCTTCACGGAGTCGCTCGTCATGCTGGTACATTACGGCATGATCGGTATTCGGCGTGACGACATAGCGGCATTTTCCGTCACCCTTGGCAATCCACTCGCGGAGAGTGGCGAGCGTTTCTGCCATTTGCACAGCGTGAATATCCATTCCGAACAGGCGGATTCGACGAGTCATGGTAAGAGTCTCTCGCTTCTTGGTATTTGTGTTCACTTTTTGATGGTCGCGGCTACTCCGCCAACACCTCGCGATAGATATCGGCCACACCGCGCGCCATCGCGGCCGAGGAATACTGCTCGGCATGCCGCGAGAGCGCATTCTCACGAAGGAACGACCAGTCAACTTCGTGATGGATCAGTCGAGACAGCTGTTCCGCCAGTGCGTCCGCGTTGTTCGGTTCCGCCAACAACCCATCGACGTCGTGCCGAATGACATCGGTGATCCCAGGCACGCGAGTACCAACCACCGGAACGCCGGCGGCCATGGATTCGATGATCACCATGGGGAGCCCTTCGGCCAATAAGCTGGGCAGTACCATGGCATCGAGCTGAGTCAGCTCTGCAGCAACGTCTTGTCGGAACCCGATGAACTCAACCGCATCGGCGATATTCAGACTCGCTACGTGGGCACGGACCGTCGCTTCGTACTCGGCAGTCTCGAATCCACCAATCGCCTTCAATCGCACTGGCAGTCCCTGCTGACGCAATGACGCAATCGCCTGGAGCAAGACTTCCGTTCCTTTTCGAGGGCGAAACAGCGCAATGGTTCCGATGGTCCAGCCCGTTCGCGGTGGCGAGCTTGTCCGCATCGTGAAAGGAGTGGGTACACCATTAGGAACGATCGCAATTCGGTCACGATCGAAACCTTGCTCACACAGATAGTTTGCAGAACTCGAGGAGACGGCAATGAGGCGAGATGCACGACGGAGGCTCATCCGTTCGACCTTGGCACTGATCCAGCTGATACCACGGCGACCGACTTCGACAAGCGTTTGTCCATGGACGTGATGAACCAGCGGCACCTTCGCCAGGCGAGCAGCCAACTGGCCCACCAACGCGGCACGAGGCGTGTGGGTGTGAACAAGTTCGTAGCCGCCTTCGCGGATTTCGCGAGCGAGCTGAAATGCTGGTCGCAAATCCAAGCGACTCCGCATCGTTGCCTCGAGCAACGTCGCCTCTTGCGACTGTCGCATAACGGGAAAGTTTTCTGGCTTTAAGCAGGCGAACGCGACCTCAAAACCGCAGGCACCCAAACCGAGCCCTAGCAGGTCTTGCACCTTTTCGGCCCCGGCATAGTGTTCGCCATTGATGACATGCAACACGCGGCGCAACGCGACCGAACTGCCATGATTAAGCGACGCCTGGCTATCTGACTCCTGCCCTGCGTGCAGCGATTCCGGCACGTCGTCTACCGGAATATCCGGCGAGAGTGCGGGCAGTTCTGTTGTGAGTTGTAGTTCCGTCATACCGCATTCGATCCAAGGCAATGTTCGTTGGTTCAAATCCCAGCGGCCACCTAGTAGGCACCGCGACCGCTCAGCACGCTCAGCGGCGTCTTTGCCAACAATTTGAGATCCGTCTTGAAGCTCTGATTTTTGACGTACCACAGGTCCATGCGGACCCAATCCTCAAATTCCACTTCGCAGCGTCCGCTCACTTGCCACAGGCAGGTGAGTCCGGGGCGAACCGAGAGTCGGCGGCGTTGCCAAACGTCGTATTTCACCACTTCCTTAGCGATCGGCGGGCGAGGTCCGACAAGTGACATATGCCCGGCCAGCACGTTGAACAGCTGCGGCAGCTCGTCGATGCTTGTCTTGCGCAGAATTCGACCGATGCGGGTGATGCGTGGATCGGCCTTGTTCTTGAAGATTGGTCCACCCTTCTCGTTCTTGACCAAGTGCTGCACCTTGTCGGCGTCGAGTCGCATGGTGCGAAATTTGAGCATCGGAAACAGACGGCCTTCAAGACCGACGCGCTGTTGCGAGAAAATCGGACGACCGCGGGTGGTGACCATCAGCACCAAGAAGGTTCCCAGGATGATCGGAGAGAACATGACCACCAGGATCATGGCGCCGATGAAGTCGAACGTACGTTTCGTATGCTGAAACTGCGAGCAGAGGTTACCCTGCGCGAACACCACGCGCCGCTCTCCTTGGCCGGCGCCTTTGGCGTTGGCCTCCGAGGGCATCGCGGCATACGTCGGAGTGACAGACTTCTGACGCGGTTGCGTTGCGCTAGCCGATGGCTTGCCGGTTGCTCGGATCGACTCTTGGTCCGTAGCGTCCCCAGGCATGTCGATTGTCGGCAGCGATGAATTGGAGGTGGTCATGGGTCGGTCTCCTTCAAAACCCGGCAATCGGGTTCTGATCATTCCAGTTGTCGTTCAAAGGCTTGTTAACTCGGCGCCGTGGCGTGCTGCCAGGGCGACATCGATTGATTAGTAAGGCTTGTTCGATTCGCTGTCCTCGGAATCGCCACGCGGGCCATGCCACTGGAAATTCCGACGAAGAAGAACAGGATCATGTGGACGATATTCATGTGGCCAACTGGCTGGAACAACGCGTTCGCGAAGTACGCGATCAACAGACCCAACATCAGCAGACCGTGCGCGCGCATCCAATCGGGGGCCGCGGCTGAATTCCATAACCGCCAGGCGTCGCGTGCCCAAGCAGCGAGCATGGCAAGAAACAATCCCAGGCCGATCACTCCCGTCTCGACAAGGATGCTCAACGGAGTAATGTGGTGAAGGTGATCGCGAATGTGCCCCAGGCTCAAGTTGGTGGAGCGATCTTCCAGGTACGGGCCTACCGCGCCTAGGTACTGACCGAAACCGCAACCAAAAACCGGATGGTCCATGGCCATCTGATACGAAACGTAAGCAAACGTAGTCCGCATGGACGTCGAATCGCGAGTCTCTCCAGCGGACCGCCCTCCGTCGAAACCGACCAGACTGTCCCATGAGACAATCGCTACGAGCAGGCCAACAGTCGCTGCCCCGCCGAGCGTGACCAGGCGAAGTCGCCACGGCAGTGTGAGTGCTGCAATCAATGCCAAGCCACCGGCGGCCCCCATCCAAACGCAGCGAGTATAGCTAAAGTAGATGCCGGCTAGCATGAGTGGCAACAACAACAGCGGAAGCCAGGGACGCCCCGGCGAAACCAGGTGTCGGGAAGTCCAAGTGCAGAATGCGCAAATTGACAGGCAAAAGCCGAACACGATCGATTGCACCATGGGACCACGAGCGCGACCGAAATGCAGACCGGCTTCTGGATCGGCAATGTGCCTTGGGAACACTGCCCACCATTGATGCGTAATTTCCAGAAACGCGGAGATCCCGAGATATACACCAAAGCCAATACAGCAGGCGTGCAACAAGCGAATCGATTTTCGATCGAGCTTAGATTGTCGGGCAATCCAGAACAGCCACAGCGGGCTGAGGTAACCGATGATCAAGTGCCAATAGGGAGCTGGTCCGTCCCCGCCCGAATCACGCCAGTCGGCGGTAAATGTCCGAACCGCCAACCATCCTAAGAACGCAAACGTCACGTAGTCGGCGGTCCCCAACGGCTTGGGCTCCGTTCGCCGCAGAGCGCGGTGCACGAAATAGCTGCCTGTCAGTAGCATCAGCACCAAACGATCAGCCGTCAATTCAACAGGGCCAACGCGTTTGTGGAAGAAGAAATAGCCAAAGCAGGCATTCACGAGCAGAAACAGCAAGCAGCCACCCATCAACGACCCGCGAACCACCAAAACGGTGGCCCAGACGAGACCGACAATCAGGGCTAATGCGATTAGGAAGCTCATGGCGAAGGCCGAAGTCGACTAAAAGGTTTCTTTGTGGTTGGTGAAGTAACAGGTATTAGTGATACGTCGCTTGAAGTGTGATCTTGTTGATGGCCTGCCGCAGCGAAAGTCCACCACGTGGGCCGAGCAATTCGGCACCGTCTTGCCGCATGGCCGCCGGCAGCATGGCCACCTGTTGCCACTCTGGCATGGCAACGGGAGTCGGAGCGGGAGCTGTGGGAACGGTCAACAACAGCAACCCAAGACCGGCCGCCACCCCCCCAACGAATCCACCCGCCATGATGATGTTCTTGGAAAGGCTCACTGGCTTGCTGCCGACGTCCGGCGTATCCAGCAAGGTAATCAAGCTCGCGGACCGAGCTGCGGCCTGGCTCGAACGAGCGTCGGCCAGATTTTCCTGGGCGACTTCGAGCAGTTTGCGATGCGTTCCGACCTCTTCAATGGTCTTAGCGTAGTCAGCGCGAACATTAGCTAGACGCACAAGCCGTGAGTTCGTTTGAGCGAGTTGGCCTTCGAGAACCGCGATCTCTGCGTTGGCCAATCGCATATCACTGTCGACACCACGAACGGCGATATCGAGCTCCGCGGTCAGGCGCCGGCGAATCTCTTGTTCTGCCAGCACGGACGCCATTACGGCCGGGTGCTCGTCCGTTCTCTCCGACCTCACGTTGGCAGTATTGATCTGAGCGTCAATCAGCCCATCCTTCAGCCGACGAAGTGCCGGCTGAGAATCAAGCAGGCTGTTGGGAGTGGCGACCAATGACTGCAAATCCCCGCGAGCTTGAACGAGCAGGTGCTTGAGCTCTTCGTGTCCACGTTTCGTGGCACGCGCCGCCCGCAGTTCCGTATCGAGGCTGCTTACTCGGCGGCGCAGGTCGCTGTTTCCAGAGGGTGATTTGTGCAACACCCGCAACTCACCAAGATCGCTGCCGACTGCGGCCTCAATCTCGTGAAGTCGCTTGGCTGACTTATCCAGGTCGGACTGAGCGGCGGCGACCGTCTGACCGATCTCATCGATCATGCTTTGCGCCTTTTCATCCCGAAGGCGCTGGAATTGCAATTTGATTTGGTCGCACAAAGCCGTGGTAAGAGTCCTGGCTCGCTGGGGATCGGTATCCTTCACCTGGAGGTAGAACACCTCGGTGGTTCCAAACTCGGCCCCCTTGGGCGGAGCAACGGCAATCGACCCACGCAATCCTTCGATCGCTTTATCACTTGGCCAAGCATCGGCGGCAACAACCCCTTCCGCATCATCAGCAGTAGGTGGGCCGACTTGCTTGAGTGCGTTGGTCAGAACGGTCCGACTTCGCGAGAGTTCCAGGATTGTTTCCTGAACCGTCTTCATCTCTTCGCTGCGGTCGAACTCGCCAGGTCGCTGATGTGGAGAGTTGGTCGAACCCTGATTCCGAACCATCATTGCTTGAGACGCCTGCCAGGTGTCGGTCCGACGCATGGCGACGAAAACTGCGAGCAGCGTGCAGACCACGGCCGGCACCGTCCAGCGAAGCGGATACTCACGCAACATGCGGAACAGGTCGCTAAGCGGCCCGCTGACATGCTGGGCATCAGCATTCGAATCGTGTATATGAAAATCTGTCATCGGTGACTCCTAACGGATCAACGCCTGGCATTCGCTGACGGCGCTGCGAGCACGAGCGCGCAGCGAGTCCGCGCGCACACCTCCTGCGGCGTGGGATACTCCCTATCGAAAGAATATGTCGCTATTGGCGCGCAGCGACGAATGCCTGCAAGAAAACTCGGTTTTCCGCTTTCCCACCTGCCGTCCCGCCGGAATGTTGCTTTTTCGAAACGCTAGGCCGTGACTGACGATTCAGTCGAGAAGCCAGTGCGGCGACAATTTCCCTACAACCGCTACAGAATGCCTACAGAGAAAACAGTCACTCAGGAGCTCTTCTCGTTTGCTTATCTCTCGTAGTGACCAAGACTTGGAGTGCAACCTTACGCGCGGGGCCTCTCCTATTAAGTAGTCGCTCTCGCCGGAGAGAATGCAGCGGTGACACCGCTTCCTTGCATGACGTCCATCAAACGCAGCTAACAACGAGCCCCACGCAACCATGAAGATTCGCACCATTTCAAGCTTTAATGAACTGCTTGCCTTGGAATCGATTTGGGACGAGCTTTCGCGCGACATCCCGTTTCGGTCTTTCGCCTGGTTGTCGACTTGGTGGGAATGCTACGGTGACAGAACATCTGGCCGTCATTCATCGGAGTTGCTCGTTGTTACGGTTACGGACGAAGCGAAAAATGAGATCGTCGCCATCGCACCGTGGTATTTAGATCGCAGCAGTTCCCAAGGCCGCGTGATTCGTTGGCTCGGCTCTGGGGAAGTCTGCTCGGACTACCTGAGCGTGCTCTGCAAGCAGGATTGCGAAGCAGCAGTCGCCACCGCCCTGGGCGATTGGCTGCTCAGCGACACCGCACCTGACTTTGATGCCATCCAACTCTCGGGGGTATCCGACGACGACACGCTGCTACATCAACTCATCGAGAAACTGACGCATTCAGAAATTACCGGCCCCGCCAAAGCGGCGGCCCATCGCCGTAATGGACCAACCTGCTGGCGACTGTCGCTTCCGGGAGGCTGGGACGAGTACCTCAAACTGTTGTCCAAGACACGCCGTAAACGGGCACGAGGAATCGTCCGTGACTGGTTCGAGGCAGGACGAGCCGAACTCGTTACTCTGTCAAACGCAGACGATCTACCCGAGTGGATGATCACGTTTGAAGACCTTCATCAGCGACGTCGACGCAGCCTCGGTCAACCAGGCTGCTTCGCCTCGGCTCCGTTCGCCAGATTCCTCAACGAAGTGACTCCCAAGATGTTCGCCAGCGGCAAGTTCCAATTCAACCAATTGCGAATTGACGGCCAGCCGGTCGCAATGGACTTCAATCTGCTCGGCAACGATACCGTCTTCGCCTACCAGGGTGGCGTTGATCCAGACTCGCTCGACCATCAGCCCGGCCACCTAATTACCATCTCACAAATTCGCCGCGCTTTGGATCACGGAATTGTCACCTATGATTTCCTGCAAGGCGACGAACCGTACAAACACAATTGGCGAGCCGCACCAACGGAATATGTCGACTACCGCATCGTGCCGAATCGTACTCGCGCCAAGCTGACGCACGCCCTTTGGGCAACGAAGCAACAGGCTCGTTCGTGGGCCCGCTCTGCCTACCATGTGGCGTCGGACGTTCGCGAGCGTACCATCGCCGCATTTAAGGGGATGTCACGCGAACGTGGCCCGGCCTAACAACCCATCCCTAGACGCACATCCAACGAAGCAGGCGTTCACGAGAAGCAACATGCCAATATGGAAACAAATTATCCTGGGCCTTTACTACACCGCTACGCTGCCGGTGCGAGCTATCCGCACGCGTCTCGCTGCGCTGGCGGGTCGAGCCCCAATCATGATTTTCACTTGGCACCGCATCGCCGATGATGCGGCCAATGGCTGGACCACGAACAGCGAAGTTTTCGCTCGGGAAATCGCCTGGCTAAAGCGTCACTTTGACATGATTTCTCTCGAAGAAGCCCAACGGCGCATCGCCAGCGGGCGGAATCATCGTCCGGCCGCGTGTGTGACGTTTGATGACGGCTATGCGGTGAATTGCCAGAAGGCATTACCAATGCTGATTCGGGAACAAGTCCCGGTAACCTACTTCGTAACGACCGAGATGGCGCTCACCGGAAAGCCTTTTCCGCACGATGCAGAAATGGGCTGCCACTGGAAGCCAAACACCATCGAACAGCTCAAAGCGATGGCTGCCGCCGGTATCGAGATTGGTGCCCACACACGAACGCACCCGGACATTGGCAAAATTGAGAACGAAGCGGAACTCTACGATGAAATCGTCAAGGCCCGCGACGACTTGTCCGAGGCACTCGATTTGCCGATCCGCTACTTCGCATTTCCATTTGGCCAGCACGCGAACCTCGGCGCACGAGCCTTTGAAATCGCCAAGGATGGTGGCTTTGAGGCCGTGATGTCGGCCTACGGTGGATACCATTTTCCCGGCGATGACCCATTTCATTTGCAGAGAATGTGTGTCGACGGCCCGTTGATTCGCCTCAAGAACTGGGCCGGCTTCGATCCCTGGAAGCAAATCAAGATCAAACGCTACGAACCTGAATCGAAGAGCACGCGACAACTCTCGTCAGGAGTTGCCACCGTATGAGTTCCGCAGATGCTCAGCCCGCGACTACGTCGCCCAAATTGAACGGCCCCACGGCGGACGTCGCCGCAGGCAAACGTCGGGTCAAGACCGACTCATTGGCGACCAGCCTGATCTTCTTGTTTGGGCTAAGTGCGGTTCAGCCGTTGGTGTCGTTTGGCCGCGGCGTGCTGTTCTGCCGCGCACTCAGCCCCGCCGACCTCGGTGCCTGGGACATGGCCCTCAGCTTCTTGATGCTGGCGGGAACCGTGGTGGTTTTTGGAATCCCAGGTTCGTTTGGTCGCTACGTGGAACACTACACGCAACGCGGGCAGCTGGCGATGTTCTTAAGACGTACCACGTGGACCTGTACGGCGCTTACGGCGCTGGCCATGGTGCTACTCGCGACAATGGCCCCCTTGTTCTCGGAGATCATCTTCGGTCGCGCTGACCGAACGATGTGGGTCTACTGCGTCGCTGCGGGACTGGGGGCCTTGATTGCCCACGGTTTTGTTGTCGAGCTACTAACGGCCATGCGTCTGTTTCGTGTGGTTTCCGGGCTCCAGCTACTCAAGGCGGTGTCGTTCGTGATCCTATCGCTGGTCCTTCTCATCTCTTGGGAAGGTGGTCCGGCGAGTGTAATCCTGGGGCACACAGCGGCCTCCGTACTGGCGATCGCGGTGTCGTTGTACTGGCTGTTACCGGCTTGGCGAGCGGCCTCGGATCCAACAACCAGTTCGACCGACATTGATGCGACGATTATTGAAGAACCCGCGCCGACGGCGACTCAATTCTGGGTGAAGCTGATGCCGTTCGCGCTCTGGGTCTGGATCGCGAATTTCCTCTCGCATCTGTTTGAGCTAATCGACCGCTACATGATCGTTCACTACAGTGGCATGCCGAACGATGTGGCGCTCACACAGGTCGGGCACTATCACAGCTCCCGAATCGTGCCGCTATTGTTCATCTCGTTTGCAGGCATGCTCTCGGGAATCCTCCTACCGCACATGACTAAGGACTGGGAACGAGGTCGACGAGATCAAGTCTCAGACGGGCTCAATCTGGCGGTGAAGATACTAGGGCTCGCCCTAACTGCCGGCAGCGTCACTGTACTGGCGATTGCCCCGCAATTGTTCCAATACGGTTTTGGTGGTCGCTACGATGGCGGACTGGCCGTACTGCCTTGGACGCTGGCCTACTGTGTATGGTTCGGTATCTTCCTCATCGGCGACCTTTACATCTGTTGTGCCGAACGCGTTCGACTCGTTAGCCTGGCGTTGTTCATTGGTCTCTTAGCCAACGTCTTCTTCAATCTTGCCCTGCTTCCGGACTTCGGTCTCCAAGGCGCCGTTTGGGCGACGGCGATCTCTAAGTTCGTTGTACTCATCACGACGTTCCTGTTCGCCCGCGGGCTGGGCATGAAGTTCCATCGTGGGGTCTGGTTCATCACCTTATTGCCGCTTGCAATCTGCTTGGGAGCGTTCCCGGCGGCAGCCATCCTGTTCGTCACGCTGGCGGCTATCGTCGGAACGGACGCGATCCTGACCAACGAAGAGAAGACGCGTCTGATCGATTTGGCGCAGCCGGTACTCGCTAGGCTCTCCGGGCGGTAACACGCATCTACAGGCGACGTTCTGCGGCCTGTTTTCCGTGCTCCGAACCAACTACCATAGGTATCGGCGTATCGAGCGGGGCTTTCGCTCGAAATGACGCGCCGTGTGCCTCTGATTCACCCACCTAAGACGTTACCGCCCTGATCGAATCGCTGTAGGGGCCCTGCGACACCACGGCCAATTGAAATGACCGGGAAGCTATTAGCACTGATTGCGAAGTTGCTCAGTGGGGCAAGCGTTCGCTGGATCGACTGCCAGCCGGACACGCGTCAACGCGTCTACTTCGCCAACCACACGAGTCATCTCGATGCGTTGGTGCTTTGGTCCAGCTTGCCGACGGAGGTCCGTAAGCTAACCCGTCCCGTCGCCGCGAAGGACTACTGGGAGAAAGGCCGCCTGCGTCGCTATCTGGCTGGCTGCTTCAACGCACTGCTGATCGACCGCAAAGAAATCAAGGTCCATCAGAGCCCCGTCGACCTGATGCTGCGGGAAATCGGCGACAAGTACTCGCTCATCGTCTTTCCAGAAGGAGGACGAAATACGGGCCCCACCCTCGCCGAATTCAAGAGTGGACTCTATTATCTGTGCAAGAAGAGCCCCAACCTAGAAGCGGTACCGGTCCACATGGATAATGTGAACCGCGTGCTGCCGCGGGGCGAGTTCTTGCCCGTTCCGCTGCTGAGTTGCATTACGTTCGGGAAACCGATTTCGCTAAACAAAGGGGAGCCCAAGGTTGAATTCTTGCGTCGAGCAAGGGAAGCAGTCTTGCAGCTCAGGGAAACGTAACTATGGCATTGAACGATCCGGTACTCTGGATCTTCGTCGGTAGCGTGCTGGGCATCCTGACCATCATCACGGTGATCGGACAAATGCTCAAACGCAAGAGCGAAGCCGGACTGAATCCCGCGATGGTCGGGTCGTTCAATCGCCGTGTGCGAGCCTGGTGGCTACTCTGCATGCTCCTAGCTGCCGCCCTCTTCCAGCCAGCCTGGGTCACCGTAACCATTTTCGGACTACTATCGTTCTGGGCTCTGCGCGAATTTATCACCCTCACACCAACAAGAATGGGTGATCACCGTGCGCTGTTCTGGGTATTTGTCTTCTTCACGCCAGCTCAGTATGTACTGGTCGGACTGAGTGTTGGCAGCGACGTCGATTACTACCCGCTCTACAGTATCATGATCCCGATGTACGGATTCTTATTCGTCCCAGCACGCGTGGCATTCTCGGGCGATCCGAAGCGATTTCTGGAGCGAACGGCCAAGATCCAGTCTGGATTGGTCGTCTGCATCTACTGCTTGAGCTTCGCCCCGGCGCTCCTCGATCTGCAGATCAAGGATTTCCACGGAGAAAGCTGGACGAAGAATTCGCTGCTGCTTTTCTACCTGGTATTCATGGTCCAGGTGGGGGACGCGCTTCAATACGCCTGGGGCAAGTTGATGGGCCGCCGCGTCATTGCCCCACAGATCAGCCCCAACAAAACCTGGGAAGGCTTCCTAGGCGGCGTCGGCAGTACAACGTTGATCGGAGCGGCCCTCTGGTGGGCGACTCCGTTCAATCCCTGGCAAGCCGCTTGCATGTCGCTAGTGGTCGCCGTACTGGGATTTGCTGGCGTGATGTGCATGTCTGCCGTCAAACGAGATCGAGGTGTGAAAGACTACGGCACGCTGGTCGAAGGCCATAGCGGTGTGCTCGACCGAATCGACTCGCTTTGCTTCGCTGCCCCAGTCTTTTACCACCTGACGAAGTACTTCTTTACGGGCGAACCGCCGGCCTAAGCCTCGAAGCGGCGAAACGAACGCCATCTGCAGTGCCAGGCCGCCTACTTAAGGAGACCTACCGTAGCACGCGCTGCTTCGGACGTTGCGGTGGCTGCTGACGAACCGCCTGGTATCGCTGTGGCGGTTGAGCCTTGCGTGCTACTGGAGGCGTCGCCGCGGGCTTGTCTGGAGCCGCTTCCCAATTCACTGGTCGACTGGTGGGAGCAGCGGCACGAGCGTTTGGTGAGACAGGAATCTGTGCCGAGGCGGCAGCGACAGCGTTGGGCTCGGCTCGCGGCGATGACGCCGGCGCAAACGTTGTCGGAGTTGCACGACGAGGTCTTCCTGCGGCAGCAATAGCCGGGCCGGTCGGAGTAGCGTTCGGATTGATTTGCGGACTGCCGGCTCGAACCCAATTGAGCCAGTTTTTCTGCAGCGTGGCCAGGTCGCTGTGGCCGTAGTGGGCCTGTGTGGCGGATCTCCAGTCGCCGCTTTCCAGACCATCTTCCATGAAGGCAACGAACTTCCGTTTGCCGCCATGCTGAATCATGTAGCGGGCGACAGAAAAGCCTTGGGCGTACAGCGGTAAGACATCCTGCGGATATTCTTTCATCGCGAACATGCGGCTCATGGCAATACCGCGACCAGTTTTCAGAAACTGGATGAGTAGCTGCTGGTGCCGCATTTTTTCGCTGGGATGCTCAACGGTCGTGCAGGCCCCTTCGTCAGCCCAACGTGGAAGTGGCTGTCGGAAATGCGTCGCAAAGATGGTATGCGTGACTTCGTGAGGAAGCACCGAGTCGAGGATCCGCTCTTCGCTGCCCTGAATGGTCATCTCCCAACCAAAGACTTCCCCATTCTGGAACACGAAGCTCGTAGCACCACCGGCCCCAAGATTGGGAGCGACGTTGGCAGTAATTGGGCAGGGCCGACTCCACGGCCGCATTTCTTCACCGAGCCACTCAACCGCAAGCGCCTTGCGATACTGTTCGGCCGCTTCACCGATCTGCTGGGCGAGCTGCGGAGTGGGAGCGGTAACAACGAAGTTTTCTGTACGATGGGACGCACCAAGACCTGTCAGCGCCGTCACCAAAATGGTGAGGCGAATCAATCGAGCTTCCATGCTCTTACCGTCTTTCTTGTCTGCTGGATGGGTGGGGGGTGGAGAAGGCAGGATTTAGCAAGACGCAAGTCGCATCCATGCGACTGGTGTTTGCCCCGTCACCGAAACGCATCGCAAACCTTGGACCAATTGCGCCGACGGGCGCCGAGTTGGTGGATGTTTTGGATGCGTAAGTGAGTGGGCTGGTGGGAAGTTACGTTGGAGGAATTTTGTTTCTCTGCGACCATCACCTCTCGGCGATGGCTTGTAGAAGTTGCAAAGGGTACCCGGCGATGGGCGCAAACTCCAAGGTCGATTTTGGCGCAGGCAGCAACTGAAACGCTAGCAATTCTGCTGCGGATTAGAGGAAATACGCTCAGCGCAAGCGAAACGCCGCCAGCGCAGCGGTTACCGCGAACAACCACGTGCTAGCACTGCATTCGAGGCTGTGAATGAGAAGAGGCCTTAGGAGCCTTCGTGGCCCTCAAGCAAGCGGCCAGGCGAGCCCATCATGTTGTACCCAGCGTCGACATGCAGGATCTCACCGGTAATGCCATCCGACATATCGGAAAGCAGGAACGCACCGCTACGTCCCACTTCGTCGTGGGTGATATTGCGTTGCAGCGGAGCCATGCGGTCGTAGAGTTGCAGCATGTCATCTACGCCAGCACCACGACCGGCCAGCGTGCGAACAGGACCGGCACTCAGGGCGTTAACGCGAATGCCTCGGGGGCCGAGATCATAGGCCAGGTATCGCATCGAAGCATCGAGTGCAGCCTTGCAGATGCCCATCACGTTGTAGCCGGGAACTGCTTTCTCGCCACCAAAGTAAGTCATGGTCAGAACACTCGCTCCATCGGCGAGAACTTCTTGAGCCGCATTGCATACGGCTAGCAAGCTGTAGGCGCTGATCTCCATTGCCATCTTGAATCCGTCACGACTCGTTTTGATGGTGTCGTTTTTGAGGTCTTCCATGCTGGCGAACGCAATCGAGTGAAGCAGGAAGTCGATCTGCCCGAATTCTTCCTTGGCCTTGGCCATCACGTCGCGGATGTTGTCGTCGCAAGAAACGTCGAGAGGCACGAGGAACTTGGCATTGTCATGTTTGTCAGTGAGCAGCGATACGCGACGACGATTGCGCTGACGCTCGTCGTCCTCTCGATCGGGGAGATGCGTGAACCCACACTGTCCGCCGCCATCAAGAATCTGCTGTGCAATTGCCCAGGCGATCGAGTGATCGTTCGCAACTCCAAGAATCAAGCCCTTCTTGCCTTCAAATAGTCCCATCAGTCGCTCCCTTGGGTCGTGTTTCTCGAAGATTTATCAGATCGCCGGCGTCGCGTGGGCATACCGCGCGAGTGGGCATCGTTGTCTGTACGGAAAGACTCGATTGTATGATTCCTGGAGGTCCTGGAAAACCCGGCCAAAGAGCAGTGTTGGCCAACGCTTGTCGCTGGCCGGGCAATGTGGGACGATTATCCGAATGACGTAACAATGGCTCGCTGGCGAGCGGATTCCCAGTTGCTCGAAAGCCCCACCGCGAACGCGAAACACAGAACTGCTGGCAGCAACAATGACCTGGCTTGGCCTGGAAGGACATGACGCGATCGTCGACCGTTTCCGCGGAACCTTGCGGGCCGGACGCTTGGCAAGCAGCTATCTGTTTGTCGGCCCCGAAGGCTGCGGCAAACGCTCCTTCGCACTCCGCTTGGCCCAAAGTCTGCTGTGCGAACAAGCTGCTTCTGCAGAAGGCGGGGCGGCCGAGCTTTCTCCGTGTGGCCAATGTGAAGGTTGCCAACAGGTCCTTGCCGGCACGCACCCCGACGTGCTGTCGGTAGCCAAGCCAGAGGACAAGAAGGACATTCCGGTCAAGCTACTGATTGGAGATCCCGAACACCGGGGCCGCGAAGGCTTGTGCCATGACTTGTCGCTCAAGCCGTTTCGCGGTGACCGACGAATCGCGATTCTCGACGATGCCGATTTTTTGAATGAAGAGGGTGCCAACTGCCTGCTAAAGACACTGGAGGAGCCGCCCCCACGTTCTGTTCTGATCTTGGTCGGCACCAGCGCAGAGAAACAGCTACCCACGATTCGCTCCCGCTGTCAGATCGTGCACTTTCGTCCGCTTCCCGTCGACGTCGCATCGCGGCTGCTCGTCTCGACCGGCGTGGCCGGCAGCCTAGAGCAAGCTGAGCCACTGGCAAGATGCGCGGAAGGAAGCCTGACCCGGGCGAGCATCTTAGCGGACGAGAGCCTGTGGAAGTTTCGCGGCGAGTTATTCGGATCGCTGGCTCACTTGCCCAGCGGTGCCGTTCGATTTTCCAAAGCAATCACGAGTTGCGTCGAATCGGTCGGCAAGGAAGCTCCCCTGCGGCGAGCAAGGGCGACGCTGCTGGTCAATTTCGCGATCGAGTACTACCACCGACTAATGCGTGCCCACGTGGCCGCGGAGAGTGGAACAGCTCTGAATGAAGACGGCAACGACCCCGACCTGGCTCGCGCCGTCGAGGCAGGACTAGGCAACTGGCAAGGTGACGTGGAAGCAATCACCCGTGCCGTCGATCGCTGTCTCGAAGCCGGTTCCCACGTCGAGCGAAACGCAAATCTGGCTACGCTGGTCGAATGCTGGATCTCCGATCTAGTGGAGCTGAGCCGCCAGAAAGCCGTCTGCTAGGACCACACTCTGGTCATTCGCCCTGCAGCGTCAGTACCACACGCCGTCTGGTGGCGTGATCCCGGTGCTCCGCTAGATAGACCCCCTGCCAAGTCCCCAGGGCGAGACGACCTTCTGACACCGGAATCGTAAGCGAGCAGCCCATCATCGAGGACTTCACGTGGGCAGGCATGTCATCTGGGCCCTCACAGGTATGGACGTAAGGAAAGCTCTCTGGAGCAATCGCGTTGAAGGAAGCCTCCAGGTCGACGCGGACATCCGGGTCGGCGTTCTCATTGACGGTCAGCGAAGCGGAGGTGTGCTTGAGGAATAGGTTCAATATACCGACGTGCAGGTCAAGCAACTCCGGAATCGATTGCTCCACATGGGTCGTGATTAGATGGAACCCACGGGGCATGGCGGGCAGCTCAATGGTTCGCTGAATCCACGGCATGTGTTTCTCCAAAGGACGGGGAAAAGGCTGGAAGGGGGACAAGGCTGGAATCCAAAACGCCAACGTATCTCATGCACAGTACTGACGAGGGGGCCGGCGCGCCAACGAGTAGTCTCGGACACCAAATCGACTGAAAGAATGGCCAAGCGGAGACCACAGTTGCCCCATTTTAACCCACACCAACCTATAGTTACACATGTTCACTATACGGATTCCGTAGAGTTTACCGCGAGGTCGGTATGTCTGCGTCACACAAGGTACCCAAACTGCGTAACAACTTCGTATTGCTATCCCCTCTTCTGCTGGGGCATCACGCGCGGCGTAAAAGGCAATTATTTTCTAAAAATGCTTGACATCCGAGCGCGACCTGGAATAATAGCGGGTGAACGTTTTGCTGTTGACGTGCCCTGTGTTGTCACGCCCATCGGCTGTCGATTGACCCCACCTAGCCGGCCACGATTCAGGGAGCAGCCAGACCGTTCGTGAGACAACGATGCCTCAGGCGTCGAATGTCATTCCGAGCTTTTTAGTTGATGTGTTTTTCACAAGCCATGTACGTGGCGAAGGTTCGCGGTACACCGGAACAGTACTAGAACAGTCGAGGCGACGTAGCCCGATACGGATGGAAGAATCGGGTACGGGGCAGTAGTGGCTCACCGTCAACGTGAGTTAACAATCTGAGAGGAAGGAAAACCGATGCGTAACGTGTTTGAAGCAATTTCGATGTTCGGTCACGACGAAGATTTCGCGCCCCTGGAAACGGACGAGTTCCTGGCCACGGAAGCCCCGGCCGGATCGCCCGAGAAACTCGACATTATGGCCGAACGCATTCGTCGTGGACTGCCGTTGTGGCACGATGAAGATCGACCGGATTACAGTGGATTGACCGGCGTCGTTCGTCCCCGCGACTAGTTTGCCGCGATGACGCGGACGGCATGCCGCTGCGCCTCTATTGAGACTTGATGACGCGGGGCTGAAAAGAGCGGGCCAGAACGGTCCGCTTTGAGAGAATACCTGCGATCAAATACCCGGGGGCGACTTGGCCCCCAAAATGACCCAGCCGCGGCGAGTTGATTCTCGCCGCGGTTTTTTCTTGCCTTCTTAGGCGGCTTCTTCGACAAGGCGGTCGAGCTCGACACCGCCCTGCTCTGTGACCGCCTCATGCGGTTCCAGCTCCTCTCGCAAGACGACGATATCTGAAGGGGCCTCAATCCCCAACCGCACCTTATCACGCCCCAAGCGGACAACGGTGACAACGATCTCTTCGCCGAGCTTGATTCGCTGACTCTCTTTACGGGACAAGACGAGCATCAGAGGATCTCCGTATATTCAAAATGCTTCTTAGTACAGTAGTGTAAATATATATACATTCCGCGAGCGGCGTCAAACCCAATTTCGTCTCGTCGCATCTGGCCGAACGGCCACGACTCAATCGTGTCTTTCGCAGAATAAGGGGGAGTGCTCTTTCCAAAATCGCCTGGTTTGACCGGGCCCGTAGAGTGTCCAAATCCGTTTGCTAACCTCTGTGGGCGAGATCGTCGCAGACGCGTCGCGTGGTCTCGTATCTAAATTCCTTGCCTTTCGTACGTGCGACGGACTAAGCCGCAAGTTCCGGGGCATCGATCAGGCGTGTCTTCAAAAAGCGTTCGCCCGTCGAGCTGTAAAACAAGATTGTGTTGCTATCCGTCTCCCAGATGGCGGAAAACTTGACTTGGCGGGGGCCATGAATGCAGAAATAGAGTCCGCATGGCTCGCCAGCCCTGGTCAGGATCCGTTCTGACATATGAAAAGCGCCGATTTCTAGTTCTTCGTGATGACAAATGGTTTCGTTGACAAAGTCTCGCAAGTCCTCAAGCGATTGGAGCCGGTTGCAAGTGGCCAACATAGGGTACGTACTCTCCTTGCTGTGCACGCAAGATGCGCAATTAATCAGGTAGCGTGCGGGTAAGATAAGATGGAATAACTGCCAACAGGAGTTCGTATCGGCAAGATAGGTCATCTACATTGGAAAACTCTGCTAGCGTTTTCTGCACCTGCAGATACGCAGATTTTTTTCGAGCCGTCTAAATCGCGGCAACTTCGGAAGTTTGCGCGATTCCAGAACCGAAGCACGCTGCCTCGCGCGACCAAAATAATTTCTTGTTAAAGTCGAATCGAGCGTGCCGAGAATTCCCTAGCCGGCGCAACCGGAACTTCCGTGACACAACTGAAGAAGCAATCCACGTGATCGGTCGCGGATTTAGAAGTTCACACCAGCGGGACCGCCGAGAAGAAATGTAGCGCTAAGTGGGCCCAAGAGATAGCCTTAACGACGGGCGTTCGCCATATCCAAACCTCGATACGCTCTGAGGTTCACTGTGCGAAAGTTTGCGTTGTGCAGGGCGGCCTTGTCTACCTGGCTCAGATCTCCCTTGCTGAGCGACTCGTGGTATCGATGTCGCGTCGACATCTTAACCTCCGGTCCTCCAGACCGGGACGGAATGGTCAGATGAATTTCTGCCGGCAAGTTTCCAACTTGCGCCAACTGACGGTTGACCTCGATACGCGCAAATGGCGGCACACTACCCGCGGGATTGGTCAACGCGTTGAGATGCGCGTAGACATCACAGAACATGCGATATTGATCAGCCACACCCTGGGAAGCGGCGGGAAGTGTCTTCACTTCGTAGCTTATCCAGCGACTCGAGAAACGCATACGGCGACTCTCACTATCGAAATCCTGCTCAAAGCGGGGCTCGATCGCAAACCGCAGCAGGGGATCATCTTGGGTCTGAGCCCAATCACGTAGTCGCTGCGAGAAATCCAAGACCTGATCGACCGTCAACTCCGTGCGCAATCGTCTCTTCGTATCGAGCAACACAATGCGACTATCCTTGGGATCAAAGATCGTGACCTGATCTCCGTTACTCGGAAAATCGTAGATCGCCCCGGCGCAAAACAGCGTCGTATTGCTGCTAATCGCTTTCGCTTCTTCGCCACGATGAACCTGCGTTTCGACGCGAAAGTCGTCGGCACGAAGATCGTCGCTACTGGCCGTCACAGCGGTCGCCAGAATCGCGATCAGGAGTGCCGTGTACTTGCGAAATCGAAACATCAACATCAGGAGATTCATGCCGACACACCTTGTTCGTTTTGCTGCTGTGAAGACGCGTTTTCGGATTGCGAAACCTAACGAGAAATGAGCGGCGAACGATAGCGATTTGACGAGAGCTTGTAAACCGCTTTTGCCTCGAATGTCCTGGCAAAGCGATCGCAGCGGCGCCCGCTCGCAAGGGTGCCAGCACTCGATTTTGACGCTTTTTTGGTCCGCCACGGAATAATCGCGATCCTGCCCAGCGATTATCAGTCCGCAGAGCGAATGTTTGATAGCAGTTCCAATTCAGGAGCGGAGGCACCCGGCGCGAACCCGTTGCGCCCCGCCTGCGCGCCCGCCAACACGCTAGAGCAGCGGGGAGAAATCAACTATGGCCCGACACCCTCACACGGCCAGTGCATCACGCAGAACCCAGGAAGGCGATTCAGCTGCAGCAAAGTCCGCGGTTCACCGGAATCCCCCTAAAGACGCCGCCAATCAGGACGAATACTACGAACCCTCGCTTCTGGCCGTTTGGTGGGAACAGAGCCCCAGCTGGTTCGTCAGTATGGGTGTGCACTTCGCACTGTTGCTCCTGCTAGCGTTGTTCGTTATTTCCTCCAAGCAGGCAGCTGATCACACCGTGGTTGCGTTGCCGGTCGAAATTCCACCGATCCAAGAGCCCGAAGACACCAATATTGATATCCCGAAGACCGAATTGCCGTCCGTCGAAAAACCGGTCGACGCCAAGATCGATGAACCCGTTGACTCGGAGGATTCCCCTCCCGACGTAAGGGATTTCAAAGACCCGAAGTTAGCCGCCCCGACTACAGAATTCATCAAGGACATTGCTTTCACCCCGATACCGATCGGCGACAGTGCCAGAACCGGCAACTCGCCAACCGGTCTCGGCAACGACCGCATTGGAGCGGGGCCCGGTACTGGAATGCGTAGGAATCGTTTCCCGCCGCCAACTTTGAAACGTACTGACCTGGCTCTCGATTGGTTTGTCACGCACCAAAACCGTGATGGAAGCTGGAGCTTCAACCACACGCCAGGCGATGCCTGTAGCGGATTCCCCAGCCCCGGTAGCAAAACCTCGAAAATGGGGGCGACCGGTTTGGCGCTGATGACCTTCCTCGGTCGTGGCTTCACCCACGACAACACCACGCCACGCCGAAAGGAACACCTTAAGTATAAGAAGGCGGTCCGTCGGGGAATCTCCTACCTCATCAAACGCATGAAAGTCTCTGGCGACGCGGGACGACTCTTCGAAGCCAACGGCGAGTCGCATTCACACATGTACTGCCACGGCATTGCCGCTTGTGCGTTGGTCGAGGCATACGGCTTGACCAAGGATCCAGAACTTCGCGGCCCAGCCCAATACTCGCTCAATTACATCGTCAATGCCCAACATGCCGACGGCGGCTGGCGCTATTTGCCAGGCGAACCAGGCGATACTTCGGTCCTCGGTTGGCAATTGATGGCTTTCAAGAGTGGAAAACTTTCCTACCTGAATGTACCCAACCATGTCTATCCGCAGGCGGCAAAATTCCTTGACTCCGTGCAGCAGAATGGGGGAGCGGAGTACGGCTACTTGCCGTCGGGTGGCCACGGGGCCACGCTCTCGACAAGTTCCATTGGACTCCTCTGCCGAGTCTACCTCGGCTGGGAGCAGGACCATCCAGGCATTCAACGTGGCGCTGAACTACTCAGCGCCGCTGGACCGCATCGCACCAACATGTACTACAACTACTACGCAACGATGTTCATGTATCAGTTCGGCGGACCGCACAATCCAACCTGGACGAAATGGCACAAGGAGATGATCCCATACCTGCTTGAGACACAAGATCAAAAAGGCGGCGTCCATCGTCGAGGCAGTTGGCACTTCGCCGGCGACGGGCTGGAAAACGGCATGAGCGATACCGGAGGACGGCTCTACAACACCGCCTTGGCGGCCATGACACTTCAGTCCTGCTACCGCTACGAGCGAGTCTACGAAGAGAAGAAATTCAACACGAAGCCGTGGATTGTCGACGGGCCCGATTCAGCTCTAGCGATGCAACTACATGAATAGTCGCAACGTGAGCAGCGTGACTTCTGCCTATAAGGATTCTTCGGTATTCGATCCGATAAAACGGAACGACATTCGACAACCAAACCACCGGCGGCGCCCTATTCTCTTCTCCTTTCCTCGCCAGGGCGTTCGCCGGTCTCTCTACTTGCCTGCGGTCTTGTGACCTTTAGCCGGGTTTTTCGCAGTCGTCCGATTATGCTGCTCACAGGCTGCCAACTTGGGAGCTGGCTTTGGGGGCCCAGCTACAATTCGGCCCCATTTCCTGCCTAGCGTCGCGGAAAGCCACATTTCATTTGAACTTACGGCACCGTACCCCGGCGCCAGCCGGCCATTTTTGTGCAATGATTGAGGTAATGAATTCCGCGTCTCGCGGTCTACCTCGTCTGTCATCTTCTCCCTGCGGTAGCACGAATGTCGAAACAACTCGAACAAGCAATTCACGAGAAAACTGCCGTCGTTGGCGTCATTGGCCTGGGCTACGTCGGCCTCCCGTTGATTCAGGCCTTTGTTGCCGCTGGCTTCCGCACCATGGGCTTCGACGTCGACCAGAAAAAAGTCGACATGCTCAACGGTGGCGAGAGCTACATCGGACACATCGACGCGGCCGCCATTACCAGGTGTATTGAAGAGAAGAAGTTTGAGCCGACGGCCGACATGTCGCGTTTGTCGGAAGCGGACGCCTTGTTGATCTGCGTGCCGACTCCGTTAACCGACAGCCGCGATCCCGACCTGAGCTACGTTAAATCGACGGCTGAGCAAATCGCCAAAGTGCTCCGCCCTGGTCAACTGGTCGCGTTGGAAAGCACCACCTACCCTGGCACGACGCAAGATGAGATGTTGCCAATCTTGCAAGAGAGCGGTCTAACCGCGGGCAAGGATTTCTTCGTCGCCTACAGCCCCGAGCGAGAAGATCCCGGCAACCCCGACTTCTCGGCCAGCGGCATACCCAAGGTCGTCGGTGGCTTGGATGAGACGAGCTGCGCACTTGCATCGGCACTCTACCGACATGCGGTGGTCGAAGTCATCCCTGTCGCCAATCTAGAAGTTGCTGAAGCTTGTAAGATTCTTGAGAACACCTATCGCTCGGTCAACATCGCGATGGTCAACGAACTGAAAATGTTGTTCGATCGCGTCGGCATCGATGTTTGGGAAGTGATTGAAGCGGCCAAGACGAAGCCGTTCGGCTTTCAAGCTTTCTATCCCGGCCCTGGTCTCGGCGGACACTGCATTCCCATCGATCCGTTCTATCTAAGCTGGGTTGCCCGGCGGCACGGCATGACAACGCGGTTCATCGAGCTGGCAGGCGAGGTCAACACCGGAATGCCGCGTTACGTGATCTCCCGATTGGCGACGGCCCTCAACGACCACGGAAAGCCGATCCGCGGAAGCAAGATCTGCATTCTCGGTATGGCGTACAAGAAGGACGTGGACGATCCGCGCGAGAGCCCCTCGTTCGAGCTGATGGATCTACTGCGTGAGGCCGGCGCGGAGATCAGCTACAGCGACCCGCACGTGCCGACACTTCCGAAGATGCGTCACCACGACGTGCCGGATCTCTCCAGCCAGGAGCTGACGCCAGGGTTCCTGGCTGCCCAGGACTGCGTGCTAATCGCGACCGCCCACACGAAGTTCGACTACGACGCAATCGTCGAGCATTCGCAACTAGTCGTCGACACCCGCAATGCGACCGCGGATGTGACCGAGGGACGAGAGAAGATCCGCAAGGCGTAGAGCCCTCTGCCGCTAGACCAGCAGACAACCATCACTTCGTCGCATCCCGGCTGAACCGATCGGCCCAGTAGATTGGTGTTGGCAATCGCCGTGGACCAAGCGTCCGCAGCGTTACGTCCCGGCATGTCTGTAGATCGACAAGATTGCCTGGCGAAACGTAGAGGGCCTTTCGTGTACCACTCGGCGGCCAGATCGCCCAGCCGAGTTGTTCCGCTTCTTGAAGCACCGGCGCGACCTCGATTGTTGCTGCAGCTCTCGTTTCATCACTCCCGGGCAGGTAGCGAATCAGCTCGGCCGGCCCCGCCTTACCGATCAGCCGCTTTTTGGTCACACCCATGGTTGGTCGATTAAGCAGTACCCCCAACATTGAGGCGATGCCCATACGACGCGGATGTAGCAGGCCACTACCGTCGACCATGAATAAGCCGATAGGAGGTCCCGTTCTCGCCACGTCCTCCAGTAACTGCAAAAGCACGGGTAGCTCGCGAAAAGCCAAATACGAAGAGATATACGGAAACGATATCGGGCGACGCGCAATGCACGACCAGACCGGCTCAGACATCGACGCTCCTGCATTCGCTCCAACATCGATAACAGCACATGCCGCAACTGCCCGGCCGTTGCCATAGGAAACGTCCAGCCCGGCAACGAGTGCAGGCGTCTCTGCCGGCGTCGTGAGCCTCAGCTGGTCCCTCAACTCACATTGCTGCTCTCGAAGGGCAGCAAGCGGCCGATCCGAATGAAAATCATCAAAGCCGAATTCTTCTAGATTGACCGTCTGCTCATCCCGCTTGGTCGCATCAATGGCCACACCCTCCCGTTCCAGCAATTCGCGTTTGTCTTGAACACCCCCTCCGACAAACGCTCCCAATTCCCCGCCCGCTCGGACGACGCGGTGTGTCGGCAACTCGGCAGCTTCCTGATCGCGGATCAAGACTTGACCGACCCATCGAGCCGCCACGCGATCACCGAGTGCATCCGCCAGGCCACCATAGGTGGCAACACGCCCAGCGGGCAGCTGCGCCACGAGATCCCAGAGTACAGCACGTAGGTCAGGGGGATCGCATCGCAAGTCCATATCGGTCGAAAAAGCGTGCCGTCGGGCCGCCAATGTACTGAGTTGAGGTTGATCTGATGACCGCTTTTCGTTGTATTGTAGGGGCGAGCATCGCATTCATCATCCTAGTTCAACCGCCACACAATGCGCCGTGCCCAGAGGGTACGCCTTTATTCATGCCCAAGATCCGTAGAATTCTCGTCACCGGCGGCGCCGGCTTCCTCGGTTCGCACCTTTGCCAACGGCTTGTCGAGGCGGGTCACGATGTGATCTGTCTAGACAACTTCTTTACCAGCCAGAAAACAAACGTGACGGACCTGCTTGGCGAACCCAACTTTGAACTGATTCGCCATGACGTCACGCATCCGATCTGGTTGGAAGTCGACGAAGTCTACAACCTGGCCTGCCCTGCAGCGCCCGGACACTACCAATTCAACCCGATCAAGACGATGAAGACTTCGGTCTCCGGGGCAATTAACGTGCTAGGCATCGCCAAGCGCTGCCGTGCCAAAGTATTGCAAGCTTCCACCAGCGAGGTTTATGGGGACCCAGAAGTTCACCCTCAGCCGGAGTCGTATCGCGGTTCCGTCAATCCAATTGGCCCTCGTGCCTGTTATGACGAAGGAAAGCGAGCTGCGGAAACCTTGTTCATGGAATACCATCGCATGAACAACGTCGACGTGCGCATCATCCGCATCTTCAATACCTACGGCCCGAAGATGCATCCGTACGATGGCCGCGTCGTCTCAACGTTCATTCGCCAGGCGCTCAACGGAGAAGACATCACCATCTTCGGTGACGGTGAACAAACTCGTTCGTTCTGCTATCGAGACGACCTCGTCGAGGGCATGGTCCGCATGATGGACAACGACGAAGGCTTCGTCGGTCCGGTCAACATTGGCAACCCGGATGAGTTCACCATTCGTCAGCTGGCCGAGTTGGTGATTGAACTGACTGGCACAACGGCAAAACTGATCAAGAAGCCGCTACCGCCAGACGACCCTACCCGCCGACGCCCGGACATCACGCTGGCACAAGAAAAGCTCGATTGGCAACCTACGATCAAACTGCGTGATGGTTTGCAGCGGACAATTGATTGGTTCCGCACGATCGACCTGTCGCACTACCGACCGCCGACTCCGCGGTATTAATCCGGCCGTTTATGGCCAACTCTCTACTGAGATCTCCCTCTACGTGTGTGACCTGTCTCGTTGTGTCGTTTAATCGACCCACGACGATTCTTTGCCCCGCAAAGTTTCGCTAGCCAATAATCTTGCGCTGCTAGCGAATAATCTTTCGGCAACAAAACTTGACCATGCGCAGCTAGCGTGCATAAACAAGTAGAGGGCAATTGTGGTGCATGAAATCGACGCTCGCGGCGGGCATCAGCATGACCCCGAAGTGACACGCAAGAGAGGCAGGCAAAGTTCAATGCAGATCATTACGAGCGTCATGCTGCTAGGCTATTTTTCGCTGCTCTTCTTCGGCACGCACTGGCCTTGGCTGCCTGCGCGGCCCGATTGGTTCGTCGTACCGGACGCCATTTCGATAGCGCCCGACAAGATGGCACATATCATTGCCTTCACGATCCTCTCGCTTCTGGTGACGCTTTGGATCCGCGCTCGCCGTCGAGTTTTCAACTGGCGACATTACGCGGCTATCGCGGCGGGCCTGGCAGCCTATGCCCATTTCGATGAAGTCACCCAATACCTCGTTCCCAGGCGCACCCCTGACTTCTACGATCTCGTCGCCAATCTGACGGGAATCGCATTGGGCATGACGATGTTCATGGTGGCCAGTTGGTGCGTCATGGCCATGCGTCCCAAGCCAACTGCTTGGCGGTAGCGGACGGTACCAGTAGGAGCGGAGGCGTTCCTCACGTCTGTTAGCCACGATAGAAGTCGATCCAGCGAATCCGGATCTCCTCAGGCTGATTCTTGAAGAGAGCAGCCGGCAGACGCACCTCAAAAAAGCTCCGGCCGCCGCCGTCCTTTCCTTCGGAGACCGTAACAAATAATTCGTGCTTCTTCGTTACCAGGTTTTTGAGATCCTCTTTTCGTCCCTCTGACGAAGGCGTCACATACGTTGAACGCTTCTCCGGTCCACGACTCGAAGCACTGACGACCGTGTGCTTGCCGTTGTCGACCTGAAACAATTCCAGACCACGTAGATACAGTCGCAACGTGACATCGTCCGACCATTCACCGCCATCAGGCGTGATCGTCATGCGGCCGATTCCGGATTTCGATCGAACATCGAACACCACGGAATCGGACGTTCCTTCGGCCGTGGCGGTCGTTGTCTCTCCTCTCTCGGTCTGGGAAAGGGCGTAGCTCTGCTTTGTGCCTGCGTACCTGATATCGGCGTCCCGAGCGTTTGCCGTCGTCCCCGATTCGGCGTGGACTGCCGTTGGGGTGCCATGCACATTGACCGTACAGATGGTCAATATCGAACACCAAACGATGGGCGCAGACTTTACGAGATACATGAAAGCGATCCGCTTGGACTAAGATCGATGGATGCTCAATTCTAGTACTTCTAGCAGTAGAGACCTACTCGCGTCGGCTGAGTAAAACGTGTGGCCTGCTTTGTCGCTGCAATAGCCCTAAGAAGCCGCCCGGTATTCGCGATGACTAGGCTCTTCTGCCACGGGGGCGGGAAATGGCAGGCAGTCGGGAATCGAGTCCGACTCGACCACTGGTTGCCGGTCAGGGTCCGCGACCGTTTCGGGCGCCAACCGCAGTCCGAGTTCCGGAGCATACTCCGTATCACATCGCCCCGATTCGGCTCGAACACCCAGCGTAACCAATAGTCGCCGACGGTAGGTACGAAACGGGACCGCTACGAATCGATGGACTCGGATCCACCAAGGCAGTTGCACCGGGCCGGACAATAGTTGCGGCTGGCAACGGACAATGTGCTTCTGCAGATGGTAGTCGTCGCTGCCTTGCAAAATGCCCAGCACGACTCGATTCATGAACAGCCGAGCAACCCACGACCTGCGGCCCACGAAGCTGATCTGAAAATCGAACAGATACGGCTCACCGTCGTCGCCCACGAGAACGTTTTCGCGTTTGTGTAGGTCGCAATAGGCCACATCTCGTTCGTGGATATCCTTGAGCAGTCTTTGGAATTTGACAAGGAACTGTTCGTCGACCTTGCGGTCGTGGCGAAGCGGCTCCCCTGGAATGAACTCATGGGCAACTACGTTGGCCAACCGACGACCATCCACGTGAACCTCCCCCGACCACTGAGGAACACTGGGCACATCGCTTAGCCGCCTAAACACGGCGATTTCGTGCCTTGCAACGAAGCGACCAAACCAACGCATTGGCAACTTGAAGACCGGCTGCTGGCGATGAAACTTGCAAACCACGTCGCCTTTGGCGCCGCGATACCGCGCAGTTGCTGCCCACGAGTCGTGCTTGAAAATCTCGACGCGATGATACGATGCCCCGCCAATTTCGACTTGGATCGGCGGATCGTCAGCGCCCAATGCACGCAGTAGCGGTGGGCGCGGGCGAACAGCATCCCGGTCCTCGGCTGCCACTGTCTCCGGTGCAATCTGAATTCGCTGGATCATCACTTGTAAGGAGGCTTTGCCCCGCTACCCCGAACCGGAGCTAGAATGGATTCCCTATTAGTTATTTCGGATGCGCCCGAGGTTGTCGGTGATATTAATTCTTCCAAGAGATCGGGTTACGCCGGTAATTCACGCGGAATTGTGAAAACGGACCGCTTGGCCGACGGACTTTGCCGGACAGGAAATCTAGCGAATCCGCGGTGCTAGCACGCCGTGACACCGCGAGGACGCTCTGTGAGGACATCGAGATGTCCGGCACGCTGCCCCTTATTTAGATTCGCTCGCGGCAGAATGGCTCGATAGACCGCCAGCGTTCTCCCTCGGCGGAAGTCTGCTGATCGCGATCGGCTTGGCAAGCAAACAGAGCCACGGCGTACCCGCCCCAACCTCGACCACAATACTTCATGACCAAGGCGTCGCCTTCGGGAAGCGGTGACATTCCCTCGGCCAGTTGCATCTTGTAGGTCGCCTGCATTGCTGCGGCCAATTTCTCAATGTCTTCGTTGAGTACTGCCTCACGAGCGATCTGGGATGCCGCTGCGATCGCCGCCAGATCGCGCGGCGAATTCCATTGACGCTGCAGCCAAGTTCTTTCCTCACGCTTTTCCGTCCAGTAGAGTGCCAGCCGCCCCTTGAGCAGGTCGCCGGACCGCTTCAGATCGAGCACCGGCCGCTTTCCAGATCGCCACACGCAGAGACCTGTTTCCGCGATTACAGCAGGGTCCTGCCAACCCGCACCCTGGGCCATCTCCGTCTCCAGTGGCTGTTCGCCCTGAAGCATCACCCAAGCGGCGCTCCCACCAAGCCCCGCCTCGCTTTCGTACGGCCACTCCCACAACGAAATGCCTGGCGTGATCGCACAATTCACGACGAAACCGTCCGCTCGAGCGAGTTCTGGTACGTCGAGCCAGCTTCCTGCCAAGTCAACTCTTAGCGGCAGCTCTGCCGGGCGGACCATCTGCTTCACAATCGCCGTGGACGAAATCGGCTCGAACTTGGGATCCGACTTCGGCAGCACAACATATTCCGCACCGACTTCCTCACACAGTTTTTGTTTGATCACTTCGTATCGATCGTCCTCGGTCACCGCCAAAACGTCCGGTCTTAGCCGCTCAAAATGTGAGGCGAAGTCGAGGCCCAGATTCTCATCTCGTCCGATCACCACCTCATCGACGGTTTCCAAGCTTTCGAGAATCGCCCGCTTGTGCTCTTCTGGTAAAGAAGCAGGCCTTTTCTTGTGCGTCCACAAGACGGCGTCGCTGGCGAAACAAACGGTCAGGTGATCGCCCAGAGCTCGAGCGGCACGAAAGAAGGTGATGTGGCCAGCGTGCAGCGGATCGTAACAACCTGAAACAAATACTTTCCTCAAAAGATTCGCTCCTAGATCAGCAGTTCGCTGTAGTGGCGTTACTAAGTATTGCCGCCTTCGTCACACCAACGATACCACATTTGCCGATAAGCGGCTTCGATACGACGAGCGAGTGGAGCCGGCTGACTGAGCGTCGACTCAAAGAAATGCCCGGCAAGCGTATCGTGAATACGATCTAACCGTAGCGGATCTTCCGCCAGACCGCAGGCCTTGTCGATATATTCGCTCCACGAATCGGCAACCCACTCCTCGCGTCCGATCGCGGATAGCAGAGATGTCCCAACCCGAGCCGCATGGCGATCGCCTGTCAGCGTGATCACGGGCACGCCCTGGCTGAGCGCCTCGCAGGTCGTCGTCGTACCGTGGTAGGGAAACGTGTCGAGTGCGATGTCGACTTCTTCGTACAGCCGCAAGTGATCCGTAATCGTCTTCGTGGCACTCATCATGCGCACGCGTGGCTGAGCAATTCCACGACCGGTGAACTCGTAGGCCAGTTCCTTGCGAACCTTTTCGTCGGCTAGTGCACCGGCCTTAATCAATAGGTCACTTCGGGGTACGCGTCGGAGAATTTCGCACCAAGCGTTGATCGCCGAGGGCGAAATCTTGCTGATGTTATTGAAACTACCAAAGGTGATCGGGCGGCCCGGACCACGCCTCCGCTTGCAAGGCGGCTTTTCTTCGGCCTCGCTTGCATCAGAAGGAGTTGGCAAGAGCGAGAACGTCAGGAAGCAAGGATCGAGGCGAACCAGCTGCTCACGTACAAGCTTCTCCGCACCCGGCGGGTCGGTCACTGAATCGACCATCCGGTAGTCGACCTGCGTCAGCCCTGTCGTGTTCGCATAGCCGCAATAGGTGACTTGCACCGGAGCCGCGCGACGAGCCAGCATACTCATTCGATGCCCTTGAAACAGGCCGCTCAGTTCAACGAGCACGTCAATTTTGTCCTCGCGAATTTGTTCGGCCAGAGCATCATCCTTCAGCGCGGCACAGTCTCGCCAGAGATCGGCTTCCTCACGAAATCGCTCGGTAACATGATCGCCCTTAGCAAGGGAATAGAGCACCACCTCGATCGATTCGCGATTGTGCTGCTGCACCAACGGTAACAGGAAGTACGCCACACTGTGGGTGCGAAAGTCACCCGATAGATAACCTATGCGCAATCGCCGATCTCGCGTTCGATCATTCTCAAACGGCGCTGGATCGACCGGATGGAGTTTCTCGACGGCGTCTCCGAAACGGCGATGCATCTCGAAGACCGCATCCGCCGACGGCCCTTCGGCATAGTTGAGCGTATTCGCGGCGATTTCTAGCGTCGGCACATCCTCTGGAAGTGCCTTAAGCATGGGGCCAAGAATCGTCATCGCCTCATCATTACGGCCTCCACGAGACAGCAGGTAGGCCATGTTGCAAACCGCCGAAGTATCGGGGCAGCCCAGCTCAATCGCCCGAGTGAAGTGTTCTTCCGCCTCGCTGATGCGGTTGGCAACTAGATCGAAGAGCCCTAGCTGGCTCCGCAACTTCCAATCCTCAAAGCCCAATTCGAGTGCGCGACGAAACCAGCTGGCGTTCTCCTCCAGGTCGCCTTCGGCGAGCGCACACCAGCCGAGCTGCAAGGTGGCACGGACATGCCCCTCGTCCAACTCCAGTATTCGCTGGGCGTACTGCCGAGCATCGTCCTGCCGATTTTGCGCGAAGTAGCAGCGAGACAGGGCGAAGAGCAGTTCAATGCGATCTTCGCCGTCAGGATCGCGAGCAGAGTCGTCCACTCTTTCAAATTCATTGAGGCCGGACGAGAGTACGGCGATCGCCTCTTCCCACTGCGCAGCCTTGCCAAGCGATTCAGCCCGATCAAGGACGTGTTGCACAGCGGGACTGGTCATGCCGACTGTCGTTCCAACTCGCCCCGACGTCGCTTACGCAAGGCACTCAGGCCAGCCAAGCCGGCCGTAGCGGCCAGAATTGCCGTCGAGGGCTCTGGAACGGCTGGGCCGAGTACGACCAGGTCGAACGGCACCTGCGGACCGCCGAGATTCTGGACGATCGAATTCACCGTCAGCATGCTCTGCAAGCCGCTCAGGTCCAGGCCGGTCGGAAAGACGTTGCCCATGCTCTTCGTCGTTACGCCTGGTTCGGCGAACGACGTCGATTCCGAAAGTTCATTGCTCGTCTTGGTCGGAAATGAACCGAGCAAGATGTTGCTGTGAGCGACTGGGATGAAGCTGTTCGTAGCGTTCTTCAAGACGTACGAAATCAGCGTGTTCCCATCCCAGTCAATCACCACTTCGCCAGTCACCGGATCGTAAACCAGGTCCGGAATCGCCGGATCGAGATCGCTAGTGGCACCCGTTACGTCGCCAGCTTCATCTGGTGCCGGATTAAAGTTCGTGAACATCGTTTGGATGTCCAGGTTATCAACGTCAAAGTCGTTCGTCAGGTCGGTCGTGCCCTCAAGAACCTCATCGTGAACATCTCCCTGAAATCGCGTCTTGGGCGTGGTCCAGTTCGTCGTACCAGGGCCGGTAAAGTTCGTGAATGCCGCTTGGATATCTTCGAGATTCGAAACGTATCCATCACAATCAGCGTCCCCGAGAGCACAGGTGGGAGGCGATTCATAAAACGGAGTACCGTTGAGCGACGTAGCGAAACCACGAATGCCGACTGAAGATTCCCAAGACAAATCTAATTGCAGTCCCGTATTGCCCCAAAGTAAGGGATCAAGCGTTAACGGAATGCCGCTTGGGTGGAAACTCGTGAAGATACTGTCGTCACCGACAGCTCGCAGCCAACCGATCTGATTAGGAACGAACTCCCCGAATTCTTCGTAGACCGCGCGGCCGCCAAAGCGATCGATGGCGTGTACCTCAAGATACAGACTGTTGTCACCCGTGGGATCGTCAATGTACGTCAAAGCCCCGCCCGTACCTCGCCAAACCTCAGTGCTGCTTCCGGTAACAAGGTACTCGAAATCTTCGACTAGCACCTGCGTGTAATTGACTCCGTTCGTCGTCCAAACATCGACGCTATCCGTCTCGACGGTCGCCCGAAACGTCATCGTGTCGTCTTCGGTGGTGTTGTTCACTCCCCAACCGACATCGGTCAACTCAATCTCCGCGGTGTACTCAATCAACTCCGCCTGACTGGGCGTTGTCCCCGCCAGTGCAGCCGTAGCTGCCGCGGCGGCGGTCGCGCCGAGCTTCTTAAACTTGTTGCGTCGTGCCAGACGCGATACTGCAACATCATTTGGCATGGCAGGTACCCAATTAGGTCGTGGCGGGATGCCGTCGCCTGAACGCTAGAAACTCTTGGCAGACGGCGGGACTATTGTTGGCGGGATTCTCGTGTGGCGTGAGACGGCTATTGCACCACGACCGCCGCAGATACTCACCCCGGTTTGGCGGCCAGATTTGCCCTCTCTGTTATGCGACGAATATATATGCCAGCGATCGTCTTTTCAAGGTTGCCGACCAGCCTGTCACCCCGCAAATGGGCTCGTTGGTCTCACATCGACGCCCGGCCGCATTCGCTGGGCATGACTCCCCTGGCACATGGCCCTTTGGATACCTTCTTCGTGAATGATAAATTCGACGACGAAGGTATCCAAACTCGTTGACATCCCCTCGGCGGAAGGATAGGCTCACAATTGCAAACCCGGCTTGGTCCGCCGGTTACGTCTCCCGCGAAAAAACTGTGAGTGGACCCGCGCTGCGATCCTCGAAAGATTTCCTTACAAGGAGACTTCGCATGGGCACGGTCGGATATCTCTTGCAATTGCAGCGGCCCCTGAGTTGTCGCCTGTGCGTTATCGCAGCGATGCTCATCACTTTCCCGTGCCAAGCAGCTCTGATGCCGAGCTTTCAGGTAAGCGGGAACGTTGGCTACGAGTTGGCCGGGATCGCCGCGCCAGGGCCACCGGTCCACGGAAACATCACGTTGAGCAATATTCCACTCGGGGCTCAGATCCAACAAGTCTTCATTTACACCAACGACTTCTGGTCGGGATTTTCCGGCGGCGGTCAAATCGATGCCACGCTAACCCCGCCGGTGGGACCACCTGTCAATATTGCGAACAACCTCTCGCCCTTCAGCAGTGATCCGGTACCAACCGCACAGACCTTCGGCTACAAAATGGGGGCCCCGCCACTCTCCGTGACTGGCAACGGCTCTTATGGCATCAGCATCACACCTTCGATCGTCGGTGGAAACGCCAACCAGATGGCAGGTGCAGCGATGCTCGTGATCTACTCCGATCCATCCCTTCCGCAGCGGACGATCACGGTCAACGAAGGCGTGTTCCTGATGGGAACCAACGGCCAGTCCAACAGCAACACCACTACGTTCACGCAGCAGACGGACACCATTCATGCAAGCGCAAACAGCCAGCTCTCGATCCTTACGTTTGCTGACGACTTTCAGAGTGGGACGAGCGAGCTGATCAAGTTCAATGGCCAAACGGTTGGCGGACCAATTGATGCCAATCTGCCCGGCGGCGGAAGCGCGAGCATATTCAATATCCCGGTCACTTCTCTTGCTGGCAGCGTGAACACCGCCACTGTGACTTCGACGGGCGACATCTTTGGCTGGCACTTGGCAGTACTGCAGACCACGGCCGTGCCTGAGCCATCGACGTTCTTGCTGGCCGCCCTAGGGTTAACAGGACTAATGCTGCTTGCTCAGGCCTGCCGGCGTCCTCAGTAGATGACTGATGCTGAAAGATGACGGCATTACGCCCTCAGCCAGGGCCAAAGTACCCTGCCTGGCCTGTGGCCGCATCATTCGCCGAGTCACCGTTGCCCGCTACTATTCCCCGAGCGCCTCTTTCACCAATCCTTCGATGTCGAGCGTACCGTCACCAATAGCGTCCATGACGGAATCGCACTGAACCCGACTTTCATATTCGCGAACGCGATTGAGAATTAGCTCGATATCTTTGTCGCTGTGGTTCTTCTGCCGAAGGTGCTCAATCAGGTCCGCATATCGTTCGTCGCTATCCACAGAGTTTCCTCCCTTCCTATTGATGAAGTTCCCCTATCCACAGCATCTCGCAGCTGGACCCAGCCGACTCCAGGGAGCTGTGGCACCGCTGGTGCAGATTCCGTGAAACCAGTCGGCACGAAGGATTGTACAACGTTTCGGCGGGATTAGGAGAGCCACCTTCCCGGCAACGCCCGGCAGCGGCAGGTTGAACGTTGACCGGGACTGCGATGCCAGTTACGTTGACAGCATGCCAAATTGACCCATTTTCGACGTGTCCAAGGCGATCGCTGGCTCACTAGTCCACAAGCTTGCCAGGCACGTCCTCAATCGTTCTGATCTAGGAGCTGAAGATGCAGAAGCTTACCCGATTCGCGTTGCTCGTCGTCACGGCGACCTTTTTTAGTTCGGCTTTAGCCACCAGCGCTGCGGCCGATCACCACAAGGAAGGCAAAAGTCACGAACACCACTTGGACGCGATGTTCGACCGCGTCGACTCCAACGACGATGGCAGCATTGACGAAGCCGAGTTTAAGGCAGCCGTTACAAAGCTTCACGAACGCATGAAAGCGGCGCGTGAACATTGGGGCAAGCACTCCAACGCCCACCGCGCGAAGAAAATCGAACACGCAAAGAAGGCCGACCGGGGTCACCACAAGCATCACGCCCACCGTCACGAACGCATGAAGGCGTTTCGCGAGAAGCTCGCCAACGCCACGCCGGAAGAACGCGCCAAGATGATGGAGCGCATGAAGGCGTTCCGTGAGCGAATGGCCAAGGCCCAGAGCGACTCAAAGAAGCCGGCCACGATCGCATTGAAACTGCACGACGCCAAGAAGAAGGGCTGCGATAAGAAGAAAGGTTGCGACAAGAAGGGGCATCACGCCCATCGTGGTCATCACGGCAAAGGCAAGGGCCACTACGCACGCCACGGGCATGGTCACCGAGGCCACGGACACAGGGGCCCGCGCGGTGTCGTTGCCCCTGGATCGATTGGCACGATCAATGCCAAAGTTGTGAATATCCACTACCACTTCCACGGCGCCAAATCGGCCGGCCGGCACGGTTTCCATCGCAGCAAGGCTGCTGTAGCCAAAAAGAAGTGTGGAGCGAAGAAGGGCTGCAACAAGAAGAAGAGTTGCGGTAAGAAAAAAAGCTGCGGTAAGTCTCGCTGCAAGGCCGGAAAGTGTGCCAAGAAGAAGTGCTGCAAGAAGTCGCAGTGCAGCAAAGCCAAGAAATGCTGTGGCAAGTGTCCCGTCACCGGCAAGTGCAGCAAGGGTAAATGCCCCCTCAAGGGTAAGTGCCGTGGCAAGGACTGCCGCAAGCAGGCTTCGGCCACAACGGGTGAATCGAAACAGCTAGCTGCGACCGTCACGCTACAAGCGGCTGATGTCGAGCCGGCAGCTCTGATCGTGCCCGCGACCAAGCTTGTACCCGCGCAGAAGGCGACTGAGGTCTCGGAAGATTTGCAAGAGACCGAAGACGCGGAGCTCGATACCGAGCGAGCGGAGGTCAACGACCTAGACGCGGAGGCCATCGAGCTGGCATCCGCCTACGATTTCGACGTAGCTGACCTGATTGACGAAATCATCAATCAGTAAGGCGATTGAGGCAGACGCCGAGGGATCGGCAGAAGTGGAGCTGGCGTGTTACGTTGCCAGATCCAGTTCAAGCAGGTCTACCGAACGTGTCATGGTCATCTTCGACCGTGGCACGTTTTTTCTTGCGCCGCCTGGGTCCAAGAGCAATGCCAAGACCGCGTCTAGGTAAGACGACGATAGACGGCCAATGTTTCTTCCGCCGTGGCTTGCCACGAAAAGACCGACCGACGGCGGTGCCCTCGCTCGATTAGATCCTCGCGTAGCCGAGTATCGTCGAGAATCTGCGTCATTCGCTCTTCGATTTCTTCGACCGACTCGGGATTGAAAAGAAGTGCCGCATCTTCCGTCACCTCCGGTATGGAGGAAACATTGCTGGCCAGAATCGGAGCCCCACACCCCATCGCCTCCAGCAGCGGGATACCGAAACCTTCATAGAGCGACGGGTACACGAACGCCGCGCAATGACGGTACAAAGACGAAAGCCTTGCGTCCGATACAAGCCCGTGATCGACGACTTGATCGCTCAGGCCGAGTGATTCGATGCGAGCAGTCTCCGCCTGTTTTAGTGGCGACCCAACGGTATGCAGCTGGACGTCGCTCCGTTTTTTCTTGAGAAGGCCAAGAGCTTCGAGAAGCCGATCAAAATTCTTGTAGGAGCCACGAGCCCCCACGAACAAGAAGAACGGCCTTTCATCGGCCGGCGACCAGTCATCAGGTTTAACTTGATCCATCTCCGTTGCCTGATGAATGACAGAAACCCGATCCTCGACGTGCGGGTAAAGATCTAACAGGTCGTTTCGCGTGTAGTCTGAGACACAGATGATTGCGTCCGCTCGATTAATCGCCGTTCGCTTTTCCGCGGCATGCTTTCCGCGACGATCAATCATCGCGGCGAATCGTTCATGTGTCATGTCGTGAACGGTCAGTACCTGAGGAGGCCCACTCGTATCAAATTCCGATCCACTCAGCGTCCGATAGTAAGTGGGATGCAGAACATCTGCGGAGATCGTTGCCGCGAGGCGACGAAAATAGGTCCGCTGGAGCGCGCGGCGTACCTTGCCAAGCATCTTGGGAAGCCGCCACGATCTGAGATGCAACTCAAGGTTCGGATGCGCCGGAAAATTGGTCGATCGCCGGTGGGTCGAAATCAGAATCGGCGTCACCTCTTCCGGCAGTAAGCCAATAACATTCGCAAAGTAGCGATTGATTCCCCCCGCCGCTTGATGCGAATAGATAACACCGTCGTAGAGCACCCGCATGGCAATTCCTTAAGCGACGGAACTAGTGAACCTGGCGTTTACGACTTGCAAGAATTGATCCAGTCGCGTCCACGGTCTCAACTCCTTGGTAGTCTACCAGAACTGTTGTAATGGCAAATGAACTGCCGCGCGAACCTACAGCCCCCTGCGAACGTGGTCAATATCAAAGACTGGAGCTCCCGCAGGTGGCAGGGACTTCAGCAGAACCACGACACGTTGCAGTACACACGCAACGTCAATGATTGTCCCGGAAATCGGCCAAGACAAAGGTCTGCCTCTGCCCCAATTGATCGCAACCGATTGCAAGATTCGATCGGCTCACCAACACAGAAACTCTCGCGCAGCCTCAGTCCAAGAAGGCGCGCATGACAAGCAGGACTAGAGAGGCTGCAGTTACCTTGGCCACGTACCCGCCAACCCCTAACCAATGCAGCCAATCACGACGCGTCTTCAGCTGAAGATCCCGAATTGCAAAAAAGGTGATCCATAAACCAGCTGCAAAGCTCGCCCATGCCGTTACGGTCCGTAGATCTTTCAGGCCCCACCCCTGAAACCCCATCTCGTCCCAAGCCCAAAGGCTAGCCCAATAGCCGGCCTGCAGTGCGGAGAGTAAACAAGGCCCGAGGAAAGCTACCTTCCAAAGCCTCGATTCTGAGAAGATCGCCCCACAAGAAAGAGCAATAACGATTGCCACTCGAAGCAGACAATGCACGGCGAACAATCGGGCAATCGACAGCTGAGGCGCCACCAATAGACTGACGACAAACATCGACGCATTCTCGGCGGCAAAGATCAGCAGCAACCAATGACCTGGCTGGCTAACCAAACGAAGCCCGATTCGGATTCGTCCCCATAGCAGAGTGGCTGCTCCCATGAGCATTCCACCGGTGAGCACGCATAGAAACGCCGAATTGATAGCGTGAATTAAACGCCAATTTGGAGCGATGTCCTCGAGGGTCGATCTCTCTGTCCTGGTCACGGCCATGAGAACAGCACTTAGGGCCGTCCACAACATGATGTGCTTGATGCCAAGCCGAGGAACCGGCGGGGCCCCAGGCGACGCAACCGACGTAGAGGGCTCTGAGAAGTCTTTAGAAGATTCTGAATTGTCCATGCCGGCACCCCTGGAAACCCACTAAACGCAGAAAGCCTCGGAGGTTACACCGACTGGCGGCGAAACTCCCGAGGCTTCCTTGTGTGCCTTAGCTCCCCG
>Ga0180438_10000113_pt1 | contig 167971 bp, 137 predicted proteins | sample SS_ome_12_FD_132455 | JGI IMG/M metagenome (GOLD analysis project Ga0180438, IMG submission 132455) | Hypersaline lake sediment archaeal communities from the Salton Sea, California, USA - SS_3_D_2 metaG | ecosystem: Environmental > Aquatic > Non-marine Saline and Alkaline > Hypersaline >... | reverse complement strand
TAGGTTGGTTGCTGATCAATGTGGCGGCTTGTCTGGCGATCGCCGTCGGGAGCGGGCTACTTTATCTCTGGTGGCGTCGACAACGCAACCATGTCTGGCAATTGCATATCCGGGATATCTTGTGCGTGGTCCTTGTTCTGGCTGTCGTTCTTGCCTATGGGCGGTATTGCTTGAACCGTGCGGCAGATCAGCGACAGTTGATGATGGACCACTTCTCGGAGTCCACCAACGTCATCGAGTATGGATTGCTTGGTCCAGACTGGTTGCGTCACGCGCTCGGCTATGACGAGCCACTGCATTGGCTTGACCCCATCATCATGGCTGACTGGGGAGATGCGGATACTTCAACAGATACGACGCCACGCACGCTGGAATTGCTCGCAGAAATTGGCACGCTGGAAGCGCTTAACGCTAGCCGTCTAAGTGTTGAAGGTGCGGTCCAAAAACCACTGTTCTTTGCCGCTGCCCTACGCGAAGTCCGTCTGGCGCCTTGGACGTATGGGCGAGAGATGGAATTGTCACCGTATCTCTCAAGTCTCGCCGAATTGAAGGAGCTAAGTCGCCTGAGGGTCGAGCAGTGGGTTAACGACGAAGCCCTCGATTGGATGTCGAGGCTTTCCAAGGTCGAATCGCTCAATCTGGTGCATGCCCGTGTCACGGACAAGACCGTCAAGCAAATCGCGACGCTCACCACCCTTCGGGAACTTCGGCTGGGTCGTCGTCCCTTGCAAGACGTCATGCGAGACTGGCGAGTATATACCTCTCCACAGGGTGAATTGCTATCAGAGGTTCGCTGGTGCTGTCGCGATTACTGGGATGCCTCGGAGAATGTGATGCACATCCCATCTTATCCACCCATGAGTTCGGGAATCACCGATGAAGGGGTGCGGCATTTACATGCACTGAGAAATTTGGAGGTCCTCGAACTGTCACGGTGTCCCATCACAAATGACAGTGTCGAGATAGTTAGGGCCATGCCTGCTCTGCGGGAACTTATTCTCGATGGGACAGAGATTACTGATGAGGCGTTACAAAATCTCGCCGGGCTAGAACACTTAGAGTTCCTCGGATTGGCGGAAACCAAGGTCACCTTGGATGGGCTGAAGAGCCTTCGCCACCTGCCCTCTTTGAAGCTGGTAAGCCTTTCCGACGACAACGAGCAGCTCCTTGAGGAGGCTGCCCGCGAGTTACCGAATGTCACATTTCGACCAGCGCTCACCGAGCGTACGGCAAAGAACAGGTGAACGCTGTACAAAGCGAGCGACCAATCTATAGCATGATCACGCCACTTAACCTAACAAATTCTCTGAAAAAGTCAATCTTCAAAATCGTCCACTGCCGATTGCCAATCATTTTGACCCAACGAGTAGAATGAGAAAGGTTGAATACAACAGCTTCATGAGTGGCTTCGGGGCAACGGGTGCAATACGCCGGTAGTTCAATAAATGATTCGATTAGGTGCCATAAGAGACTGACTTCTCTCTGCCCGAATAGAAGCTACGGTCGTTACACCATCTCAATGGGAGCGGATTACCGGAGATGTTTTCAAGCCGTGGGGCTACACGAATCCGCCTATCGTGGATCAGAACTTGTGACGCACGAAGAATAATGAGGTCCAAATGGGTTGGAACGATGCGAGAATCAACTTGATCGCGCCAGGTTTTGCAGCGGTCACCGAAGGCGAAGTGGTGCTGGACGACGAAGGCTACGTGTGCTCACCTGCAATCGTTCGATACGTTAGAAAGCAGGCTACCCCAAACGAATGCATTTCGATTTCCAGTTTGAACAACTTCCTCCGTCCTCGAGGATTTGTGATTGGAGATTGTCGTGAGAGAACTACTACTCTTGAACGCGGTGCTGTGCAGGTCTACTGCGCGTATGATACTCCTGAGGACGTAGGATTCATACAGGTCCAATTCACCCTCAATCGCAGCTCCAATCTGCGGCTAGACGAATGGTCCAAGTTCATAGAGAGCCTAAGTCAACGCTGGCCACTGCAGATCGAAGGCCGCGCGAACAACAGTATGGACGCAAGTGAAATAGCACAGGTCCTGACAAGCACACATGCATGGAGGGACTTTGCCTCAGCATACGGCTGGAAATAAAGACCGTTGGATCAATGGGAGCCTGAGTAATAATGTTTCAGTCGATGCATTCATGATCCCAAGTGCACAGAAGCCAATCGCAATATCTCGAAGAGGCTGGGAGGATGACCATTGGTGGTGCGACGGCGAGGTAGATGCATGGGAGAATATCTCTGCCTCTGACGACCCAACCGTGCTTTGACAACGAGTTCGAGCGGGAATGAACTCTCTACCGAGACCGATTCGAGGTAAGACTTCCGTGACTGACATGTTCTGTTAGGACGCTATGACGATGCGAGAAATTACACGGGAATGCGTTGCGTATGCTTTCTACGGCATTCAGCCAGAAGCCGAAATGCTCAAGTCGTTCTACGGCGAACTGATCGAGTGGTTCAGTTCTGTTGAGTGCCCTCCGGAGAAACTTGGCGTTGACGCTCCCGGTTTCAGCAGCAAGCTGATCGGGTTTGCTAGGGGACATTCTAGGCTTTGCAAATTGGATTTCGCACAGGTAGAGTCTATCGAAATGTACTCTCTGTTACCTGATGCGGAAATCCCTCTGAGCCACTGGTGGGCCACGGCCTCCATCTCTGTAGACCGGACACCGACCTTCGTGTTAGCGGCACGTTGTTCCGTGGCCATGCTTGAAGATTGCGGCCTGACCCGGCTAATCGAAAGTTGCATTCGGAACCTGAATCCCGCTTACGGAATTGGATACCATCGCAATCACGACGAAGGGCCGGCGTTCTACGCAATAGGAATCAACTACGCGCAGACACCTGAGCAAGACGCTAGCGCCAGCGACGAAAGAGAGAGCATCTCAAGATGGGGCGACGTGGGACTAGTGGACGAGGTCTATCGAGTGGGCTTCCTTCGCGATGTCTACCCACTCAACTATCTCACCGAACCACAACTCACAACGCGAGTGGGAGATCAGACACTGCAAGAGTGGATCTCGTCCAGTGACTCGCGCGGCTCGCTCTACGATATCGAAAATCAAATGACCCGCTGGAAGGTGCCAACAGATCGGATCGAATCGGTTCGAGGCGTCCTTTCAGAGGCTGGCGTGATTATCGATTGGCCATCGTATATCGAACAACACCCCTAGTGCCACGAACGACTATCGTGCGACTCTTCTTGTCGCCTCCATTGCTTTTGTGTCTGCCATCGTGATCATGGCAGTGACCTGGCGCAGGCGGCTGTTGCTGATGAAGGCTCTGTTTGTCCTGCTCGTCATCGTCGGCTCGGTGCTCCAGCTTGTCGACATCCTCGGCCGACGAATGGCCGGCCTGCTGTAGGGCATGATGAAACTCATGGCGGGCTGGCGGTCGACCGCGGCTTGCGAAGTCCTTCCCTCTTCTCTTCGATGGCGATTCCATTCGAGAGCGACCGCAACGGGAAATGCTCGTGAATTCGAGAAAAAATCTTGGATTTCTCGCCTTGACCTAGACACAGCGAGGGGGTCCCAATGGTACAATCAGCCTTATTCGGTAGATGACAATCTGACCAGGCTCAATTTGAGGAGGAATCCATCAGTGAACTGCAGTAATTGCGGGGCGTCGGTTCGAGAAGGTACGAATCGTTGTGTGAAGTGTGGTTCAGCGATCCAGCGGCCGGAGACACCACAGCCTGCCGCCCCGGCACCACATCCGGCCCATGTGCAACAGCCAGTTTTCGTGGTGCAACAGCCAGGCACGCCGATGCAACCGATGGTGGGTGGCCCGCCGAAGAGCCAGATCGCGGCCGCGTTGTTCGCTTTCTTCCTGGGGGGTTTGGGAATCCACAACTTCTATCTGGGGTACACGGGTCGTGGCATCGCCCAGCTACTGGTGACCGTGCTCACCTGTGGATACGGCATCCTGATTACATGGCCGTGGTCCTTTATTGAGTTCGTACTCATTTTGACCGGCTCGTTAAAAGACAAGTTTGGGCGACCTTTGACATGACCACTTCGCGATCTTGCAGTCACACTGCGAACGGGAATAGGACCATCGTCACCCGCTAAGAAAGGGCAGCTATGGAAACGGCAAAGCATCCACGCACGATCTACATGATCGGGATGACGTCGGTAATCTTTGTGATCGTCGCTGGCGTCACGATTGGAGCCGCGTTGATGATGGTCGAAGAAGACCGCGGTTTCCTGTTTTGGTTCACTGTCGGTTTCTTGTTGTTCGTGGAACTTGCCATCTACGCTTTTGCTCTCGATGGTCTGACAGCGAAGATGCGCACAACTCAGACGAGTACTCCTGCGTTAGTGGCGTCGTGGGGCGTATTGGTCATTTACGGGCTGATCGGCCTCATTAGCATCATCATCTATTCACTCGTCCGTGACGCGGAAGATCCGGCGGACAAGTTCTTTGCCGCGATCATGATGATCGAAACGGCAATTGCCTTTGTGCTCGTACTGGCAACACGATCGTGGGACATCTTCTTTCAGGCGGGCCAGGCAGCTGTCGCCGAGAAGCGTGAAGAACACCGCGCCAAAAGTGTGTCGTTAAAGACGGTATTGATCCAGCTCGCGTCGGTCCAACGTGCCGACCCGGAGCAAGGCATTCGGCTTGATAAGATCACCAAACGGCTCGAAGGTGTCGAAGCGACATTGACGCATTCTCATGGTGGTGGCGTCGGCTCACGCGAAGGGGGAAGAACCGCCGCGATTGATCCGGCAATCGAAGGGCAGTTGGACTCCGCACTCCTGCAGCTCGAAGGAGCCGTGGTGGGCATATCCTCAGGCGACAATCAAGAGCAACGCCTGTCCGAGATTGAAGCCCTCACGGCACGTCTTCAAGGCTTTATATCCGCACTTCAATTGGACTGATCCTTCCAGGAGCAGGCATCATGAAAGTCATAGAATTCCTCGACGACAGTGGCGAGATTATCGTGGCCAGAGTCCCTCAAGAAGGGACTGGTAACTTTTACCTTGGCGCGGAAAGAGACTCCATGAAGGGGCTGCCCGCTTTTCTGGCACAGGGGGATTCGGGAGACATTACATTTGGCAGTCAGCTGATTGTCCAGGAAAGCCAGATTGGCGTCTTCTATCGTGATGGTCAGGCTCTCGACGGTTTTCGACCGGGACGCCACACACTCACCACCGAAAATCTGCCACTTCTGAAACGATTACTCGGAGCAGGTTTCGGCGGAAAAACCCCCTTCCGAGCTTACGTCTACTTCGTGTCGACCAAAACCTTCACAAATCTCGGCTGGGGGACACCCAACCCGGTGATCTTCCGGGACGCCGATCTGCGAATGGTCTCGCTCCGGGCTCACGGTCGATTCGCCATTCGGATTACTAAGATTCGCACCTTCCTCAACACCATCGTCGGCACCCGCGGTATCGAGACGACGTTCGCCCTGGAAGAGTACCTACGCGGGGTAATCGTCTCGCGACTCAATGAGGTACTCGGCAAGTCTCTTAAGAGCATTCTCGATTTGCCGGCGCTCTATTCACAAATCGCCGAGCAAGTGAAGCAAGCGACTGCCGACGACTTCGGCCAGTACGGCATCCAACTTGTCGATCTGTTAGTGGAAGCGATCACCCCGCCACCCGATGTTCAGGAAATGATCAATCGTGCTACCGGTGTCGCAGCGCAGGAAACCGACAAGTACCAAGCCATCGCCGCGGCCGACGCCATGCGCGATGCCGCCAATAACCCTGGGGGTGCCGGCGAAGGTATGGGGATGGGAGCCGGGCTCGGCATGGGAATGGCCATGGCCAAAGGTGTGGCGGACCAATTCAGCAATGCGCCCACCCCGGCCGACAACTCGGGAGGCGGCGGTTCGCCCACGCCCGAGGATGTTGAACAACGCTTGACGAAACTCAAGAGTCTGTTCGACAAAGACCTCATCACCGAGACCGATTATGCCGAACAGAAACGCCGGTTGCTCGATCTTCTCTAGTGACTACGCATCCTCGGCCGACGAATGGCCGGCTGATGTCCGGGACCCCACTTGGACAGCTGTGACAAATCGTGTGACAATGGGGAACCATTTGTCAAGCGACGGTCGATGACGTGCTCGACTCGATCAGGCTTCTGGCACCTTGAATCGTCGGTCTCAAGCGATTCACCACACCGATAAACTCTCCGATGTCGCGCCCCGTAATTCTTCAGATCCTCAAGACGATCTGCCTCGCTGCCGTGGGGACCATTCCGGGGCTATTGATGCTTCGGTTTTCCGGCGAGCGTTTCTCCTCGACAATCGTTCTGATTTTGATGCCGATAATCTTCGCTCTGCTATCGCTGCCTGGCGTTTCCGGTCGTCGAGTCGCGAGACATTCGCTAGCCACGATTGTCGCCCGCAATATTCCTGGTCTCTACGACGCGATTGCGGGTGTGGAAGATTCCGAATGCACGACCAGTTTCCAAGGAACAAATGCCTCGGGAGAGGAGAAGACGCTCGATCGGTCGCTGACTCCTCGCGAGCGCCTTCTGTATCGATTGCGTTTTTTTGGATTGGGTATGGCCATTCTGGGACCGGTAATGCTTGTTATCACTTGGCAAGACACAACGCTCGCCTTGGCCAGTTACCGGTGGCCCACCGTCGAAGGTGTCGTTGAGGAGACAATTGCGAAGTGGTCCCAGAATGAGAAGGGTAATATGAAATTCGTTGGGCGAGTCCTCTACAATTACGAAGTCTCTGGCGAACAATACCGGACTAACATCACCGAGTTTAGCAACGGCCCTCGGCGGGCCGATCGTCAAATTGCACTTGCCGATGTGTCTGAATACTCAACTGGCATGCGTGTGCCTGTTCATTACAACCCGCAGGATCCGGCAGTTGCCGTATTTAGGCCCGGTTTCGTGTCTGTTCGCCTTCTCGCTGTGACTCTGACTGTCTTGTTAACAATGATTGGTTCGGCAATCGTGTTGCAATGGTTCGTTTCCCAACGAATGAGTCGAAGCGATACAACTTCAGCCTGAGAACGGACGTCTCTACTGCATAGAATAGGAAGAACGTCGTCACGACTTTCATTATCGACAGCCCAACTTTGCTACAATCGGCCGCGTCGGGGGCGCTCGTGATGCTGGGGAATGAACTTCAATGGCAGTGAAGAAGCAACGCAAGTTGTTACGTCGCGCGATTCCCGGGATGGGTATCATCCTGTTAATTTTCGCTGTCTTGTATCTACTTCCTGACGACCGAATCGTCGTCAGCCCGGAGACAACCTTCGTCACCGAACCACTCGACGCGGAGGGCTACGTCGATTATCTGGCGGCGGCGAATGATCTCATGCGCGAGGGGGTCACGCCGGAGAACAACGCGGCGGTGCTCTACTTGCGGGCGCTCGGTCCCGCCAAGATTGAACCGGCCGTGCGAAATGACTTCTTCCGTCAACTCGGCATCGAGCCCCTGCCTGAAGAAGGGGACTACTTCGAATCGAGAGCGTCGTACAACGAGCGGGTGCTGGCCGAAGAGAGGATTGTGGAAAGGGAGAACGCGGCCGCCGAAGAAGTGGCTTCGATCGAATTCGAGTTAAACTCCATACCATGGCGGCGCGAGGACGACCCCCACATCGCTCGTTGGCTCGATGCGAATGAAGCGGCTCTGGCGCTGCTCGTCGCGGGAACGAAACGGACGCATCATTTTCTGCCGCTGGTACCGAAGCCCCAACGTGAGTACGAGCACATCCGCTTCACTCCCGGTGAGGCGGAGCATCTCAACCACCAATATATGGGCATGGCAAGAGCCTTAATGATGCGGGCCATGCTTCGCTCTGGCAGCGGCGAGCACAAGCTGGCCTGGGATGATTGTCTGGCAACCGTTCGATTGGCGAGAACGACGGTCAGTTCGCCGAGCATTCTCAGTGTGTCGTTGGCCATTCTCAAGTGTCGCATGGCGACTACCGGGATGGCATCGGTTCTCCATGAGGGAGAGTTTAGCCGAGAAGAACTGTTGGAAAGGCGGCGCGAGTTTCGGGAAACAGTTTTCGATGTGTCCGTTCGTGACGCTCACAGTCGGATTGAACGCTTTTCAATACTCGACATGATTCAGGCAGTGGCTAGAAGCTCAGAAGACACTCATCATCATCTGTTGCGAGGAGGAGTGGACTGGAACGATATCCTGCGTCGGGTCAATCAAGACTTTGACAAACTGGCCCAAAACCTGGATGAAACGGCGAGCGATAGCTCGAAGCGCGATCAGCCGGAAACGCCCCAGGCGATGGCGACGGAGGGCGATCGGAATGTCGTATGGCAGTCCGCGCGTTACCTGTTTAGTCGCGCCGCTCGGACCAAACAAACGAAAGTTCGCTTTGAAGATATCTACCGGTATCTCACCGATCCGAACGAAACGATCTACAATTCGGCTCACGAGTCAAATCACACCCGCCAGGAAATCGAGGCGATCTTTGCCTTGTCACTGTACCGAGCCGAGCACGGCACCTATCCGGAAACGCTTGATGCCTTGGTTCCGAATTTTCTGGACTCCATCCCGGTCGACTTCTGGGAAGAGCCGCTGAGGTACGCCCGCGAGGGCGTCGGCTACCATCTTTACAGCATTGGCGAAAATGGGGTCGACGACGACGGCGCGAACGAGTCCGACGGAGGGGCAGTGGGGAGCGATGACGTCGGTTACCGCGTTCCGAAGGTGTTGACGATTCCCCGGGCTGCTGACGCGCCGTAGCGGGAACTCCGGTATCTTTACCGAGACCGACTATGCCGAACAGAAACGCCGACTACTCGACCTGCTCTAGTGCCGGCGCATCTCGGGGTTGTAGCCAGCGCCATCCGACCGCCAGCCCGACTACCAACTGAGCGAAGACGGAACCGACGCCGAACACGATCGGGCCGAGAGCTTGCTGGTATTGGCTCGGGGTGATCTTGCCCAGATAAAACCAGGCCGGGCCGACGGAGGCAACCATTCCCACGACGGCAAATGCCACGGCGACGCGAAACGGACGACGCGGCACCTTGGGAAGAGTCATTATGAGCCCCGGCACCAATAGGGCGGGCGCCGCGTAGCCCATCGGCATCACGATCAACCAGAAGATGTCATCCCAGGCGGTCCCCAGTCCCATCACCTGGTACATCTTGAGTGGTGCGAACTCCGGCCAGAAGAAACAGAAAGCGATGAACAGAGCGACGCTGGTCGGCAGCGCCACGGTGCCGATGATCGCCAGTCGTCTGAGTGGTTCGACAAAGACACCCAACTCAAGATTCCAGCCGTGTCTTATTGATGCTCTCGACTCGTGCGCCAGCGTTCGGACATCAATTCTAGAAATCGCGTGATTTGTTCTTCGCTGACATTACTACCTTCCAGCTGTATGCTCCCAATCCAGAAGCCGTCAAGCTCCATGACCGGAGATATGTCATTGACCGGTGTTTCCTTAATGCTAAGGTGACGCAATTTGTTCAGGCTCGATAGCGGCGAAAGATCGCTCACGTTGGTCTCGTCAACACATAGAATCTCCAGACTCGTAATAGTTGACAACGACGACAGATCTTTGAGAGGCGATTCGCGAACCCGAAGCGCGCGGAGATTATTGAGACTTGCTAGTGGAGAAATGTCCGTGACCTGAGTGCGATTCAGGGTCACCTCATGAAGACTCTGCAGCTGCGACAAGGGCCGAAGATCGTCGACGGGTGTGTCCCAAATGCTCAATTCTTGCAGGCCCGAACAACCTTCGAGAAAGGATAAATCTCCTCCAGGAGCTTTCATGAGCGTTAAGTTGACGACTCCCAGCGCACCGAGTACCGAATAGTCGCCCGGCCCCACATCGTTCATAAAAAGGTCGCGTAGGTTCTTTACTGCGACCAAAGAAGACAAGTCGTCGACTTGAACGTAGCCAAGGCTAAGACTCTTGAGTTTTTCCAGTCCAGCTAGATCCGAAAAGTCCTCCACATGCACGCTGTAGAGGCTTAGCTCTTCGAGATCTTCCAGACAAGCCAGAGGACTGAGATCGAGCTTTCCTTTTCCTTGAATGGTGTGGAAGCCGTCAATCCGAACCGATACCACGCGAGGCGCCGCTTCGATACCAAACCAGGCACCAATACCCCCATTCCTCGACTCACCGGCAGTCTCGTAATCACCACCAACCTCGTCGATCCACTCCAGTACGGAAGGGATTCTGCGTGCTTCTTCCAATTGCCAAGCGATCCAACCGAGCGGGATCGAAGCGAACGCACTGACGAGTAACAGAGTCCGCAGTCGAAATTGAAACCGGCGACGACTGGTCATTACGCCATTCCTTAGCGCTCCGAGCTTCGCATGCGTGCGGAGCAATTGTCAAATCTTGTGTTTTTTGAGTATCTGAATTAGGCGGCAAATGATCTCATGCGCGAGGAGGTCATACTGGAGAACGACGCGGATGGCCTTTGGCCTGTTTCGTCATGCTCGGGCCGCAGGCCGCCGGGGCGCTCGGCCGCCGCGTCGACATCTTGCGGCGATTGATAGGGATTGGGATCCGATGGCATCGTTTGAAGTAAGTGGACGAGGAGTGGGGCACCTATCCCGCCGCGAGTTATTTGCGTTCCCTCGCGGTCGTTCGGGCAAGTTCGGCGACCACCTCACGCAGCCGATTGGTCGGGACGATCAGGCCTCGGCCATCCGACTGGCCGCCGACACTCATGCCGACCAAACGCCCCCGCTGGTCGATCGCCGGCCCCACCGGATAACGTTGATAGAGTTGTGTGATCGAATCGGGATAGGTCTCGGTGAAGGAAAACTCCGGCCGGGGCTCTTCAATCCACCACCGGGGTCCGCCATCTCGGGTGGCGCCGGCGGCGGAGGCGATTTGGTAGTCCATCGCGGCTAAGTCCCGGCTCTTATACGAGGAGAGGATCTTCACGTCATCACCAACGCCGCTCTGCTCACTATCGGCCAGTTCGATGGGCGCCACCTGATCGGACGCACCGACACGGAGAACCGCCAGCCCTGATGCGGCATGCCTGGAGATAGATTCCACAGGTAATTTCACGGGCTTCGAGTCTGAGGATTCGCGTACCACTACCTCCATCGACTCCAAACCCGCGATGTGTGACTCGCTGGTGACGATCGCCGTACCGTCGTCAACGACGACGACGGTTACCACTTTCGTTCGTCTTTCGAGTGGTGTTCTCCGGTAGCCATAACGAGGAGCTTCATCGGCCCGGTCGATCGTGACAATCGATCCAATCTCGGGATCGAGAACTCTTAGTAGTTGCGCCTTCGATCCCTCGGGCAGCACGCCGTGAATCTCGACGACGGCGGGTCGAAGTCGACGGACCATTAATTCGTCTTCAGCTTGTCGGGAGAGTTCCTGGCGATTCGCATCTTTGCCGCGAATCGCTTGGATCGCCTCGAAGAGGATAAGCTCTTGGCTGCCTTCGATGGCCGTTTGAATCGCCAGCGCCCGTTCCAGCTGGGGAAGGGCGGGTTGCGCGGCGGCACCGAAGTCTCGCAGGACAGCGATCGCCGATTCACGAACCTCCGCATTCCCATGTTCTACCAACTGTGCCACGGCTTGGATGATCTCGGGGTCCTGGTTCTTCGTCTGCGCCAACCGCGCGGCTGCGGCCAATCGAACTTCGACATCGTCGTTGTCAAGTAGTTCCTTGAGGGCCGTGACGACGGTGGGAGAATCATGCAACATACCTCCCAACTCCCAAACGATGTAAAGACGCTCTGCCGCGTCGGCCTCGGAACAAACCAGGCGATCGGCGACACGCACGAATTCTGCGAAGCGCTGTTTGAATTCGGCATCCGTTGTTGTCTTATCGATGATGCGAACGATTCTTGACGCTCCCTTGTAGGCCGCCAATCGTCGCCACATCTCAAGTGTTTCGTCGTCCGCAACTTCCAAGAAACTCGACAAGAGAGCAGCGCGATCTTCGTTCAACTTCGCGAGTAGGGTCGGAAAATGAAGAGTCAGATCGGAGACGGTCGCCTTGTTATCGTGTCGCAGAACCTCCAAGGCGATGGAGGCATAGCTGGCCAGATCGATCTGTGTCAAGCGGTTCAGACGCATGTAGGCCGATCTGCGAATCTGCTGATCCTGGTGACGCAGCGCCTCAAAAAGCGCCTCCGAGGGCTGTTCGGAGGGCGCGTCGTCAGCCAGGGCAGATGAGTCGGGAATCGTGACCACGAAAGAGCTGATCAGGGTCGTGCCAAGTAGAACGTAGAATGGCCAGGTACGTGTCATGACATGCCCTCCCTTTAATCCATTGGATCGGTGATCTTCAACAGCAGCTGATTTCACTGCCTAACCTGTTTCCATGAGCGAACCGCAAATCATGCAGTGATCGAGATGCGAACGCGCTGACGACCCGCGGAGGTCCATTCTACCCCGCTCGCCATGGCCGCCCCTACACCAAAACCCAGGCTCGCATCTATTCCCTTTGGCGGGGATCTGCTATCGTTCGGGACGTCCCGTCACGCGGGTATCCGACGGCTAGAACGGGCCGTGGGCCACACCGTTTCACTGCAAAGATCTCGATCGATGGCCGAACAAGGCACGCCCTCCGACGAATCCTTCCGCGAATCGGAGGAGAGTCGCGCGCCGATCGTGATCTTCCTGCTCGCCTCGGCGCTGACGCTCTTGCTCTGGCTGCTGAGTTCCAACGTGGATAGCGGCCCGCTACGGATCATGTTTCTGCTCTGTCAGGTGGTGATGATCTCCATCGTCATCTGGCAAGCCTGCGATCCGTTCGCCGACGCGGCGCAGTGGATTGGCAGAACGCTGCACATTCCCGGGTCGGTCCGCGGGGCGACACTCGACGCGATTGCCAGCAGCATGCCGGAGCTGTTCACGGGTATCTTTTTTGTGGTATTAGCGATGGTCGGCACGGAGAACGCCGAGCTGGCCGCCAGCCACAGCGGCGGTGAGGGCTTTGCCGCCACGCTGGCGACCTGCGCCGGCAGCGCCGTCTACAACATGATGCTGATTCCCGCCATCTGCGCGCTGTTTGTCTCTATCTACCGGCCCGAGCGACCCTCGATCGACATCGAAGACAAGGTCATCGCCCGCGATGGCGTGTGGTTCATGGGCTGCGAGTTGGTGCTGATCTACTTCCTGTTTCAAGACGCCATGCACTGGTGGATGGCGCTGGTGCTGCTGGGGCTGTACGCCGTCTATGTTTGGTTTCTCTATCGCGATGCCCGACTCTATCGTCGCGTGCAGCGGGCGATTCGCTCCCGCATCGATGCCAATACTTCGGTGCAGGATTTGATTGACGGGCTGCATGCCGATGGCATTCATGCCACCCGCTCCTTGGTGGAAGAGGTTCGCGAAGAACTGTTTGGCAATAGCGACACCGCCGATGCAGACGAAAATGATAATGGCAATGGCGACGACGCGGACGAAGCCGGTTTCTTGTTTGGCAAGTTCTCGGTGAAGTTGAATCACACCACGGCCTGGACCGTGATCGCCATTTCCACGCTGTTTGCCGCGGCCGCCTGCTATTGGCTCGTCGAGGTGACAACAGAAACGGCGACCGAGTTGAACGTCCCGCTGTTCTTCGTGGCGGTCATTTTGGCCGCCGCGGCGTCGAGCGTTCCCGACACGTTCTTGTCGGTGGGCGCGGCCCGACGAGGCGACGATGACGGCGCCGTGTCGAACGCCTTCGGCTCGAACATTTTCGATATTTGCATCTGTCTGACAATTCCGCTGTTGGTCGGTTCTTACCTCAACGGCTGGCAACCGATCGAAATGAGCGGCGACGGCAGCCCGATTCCTGGACTTTATGGCCTCCGCATCTTGCTCTGTGCCTTGTCGCTGATTACGCTGCTTATCATGTGGCACAATCGTCGGCTGACGCGCAACAAGGCGATCGTGCTTTGTGGTCTGTACATGATATTTGTCGCCTACGCGATTGCAGGTTCGTTCGGTTTCACGCTGCAAGAACTCTTGTCCTAGTCGACTCTCGCAGCGTTGGATCGAAGCGGGCAGAATGGGTAATCGGTTAAGGGGAGTCGGGGCCGCTCGATGTCGATGCCCCCGGCAACTTCTCCGCGCCGATGTCGATCGGTTTTAGCAAACCAGGCCAGACGACCTTCCTGGAGAGAATCTAAGCATGAGCAAACCGACGCTACGTCAACTGCTGCGATACAAGTTCGATAACTTCATGTCGAAAGGGGGCCGATCGATCTTCATCAGCCTCGTCGTGGTGTTCTTGGTTTCGCTGGTGCTGTTCGGAACCATTCGCGGAATCGTCAACTACTTCGATCCGGATGGAGCCGAACGACCGGGCGGCTTCATCAATCACGTCTACCAGGCGTTCAACCATCTCAGTGACCCGGGCACGATGGCCTACGACATCGGTTCGTCGACGGCTTTCAAAATAACGGCAATTTTCGCCGGTATGGTCGGAATCGTGATCCTCTCGGCCCTGATCGCCTTTATCACCACGGCGCTCGATCAGAAATTGGGGGAGCTCAAGAAGGGGCACTCCAAGGTCATCGAAGAAGATCACACGTTGATCCTCGGATGGAACGAGCGGGTGATCGAGATCCTCCGCGAACTGCTCATCGCCAACGAGAGCGAGGACGATCCGGTCGTCGTCATCTTGTCGAGTGAGGACAAGGAATTCATGGACGATTACCTGAAGCTGAACATGCCCGACACGCAGAACATGCGGGTGGTCACGCGCAGCGGCTCGGTATCGTCGCTGGTCAACCTCGATATTGTCTCGGTCACCAGCTGCAAGTCGCTCATTGTGCTGGCCAACTGCAACGTGAGCGCCACCGACGACGAGAAGGCGGCCAGCGATGTGCATGTCATCAAGACAGTGCTGGCGCTGTGTGCCTCGAGGCCGGACGATATGCAGCTCAATATCGTGGCGGAAATCTTTTTGGAGCGCAATCGCGAGATCGTCGAAGACATCGCCCCGGGCGAGGTCTCGACCGTCGACACCAACGAGATCCTGGCCAAGATTCTCGTACAGACGTCGCGCAGCGTGGGGCTGTCGCTTGTGTACGGCGAGATTCTCTCCTTCGACGGCTGCGAGCTCTATTTCACCGAGGACGACTGGGGCGATGTCACCTTCGGCGAGTTGGGCTATCGTTTTCCCGACGGCATTCCGCTCGGCCTCAAACATGGAGACGACTCGTTATCGATCAATCCCACGGCCGATACCGCTATAAAGTCGGACGACTCCGTGTTGATCCTGGCCGAAGACGACTCGACCATCGACTATCAACCGCAGCCGGTCGCCACGCCAAAACCGATGACGCTGGTGGGCGGTCGCAAAGAGACGTTGGCCGAGCGCAATCTGATTATCGGCTGGACACCCAAGGTCGAGATCATCATTCGCGAATACGCCGACTATGTCCTGGAGGGGAGCCAGATCAACATCATGCTGCGGGCGCCGAACGCGGAGGTGCAGGGTCACATCGCCCGGCTCAACGAAGAGCTGGAGAGCATTAATATCGCGCTGATCGACTCCAACCCGCTGCGGACCGAAGGGCTGTTGGTGGCCGAACCGTTCAAGCACGACAACATCATCATCTTGAGTCAAGGCGGAGAAGACGACAGCGACGATCGAACCGACTCGGAGACGATCGTCATCTTGCTGTTGTTGCGGAACATCTTTCGGCTCTACCCGGAGGAGTCGCGGAGTACGAAATTGATTACGGAGGTACTCGACTCGGAAAATCAAACCCTCGTCGCCCAGACCGGGGTGCACGACTTTATTATCTCCAACCGGTTCGTCAGCATGATCTTGGCGCAGATCAGCGAAGACGCCGACATCAAGCGGGTTTACGACGATCTGTTCGAGGAAGATGGTTCGGAAATCTACTTGAAGCCGGTCGATCTCTACTTCGACTCGTTCCCGATTGAAGTCACTTATGCCGACATGATCGCCATCGCGCAGCAGCGCGAGGAGGTCTGCCTGGGCGTCAAGATCAAGGCCTTGGAAGGCAACGAGGAAAAGAACTACGGGGTCAAGTTGATTCCCGAGAAGAACACCAAGTACCAGCTGCAGGCGGAAGACACCTTGGTCGTGCTGGCCGAAGACGAGACCTAGGGAGTCGGCCGAGTCGGTAATGCTTATCGATTCGCGGACAGACCCCTCAATACTCGACCACAATCTTGCGACAGGCGCGGCAGTTGAAGCCGACTGCCTGCGGTCGGGTGAACAACTTTTTGCTACCGATCGTCTCGCCATCGATTGCCCAAATGCCCAGCAGCAAGTCGGAATGCTCGGACAGCCACTTGAGCGCGTAGCGATCGCCAAGGATGCGACCGCCCTCCATGGTGGCGCCACAGTAGGGACAGGCGTCGTAAGCCAGGGCCTGCTGGGCGGCCGGCGTGTTCTCGGGCGCCTCGATAGATGAGTCGTCACCCGTCGAATGCGCGGGGGCGACGGCGGTCGGTTCCACGACACTGCCGTCGGGCTGTCGCACGTGAGTTGGGGTCGACTCACCACGTTTCAGGTCTCCAAACGACGGTACGCCCACCAGGCTGCCACAGCGACACATCACCTCACTGCCAGCCTGACTGATGGTGATCGGAATCCGCTTCCCGCAGTTGCATTCGACGTAATAGGTCATCACGCTTTCTCCCGGGACACGATTAGCTGGGTGAGATGCTAGCCCAGTACTCTTTCACGACTTCTCGCTCTGGCAGACTTTTTAGCACCTGTTTGCGGCCGGCTTGCAAGCGACGCAGCGCCTGCTCGGGATCGATTCCATGCTTCTTCATCATCGCGCAGAGCGCGATGGTAGCGCTCCGTCCGCGGCCCGCCTTGCAGTGGACGTAGACCGTTTCGCCTTGGGCCTGATGCTTTTCGATGAAGTCGACGCCCGCCTGCACGTCGGCCAGCGTGGGTGGCGTGAAATCGATCGTCGGCAGATAGAGTTGGGTGATCTCGAATTTCTTGTATTCTTCGAGCGGGCCTTCGTATTCTTCACACGTATTGACCACCGCGCGTACGCCGAGTTGGTGTAGCTTGGCCACGTCGGAAGGGAAGGGCCGAGCCCCGACATAGAGTTGGTCGTCGACCTGGTCCCACCAGTTCCAAATCCGCAGCACGCGACAGATCGTCACGTTCCACAGCAGGGAAGGGATGAAGGCTACCCGCGAAAAGAGTTTGGAAATCATGGTCTGCGAATCGTACTCCGCGAGCCGCCGTGGGGGCAAGAGACGGGAGATCCGCACCATCGCCGATTCGTGAATCTCGGAGGAAATCGCCTAGCCCACCCTGAGAACGGCGCCCCGCTTCTCGGAGAGCGTCCTCTCTTGGCTTACTCGCTCTCTTGCTGGCCAACCGATGCGCTCGGTTCTTCTACGGTCGTCAGTCCCGCCAAGATTTCTTGAATCCGATCGGCCGGTACGACAAGCCCGATTTGCTCTTTGCTCTGGGGGGCGTGAAAACCGGCGAGTCGTCCCTGTAAGTCGATCATCGGACCGGATGGCGATCCGGGGCCGAGCGACGTATCGACAAGAAAGAACTTTCCGCGATCTTCAATCTTCACGTCGATGACGGTGATGATTCCTGGGCTAACCGCAACTCCTCCATGGTCGACATCCACGGCACAGAATACGCGATCGGCGACGGCCAACTCGTCACTAGCAGCAAGTTTAATCGGCGTGAACGAATTATCGAGCTTGGCCTGCAAGATCGCCAGACCGGTCTGCTCGTCCGTGGCCACCAACTTGGCCGCGAACGTGGTATTATCCGCTTTCAAGATCTCGATCAGTTCGGCGTCTCGAACCCAATCGAGCTTCGTCACAACCCGGCCTTGGTTGTCCATCACAATTCCTCCGCCACGAACATCCGCAGTCACACCGTCCTCGTCAACGAAGACATTCACGATTGACGGTCGGGCGATCTCGACCGCCTCGCTGATTTCCAGCTTGGCGAGTCCCGCCGGCGATAGCCGATCGCGACCGATTTCGTCGCCGCAGATAGTCGTAATGAGCCGGTAGATCCTCATTTCCCGGTAACTAGAATCCGCAGCGGTCACGGCCAGCGCCGCCTCGAGATCGGGTAGCGCCAGTTTGGCCGCCGGCCCAAGTTGCTCCAACACCTTCATCCCCGATTCGCGCAACCACTTATCTTCATCGCTGACCCAGGTGGCGATTTCCTCAACGACGTCGGGATCGCTAATGCCGCAGCGTCCACAACACTCCGCGGCGCGGCGCCGCGCGCCCGTCTCGGCGCTCAACAAGAGGAGTGCAAGCGATTCTCGAAAAGCAGGGTTTTCCTGTAAAAATTCACCCCAGTCGTCGGCAATTACCGCGCGACCATAATCGTCGGCCCTCGATGTCACCATTAGTAGAGCGGCTGGCAGAAAATCTGGATAGTGTTTTTGCAAGGTCGACTTGATCTCGGCGATCGACTCCGAAAGCTTCTCCAAGTTCCGATACTTCATAAAGTGTGCGTCAGACGAGAGTTCCTGACTGGCCATTTCAAAGGCTGTCATGCGTCGCCACAGCTCGACTCGATCGTCTTGGACGATGCTAAGAAGATCCGTAATGAACTGCTGTCGCTCTTCGGTTCCCAGCTCAGGCTCCAATGCAAACCTCATCGATTTAACGATTTCTGGCTTATCTTCACGCAGCATGGTGAGCATGGCCTCAACCACCATGGTGGTGTCCAAGGGTTTGAATTCAGTCAGCCGGTGATGGGCTACTCGGCGTTCCTCTTCCTCGGGACTCCGTATCGCTCGCATGAGAATCTCTATCTCGGCCTGGCGACGCGCGGCAATGCGGCGGGCTCGATCCGCAGATTCCTTGGATTCAGCCGCGGCATCAACTTCCGTGGCCGACTCTTCAGGAGCGAGCAACCCGTCGTCGGCCAGCGCCGTCTTCCATGGCATTGCAGAGACCAGAAGCAACGCGATGGTTAAGACCCAGAAGTAGGCGGTTTCGTTTGAAAAACGGTTCATGGCTCACTCTCCTTCTATGCGTTAGGCTCCAGAATCGAACCGAGACGGCCGGGCGAGAATCACCTCACCGCCTGGCGGTGGCCACTCCCCCAGAGGCGCCCCTTCGCCTTCGAGCTATTCAGGCGACCCCTTACGATTCGCTCGGGCATTTTAGCGGCGGCGACCGGTCGGATCCGATAGCAATCTGACAGCCCGATAGCACAAGGGCTCTGCGAACTGCCCGGGCGGTAAGCGAGTCAAATCACGCCGAAGAATAGATAGATATCGACAAAGGCGTGCGACCCGGCGGCGATGCCGTAGCCGCGTCGTAGGTAGACTATGGCGAAGAGGATGCCCATGATCACGTAGCTGATCATGCCCAACACCAGTCCCCGAATGTCGCCCAGCGAAAAGTAGTGGATGTGCATGAAGGCAAAGGCTATCGAAGAGATCAGCACGGCGCGATTGAGGGCCGACTGTTCGGTGCCAAGCGGCTGATCAGTACCTTCGGCGGCCGCATAGAGCAGGCGGATCATGATCACGCGATAGACCAACTCCTCGAACACACCGGCGCCGATCGAAGCGTGGATCATCTGCCACGGTGATCGCATCCCGAGCACGTGGATCTGCTCCAGAACCGCTGGGTTGGGGCGAAACGTGAACAGCCGTGGCCAGCTCAGCCCGATGATCTCGCGAACCGCCTCCAGGACGAGACCGAGCACGGCGGTCTCCACCAACATGCCGAGCAGAATCAACAGCGAGTAGCCAGAAAGCCGCACCGGGTTTTCTCGAAACCGTCGCACCAGAAAAACCGCGCCCGCGATCAGTCCCGCGGCGACCAACAGATTAACCACCACGGTTCCCAAGAGCGGCTCAAGCCTTCTCGGGATGAAGTTGAGCATGCCGTGTCCGAAGTTCGCGCGAAACCCTTGCGAAAGGCCGACGCCATAGGCGGCCAACAGCGGCAACACAAACAGGATGCTGTAGGCGAAGTGTCGGGAAGGTTGGGCATAGATTTCCCACACCCCTTGGACGCGGAGCGTGTAGTAGCGGAGATAGGTCTGCCAGGTCCACGCCGAGCGATCGGGCAGGGGCGGAGGCTCGTCTTGGTGTGGTTCTGGGAGATCCATATCGCCTGGCTGAGAACGCTTCCCCGGCTGGTCGGACAAGAAATAAATGGCTTTCGCTGGTGGCGCGCGAGACTGCCCCGTCCACGGCCCCCTTTATGACCGGCCGGCGGACCAAAGTAAAGCAGAACAGGGTCTGGCCGGGGCAGGAGCGGGGGATTCCGCTCCCTATTTTCTCCGCCACTGAGCGCGGTAAAATGGTCGATTGGCCAGGAACCGCTTTCGTCAAGCACTGCCAGAGCCAGTGACACACTGAGATGAGACAGTCGGGAGGGCGACGCTCCCGCGGAGCCGAACATCGCCACAACGAGCACTGGTAGCGAGCTACTAGTGGCACCCGCTAACCGAAGACAACAATCAACAACACGACGAGTGAGAGACGATTTCATGAGTGACGACGCCCAAGCAGGTGCCGCGCAGGAACCCGGCCCCGATTCCTCCCCGGACCAACCCGTCGAGCAAACTGCCGACGCGGCCGCGACTCCCGACGCCGACAAGCCGAGCGTGGTAATACCCCGTCCGGCCATCAAGATCGGCTCGCAGCGCGCCGAGGCGAAAACGGTGAAGGCCAAACCACAGGAACTCAAGGCAGGTCCCGACGTGGCGACCGAACCGCCACCGGGCGCCGTCGCCCCAGTCGAGAAACCCAGCTTTCCGCCACCACGACTACAAGACAAGCTCAGCCCCGAACTGGAACAAGAGATTGAAGCGGCGTTGGGGGGCAACGCGCTCGATGACATCCTGGCTGGAAAGACAGGCGGCGACGCCGGCAAGTCGCTGGAGGAAGATTCCCGACAACAGGGTCGCGTCGTCGGCATGCATGGCGATGACGTGTTCGTCGACCTGGGTACCCGTGATCAGGGCGTGGTCTCAGCCAAACAGTTCGAAAAGATTCCGGAAATCGGCACGCTGCTGGAAGTCAGCGTCGTCCGCTTCAACGCCGAAGAGGGGCTCTACACGCTGGCCATTCCCGGGGCGGCCGCCGATGTGGCCGACTGGTCGCAGGTTACCGAGGGCATGGTCGTCGAGGCCACCGTGACGGGGCACAACAAGGGCGGACTCGAATGTGCGGTCAACAGCCTGCGGGGCTTCATGCCGGTCAGCCAGATTTCGCTCTACCGAGTCGAGGATCTGGAACAATTCGTCGGTCAGAAATTCAACTGTGTCATCACCGAAGCCAACGCCGAGCGGCGCAACCTGGTACTCAGTCATCGCGCGGTGCTGGAACGCGAGCGGGCCGAGAGCAAAGAGAAACTGCTCGGCGCGCTGGAAGTGGGACAAGAACGCGAAGGCGTTGTCAGCCGCATTCAACCCTTTGGGGCCTTTGTCGATCTCGGTGGCATCGACGGACTGATCCATGTCAGCCAGATGAGCTGGGACCGAGTCAGCGATCCCAAGGAAGTGTTGCAAGAAGGGCAGCAGGTCAAAGTCAAGATCGTCAAGATCGACCCCGAGACCGGCAAGATCGGCCTGTCGTATCGCGACGAATGGGAGAACCCCTGGACCAAGGCGGCGCAGAAATATCCAGCCAAGACGGTCGTCTCCGGCACGGTGGCCAAGCTGACTGACTTTGGCGCGTTTGTCAAAATCGAACCGGGCATCGAAGGGTTGGTACACATCTCCGAGCTATCGCATAAACGTGTCTTCCGCTCTTCCGATGTCTTGTCGGAAGGGCAGGAGGTAGACGTGCAGGTGCTGTCGGTCGACGCCGAGAGCCAGCGAATGAGCCTGTCGATGAAGGCGCTGGAAGCTCGCCCCGAGCCGCAAGGCAAGGACGGCAAACGACGGGCCGACGAAGATGTACCGGTTGAATCGCCGGCTATCAAGAAGAAGCACCAAGGTCCGCTCAAGGGCGGCACCAATCGCGACAGCGGTGGCGAGCAATTCGGCCTGAAATGGTAGAGCGGTCGAACCGCCTCTCCCGGCCGATTTCATCTTGACGCCCGGGGGCATATCTGATCCGATGGACCCCGCGCAAGCCTCTTTTCGGCTAGCGTATCTCCTTGAACGACAACGGGTTGCATCGACGCAAGCGGGCTCGGCTCGCTTCCTGTGTGACGCCTGAACCCTCAGCGGCAACTTAACTAGCACGTCGGGCGACCAAGGATGGCTGCCCGGGACCGACGGCTGGAAGTAGGGAGCGCCGCGTTGGATCTTTCCGGCCAAACCGACGAACAACTGGCGGTCGAGGCGAAGCGCGAGGGATCGGACGGCCCGGCCTTTCGCGAATTGCTCTCGCGTCATCGCGATCGTGTTTGGCACGTCTGCTATCGATTGATGGGCAACGAGTCGGATGCCAGCGACGCGGCCCAAGAAGTTTTCGTGCGGCTGTTTCTCAATCGCGCCAAGTTCGAGGGTCGCTCGAAGTACTCAACCTGGGTGCATGGCGTGGCGGTGAGAACCTGTCTGACGCTGCGCCGATCGCGCGGACGGCGCGCAAAGCACGAAACGGTCGTCGAGACCCAGCCCGAAAAGACATCGGGACAGATCGAAAGCCAGGCGGCCGCCTCGCGAATCGATTTGATGCAGATGTTGGATGTGCTCAGCGAGGAAGACCGCGCCATGCTGATTCTGAAGCATGCCGAGAATTACAGTTACGAAGAGTTGGCCGAGATGTTCGACCTCTCGGAGAGCGCCTGTAAGATGCGTTTAAGTCGTGCCCGGGAACGACTTAAGAAACAATTTCCCAATCCTATGTGACGGATCGCCGACCGATGGCAACAGACTTTCTAGATCAGCTGGCCGAAAGCGAAGTTCCGCCGACCCCGGAGCGTTTCGACGAACGACTGCACGAACGACTGAACCAGGCGCTCACCACATCGCACCTGGTAACGTTCGTATTGAGGAGCGTGCCGTTTGTAATCGAGCACCTATTGCCGGCCGCGTGGTTTCTGTTTCGCTTCACGATGACGGGCGAACTGAATCGGCCGGACGACGCGGAAGAGGACGACAACCAGCGAAACGACAACTCGTAATACTTGAGAGTCGAGCAACGAAGATTTATCCCGCCAGATTGGCGGAGACTATTATCCCTGTTTTTTGAATCCCCAGCTCTTTTTTTGAAGAGGAGAAGGTTATGCATTATGTCAGTCTCTTGGCGGAAGCGGGCGTCACGAACGAAACGCCGGGCACCGAAACGGCGATCAACGCCTGGACCGCGCTGAAGGATAGTTTCGCGGAATTCGGCCTGAAGATCGTGGAGTTTGGTCCTAAGATTGTCGCCGCCATTGTGGTCCTGGTCGTCGGTTACTTTGTGGCCAAGTTGGTCGCCAAGATGGCCGTCGCCCTGTTCGATCGGATCGGTTTACAGCGAGCCGCCGAGCGGAGCGAATTGGCCGACTCGATGAAACAGGTCGGTATCCAGCGGACAGTTCCGCAGATTCTCGGTCTGATTATCTTCTGGTCCTTGATCGGCGTGTTCATGATGGCCTGTCTGAGCGTTCTCAACCTGCCTGGCGTGGGCGATGCGATTCGCCAAGTGGTCGCCTACGTTCCGCGTGTGCTTGGCGCGACCGTGATGGTCGTGGTCGGCCTGTTGGTCGCTTCGCTGATGCGAGGTGTGATTGCCACCAGTGCGGATCGCGTCGGACTTTCCTATGCCCAGCAGCTGGCTACCGGCTGTTACTACGCCCTCGGATTGATGGTCTTCCTGGCCGCGTTCAAACAGTTGAACATCGAGTTCGAGATGCTCAACTACGCGATTCTGATCGTGCTCGGCGGCACCGCCCTGGGCATCGGTCTGTCGTTTGGGCTGGGTGGGCGCGACGTGGTGGCCGGCATCTTGTCGGGCTATTACATTCGCCAACGCATCCAGACGGGCGATCAAGTCAGCATTGGCGACATGGAAGGAACCGTTCGTGACGTGGGCGCGGTCGCTACGACGATCGAGACCGATGAGGACGGTCTGATGCATCGGCATAGCGTGCCGAACGTGAAGATGTTGAACGAGGCCGTGCGTTAGCACACCGACGCGGTGAGAGTCGCAGCTCGCGAGGGCGAGAAGCGGGCGGAGGCTGCTCACCAGCGACGCGTGTTTCCGGCGAGAACCAGCCTCGGGGGTTCGCGAGAATCCTCGGGGCTTTTTTGCGCTATCAGGTTCTTGGCGCCGTCACGTCTATTGCACGATCAGGACCTGGCAAGGGCCCAGCGACGGAATGTCGCCTCGTCGAGATAGACCGCTTCACGGGACAGCTGAAATATCAGTTCGACCGCCGGCCAACCGAGCACGGCGAGCAGTTGATCGAATCGCTCCGCCGGACAGGTTCCTTTGAGATCGACATGGTTCAGCCGGCCACCACGATCGTACAACACGCCGTCCAGCAGCCACGACTCGTCTTCGGCCGCGGAAGAACTCCACACGAACGATCCGTCGGGCTCGACGAAAGGTCGCCCCAGCTGTTCGAGCGCCTCGACCGCCTGCTCAAAAGTGACCGGCAAGGGATGCGACATTTCGGCAACCGGGACGTCGAGCGTCGAGAGCTTCTCGCCACGCAGCTCCACAGCCTCGCCGTCCGTAACATCTTGACCGCGACCATGAATCGAGATGTGCAGATCGTACATTCGTGTCGCTCTTCGTCCGGCTCACCCCACGTGAATCGTGAGTCGCCAGGTTAGTCTTTCAGTTCCGCGGCCAGCCAGTCGAGATAAGCCGGACTCCCGTCGACAATCTCGGTGACCACGATCTCCGGCACGTCGTAGCTGTGTCGTTGCAGAATGGTCGCTTGCAGGTCGGATAACTTGGCCCGATTCGTCTTGATCGTGCAGAGCCATTCGGCGGATGCATGGACGGCGCCTTCCCAGCGATAGGTGCTCTCGATTGGCCCGGAGATCTGCACGCAGGCGGCCAGTCTCTGCTCGACCAGTTCTTGGGCCAGGCTTTGCGCTTGCTGTTTGTCTTCGGTGGTGGTGACGACTTGCAGGATTGAACTCATGTCGGCTCCCGTTGTTCAAGGCACATCGTACAGGCCAGTCACGATCTGTTCCAGCTGCGAGACCATGTGACGATGATGAGTATAGACACCATGGCCGAGAACGTGGTGCAGGCGGCGGCGTGGCGCCATCCCATAGTCGATCAGTCGCGTGCGACCTTGCCGGCCATCGCGAACGCGCACGCCGGCGCGAAGTCGCGCGAAATAGCTCCGCCAGGCCCGCTGCCCGCGGAGAACATCTCGCAAGCGACGGTTGGCCAACCACTGTCGCCAGCAAACCAACAGCGGCGCAAAGTTGGAGCCGGCGATGCCGATCTGATGGACGTAATCACCATCGGCACCTCGCGTGAAATCAGTCCAGGAGCGGGGCAGCGCGGTCCGTTCGCGTGAAACGCCCGGACGAGGACGATGATTGATCAAATGCAGCAGGTTGCCGCAGCCGCCGGCAGCGAAGTCGTAGGCGATGGGGGCTCCCAAGGTGACCAGATCGAGTTGTTCCGGCGCGAACGGCAAGTTGCCCGCGTCGAGTCGGGCGCGAACGCGGCCCCAGACGGGATGTGCCTGGGCGACGTCGCCGCTGCGAGCAAATATGTCGGCGGCGGCGAAGAACTGCTCGCGCCAGGTCGCTTGATCGGTGGCCAACAGATGACTCAACAGCGCCAGGGCATTTCCGCCATGGCTCTGAGCGAGAAACAATATTCGCTCGTCACTCGACCAGCTGCGTTGCATCAAATGATCCAAGAGCTGCATCGCGCCGGTGGCGCGACCCAGATGATGATTTTCGCCCGACCAATAGTGTCGCTCGACGCGGGGCGCCAAGCTGCCTCCCGCTTGCAGACCCCGCTCCATCCAGCCGGCGTAGGGGGCTGTGAAGTTGCCCGCCTCTCCGGCAACTGCGTCGACCAGTTGCACCGTGCAGCGACGACCACGCGCGGCAACACGCGGCCACCACCGATCGAGACAGGCCCACATTCCGTGGGGATCGTCGCCACAAAAGGTCCCGTTGATCAGATAGATAGCGGAAACCTTCTCCGCGCGCAGCTGCTGGCCGATGGTTCGCATGCGATCGAACCACTCGCGATCATCGCGCGGCTCCGGCGCCAACTTGGCGAACGTGCAAGCTGGCGGAGAAGAGGACGAGGCGGCGGGATCAGCGGCGGATGACATGACAGGAGGCCGAGCGTTCCGCTCGCCTGAAGAAAGACAGATTAACGACAAAACACGTCGCAGAAGGGGGCAATTGCCCACTCCTCTTGGCACAGACCGATCATAATTTTATGGACAAAGGGCGACTAAGAGATTAGTATAGTAGCCGCTTCTTCGATAATTCGACTACTCTTCCTGGGCAGATATCGATTAGTAAGGGGTGGATCATGTTCGATAAGATGAAGATCGCGACGCATTGGGGACGACCAGGCCGTCAACTCGTTTCGAGTTTGGTGCTCTTTATGCTGTTGTTGACGACCGCCCAGCAATCGGCAGTGGCCATCACCCTGGACCGACTTTCGGCGGATGATCCCTCGCACAACCATTTCTACTTTGGCTACTCCACCGCTCTGACCTCTGATTATGCCATTATCGGGTCACCCGGCGGTATCCAGAGCAACAAGGACGCCACCAACTTTGGTGGTTCCTTTCACATCATTGACACCAGCAACGGCCAGGTGTTGCTAACGGTCGACGATCCCGCGCCTCCAGGAGGATTCAACGGGAACGAGTTCGGCACGACGGTGGCGACCAACGGCGATATCGCCGTCACGGGCAACTTCTGGGGCGACACTTCCGCCATGGTCTACGATGTCGATCCGCTGAGTGGGACCTTCGGTTCGATTCTGACGACACTTACCCCCAGCGGCGATCCGATCATCGGACTTGAGCAGGCGGTCGTGCAAGGCGATCGAGCGCTTGTTGGTTTTCGTGGTTCTGGTTTTGGCGGGGCTTCAATCTTTGATGTCGACCCTGCGAGCCCCACGTTCGGAGATGAACTCTTTCAGTTGTCGACCTCCAGCGCCGGCGCGATCAACCGGGCCTTTGGCGACCATGTCGCCTGGGACGGAGATACAGCCCTGGTCTCCGCGACCTTCGACAATTCGGAGCCCGACGCGCCGTTGCCGCCGCCACTACCGCTGACGGCCGCGGAAAGCAATTCCAGCGTCAGTTCGACCGGGGCGGTGTATGTCTACGACACCACGACCGGTAGCGAAATTGCTCGCCTGGTCGCTTCCGACGGCGCCACGACCGATCAATTTGGTAGCTCGGTGTCACTTGCGAACGGTCTGGCGCTGGTCGGCGCCGAGTTTCACGCGGGAGGTGGGGTCCATCGCTCGGGTGCGGCCTATCTGTTCGACGTCGATCCGCTGAGTCCGTCATTTGGTGACGAGTTGATCGAATTGGTAGCCCCCGACGGAGCGATCGAGGACTTCTTCGGCCACAATGTGCTGTTAGTCGGCACCACGGCCATCGTGCAAGCGCCCGAAGACGAGCATGCCAGTGGCTCGACCGGATCGCTCTATTTCTTCGATGTCGATCCTTTGAGCCCCTCGTTTGGAGATCAGATCGCCTTTCTGGCGGCTCCGGCGGGTGGCAATTTTCGCGGACAGCTGTCGGCCGATGGGGACACGATCCTGGTCGGAGCCGCTTTGGAAGAGAGCCTTCGCGGGGCTGCCTACATGTTCTCGCTGAATGAGGCGCTTAACAGCAGTGTGCCCGAGCCGTCGAGCCTGGCGCTCGCCACGATCGCGATGTTGGGACTCGGCTGCCTATATTGCCGACGCTCTGCGCGTCGTGCTGTCGGGCTTTGAGCACTCTGGCACGGACACGCAAAATTGCCGCCGTCGCGGCGGCTCTTCACTTCGCCGTGAGGGCGATCGTAACGGAAGTGCAAGTGCGAGATCTCGTCAGAATGGCCGGCCTCGACGTGCCAATCTCAGTGATTTCTGAGAGTTCTTCTACGCGACAATCTTTCTCTTCAAACATCAACGGCGGCTGGTATAATCGTGGTGATGCCGATCACGGATAGGATCTCGGCAACCGATATGTACAGGCCATCAGTTATCAAGGAGAAAAGACATGGAACGTTTTCGCGTGATGCCTCTCGTTTTTTTGGCGACGCTGGTTCTGGCAACATTTACCGCGTCCACTCAATCGATCGCCGATGACGACGACAAGTACAAGTTCGTGTTTCGGGCATTCAGCAACAAGGATTGGGTCGGCATTCGATATCGAGTTAGCGACGGCGAATCGTGGCGGGCGGTCAAAGGCAAGTGGGTCAAGTGTGACGAGAATGGGGCCGTACCCGAGGCCGGCAGGTACCGTGTGCAAGTCATCGCCGAGAAGGATTTGGCCGATTGGTGGGCCTTTCGTTACGACACCGAGTCGGGACGCACCTGGCGATTAAGTGGCGGTAATTGGATCGATATGTTGACGGTCTCCGCCCAGCCGTGATCGGTGGACACAATTGACCAGCGGGAAACGGGACGGGCATGACGCGTCCCGTGCGAGAAAGCCATCCATGGCAAATCAAGCCGACACTCCAACATCGCAAGAAGTTGAGGACTTGAAGCGGCGTCTTGCCGAGGTCGAAGATGAACTGCGACAGTCGAGGTCTCAACTTGCCAATCTGGGCCAACACTACGCGACGGCACCTGTCGGGTTGTGTTTGCTCGATACGGACTTGAACTTTGTTCACGTTAACCAATGTTTGGCCGATATCAACGGCCGTTCGATCAAGGACCACTTAGGTACTCATCTCAGTAAGATCGTCCCGCAGATCTACGACTTTGTCGAACCGATCTATCGTCGCGTGATTGAGACGGGCGAGCCAGCCCTCAACTTCGAGGTCGAGGGTGTCGCACCCTTTGCTCCGGATGTTATCTCGACTTTCCTGGCAAATTACTTTCCGGTTAGCGATGAGGACGGCCAGGTCGTCGGGGTCAGTACGGTCATCCAGGACATCACCGCCCGCAAGCAGGCGGAAGAAGCCCATCGCGAGAGTGAAGCCCGACTGCGGACGATACTTGATAATGCGCCGGAGGCGATCGTCGTTCTCGACACCGATACGGAGCGATTCGTCGATTGGAACGATAAAGCGCTGGAGCTGTTTGGATTCGACGGAGAAACGTTTGCGGCGCAGGGGCCAACGGAACGGAGTCCGCCCAGACAGCCCGACGGCCAATCTTCGGAAGTTGCCGCACGCGTGCTCATCGAACAAGCCCTGGCAGGAAAGACACCGGTCTTCGAGTGGATACATCTCCACGCCGATGGGACGGAGATTCCCTGCGAGGTTCGTCTGGTTCGTATTCCCATGGCGGGTCGCAATGTGGTCCGGGGAAGCATCACGGATATTACGGAACGGAAGCGCGCGGACGAACACCTAAGGCGGGCGCACACCGATCTGGAAGAACGGGTCGCGCAACGAACGGCCGAATTGGCTCGCTCCGAAGAGCGCTGGCGAAGTTTGATCGCCACCGCTCCCGACTTGATCCTGACCGCCGACGCCGATGGCATTATTCAATACAGCAACCGAGACGAGGCGGGTTATCAGCCGGAGGATGTGGCCAAAACCTGCGTGTACGACTATGTCAGCATCGAATATCGACCTCTCGTGATCCAAGCGGTGGCGTCGGTGCTGCAGACGGGTGAATGCCACAGTCTCGAGCATTCGATTACCGGTGCCGATGGCAAGACCGAGTGGCTGCAAACACGCATCGGCCCCTACTGGGAAAACGGTAAGATTGTCGGTGCCACCAGCATCTCGACCAACATTACTCGACGCAAGGAAGCCGAAGAGAGCATCAAGGCCGAGCAACAGCTGCTGAAACAACTGTTGACGCTTCAGGAAAACGAACGTCGTATGGTCTCGCACGACATCCACGATGGCTTTGTGCAATACGTCGTCGGCGCCCAGATGAGCTTGCAGGCGATTCCTTATCCGGCGGCCGACGACGACCATGGACGATCGGTCCTGGACGACATCGAATCGTATCTACGCAAGGCCATTGCCGAAGGACGCCGGCTGATTCGCGACTTGAGGCCGATGGTCCTCGACGAGGCCGGCATCGTCGAGTCGCTCACGCACCTGATCGCGGACGAAGAAAGGAACGATCGGCTGACGATCGCTTTCGATCACGATGTGCGCTTCGAACGACTCGAACCGGTGCTGGAAGGGGCCATCTTTCGCATCGTTCAAGAATCTCTCAACAACGTGAAACAACATAGCCAGGTCAGCCACGTCGGTGTGCAGCTCATCCAGCGCGAGGAAACACTCCACATTCACGTACGCGATCAAGGCGTCGGCTTCGATCCCCAGCAGGTCGATCCCGATCGCTTCGGTTTGCGGGGCATTCGCGAAAGAGCGCGACTGTTCGGCGGAAAAGTCACGATCGAGAGCGCCCCCAACAAAGGGACGTCGATCCTGGTCATGGTGCCGGTCTCAACGGCGCCCGACGAAGAGAGTGAGTGAAGAGGGTAGCGAACTAGCGAAGTCGAAAGACGATCGGCAAGGTCTCTACACTTTCGATTCCCACGCCGCCGCGGAGGCGGGGAGTGCCACGCCACTGACGAACGGCGTTTACGGCCGCCGCGTCGAGTACCGGATGGCCGCTCGAGCGCTGCACGACCACGTGGGTGATGTCTCCTTCAGACGATATCGACACCTCCAGGTAGACGGTCCCTTCGAGACGATAGCGACGCGCCTCGACCGGATAGACGGGAGGCGTGTTTCGGCGCAGATTGGGAGCCGTCTCTTCATGACCGAGCGCCTGTTCCTCCTGACGCACGCGACGCTGCTGTTCTTTCTCCTGACGCTCTCGTTGGGCCTCCGCCACTTCCTCAGCGAACGTCGGTAGCTCCTCCAGTTCCGCAGTCTCGGTCGGCTCCTCGGTTTTCGATTTCGTCTCGACTGTCTCATCGACCACGTCGTCAAATTCGGAAACTTCGGCGACGACTTCTCGGAGTTGAGGAGGCGTGGTTGGGAGTGAAGACTCCACCTGAAACGACGGAGCCTGCTCGTAGATCAAACCTTGGACATCCGCGGCATGGGGCGACACGATCACCGGTTCGGCCGGCGGTGCCAGGGTTTGAATCGTGATGCTTGTTGGCTGCGATTGCTCCGATTCCAGCTGCATACTAATGGCGATTGGTTTTCCCTGCAGAAGAAACTTTTCCAACGGTCGCGTGATGACCACCCAACCCGCCATGCCTAGAACGGCGGCGTGAACCGTGATCGAGAAGATCACGCTCTTGCCGCTGGTGGTGGAAAAAATGCTGGAAATCGACGCGAACATCGACGAGAACTCGAATCGTTGGAACAGCCCCTTGCCTATCCATTATGGTCCATCGGAGGCCGTTTGGGCAAGCTTTCACCCGAGGCCGGAATAGCTGGGCCCGGGCCCATTCCACGGACCCTATTCGTGAAAAGCGGGGCTTTTCGAGCCCCAGCTAGCGGAGCAACTCGTAGGTCAAGACCGCGCCAATACCGGCTCCATCGCTACCGGAACCGTGGACACGATACTGCTCGTCGAACAGGTTCTCGAAGTTGACCGCGATTCGCTGACGCTCGCTGATCATTCGACCGTAACGAATGTTGACCGTCTCGTAGCCGGGTGTGCCACCAACGGGGATACGGTTGGTATCGGAAATGTCGCGGGCCGAGAGTCGATCTTGATCGCCGGCGATCCAGGTGTAGATGTCGAACCATTCTTTGCCCTCATTCCAACGTCGGCGAAGCCCCAACACGCCTTGGGTCGGAGGAATGCGGTCGAGCGGTTCCAGATCGACATCGTTGCGACCAAACGTATACCAGAAGTTTCCGTACAGACTCCAATCGCAACCCAAGAGGTACTCGCCATTCGCCTCGACACCCTGCAGGAAGGAGTTCTTGTTGGTTCGCTCTAGAAGATCGCCGGGACCGGGCGCCCCGCGGAGAATGTGATTCTGCAGATCGGTCCACCACACGAAGACCTGGCCACGAAAGTCGCAACCGTCGTACTTGGCGCCCACCTCGTAGGTGACGCTCTTCTCCGGGTCGAGATTTGGGTTGGGCAGCTGCGTTCCGGTGAAAACATTGTCGTTGATCGATGCCAGGTCATCGAGATTCGGCGCGCGAAAACCCTGGCCGATCGATCCGACAAGATTCAAGCAGGGATTGATCTTGTAGGTCAGCCCCAGACTTCCGATCCAATCCTGATACTCGGGATCGATGGCCAGCGTGACGGGCGGGGGGCCGATCAGGTCGACGGTCGCCCCAGCTGTGACATGCTCGAAACGGACTCCGGCGTTGGCCAGCAGTCGCTCGGTGACCGGCACCTCCCATTGCAGGAAGACGCCGTAACGAGAGTACCAGGAATCGTCGGGGAACTGCGCGGTGTCGGCATCGGCATCGGGATTGTTGATCGAACTGTCGATCTCGTCGTGATACCAATCGAAACCGTAGTTGAGCCAGCCGGCGCAACCAAGATCGGTGCCGAAGATGGCACTGACGCCGGTCTGCTCATCCGTGAATTCGCGAATCGCGTCGAGGGTACCGATCGGTCGAGAATCGATCCGGCCTTCTTTGGTGCGCTGAATTGAGGCGGTGATCTGGTAGCTGTTCAACCAACCGCAGCAATCGTCGCCTTGGAACCGCGCGTAAATCAGGTCTCGCTGCTGCGGATCGAAGATGGTCTCCCGGTCGGCCGGAAAGCGATCGCTGCGAAAAATGTCGGTTCCTTCGTAGTGCTGCACGGCGAAGATGAACTCGTCGAACTGCGTCAGCGCGTAATTGAACTTGATGTCGGCCGATCGGTAACCCCAGCTCGTCGCCGGCTGCCGACCAGGATCGAAACCGGGTGGGGCGTCGGGGGTGCCGCCGATGTCGAGATTGTTGAAGTTGCCGTAGCCCCCACCGGCAAAGACACCGTAGGTGGTTGTCGCCCCCTCTACATTCAAGCGGCCACCGTAGCCGAGATCGGCGGTGCTGAAGCGTTGCACGGTGGTGCCGGTCAACCAATCGTAGCCGGTGATCTCCGACTTTTTCGTAATCACGTTAATCACACCACCCAAGGCGTCGCCACCATACAGCACGCTGTTGGGCCCGCGAATCACGTCGATTCGCTCGACCGTATTGGGATCGATAGTGTTGAGATACTGATTTGGGCCGGCCCGAAAGGTGGCGTTGGTCATTCGCACACCGTCGACCATGATCAGGACCTGTTGTCCCGTCAAACCGCGGATGAAAGGCGAGGCCTGTCCGCGACCGGTCCGCTGAATCATCACGCCGTTGGTCTGCTCAAGGATGTCGGCCAGATTGGTTCCGTTGGCTTCATCGATCTGTTGTCGGGTAATCGGATCGATGGCCCGCGCGCTGTCAAAGATCGACGTGTAAGGGCTGCCGCCCCGCGTGCCCCCGTTGAGAGGATTGAGAAACTCATCGGCCAGCGAGGGATAGACTGAGGGCGAATCATCCGAATCGAAATCGTCCAAAGGAGATCCTTGGACCTCGAACGGTGGGAGTGAATCGTCGGTCGAGGGATCGGACTCCGCATCGGGATCGGCCTCGACAATCACCTCAGGCAGAGTTCCATTCTCGCCGTCGTTCGCTGGCTGCGCATGAATCGCCAGTGGGCCACTCAGACACCACAGAGCCAACAAACCGGCGCACCAAGAAACGCGACTCACGAAACAAATCCCCCCCGGGAAAAACAGTTGCCCCTGTGCTGAAAAAGACGCCGCGCGATCGGCGCAAACTTCGCCCAGCACGGACGATCCGTATATTCGTATCGAACGGTACAGCCGGGAAACTTTACCGCGAGAATGGAAAGATGCTAGCCAGATGCGTGCTAGCTATGCTTCACGACCGGGCGGCCGATCGAGTAATAGGTGAAGCCGGCGGCCCGCATCTTCTCGGGATCGAAGACATTTCGCCCGTCGAACACGACAGGTGCTTTCATCGCTGCACTCATCGCCGCGAAGTCGGGCGAGCGAAATTCACCCCACTCGGTCATCAGCGCCATGGCGTCGACTCCCGGCAGGGCTTCCTGTGGCGTATCGGCGTATTGCAGCTTGTCGCCGTAGATGGCCCGCACGTTGTCCATACCCTCGGGATCGTGGACCACGATCGACGCGCCGGCGGCCAGTAGTTGATCGATCAGTACCAGCGCCGGGGCTTCGCGAATGTCGTCGGTGCGGGGCTTGAACGACAGCCCCCATACGGCGACCTTCTTGCCGGTCAGGTCACCATCGAAGTACTTGAGCACGAGCGTCGGCAAGACGTTCTTCTGCTTCGTGTTAACTTCGTCGACCGCTCGCATGATCTGGGGTTCGATGCCCTTGGCTTCGGCCATGGCGGAGAGTGCCCGCACATCCTTGGGGAAGCAGCTACCCCCGTAGCCGACGCCCGGGAAGAGAAAGGCGAAACCGATACGGCTGTCGTGCCCGATACCGCGACGGACGTCGTCAACATTGGCATCCATCTTGGCACAGAGCGTCGCCATCTCGTTAATGAAGCTGATTTTGGTCGAGAGCAGGGCGTTAGCCACGTACTTGGTCATTTCCGCGCTTTCGGGCGACATCACCAGAAACGGCTTTTCGGTACGTAAGAACGGCGCGAATAGTTGACGCAGGACCTCGCCAACCTCTGGACGCCGCACGCCGACCACCACGCGATCGGGCTTCATACAGTCGTCGATGGCGGCCCCTTCTTTGAGAAACTCCGGATTGCTGGCCACATCGCAGATTCGGCCCGTAGCTTCCTTGAGTCGCGAGTAGACACCCGCATTGGTTCCGACCGGCACGGTACTCTTCACCACCACGATGGCCGTCTCGGAAAGATGGGGAGCGATTGCCGCGGTGACCGCCCACAGCGCGGAAAGATCGGCCGAACCGTCGTCCGCGCTCGGGGTGCCGACGGCCAGGTAGACCAATTCGGCCGCGCCCACCGCGGTCGCCAGATCGGTGGTGAATTGCAAGCGGCCCGATTCGGCATTGCGTTCGATCAGTTCGGCAAGGCCCGGCTCGTAGATCGGCACTTGGCCGTTCTGCAACATCTTGATCTTGCTCTCGTCGATGTCGACGCAGGTCACGTCATTACCGCTGTCGGCGAAGCAGGTGCCCGTGACAAGGCCAACGTAGCCGGTACCAATGACGGCGATCTTCATTGAAAAACTCCTGACAGACCAACGGCCAAATTGCCGCCGGCGTGAAAAATGTTGTTAACTTCTTGCGGCGGCCAGTTCCTGTTCGACAACCGCCATATCGGCGTCGACCATCATCCTCACTAGGCTCTCGAAATCGACGGCCGGCTCCCAGCCGAGTTGATCCTTAATTCTAGTTGCATCTCCACGCAATGTGTTGACATCGGCCGGACGGAGCAAAGAATCGTCGACCTCGACGTGCTCCTGCCAGTCGAGTCCGACGTGGCCGAAGGCCAACTCCACGAACTGGCGCACCGAGTGCTTCACGCCCGTGGCCACGACGTAGTCTCGCGGCTCGTCGGCGGTCAGCATCAGCCACATCGCCTGGACGTAATCGCCGGCAAATCCCCAGTCACGCTGGGCCTCCAGGTTCCCCAAACAGAGCTGGTCTTGCAAGCCATATTTGATGCGGGCAACCCCGTCGGTGATCTTGCGGGTGACAAACTCTTTTCCTCGTCGGGGCGATTCGTGATTAAACAGAATGCCACTACAGGCGAAGATGTCGTAGCTCTCGCGATAGTTGACCGTGATACCGTGGCCGTAGACCTTGGCCACCCCATAGGGGCTGCGGGGCCAGAAGGCCGTCGTTTCGTTCTGCGGCTCCTCCTGGACGCGGCCGAACATCTCGCTGCTGCTGGCCTGATAGAAGCGAATCTCGGGATTGATCTGGCGGATCGCCTCCAACACCCGAGTCACCCCCAGGGCGGTAAACTCGCCGGTTAACAGCGGCTGAGCCCAACTGGTCGGCACAAACGACTGGGCCGCCAGATTGTAGATTTCGTGCGGAGCGACCTCATCGACCAGGCGGACGATCGAGAGCTGATCGAGTAGATCGGCCTGATGCAGGTGCAGTTGCGCGCGGATATGTTCCAGCCGTTCAAAACTATCGGTGCTGGCACGGCGCACCATGCCGTGTACCTCGTAGCCTTGGGCCAACAGAAATTCGGCCAGATACGAGCCATCTTGCCCAGTGATGCCGGTGATCAGCGCGCGTCGAGTCATACGGAGCGGAGAGAAATTGAAGGGACGGGCAGGAGTGGAGTGAGGGGTGGGAGTGGGAAATTCCGGCTCACCGACGAACCGGCCGGCGCCGACCTTCTGCGGTCCGGCCACCGGCGCGGGGCACAAGTCTGGTGGCTGGCATTACGATTCGCCTGTCTCGTCGGCGGCGTCATCGGCTGGTTTTGATTGGTCGGCTTCGCTCGGCGGCGCTTCATCTGTCGGGGTGGCACTTTCGGTTGGGTTAGCGCCGGTCGGGTTACCGCCGGCAGGGGCATCGCCGCCTGGAACGTTGGCATCGACGGCCTGCTCGCCGTTTTCTTCCTTCGGCACGCGAACGATCGCCGCCAGGCCATCGCCGTCGTCGAGCGACATGATCTTAACACCTTGGGTATTACGACCGATGGTGCTGATATCGGCGGCGGCCACGCGCTGCAACTTGCCACGGCGCGTCATCATGAAGACTTCGTCTTCATCGGTAACACGAGCGATACCAATCACCGGTCCGTTGCGATCGGTCGTCTTGATGTCACGCAATCCTTTTCCGCCGCGCCGCTGCGTACGGTAGCGGCTGCCGGAACTGGTTGAATCGACGTCTCCCTCGGCGGCTTCCGACGATTCGCCAGGACCAAACAACGTTCGCTTGCCGAAGCCGTTGGCACAGGCGGTCAGCAGAGTCGCCTCGGGCTCGGCCACGACCATGCCGACCAGATTGTCTCCGTCGGCCAAGTCGATGCCCTTCACGCCGCTCGAGTTGCGCCCCATCGGGCGGGCGTCGGCTTCGTTGAAGCGAATCGCCATGCCGCCGGCGGTCGACAGCACCAGCTCGTCGCCCGGCTTGGTAATCACCACGTCCACCAGTTCATCTCCCTCGCGGAGCTTGATGGCGATGATGCCATTGGAGCGGGGACGACTGTAGGCCTCCAGTGGCGTCTTCTTCACCAGGCCCTTGCGGGTGGCCATCGTAAGGAAATGACCCTCTTGGTTGAAATCGCGCACGGCGCGACAGTCGGCAATCGCCTCGCCCTCGGCCAAGTTGAGCAGATTGACCACAGCCCGACCGCGACTCTCGCGGCTCAACTGCGGCAGATCGTAGACCTTTTGCCACAACACGCGACCGGTGTTGGTAAAGAACAACAGGTAGGCGTGGGTGCTGGCGACGAACAGATGCTCGATCGGATCTTCTTCTTCGCTACGGGCGCCCTTGATGCCTTTGCCACCGCGACGCTGGGCGCGATAGGTGCTGGTCGGCGTCCGCTTGATGTAACCGTTGTGACTGATTGAGACCACCATCGTCTCTTCGGTAATTAGATCCTCCAAGTCGATGGAGCCGAGCTCTTCGCCGCTGATTTCGGTGCGACGGGTATCGGCATGCTTCTTTTTCAACTCTTGAAGATCTTCGCGAACGATCTCCAGGATGTTCTGCTCGTCGGAGAGAATCCGGGTGTACTCGGCCATCTCTTCCAGCAGCTTGTTGAACTCGTCGCCGAGCTTTTCTTGCTCGAGATTAACCAATTGGCCGAGAGTCATCCGCAGAATGGCGTCGGCCTGCACCGGGGTGAGGGTGTACGCCTCGGCCGATCCACGCTCATCTTCAAAGGCGGTAAAGCCTTCATCGCCCAGGGCCCGCTTCAACATGGCGGCCGGGCACTCGATCTTCATGAGCCGTTCTTTGGCCTCGGCCTGGGTCTTCGACGAGCGAATCACGCGAATCACTTCATCGATATTGGCGTGCGCCAGCAGGAGACCTTCGACCGTGTGCTTACGACTACGAGCCTTGGAGAGCAGGAACTGAGTGCGCCGCCGAATGACCGTCACGCGATGTCGCAAGAACTCGGTGAGCATGTTCTTGAACGACAGCAGTCGCGGCTTTCCGTCGACCAGCGCCAAGAAGATGATTGAAACCGTGTCTTGCAGCGGCGAGAATTGATAGAGCTGGTTCAGCACCACCTCGGCATCGGCACCCTTCTTGAGTTCCACGATCAGCCGTACCGGTTCGTGCAGATCGCTCTCATTACGGGTATTGGATATGTCTTTGATCTTGCCTTCGTTGGCCAAGGCGGCGATCCGCTCTTCGATGCGATCGCGGGCTTGCTGGAAGGGGATCTCGCGAATCACGATCCGTTCGCGGTTCTTGCCAAAGGATTCGATATCGGCCCGAGCCCGCACGATGATCGTGCCACGACCGGTGTGGTAACCGCGACGAATTCCGCTGCGACCGCAGATGACGCCGCCGGTGGGGAAGTCGGGGCCGGGGCAAATCTCCATCAATTCGTCGACCGACACGTCGGGATTGTCGATCAAACAGATCAACGAATCACAAATTTCGCCCAAGTTGTGCGGCGGAATGGAGGTCGCCATGCCGACGGCGATGCCGTTGGAACCGTTGACCAGCAGATTCGGGAACTTGGCGGGCAAGACGGTCGGCTCGGTGCGACGCTCGTCGTACGTGGAAACGAAGTCGACCGTGTCGAGCTTCAAGTCGTCGAGCAACAGCGCCGCGGTCGCCGACATTCGTGCTTCGGTATATCGCATGGCGGCCGGCGGCAACCCGGCAATGGAGCCGAAGTTGCCCTGCTTGTCGACCAGCACATGTCGCATGTTCCATTCTTGGGCCATGCGAACCAGCGTCGGGTAGATGACACTTTCGCCGTGTGGATGATAATTACCGCTCGTGTCACCCGAAATCTTGGCGCACTTCACGCGCGATGCGCCCGGCGTGAGATTCAAGTCGTTCATGGCGACCAGAATGCGTCGCTGCGAGGGCTTGAGCCCGTCGCGAACATCGGGCAGCGCACGACTGACGATGACGCTCATGGCGTACGTCAGGTAGCTGTTCTTCAGCTCCTCTTCGATGGGCAAATTGATGATATTGCCCGGGGGCGTCCCGTCGCCACCGTCGGCGGCAGAACCGCCCGCGTCATCGGGATTTTCAGGGGGAGGATCGTTGGAATCCGTAGCCAAGGATCAGTCCTTTCGCAACCGCCGTGTCTGGGGAAATCGGCCGACACCAGGCAGGTAATAGGTGCGTCGGCCAAGGGGGTCTCTGTTCCGAATCAGGAAGCTCTCAATATACCGCGTCAGGGACGTTTGGACAACGCACCAGGGGCCGAAATGCCTCGCCGTAAGTAGCTTATTGAAAGGGGGTTACGAGGCGATAATTGGTCTCATACCGGGCTTTGTCGAGCGGCCGGTTCGGCGACCGATTTTGCAGCCGCAGTGGCTTCCGACAGGGGCTCGATTTGGCGCGGAGATGGCGGCTCGAGAAGGTCGATTGGGGAGCTGTCCGGAGGTGGACAAGGTGTCCGAAATCAGCTCGTCCACATCAAGACGTCATCGCCGTGAACGTGGCGGCGCCCGCGGCCGCGATGACCACAATCAAGCATGGATCATCAATCAAACATGGATCATCGGGCGGCCGGCTGGCCATGTTCCTGTTCCCACGTCTCACTTCGATGAGACGTACCGTTCGTAGCGATAGGTGAGCGTCTTTTTTTCACCCGGTTCAAGTCGCATCGTCCAGCTTGCCGTGCCTTCGCGTTGGCTGAGTGTGAGTTGCGTTGCGTCCGAGACGATCTGACCGTCGTCACTAGCTTCCAGCGGCTTGCCGGGGACTTGGACGTGAATCACGATATCGACATCACGTTTCTCGAAATTCCGAAGCTTCAATTCGCCTCGAAGGGTAACCCGATCCCAGTACACGTGTGGACTTGGATTGTGGGCCTTCAGTTCCCGATCGTCCTCATATTCCTGTTTGCTGCTGGCGATGTTGACTGCCTCGGTGACGAGAATCTCGGCATAGGCGCCTTTCGGTGTGTAGGAGAGTAGATCCTCGCTCAACGGCCTTCCGCCGCTAATGGCGAGATAAGGACCGGTGGTCCAGGCGCTATCCGTGTCGTTGTGCAGCCGCAGCAGATGATTCATTCTCCCCGGCGGCGTCCAGCGGTAGAAGTGCGAATAGCGAATCTTCTTGGTAAACAGAGTCACGATCGCTTTTTCGCCACGACGGAGCGTCATGTCCTTCTTCGTATAGACCGTGTAGTCACTGCCGCCGGCCGAATCAATCTTGGGTAAGCCCCTCAGGGCTGCCGTCACATTTCTCGCGTTCAGGTCTGCCTGCCTCTCGACGACCGCTTTGGACCCAAACTGAGGCGTAACAACGGAGTTCTGGACGATCGCGGCCCGGTTCATGAATTGGCTTTGTAAGGGTTGGGGTACGACCGCCGTGCCGATCGTGCGAATGGTCTGACCGATGGAGATTGGCGCCATGTAATCTGTGTGGGCGAAGTGCGGCACGCCGACGACAAGATTGACATCGCAATGAATCAAGTCTTCCGCTTGGTTGATCAAGGTGCCGCGGAGAGTCAATTCGGCGGTCTCGTCGTCCAAGACCTTGCAGGAGTATTCGGGTATCCAGGTAATCCCGCCGCTGAGATAGGCGATGCCAATTTGGGATTCCGCATCGGCCGCCTCTTCGTCGCTATCGACATGGATTCGCATCGGCATCGACAAGACCTGCATGCGCCCAATACCGGCGGTTGGCACTGCGATGCTCTGCGCCCCGGTGTCCAGTATGGTGAATTCTTCGTTGGCGGAAATGAGTTTACCGGCCGCGGAACGCTGGGCGCCGTTTTCTTTATAGGTCAGGTCGACATCCAAGTCATTCGCGCCTTTTAGCCGTTCCACGCGAGCTTCGATCGAATCTTCGATATCAACATCGTCGAACTCCACAATTTCTCCCGGCCCGCTGCTGACGACATCGACCGTTTCATCTTCGTTGTGGGCAAAGATGGCCAGCGTACCAAACTTTGCCGGCGGGATCTTCTCCGCCATGATCCAGCCATCGCGTTTCTTGACACGACCTTCCCGCATGAAGAACCCGAGTCCGTTCTTGAACACCGACACGCTTGTGGTCCGCGTTTTGAGCAAATGTGGATTGCCCTTGGCTTTCTCTTTCTGCTTCGGGGGCTTCGGCGTGTTGGCTGTCAAGTTATTGACGACGAGCAGCATGAGAAATGTGATCGCCAAGGCCGCAAAAATTCGAAGACGGATCATGTCGAGTAAACTCCTGTATTCGATCGAGTATCGGACTCAGCGACCAACCCCGGGGCACGACCCCGCGGGCAGAACATCTCTTGGAAATGCTCAGCGGGCGGCCGTTTGGACAGTAACGCGTGACAGACTGACGCGCCCGATCTGATTATTCCCCATGCCCGCGTGGAAGTGGTCAGGAAGATGTCATTCTTCCGCAAGACTCCTGTCAGATGCACGGTGTCCACGATCGCTCACCTGCGGAGCATCGAAGACTTACCGCAGGCGGGACACAGGAACGGCTGATCCGTGAGCAGAACGGCGGGCCAGCTTCAAGCGATGGGCGCCGTGAACGTGGCGGCGCCCGCGGCCGCGATGACCACAATCAAGAATTGATCATCGGCGGGCGGCTCGTGAAACGAGTCGGCCAAGTAGGGAAACACGCCCGGTATCTCCTGGCGACAATCGGCAAAAGGGAAGGTGCGGACCAGGATTGTGGTGGGCGACTCGACTGCGGGAGATGCATCGGCGGTGGGAGACGAATCGGCGGCGGGATCTTCGCTGGCAGTGGGCCCCGCGTGACGGGCCTCTAAAATCGCTTCGTCGACCGCCTCATCACCCTCCCAAGCGCGGGCGATCTCCGACCCGATCGTGTCTTCGCAATCGACGAGGAACACCACCGGATCGCGCTCCCCCTGTCCACGAGCGTGTTTGTATCCGGCCACGACTTGGTCGAAATTGCCTTCGACCAACTCTTCGCGAGCGGCCATGGCCTGCTGCGCTTCCGATTCGTCGACTCTTTGTTGTGCCGTCATTGTTACCGCCGTCTCTCGCTGATCAGGCGAGGCTGATTAGCCGAAGGGGTTCTCTTCTTCTTCCGTGTCGCCTGAGTCGGCGTCATCCTCAACGGTTTCTCCGAAGGGATTATCATCTGCGGAGTCGTCATCGGACTTGGCATCATCCTCGACGGTCTCACCAAAGGGGTTATCCTCTTCGGCTTCTTCCTGGGGCGGCTCCTTGTCGTTCGACTTGTCTCCGGCCGCTCCGTCCTTCGAGGCATCTTCTTCGTCCACGGGTTGGAACGGATCGTCTTCTACGATCTCTTCTTTTGTCGGTTTCTCTTCTTCGAAGGGATCGGGCTCTTCGGAAAACGGATTGTCGCCGTCGACCTCGAAGGGATTGTCCGTCTTCTCTTCAAACGGATTGCTGGTTTCCTCGTCCGGACCGCTGTTATCTTCGAACGGATTGAAGGTGTCCTCTGCCTCGCCGTCGCGATCGGCGAACGGATCCGACTCGTCCTTCGTTGAATTCTCAGAATTATCGAACGGATTGACGACGTCTTCTTTCACGTCGTCGATCTTGGGTTCCGGGAGAGGTGGTTGGTTGGCGGGGCGGTCTGTGCCGATTAGCGTGGACGAGTCGTCCTCGGTGTCGGAGAAAGTCTTGTTCTTATCTGGTGGGGGTGGTGAGCTACCGCCGATCCCAACCATCATCGAGATGCCTAGGGCCGCCACGCCTCCAAACGTCACCATGACAATCTGGATGACAATCTTGTTGCGGAGCAGTCCGCCCCCGGATGAAGCGGGCTTCTCGCCCCGCGCGGTGTCACTGCTCGCCAGAGAGCTATCGACGTCTTCCGCGGCAAAGCCAAAATCGCCGTGATCATCGTCGCCGTGATCGCCGTCGGCCTGATCGACATCTTCTTCTGCGACGGCGATGGAGCTGGCGTCACCGTTTTCCTGTTGCTGTCGCAGCTCTTCGTCGTAGGTCGCCTTGCGCTCTTCGTTGCAAAGACAGACCTTGGCGGCCGCCAGCTGGCTGAGAATCTCCTGCGACTCTTGCATGTGCTGACCGAGTTGAAACGTCCGCACATGCTCCATTCGCTGATCGACGGCCGCTTCGATCGTCGCCGGATCGTCTTCGTAGAGATCGAGCCCCAGCAGCCGATAATGGTTGTTCGGCTGCCCATCCGCGGGGATATCGAGCCATTCTTGATAGGGATCGAACTTCTCACTCATCGATGATTCACCCCTTGCCTCCAACTGCGGCGACGCCCGTGACCAGTGGCGGGCGGCACTCCATGTTGCTTGTTCTCTTCTGTGCTTCTTGGCCGGAGAAGCGGCCCGAGCGGTCGATTCGACCTGGTCGCTGGCTCCCCGACACGCCCTCCAATATCGGACATTTGTCGCAATGCTGCAACATATTGCGGGCTCCCGCTTCTGTCACGACTGTTCAGGGCCGATGAGAGGGGGAAAATCCGCAGCTATTGACCCATGATTCCCCCCCTCCGATAATCATATTTCAGCGTCTGCCATGCCTGGCACGGAGGGATTTCCAGGGGTGTTCCCTATATTCACCGCAGGCAAGGGAGACGTTTTTCTTGTCGTTCCAAGGGGGGTCCATCCATGCGTCCGCTTATTCACTATACCTGTCTTCTTGTTCTCCTGCTGGTAACTTCGTTGGTCGAGGGTGCCGAACCGCGTACCTGGAGCAGCGCCAAGAATACCTTCAAGCTGGAAGATGCGACGCTGATCAAGGTCGACACAGACGCCAGCGGCAAGAAGACGCTCACGCTGGAAAAGTCGGACGGCAAACAAATCAAAGTCCCGCTCGCCTCGCTGAGCGCCGCGGATCACGCCTACGTCGAACAGTACGAAGCGGACCCCACGGGGGATCTCGGGCAGCCGGACGCTGTGCCGGAAGAACCCGCCTACGGCGACGAACCACGCTCCTGGAGTAGCGCTAACGGAACCTTCAAGCTTGAGGGCGCCAAACTGGTCGACATTCTAAAAAGTGCGAGTGGTGAACTCGACAAAATCGTACTGGAAAAAGCCGACGGCAAGAAATTGACGGTCCCGCTCAAGGCGTTGAGCCAGACGGATCGCGATTACGTCGAAGAGAAGTACTTTGGCAAGCTACCTGAGGTACCCGAATCGGTACCCAATCCAGGTGCGGACCCTGGTGCTGATCCAGGCGCGGATCCCGGTGCTGATCCCGGTGCCGATCCAGGCGCGGAGCCTGGTGCCGAATCAACGCCTGAACCAAAGGCGGAATCGAAGGAGCCGGCGCCGCTTCCCGATGCGGTCCCATTCATCGGTGACGAGCCCGATCACGCGGCTCTGTTACTGCCGGCCGACGAAAAGAAGTGGCTCAATCTAACCACGCCGATCACCCCCGAGACACTGGGAAACAAGGCGGTTGTGTTGGTCCACATCAGCACGCGATACTCTCGCAACGAGACTGCCCGGCGATGGAGCCGTTGGCTGAAGTCGGTCAAAGGCTACAAGGATGACCCGATCGTTTTTGTGGCCGTCCTGTCCGGCTTATCGAAGAAGCACGCCGAGACTTATATCAAGACATTGGCCAAGGTCAAGATTCTGATTAGTTGGCCATTCTTGATCGACACCGATGGCGAATTCGCGGCTACTACCGGAGCCAATCGATCGGGTAGTTACTTCGTGGTTCAAGGCATCGACGGAGATGGAAAACTGACCCAGGGCAGCTACTCGTCTCCCTCCTCGGCCGCCAACTCTTTGCTCAGTACCGCCAAGTGGCGAGTCGATCCCAAGTCGATGCCGGACAGTCTGCACAAGACCTGGTTTAAGCTCGAGTATGGTCGTTTTGCGGCCGCGGCAGGTGGCATTCGCAAGGGCATGAAGTCGAGCAACGGCAGCCAGCGAAAGCACGCTGAACGAATGAACGACTACATCAAGGGCGAGATGGACAAGTACATCGATCGAGCCCAGAGCGCGAAAGAGCAGGGCAACCGAGCCCACGAGTACCGCGCTTATAATCTGCTGCAACGTGAATTCAAGGGTTACGAAATCGATGAGAAGATTCTCGAAGAGTACGAAAAGCTCAAGAAGGATGAACAACTCAAGGAAGAGATCGAGGCCTTCCGACAGCTCGACAAAGCCCGTGCTCTGAGTCGCGCCAAGAGTCGAAAGAACGCCATCAACGCCGTGATCAGCAAGTTTCCCGACACGACCGCGGCCAAGGATGCCGAACTGTTGCTGGAGCGTCAAAAGAACTGACGGGGAAGATCTTGAAGACGCGATCGCTGAGATCGTCCCTCGTCAACGGGGCTCTCGCTCAACGTTCGGCGACACGTGACGAGGCAAAGTAGCCCAGGCGGTTCATTTGCTCCAAGAGTCGTCGAGCGACGGGGGCGGCCATTTCACCGCCGCCACCGGCATGCTCCAGAACGACGACAAACGCCACGCGCGGATTCTCCGCCGGAGCGTAACCGGCAAACCAGGCGTGATCTTTTTGTCCTCCGCCCGCTTCGGCGGTTCCCGATTTGCCGGCCACAGGAATGGGAAACTCCGCAAACGCGCGCGAGGCGGTTCCGTCGGCGTCCGCGACAACCCGTCGTAGACCGCGGTGCACGGTCTCAAGCGTCTCTTCGCTCACCGAGAGTTGGCGGACCGACGGGGCAGCTTCAGGACCATTCGCGATCAGACGAGGAGAGACGAGACGGCCGCCATTGCCGATGGCCGCCATCATCCGCACGATTTGCAGCGGTGTGGTGGTCAACGTGCCTTGCCCGATCGAGAACGCTTCGGTGTCGGCCAGCTGCCAGACGCGCTGGTGTCGCTCTCGCAAGGAACGTGGACTAGACAGATTTCCTCGCGATTCGCCGGGCAAGTCGAGCCCCGTCGGCTGGCCAAGTCCGAACTGAGACGCCCATCCGACCAAGGCTTGGGGACCGAGCGATTTGGCATGTCGATAGAAATAGACGTTGCAACTCATCGCCAAGGCGTCGGTCAGCGTCAGCGGGCCGTGACCCACTCCGTAACGTCGGTAGAGGAAGCATCGCTGCGCGTTGGGTTGGCGCAGATACCCGCGACAGATGAGAGGCGCATCCGCATCGGCGGTTTCCGATTCCAACAAGGCGATCGCCACCAGTGGCTTGAACACCGATCCCGGTGGCAAGGCCATTTGCGTGGCGCGATGAAACAACGCTCGATTTGGATCGGAAAGCAATTGGCTCAGCGCCGCCGAATCTTCCACCGAGACATCCCGACCGGTAACAAACAGATTGGGATCGAAGCGTGGGGCCGAGGCACAGACCAATAGTTCGCCTGTGTCGACATCCATCACCAAGACACTCCCACCACCATGATTGGGCATCTCTTGCTTGGTCGAAGAACGAACCAGCGGTGGCTTCCTGAGACTCTGTACCTCATCCAACCATTGCTCGGCGAATGTCTGGAGCGACAAGTCGAGGGTGAGTCGCACATCCTCGCCGGCCACCACCGTACGCTCCGCGTGCGTCGACAGCAGTTGGCCCCCCGCGTCGCGCTGTTCGATATCGATGCCGGTCACACCCCGCAGCTGCTCCTCCCAGGCTCGCTCCACGCCCGTCTTGCCGACGCGGCGAATACGGGACGAGTGCTCGTCGGGCGATTGCTCGGCCTCCGGAGCGCCGAGATACCCGATCACATGCGCGGCGGTCGAACCGCGCGGATAGCGACGAACGCGATTCCGCTCGATGACGACGCCGGGATAGCGCTCCGGGTGTTGCTCGATTTCGGCGGCCGCCGCCCTGGTAAGATTGATCGCCAGGATGTGGCTGGAGACTTCTTCGCGAATGGTGATTCGAGGCGCCGAGAGTTCGTGCGGCGGGGCAAACAGCTGGCGCAACGAGGACAGCACGAGTCCGCTCCAGCCGTCGTCTTCCAGACGTGCCTCGGCCACGTTCTCCTTCGCCGATTGAGCCCGCCGCTGCTCGGCCAACGACTCACTTCGCCGACGATTGACGTGATCGGCCATCCGTTCGACGCGTTGTTCCACGCGGTCACACCGGGCCCGCCATTCGGCCAGCTCTACGCCACAGACCTCGGCCAGTCGTCGGTGCATATCGACCTGTTCCACGCGGAGCCGATCGATCGTCGCGGAAAGCGGTTCGGTCGTGCCGGCGCCTTGCTGTTGTCGGCGACGACGTGCTTGGCGCCGGAGCCATTGTGTATCGGCCGGCTGTTGTAGATAGGGATAGTGGATGGCCACGGCCAGTTGCGTGGCATCTTCCGCCAGGGGCGTTCCATTTCGGGCGAGAATGCGGCCGCGAGGAGCTGCTTTGTGGGAAGTTTCGTTCCATACCTTTTCGGCCACCGCTCGAAACGCGTCGCCTTCGTAATACTCCAAGGTGATACAGCGAACCAGGATGAGCGCGAAACAGCTGGCGGTCACCACGCTCAAGGCGCCCATCCGACGCTGCGGATCGGCAACGATCGAAGACGATGCATCACGCCTGACGGCGCGATGCCAATCGAACCAGCGGTCGGGTCGAGCCATGACAGATTACTCAGGCAAACGGGCTGCTCTCCGGGCCGTCCTGGAGAGCCGTAGAATTAGATGTCGTCGTCGCTCGACTCCAGGGTGGTTCGCCAACGAGACAACTGTTCCAGACAAATCTGGCTCCCCTTGGCCACCGCCGAGAGCGCGTCGGGCGAAACGACCGCCGGCAGACCCGTCTGCTCGCTCAAGTAGCGATCGACGCGCCGCAGCAACGCGCCCCCACCGGCCAAAACCAGACCGCTGTCGACCAGATCGGCCGCCAGATCGGGGCTACACCCATCGATCGTCTGCCGGACCAGTTGAACAATTTCACCCAAGGGCTCGCTCAAAGCTTCGCGAACTTCTTCGCTGGTGATGGTCGCCTTGCGGGGTAGCCCACTGATGACATCGATTCCGGAAATCTCATCGGTCATTTCGTCGGGCAAGGGATAGGCGCTGCCGATGTCAATCCGTAGTCGCTCGGCCGCCGGAATGGAAACTCGTAAGTTGTAATTTCGCAGGAGATAGTCGACGACCGCTTCATCGAACGCGTCGCCGCCGACTCGAATGGAACCGTTGGCCACCGTATCGCCCAGGCTGATCACGGCCACTTCGGTAGTTCCACCGCCGATATCGCAGATCATGCTGGCTACCGGTTCGGAAATCGGCAGCCCGACCCCGATGGCGGCCGCCTTCGCTTCGCTCAGCAAGAAGACCTGTCGGGCACCAGCGCGTTGGGCACTGTTATAGACCGCTCTTTTTTCCACCGGCGTAATGCAACCGGGAACGGCGATGACGACCCTCGGTCCAATGCCCCAGCGACGCGGCTGAACTTTGCGCATAAAGTAGCGCAGCATCGTCTCGCAGAGTTGAAAGTCCGCGATCACGCCTTCACGCATCGGGCGGACCACGTCGATCGAGTCGGGCGTGCGGCCGAGCATCTGGCGGGCCAGATGACCGACGGCGCAGCCCCCGGAGAGAACCTTGTCGTCGCCACTATCGACAGCGACGACGGAGGGTTCGTTGAGCACGAGGCCTTCGCCCGGCACGCTGATCAGCGTGTTGGCGGTACCGAGATCGATTGCCAGGTCGTCCCCTAGCAGTCCGAGAATTCTATTGAGCATCCTTGCTCGCCAAATCTATGTTGGGTTCGAGATTCCTACTGTTGCGCGACCTACACGAGTCGCGACGGATGGATGATAGTCGAATCGACTTGCATCGTGGGAGCCGCCGAAGCGCGATACTTGTCCGCGCCGAGGTCCCATTTATATCGCTCCAGTTCCTGATACATCAAGACAGAGCCGAGCACCAGCATCAGGAAAGCCACGATCAACATCATGGTGTAGATGTCGGCCCGTTGCTTTTGCACCAGAGGTGCTTCTTTGACCTTCTTAACTTTCGCCTTTTTCTTTTTTCGTTTGGCCACGTCTGCTTGTTCCTGTTCGTTCCAACCGGGTCACTAATGGGGATCGTTCGAGTTCGTCTGTCTGTCGTCTTAGATTCGCTGCTTCACCGAGTCACGCGACTCAAAACGATCTCGTACCTGGATCGGACCCAGGCGACGGGAACGATCGACGCGGGCGGCCGAACGATCGGGATCGGTACGGGTAACCACGACGTTGCCCAGGTAGCGGCTGCCACGATAAACCTGCAACTCGTGGCCAATTTTCAGGCCATCATCCGAGCCGAGCGACAGCGCGACGAACGTATCCTTGTCTTTTTGACTGACCGCCAAGATCACGCCTTCGACAACGCCGGGGCCCAGTTGTGTGGGGTCATCCTGGATAGTGTGTCGGTTTTCGGAGATAACGGCGATCAGTTCTTTGGCCCGCGCGACCAGGCCGGTTAGTTCTTGATTGGTTTCGGTGAGTCGTTCCACCTCGCCGGCAAGTTGATTGTTGGCTTCGGTCCGCACGATCATGTCGGCAGCCACCTGATCGATCGTTTCCTGTTGACGTTTAATCGCCTGACGTAAGTCGGCGATCACTTTTTGAGCCTGAACGATCTCCTTCGCGGTGCTCTCCAACTTGGCGAGCTTTTCGGCGTGAATGGCGAGCAGCTTTTGGTAGTCGCTCTGGGACTTGGTTTTTTGTGCTAGCAAGTTGACGTTCGCCGCCTCCAGCTTGGCGATCGCCTGACGTTTCTCGGCCAGTTCTTGGGCCAACTTGGCCTCGCGATCGGCCAGCATGGCGGTTAGCTCTTTGTTGGAATTCTCCGCGTTTTCCAACTGCTTGACCCAGCCGACCTGCTTGCTGCCAACCGCCTCTTCACGAAGCACTTCATCCCGCCAGTTGGTGTGCGTCGAATAGACCATCACCGACAAGGAAGCAAACACCAAACTCATCACAAAGACGAGAAACACAAAAATCTTGCCGACAAGATTCATCGAGCCGTTCCTTAACCTGATGCCCAGAATGGAGATAGGCGATCGCTCTACCTAACTTACCCAGTATAATTAGGGCTCGAAAAAGGTGTCAACAAAAAGTGACCTGCCGAGGGGAAATCGCCGCCTCGGCGCCATACAACCCGACCCCCCTCACAAGGACGGATTCGATTCTCCGTTAGTACTGAGATAACAAGGTGTTGTGACATAAGGTCCGGGTCCCATTGGAGCCGACTTGAGCCGTCGAACGACCTTCCGAGGGTGACTCGCGGCCGACTGGGACAGATCGACCCCTCATCCAAGTTCAGCTGACCGGGCGACATCGGCTGACCGGGCGGCGTCCTAGTCTGAAGGATCGCTTCCCTCGTCTGGTCTGTTCACGCTCATCTCATCCGACACCGCGGTACGAGCCTCGCGCCCTTCCGCGCCGCGCAGCCAGCCAAAGGGAATCAGCAATCCGGTCAACACGACACACGACCAGCCAAACCAGTCGCCGCCAGCCACGTACAGACTGTGGCGATCGTCGAGCTTGGGACGGGCGACAATGACCTGCTCCTGTCGTCGCTGGCACTGTTCGACCAGCTGGCCGTTGGAATCGATCCAAGCCGAGATGCCGGTGTTCGCGGCGATCAACAAGGGCTTACGACATTCGACGGCGCGAAATACGCCGCAGATCAAGTGCAGGTCGAGGGCGGCCGATCCCCAAAACCAACCGTCGTTGGTTTGGGTAATGAGCACCTCCGGCTCCTCGCCGCGCTCGGTCAACTCCGCGACCTGGCGACGAATCAAATGGGGCACGACCGTTTCGTAACAAATGTTGGGCGCCACCATGACGTCGGCGATTTCGAACGCCACCGGCTCCTTCCCGGCGCTGAGACCTCCTGGAAGTGGCGTGAGCCCGTACAAGGAAGGAAAAAAATTGCCCAGCGGGACGTACTCGCCGAACATCACCGGATGCATCTTGTGATACTGATCGACCAACTCTCCCGAAGCATCGACCAACAGCGACGTGCTGTGATAATGCGGATCGGAATCGGCATCTTCAAAATGGGCCGTGTCGGCGCCGAACAGAATCGCGGGTCGCTTCGCGTGGGCATACCGCAACATCAAGTTGGCAAAGCGGCGAATCACTGTGCGACTCTCGACCGCTCGACCGTTGGGAGTTTCTCGAGATAAGGAGGGCGGTTCCTGGCCCGACTTGCCGTAGGTCACAACTTGGGCCGCCGAGAACATCGACTCGGGCCAAACAATCAGGTCGAACTCGACGTCTTCCTGGCGAGCGTTGCGCAGCGCCTGAGTCGTCAAATTGTAATATTGGTGAATCGTCCGCTCTCGTCGCGCCATGAGGTCCTTCTCATCGCCGCCAAACTTGGTATCGATCGTACCTTGCACCAAGGCGATCGTGGGACCGTCGCGGGTAGGCGAGTCGGCCATTCTTACATTGCCATAGATCAGCACCCCAGCCAACACAGCAGTCATCGGCACCAGCGGCCAGATCACCCGGGGACGGCCACCGACCGGCAACATTTGAGTCAGGCAAGCGGCCACGAACATGACGACGAAACTGACCCCGTAAGCGCCGACCAAATCGCTGATCTGAATCAAGCCGAGCCACGGATATTGCGAATGGCCGAGCGTCGCCATCAAGAATCCACCGCCGAAGTGACCACGAACAACTTCCAGCGCCGTCCAGACGATCGGCGCGGCGACAAACAGTGGGACGTTGAGTCGATGAACAGCCAATCGACAGACGGCCACAAACAGCGGCACGTAAAAAGCCAGGTACCAGGAGAGCGCAAGCCAGCCGAGACTGGCACTCCAATGGGGTAACGTTAGCCAATAGAGCGTGGCCAGCCAGTAAACCAATCCGGCGGCGTAGATCTTGAGATAGGGTCTGCCGCCAGCGAGTTCTTTACGCCTCACCAGCACGAGCCAGAACATTGGTGCGATCCAGGCCAGCGGCCAGGCACCGACCGGCGGCAGCGTCAGCCACATGGTCAGACTGCCGGCCAGTGACAAACCAAGAGTCGACAGAATCCAGGGCCTCTGAGAGACTCCTTCACTCGCTGAAACGGCTCTCTCCACAACACGATCGCGCTGGGTGCGGCGCGCTGTGGACGAGGCCGGTTTGCGTTGAACAACGTCGAGTTGGGTCACGGTAATTCCGCTACGGTTCTAAGACTAAGCGACGGCGTATCGGTTCAGCCGCGTTCCATCAGGGCCGCGCTACATCGCTACGGAGATCCGCCATCAAGGGAAGGCCGCGGCGTGGACCTCACAGTACGCAGAAGGTACGCCGTATCGTGCCTGGACGCCAGATGTTTTTGCCGTGGCGAAAGTTTCGCGACGCGCCCCGTTACGATACCGTCCCTTGCTGCCGTAAATCCTACCTGCTAGCACCGTTTCGGGCTAGCTTGAAAGCTGTTGGGCCTGTTTGCCAGGGGGTGTCACGGCCCGGCGATTGACCGGCCAGCTCGACGGTGGCAATCGACACGCCCTCTAGAAGTGCATGCACTCGACGGTTTCGCCAGCGACGTAATCCCGGTCACCGGCGGGAAAAAGGACGATAGCATTGGCCCCGGCGAGTGTGCAGAGATCGGAAGAACCTTGCCAGACGAGCGGCCGCACCTGTCTCTGGGGCTTATCGTCTTCAGCGGCGACCTCTTCCAGAATCGCCGGATGATAGGTCGGCCGGCCCCCGCGATGCTGGAAATCGCTGGCCAACGGCAGCTCAAAAGTCACAGGCGCCCACTCGCCTCGGCCGCCAAGCTCGCTGATCGCGGCGCGGACAAACACATGAAAACAAATGAGACTGCTCACCGGATTGCCCGGCAGGCCGAATACCAACGTGTCGCCGGCGGTTGTCGTGTTGCTCGTCTCGCCAGAGGCCGCGGTGGCGTCGGCCTGTCGAACTCCAAACCCCTGCCGAACCTCAAACCCCTTTCGAACCCCAAACCACAGTGGCTTGCCCGGCTTGATCTGCACTTTGTGAAAGACTTGCTCGACTTCCAGCTGGGTGAGCACCTGGGGCACCAGGTCGAGCACACCGGCCGACACTCCGCCTGAGAGAATCAAGATGTCGGCCTCCAGTCCGCGGCCGATCAGCTCGCGCAGAGAGTCTTCATCGTCGCGAGCGACTCCCAAGTCGACCGCCCAGCCGCCCGCCTGTTCCACAGCCGCGATTAACATCGGTCCGTTGCTGTTGCGAATTTTGCCTGGCGTGGGAACGGCGGTCGGGTCGACCAGTTCGTTGCCGGTCGCCAACACCGCCACGCGTGGCCGGGGCACCACCATCACGTCGGCGCAGCCCACCTCGGCCAGCAGGCCGATTTCGACATCGCGTAGCCGACAGCCGGAGTCCAACACGCGTTGTCCGCGGCGCATGGAGGCGGCCTGTCGCATGATGCACTGTCCCGCGGTCACCGTTTCCGCATCGATCTGAACGACGCCCAAAGACGCGCCCGCTTCCTCTTTCCACTCGGTCTGCTCGACCATCACCACGGCGTCCGCACCTTGTGGGACGGGAGCCCCGGTCATGATCCGCGTCGCTTGACCGGCTTGCAGCTGCTGTTGGGGCACGTCCCCGGCGGTAACCTCTTCGATGACCAACAGCTCGATCGGCCCCGCGACACGACCTTCACGAACCCGCGTCACGTCGGCAGTTCGCAGCGCGTAGCCATCGACCAAACTCTTGTCGTGTGGCGGCGAGTCGACATCGCTGGTCACGTCTTGCGCCAGAACCAGGGAAGTCGCTTCGCGAAGCGTCACTCGCTCGGGCAGTTTGCCTTCACACCGCTCAAGCACGCGGGTTAGCGCTTCAGAAACCGTGATCATCGTTTCGGGTGCCAAGTTCAGAACGTCGTTGAGTAGGCCGGGGATAAGATCGCTATGAGAAAGGTCAACGAACCCGCAAGAAATTCTCCAACAGAGCGATTCCACCTTCGGTCAGAAAACTCTCCGGATGGAACTGGACACCGAAGATGGGAAGTTCTTTGTGTTGGATACCCATGATCTCTCGATCGCCATCGGCCGGTTCGGTCCAAGCGGTCATTTCGAATTCGTCGCTCAGCGTATCGGGACGAATCACCAGACTGTGATATCGCGTGGCGACAAACGGATTGTCGAGCCCCGCGAACAGCCCGCGGCCGTCGTGATGAATGTGGTCGGTCTTGCCGTGCATGAGGCGATCGGCCAGCACGATCTTTCCGCCATAGGCCTGTCCGATCGATTGGTGGCCCAAACAGACTCCCAGCAGCGGCGCCTTACCGGCCATGTGGCTCACCAGATCGAGTGAAATTCCCGCTTCATTCGGTGTGCAAGGGCCGGGCGAAACAATCACGTGCGAGGGGGAGAGATCTTCGACTTCCTCGGGTTGCATCTGATCGTTCCGCCGCACAACCAGCTCCAGCTCGGGATCGATTTCACCCAAGCGTTGCACCAGGTTGTAGGTAAACGAGTCGTAATTATCGAGAACGAAGATCATCAGGCAAGCGGGATCCAAGGGCGTGACCGAGAGCCGTGGCAGCGGCAAACCGCCTCGGCGCGAGACGCAGGGTAGAGAGACTAGTCTATCTGCTCGGTCGGTGACTGGCCAGCAGACGGGAGAGATCGTCAGGAGCGAAAGGCCGGCCAAGGCTCCCGCCAGCTACGCTCGCCGCAGCTTTTCAAACCGTTCCTGGGGCAGCTCGATTTGTTTGATTTCCAGGCCGAATTTGTCACCCACCTTCACCGCCTCACCTTGGGCGATCAGTTGACCGTTGGCCCGAAGCTCCAGCAACTCATCGCAGGCTTTTTCAAACTGGATGATCGCTCCTGGTCCGAGGCTAATGATGTCGGCCACTTTCTTCTTGGAGTCGGCCAACGTCACGGAGAGCGGAATTTCGATCCGCATCAGGCTCTTCATGTAGGGCGGTAAGTGGCCCGTCGCGTCAGGCCCCTCGGCAGTTGTCGCCGTTGCGGTCGGCGCGGCGAACAATTGGTCTGGCTTGGAAAGTGGCCACAACAGACTGGCGGTCGCTTTCTTTTCTTCCCCCGCGGAAAGTTCAAGAGGAACCAACGAAGCGGATTCGGCCAGTTCCGCACTCTGCAGGGCGGCGCCGAGATGGGACACGTGCGCCGCCTTGAAGAAGTCGATCTCGACCCCTTCGCCCAGAACCGGTCCGCCTATTCCTTCGGCCAAGGCCGCCAGTTTCGCTTGCTGCTCTTCGTTTGGCTCGGCGCACCAGGCCGGCAACAGGCCACTGGTCGCCGGCAACACCAAGGCGGCACCTTGGTCTTGTTCCTTGAACAATACGACCAGCGCGGCACCGTCAAAGCCCTCGGGCGGGGCGGACGCGTCGAATTGACCCGCTTCGCCTACGCTCACCGCTATTGTCGTGTCGAGCGCTTGGCCCAGCAATTCTCCGCTGGTCGTCGCGCCCGCCGTACAGGCGGCAACCACATCCGCAATCTTTTCTGGTCCCAATCCAGCCATGAGCTTCAACCTGTCCGTCGTCTTTCGATGCGATGACGCGCCCCCAGGCGCGCTTGTTCAGCTAGCACGCTGCGCCCGCGGAATCGCGCAGCAAGGCTTATGAACAATATCGGGAAGGCCGTCGTCAAACTTGCCCCAGATCCCGCAATCGGAGGAAGAACCGACCCCACAGCGAGGGTTCCAGGGCCCAGTAGCGCCCAGACGACGAGCGCCCGTCCCTCTGGCGGACGACTGTTTTGACGGGAAAAACGCCATATAATGCCTGAAGAGGAATCGACCATGAGCACCATCACCGAGGCGGAACCCCAGTTTCCGCTGGCACCCTATAAATCGCTCGAAGACGACGTTCTGTCGGAGCGAATTGAGGCCATCCGCGCCTCCTATGGCAAAGAACTGCTGATCTTGGGGCACCACTACCAGCAGGACGAAGTCATTCGGCACAGCGATCTGCGCGGCGATAGCTTGCAGTTATCCCAGATGGCGGCCGCTAGCAGCGACTGCCGCACGATTGTCTTTTGCGGGGTGCACTTCATGGCCGAGACGGCCGACATCGTCGCCAACCGGCCCGAGAAGCTGGCCGAGCGCGACGGGGCGCGGGTGCCGGTCATTTTGCCCGACATGGCTGCCGGCTGTTCCATGGCCGATATGGCGGCCATCGAGCAAGTCGAGGCCGCTTGGGAAGAATTGGGCGAAGTAATCGACACGGCCGACGTCACGCCGGTCACCTACATCAACTCGGCCGCCAGCCTCAAGGCCTTCTGCGGAAGAAACGGCGGAATCGTCTGCACTTCCAGCAACGCCAAGGAAGTTCTCGACTGGGCCTTCGCGCGGACCAAGCGAGTGCTGTTCTTCCCTGATCAACACCTGGGGCGCAATACGGCCCGCGCCATGGGCGTGCCGCTGGAGGAGATGCCGGTTTGGGATCCCTACGCGGACGAGTTCGGCGGTAGCTCAGCCGAGGCGCTTGAGCGAAGTCGCGTGTTGCTCTGGAAGGGACACTGCAGCGTCCACCAGATGTTCACGGCGGCGCACGTCGCCCAGTTTCGCGAGAAGTATCCCGACATCAAGATTTTGGTTCATCCGGAATGTCCGATGGAGGTCGTCGACTTGGCGGATGTAGTCGGCTCGACCGGCAAGATTCTCAAGACGGTGGAAGAAGCACCGGACGGCAGCCAATGGGCCATCGGCACGGAACTTCACATGGTCAATCGGCTCAATAACGAACACCCCGAGCAGGAGATTCATTTTCTCTCGCCGATCGTCTGCATGTGCGCGACCATGTACCGCATCGACCTGGCCCATCTTTGTTGGGCGTTGGAAAACTTGCAGGCAGGCACGCCGGTGAATCAGGTGACGGTCGACGAAGAAACCGCCCGCTGGTCGCTGGTGGCGTTGGAGCGGATGCTCAAAATCAAGTGAAGTGAAGGGTGAGCAGGCACCGGTTTCCCCGGAGATGCCTGTCGTTTAATTATCGGCGTCGCCTTCTTGCTTCACTTCGGGTTCTGAAGCCTCGTTCGAACGTCCAAGTCTTTCAAACAAGATCCTCACGGGCAGATAGACCAAGATAATGAACGCCAGGAGCGCGGCCATGACGGTGATGAATAAAGTGGCCCAGGCAGCGAAAAATGAGAGCAAGGCCGGGAAACGGAACAACAACGCACAGATCGCTGTCAGCAGGAATAACGAAGCAAGACTGTATTGAAATCGCCGTTTCTTGGGCCGGGCTGCCTGGGACTCCTCTGACGATGTGTTCATCAATCATCCGTTTTCTATCGGGCACAATCGCCATGAACGCATGATAAGGCTCGCCAAGTTGTCGGCGCCTCCAGCGCGCGACTAGAATGACGGAACCAGGTAGGCTCAACCCCAAGTTGGAAAATACCATTCTAAGGACCAACATCGATGTTCGCGCGATTCCCCCTGATTTTGGCACTATTGATCGCCTTCGTCGCGGCCTATGTGGCCCCCAGCGGCCCGACGGCCCAGGCTGATGAGCCGGGAGATTACGAAGAATCGGCCGAGGGCGCCGCGCCGGCTGCGGAGGCAGGGGAGCAGGCTACCGAGGCGGGGGAGACTGAGAAGGCCCAGCCTGCGGCCGATCAAGAAACAGAGCCGCCCCAGCCGCCCGCTCCGAAGCCCCAATACGAACACGAGCAGACCCGCATCGATGCCGCGTCGGCGGACGAGCCGATTCGGGCCGAGTTTTCGCTCCCCGCGGCGGTCGCGTATGTCGAGCAAGGAGCCGCCGCTTGGGGCAAGGCCAACCAATGCATCAGTTGTCACACCAACGGATCGTATCTGCGGATGCGTCCAGCGCTTTCCGCCGCGCTCGGTCCGGCTTCGAGCGAGATCCGCGATCTGTTCCTGTTTGAGAAATCAAAACTCTCCAAACTCAAAGAGAAGCAACTCAAGAAGAACATCCGTCCCACCATCACCGCCTATCTGGCCGCCGGGTTGGCCGAATGGGACGCCCACATGACGGGTGAACTTAGCGAAGAGACGGAGGATGCCTTTCGATTGATGTTTGCCGCGCAGGCGGGAGACGGCTCGTGGAGCAATGAAGACTGCTGGCCTCCGATTGAATCGAGCGCCTACCACGCGGCGACCGTGGCCGCCATGGCGACCGCCACCGCCCCCGGCTGGCTCGAGAAGCTCGCCAGTGACAAAGAAGACAACGCCGATATCCTCGCCGGCATCGAGAAGATGAAGACCTTCTTGCGAGATACAAAGCCCCCGCACGACTACGGCCGACTCTTATTGCTGTGGACGTCCACTCGGGTGTCGGGGCTCATTGACGAAGCCCAGCAAAACGAGATTCGCGACATGATCCTCTCGCATCAGAACGAAGATGGCGGATGGTCTCTGCGGAGTTTTGCCACGCCCGAGACCTGGGGCAGTGGCAATCGAGCGGAACGTCTGGAGTCCGAAGATGAGGCCACGCGAACGATGAGCGACGGACATCAGACCGGGCTCTGTGTGATTGTGCTTCGCGCCGCGGGAGTTCCGGCCAACGATGCCCGGATCCAAAAAGCGATCGGCTGGATCAAGAGCAACCAGCGTGAGTCGGGCCGCTGGTGGACGCGATCGCTGAACACCGACCGTTACCACTACATCACCTATACCGGTTCGATGTACCCGTTGGCGGCCCTGGGGGCGTGTGGTGAGCTGGCTCCGCAGGGGGTAGCGGCCAAGGCCGAGTAACTGCCAGTCTTATGGCATCACCGTCTGCTGGAGTCTCGCTATTCAGCCGGCTGATCAGTCGTTTCGGCTTCGCCCGCGTCTTGCGTGCCTTCTGTTCCCCCGTTGTTGGACGATTCCTGTTCGGTCGCGTTGTCAGCCGCCAGTTCGGTCTCTTCTTCGTCGGTCGTTTCCTGATCGGCTGGTTCTCCCGCTTCCGCTTCCACCGCCTCATCGGTCTCAGCCGACTCGCCCGCTTCCTCTTCCACTTCGTCCTCCAGCAGATCATCCTCGTCGACCAGCTCATCCTCGTCTTCTTCGATTGCCGCTTCTTCGCCGGCAGCTTCGGGCTGCTCACCCTGCGTCGATCGCCAGAACTCTTCGTCGGCCTCAATCGCTTCTTCCGTCAGCTGCTCGATGCGCTGCAGCAGCTTGTCGATCTGTGCGTCGTAGCGCTCGCTCAGCTGCTCCTTGTTGTCGTCACTGGCGATCGCCAACATCTGCTCGCGTTTCTCGTACAGCGCCTCCACCGTGTCTTGCATCTTCTCCAGCATCTCAAGCCGCTCGGCCGCCTCGCCGCGATACTCGACCCAAGCGCGAAACGACTCCCACTCATCGAATTTCGGGGCGCCAACCCACACGGCCAGGCCGGACTCGCCCTTCACCTGGTTCAAGACCCAAGAGTTGCCGGTCACCGAGTCGACCATAATCGCGGTCTCCCCGGCCGTCGTCACCGTGAAGCGACCAACCAACGGAGCAGGGGAGGGAACAGCGGCGGCGGCCGGCGGCGGCGTTCCACCACCATCGCGAAGTTGTACTGAGGGGCGATCGCCCTGGGCCAGGCCAACAGCAGATCCGGCAGTTACAGCAGCGGTAAAGAACAGAACAATCAAGGCAGATCGCATGGGGTCTCTTCTCCGGTATCGTTCAAATCAACAGCTTAGTGCGAGGCAATCTTTGACGGTCGCTCCTGGCGAGGGCGGCCCTCGACGGCTCCCCATCCATTATAGATTGCCGAGGATAAGGAACATAAACAGGGCAGCAGGACGGTGAAAACGTCACGCAGGAAGGCTTCTGGCCCGACGAGCCTATCGAATTGGGCCTTATCGAGCCGGACAGCATGTAGAGCCAGATGCCCAACGCCAGAGCTTATACCCGGTCGGACCAGTTCGGGTTACCAAGAGAGAACGCAGGCCGACCGATTTTCCAACCGCTATCGGACAGCGCAGGCTCAACTGCCCTGGTGGAGACTCGTGGAGAGTTGAACGATAGGAGACCAAGCGAATGCTTAGCTGGCGTCGTTCGCCCGGCACCAGGCGATGGCATCGGCCGTCGAGAGCTCGCCCGCCTTTGGTTTGTCACCGCCGTCTGCCGCGGGGGCTTCGACGGCGGCCGGTGCTTCCGCGACCGCTGGCTCTTCGGCCACGGCAACCGCTTCGGCAGCGGGTGCCTCTTCAGCAGCCGGGGCGGCGGCGGCTCCTTTTTCTCCACGCATCATGGCCATCTTTTCGGCGGTCGACATCTTGGTGAGATCTTTTCCGCCACCAGCGGGAGCCGCTGCTGGTTTCGCCGCACCACCCTTGGGCTTTCGTGCGGCGGCCATGATTTCGGCGGTGCTTTGGGACTTCGCCGGGGCGCCATCGCCGGCGGGAGCCGCTTTCCCAGCTCCGGCCGCTCCTTGGGCGCGGGCCATCTCCAACGGTGAAAGCTTCTTTCCGCTCGCGGCCGCCGGTTTCGCTGCTGCTTTGGCCGCCGGCTTGGCGGCGGGCTTGGCCTTGGCAGCCGGCTTCTTCTCGGCCGGCTTGTCGGCAATCGTCAAAAAGTCGACATCGATATCGTACCAGCCGATGTTATTCGCGGCGGTAAATTCAACCAGCGCTCGACCGCTCATGTTGACCGTCTTCACGACACCGACATCGTCTTTGAAACGACGCAGCTCCGGCCGCGAATCGTCAACTTTGACATACTTATCGGTGTATTCCCGCTTGAGTTTCTCGATGTGCTCGAAGACCATTGCGTCTCGACTGTCCTGCTTTGAAAAGGGCGTTGCTAAAAAAGGGCCTTCGCCTGGGCGAGGCCGCGCTTCGACAAGCGCTGACCGGCATTCTCGCATCTTCCGAAAGGCATCGGATCGCGGGGACGCGCGAGGGTCAATTTTCTCGGATTCAGGCCCGGAAAACAAGGTCGAGCGGGGCGATGCCGCGGCCTTGTTGTTTCGGGGGGTAGGCGATTCTCAGCCGGGGGAGAATCGAGCCTGGCGAACCGCGCCCTGGGTCGCCACCAAGATTACTTCAATCGCCGCACGGCGTAGCGCCAGCGGACGGTCTCGGGATATTCATGCGGCAGGTTCCGCGGGGAAATCCGCCATCCTTCGCCATCCACGGTCAGCTCCGCGGCTTCCAAATCGGGCAAGCCCGCGACGACGGGCGTCGGCAGTGTCTCAATCTCAACGCTGATCTCGCCTAACGACAGTTCAAGTGAGCCTGTGGGGCGTGTCGTGGGAGCGACCACTGTGCGGTAACCGCTGGTGAGTCTGGGAGCCGATTTCACACGACAGGCCACATCGAACACCGCTTGGCCCGTCTGGGGATCAAGCTCCACGGTGACCGACCAGTAGCCTTGTACGGTTTGGCCCATCAGCATCGCCATCGGTCGTTCGCCCGGCGACTGGGTGTTGATCTCCTGCAGGGCGGGACTAGCGGGCCATTCCTCCTGGGGCGTTCCTTCGCAGGAAGCAGCCAGCGGCACAATACGCTCGCCATCGACCGCCGCGATCTTGTGCGCGAAGCGATCGTCGACGAATTGAAAGCGGATCTGGAGTCCGCCGCCGGAAAGTAGTACGGGATCGGGCATCGAATGGCTCTCGTTGGCCGCGGGCTGTGTTGCCGTGCCGGGGTCGGGGTCGCGGTCGGGGTCGACTAGTCTTCGTCCATGCCAACACGCCACCGCAGATAGGCATCAAGAAACGGCTGAATGTTACCATTGAGCACGTCTTGAAAGTTGCCGATGAGCATGTTGGTTCGTTGATCTTTGACCCGCTGATCCGGATGCAGGAAGTAGTTGCGAATCTGCGAACCACCGCCGACGCGGGCTTTATCTTTGTACTTAGCGGCTTGCTCCGCTTCACGCTTTTCTTCTTCGACGCGGGCCAATCGAGCCCGCAACATTTTGTAGGCGGCGGCGCGATTCTTGTGCTGACTGCGTTCGTTCTGGCACTGCACAACGATGTTGGTCGGCAGGTGGGTCAGGCGGACGGCGCTGTCGGTCTTGTTGACGTGCTGGCCGCCGGCGCCGCTGGCCCGATAGGTGTCTTCGCGGACATCTTTGTCTTGAATTTCGATCTCGACGTCGTCGGTCACCTCGGGCGAGACATCGACCGCGGCAAAACTGGTTTGTCGTTTGCCTTCGCTGTTGAAGGGACTGATTCGAACCAGCCGATGCTGGCCCATTTCCCCTTTGAGGTAGCCGTAGGCCATCGGACCTCGAACGGCTAGCGTGGCATTGTTGATGCCCGCCTCGTCGTTGTCTTGTCGATCGAGGATTTCGGCGTCGTAGCCCTGGCGACCGGCCCACTGAATATACATGCGTAACAGCATGTCGGCCCAATCGTTGGCATCGGTGCCCCCGTCGCGAGCAAAAATCGTAATGATGGCACCACGGCTGTCGTGCGGACCACTGAGCAGAGTCTTCAACTCCTGTTCGTCAAGCTCTTTTTCGAGACGATCGAGCTCGCCGAGGAGTTCCGACTTGAGTTCTTCGTCCTCGTCGGCCATCTCGAGCATCGTCGAGAGATCGTCGCGCGAGGTAAGCAGCAACTCGAGCGGTTTCACGATCGCGTTGAGAGACTTCAGTTCGCCGACGGTCGCCTGGGCTTTTTCCTGGTTGTCCCAGAAGCCGGACTGGGACATCCGCTTTTCAATGGCCGCCGTCTCGGTCTGCTTCGCGGCATAGTCAAAGAGAGTCTCGCAGCTGAAGGATGCGCTGCTGAATCGCCTGAGCACGATCGACCACTTCTTTTTCCATGACGGAATCTCCCACGAAAAGACTGGGTGCTTTGGCACCACGGTAATCGAGCATTATACGGCCGATTCGCCCTGACGGCGAGGTCGCCATAAACATGGCTGGTGGACCCTAGCGACTTGCCAGCGCCACGGACGTGGCGCTACACTTGCTCATTGAGCACGGTCGGTCGGATCCCCAACCCGACGATTGCGCAATCTCACCTCTGTCAGGTCTCCAGGTCTCTAGCTAGCCTTTCTCCCCGTTCGATCGTCTATGTCGCGAGTTGTGTTAGCCATGTCGGGCGGAGTCGACAGCAGTGTCGCCGCCCATCTGTTGTGCGAGGAAGGTCACGAAGTGATCGGCGTCTTTATGCGCCACGGGGCTGAGTCGCCACTGGCCGGATCGGTCGCCTGCCAAAGCACAGGTGAAGCGAAAAGAACCGAAGGGCAAGGGCAGGGCGGGCATGGGGAGGACACCAAGCCCTCGGCCATCTCCGCACAGCTCCCAATCGTCAGCGAACGACTCGATCACAAGCAGGGCTGCTGCAGCGCCGCGGATGCTGAAGATGGCCGTCGCGTGGCCGACCGACTCGGCATCCCCTTCTACTCGCTCAATCTGCAACAAGAATTCGATCAGATTATCGACTACTTTGTTGACGAGTATACGATCGGCAGGACTCCAAATCCTTGTGTGATGTGCAATAACTGGATCAAGTTCGGCAAACTGTTCGACTACGCCGATAGCGTGGGAGCGGACTACGTGGCGACCGGGCACTATGCCCAACTGGTTCCGGCGACCTCCGCCGCAGACATTCCGCGGCTGCTACGAGGCGTCGATGGACAGAAGGATCAATCGTACGTCCTATTCGGAATCGATCGAGTTCGGCTCGGGCGGATGTTGCTGCCGGTGGGCGGGTTCGAGAAACCACGCATTCGAGAATTGGCCGGCCAAATCGGTCTTCGCGTGGCCGAGAAAAAAGACAGCCAGGAAATCTGTTTCGTCACCTCCGGCAAGCACGCCGAGTTCGTTCGCCAGCGGCAGGACGAAGCGGTCGACACGGCGGGCGAGATCGTGACCACCGACGGCACGGTCGTCGGTGAACACCCGGGCATCGAGGGTTTTACCATCGGTCAGCGAAAAGGATTGCGAGTCGCCATGGGAGACCCACGATTTGTGGTCCGCATCGAGCCCGACACGCGACGGGTTGTGATCGGCGAGAAGCGCGATCTGGCGGTCGATCGATTGACAGCCCGGGACTGCAACTGGCTGGTTGATGTTCCCGGGGAGCCGCGGCGTTGCCTGGCTCAGATTCGCTACAACAGCACGGCCCAACCGGCGGTGGCGGAACTTCTTGAAGGGAACCGTCTCCAGATCAGCTTCGACGAGCCATGTTATGGAGTGGCCCCGGGACAGGCGATCGTCTGCTACGACGACCAGCAGGTGCTCGGGGGCGGTTGGATCGAGTAAATCGATACTTGTACGTTGATCGGCCGCAGTGCTGCTAGGTCTTCCCCAGATCTCTGTTCGCGCCAAACTTCCCTGGTTTTGCGCTTTCCCGATTTTCGCGATTGTGGCAGACTGGGCACCGCCGCCGCGAGACCGAGGGGTCCGCGGTGGGCCGTGGTCGACACGCGTTTGGCATTGCCTGGCGGCCGAATCGGCTGAATTTTTCTTCACACTGAAGCATTTCGTGGAGCCCATCGGATGTTGCAAGCATGGAAGCCCTGGCTGTTGGCCACTCTACTTCTGACCCTTCTATATTCTGTTGGCGTCGTCTCTCCGTCGGTGGCAATGGCCGACGACACGGCGGAAGCCGCTGACAAGCAGGACGACTCCTCTGGTGGCGATCAAGAATCTTCGGCCAAGGAGCCACAGGTCACGCTCGACACCCCTCGCGCCACATTTCAATCCTTCCTGGGATCATTCCACAAAGAGAAATTCGATCATGCCGCGGCCTGTCTCGATTTCTCCAAAATGAAGCCGGCTCCCAGCCAAGAAAAACGTCACGAGATCGCCCGGCAATTGAAGCATGGCCTCGATGTCACGGCGCGGGTGAACTATGCGGACATCCCCGAGAAGGTCGAAGGGGATAAATACACCTGGTCTCCCGATGGAAAAGACAAGACGTTTGTCTTGAATCGCGGCGAGGACGGCAACTGGCGATTTAGCCCGGAGCTGGTGGAGAAGATCCCTGCGCTGTACGAAAGTTGGAAAGGCAAAGCCGTCGCGCTGGCCTGGTACCAGAGAGTCTATTTCGGCACGGAACTCTGGAAATTCGGCAGCCTCTTCTTTTCGATCTTGTTGGCCTGGATCGTGGGTCGCTTCGCCAAAACGATGCTGACTCGCAGCGGCGAGTCGCTGGAGAAACGGAATCGCCAATATACCGGGGCGACGCTCAAGGCCCTCTCTCGTTCGGTTGTGCCCTTGGCATTGGTGTTTGGTCTGTCTATCGGTCTGGAATTTCTGCGACTTCACGACACGGTTCGGGAGATTTGTGACACGGTGGTCGCCGTACTGTATGCCATCGCCGTGGCCTACGTCTTGTATTGCCTGGTCGACGTAATTGCTGCATGGCTACAAAATTTGTCGGAAAAGACCGAGAGCAAGCTGGATGACATGCTGGCTCCAATGGTCACCACGACCGCGCGAGGGACCATCATCGTTCTGGCCCTGGTGCAAATCGCCACGATTCTGAGCGACAAACCGATGACCTCGGTGATCGCCGGCTTGGGCGTTGGTGGTCTCGCCATCGGCTTGGCCGCCCAGGACATGATCAAGAATTTCTTCGGTTCGCTGATGATCTTCAGCGATCAACCCTTCGAGCTGGGCGATCGGGTGGTGATTAGCGGGACCGACGGGATTGTGGAAACGGTCGGCTTCCGTAGCACTCGAATTCGCACGCTCGACGGACATCTGGTGACGATGCCCAACGGCGATGTGGCCAACAATTCCATTCGCAATGTCTCGGCTCGACCCAACATCAAACGATCGTTTAGCGTCACGGTGACCTACGACACACCGCCGGATAAGGTCCAAAGGGCGATCGACATTCTGAACGAGATTCTGCACGAGCATGAGGGGATGGATCCCGAGACTCCGGCGCGAGTCTTCTTCAACGACATGACCGACATCGCGCTGTCGATCCAGGTGATCTACTGGTATCACCCGCCGGAGTATTGGGACTACTGTGCCTTCTCGCAGTGGGTGAATTTCGAGATTTTGCATCGTTTCAATGCCGAAGGAATCGAGTTTGCCTTCCCCACTCAAACGCTGTTTTTGGCTGGAGACTCGAACCGACCGCTGAACCTGACGAGCCCGTAGGGGAGCCGGAGTTGCCCGAAATAGTGGGGATTCCTCGCCTTTTTCGCGCCTTCGACCTCCGCGGCGATGCCGCTATCGACCGCATCGATCGCTCAGCTGTCGGCCCGATATGTCGATCACCGGGGACTCGGGATAGGTGTCTTGAGGATCTGGTTCCCGCTGTCCACTCCGCCCTCGGGCGTTGATATAATGGATGGACCGCCGGAGGAGGCGGCCGACGGGATTTCATTCATCGACCGTAATTACCGCATCGTCGGTTTAACGGAGCTGACCATCATGTGGCTTAAAATGATCAACAGGACAATGGGCATCGCGCTGCTCGCGGGAGTGTTCGCCAGCGCCGCCCTTCTTTCGACAAACGAGATCGCTGCGCAAGACGCGGTCCTTTCGCAGCTTTACGGCAAGGGAGTTCACGCCTTCTTCGAGGGCGATTACGAGGGGGCCCATGGCCTGCTGACCGAAGCGGTCGAAGGTGGCACGCGCGATCCCCGCGTCTACTACTTCCGCGCGATGGCTTATCACCAGCTTGGTCGCCCGGATGAAGCGGTCGACGACATGATGCTCGGCGCTCGACTGGAAGTCGCCGACGTCAATCAGTTCTATCCCGTTTCTCGCTCGTTAGAGCGGGTGCAAGGTCGGGCGCGCGTGGCGCTGGAGAAATACCGACGCGACGCTCGTATGGAGCGTTACCAAAAAGCCAATCAACGGCGACGGGAACGTTTCGGCGGCGATGGCGATTTGCCGACGCCCAAGGCGGGCGCTCCGCGTAAGTTGCCGGCCGACAGCGGCGACGCCGCTCCGGTGGAAGAACAAGGTGACGGCTTCAAGGAAGAGGGCGATCCGTTTGGCGACGATCCCGTTGCGGAGGAAGGTGGCGATGACGCGGCCGATCCGTTCGCCGAAGGGGACGGCACGGACGGGGAAACCCCCGTTGGTGACGACGCCGATGCGGATGCCGCCAACAGCCCCTTCGGAGATGATGCCGCGGAGGGTGGAGATGGCTTTGAAGAAGAAGCCGACGCTGACAGCCCCTTTGGCGATGATGACGAGGGAGATGAAGGATTCGACGACGACACACCTTTTGGCGACGATGACGAACTCGCCGCGGAGAGTGTCCGGGACGACCAGCCACGTGTGGCGGCCGGCGAGGCCGGTGCGGAAGGTTTCCAGGGCAAGCTCGGCAAGGACGGCGCCAAGGCCATCGGTCGCGGTATCATGAGCCTGTTTGGCGGTGGATCTCAAGGCGGTGGATCTCAAGGCCCCGCCCCTCAAGGAATCGCACAAGCTGGCGATGCCTCGATGGAAGAAGACTTTGACGACGAGGACTTCGACGACGACGCCTTCGAGGAGTAGTTCTCGGGCGTCAACGAGTTCCTACGTCAGCGAGATTCCACAACGAGATTTCACGGATCGCCGGTCTCTGGGCGATTCACCGTTTTCCCGCGCTAGGGCGAACCGTTGCCTTTGTCATCGCTGGCATAGAAATGGCCCGCTCGGAAAGCTTCAGCCATGGCCAGGGGAACTTCCGCTTCGGCCATGATCACCTTGGCGCGATTGTCGGCCACGGCCGCCTTCATTTCTTGCTCGTGGGCCACCGCTTCGGCACGCCGCTGTTCGGCTTTGGCCCGAGCAACTCGCGTGTCGGCTTCCGCCTGATCGGCCTGCAGCCGTGCTCCAATGTTCTCGCCGACGTCGATATCCGCGATGTCGATCGACACAATCTGGAAAGCGGTCTGTGCATCGAGACCCCGCTCCAACACGGCGCGGGAAATTCGATCCGGATTTTCCAGCACGTCCAGATGACCGCCCGCCGAGCCGATCGAGGTAATGATCCCTTCGCCGACGCGCGCGATGACGGTATCTTCCGTCGCCCCGCCGATCAGTTGCTCCAAGTTGGTGCGAACCGTCACGCGAGCGCGAATTCGCAGTTCCACGCCATTCCGCGCGATGGCGCTCAAGGTTGACTTTCCAGATTTCTGTGGATCGGGACAGTCGATGACCTTGGGATCGACGCTGGTTCTCACCGCGTCCAAGACGTCGCGTCCGGCCAAGTCGATGGCGGCGGCTCGGTCGAAGTCAAGATCCATGCCCGCGCGATGGGCCGCGATCAAAGCGTGGATCACGTTCGGGACGTTGCCGTTGGCCAAGTAGTGAGCTTCCAGACGACTCGACGAGATTTCGCCACCTTCGTCCACTCCAATACCGGCCTGCACGGCCATGATGCGAGCTTGGACGATGGTGCGAGCGTTGACTTGTCGAAAGGTCATGCCGATCAGGCTGGCCACACTCACACGGGCCTGCGACATGTAGGCCTGAAACCAGATCTTGCCGTAAACCATGGCGACGATGATCGCCACCACGGCAAAGAAGATGAGAATGATCAGACCGATCCACATGGCACCATTGCTTTCCGCTACCAACAGAGCGCTCTTCATGACGACACCCAAACATTGCGGTTTTTTCGACAGCGGCCGGCCCCATGCCGTGCCCTGCTGGCGCCGGCGATCAGCTCGCGGCGCTGGCCCTCAGCATACTGCAAGGCGAGCCGCGAGAGTAGCCTCTGGGAGGAGTATTCTGGCCGGGGGGGAGCCAGGTTCATCTGTTGATGCCGTGGCGGGTGTGGTACAAAATCGCCAGATTACCGCAAGATGGGCGCGCCGTTTCGGCGGTGCGACGCCCGTGCGCAGGTAGTCAGTCAATCACAATCATCTTGTCAAAGGCGACGCGATGGAGCCGAGTGTCTCCCTGGGAAAATTCCGATTTCTGCCCAGCTCGGTCCAGATTCAGGGCAAGCCACCGATCGACGACTGGGCCGGGCCGCTGCAATTCGCCCTGTGGTGCCAGCGGGCCAGCCCGTGGTGGATTGGCGATATGCTCAACGCCGGCGACGCGCACTACGGCGAGATGTTCTCGCAGGTCTGCGAGGGGATTGTCTCGGCGGAGATGCTCCAGCGATACGAGTCGGTCGCCCGTCGGGTGCCGGCCGAGAATCGGCGAGATGATCTTTCCTGGTCCGCCCACGCGGCGGTGGCGCGATTGCCACACGATCTGCAACGCAAGATGTTGGCCAAGGCGGACGCCAACGGCTGGAATAGCACCCAATTACAAAAAGAGGTTCGCCAACTCTGCGCGCAAATGAAGGCGGGGTAATCGTCAAAGAGGCCGAGTTATCGGCCGCACAGGGTGTCAACTCGTCGGCCGCCGTGGGCGGGCACCAACTCCGTTAGACCGAGGCGACTTCTTGAGGCGTGTCGCTATCGACAGCCGGCGGAGGTGGAACGACAATCGAGTCCGTTCCCTGCTCGGCGGCGGGACGGAAATCGCTCACGTTCGACTCATCGGCAGTGTCGTCATTCGCGGTTTTTTCCATTTGGAAATGGACCACCAGATCGTTGAAGTCGTCGGCAAATTCCTGCCACATGTCGCCCTCGCGAAAGTAGATCTTGCGAACTTTCTTGCCATCGGCGAGATCTCGCAACGAGCGACGCAGGCGAAACATCGGACCGACAAAACGATTGCTCAAACGCAGCGTGTCTTGAACGACCAGCGGCAGGAAGAAGGCCGAGGCCAACAGCGCCGGCATGTAAGGCAGCCAGGTCTGATCTTCCAGTCCTGGAAAGATGCTGGCCATGCCGACTGTCACGCGCCCCAACAGAGCGACCGTAATCAAACAGGAGATCCAGTAAGCCAGCACCCGTACGATCAGGGCGCCTTGAATCTTGGGATCGACCCACAGTTGTTTTCGTTTGAACTTCGACATGGGATGTCTCGCTCCTGCAGTTCGCGTTTCGCACTCAAAGGTAGTCGCAAAAAAGGAAAATTGGATTGCTAATTCGCCGGCGTATCGAATCGTCTTGCCGCGTCGATACCCAGTTTTTGGCCCCTCGACCGACGCACGCATACGTATGCCAGCGGCCGGTCGAGTTACTCAAACATAGGTTGCCGGTGCTCAGGAGCGAGTTCGGCACCCGACGAGAGGGGGGGTTCGTGGCCAGAAATTTCGCCAGATAGGCGCAGCGGAGACCTCCGAGTCGATAAGATCGCTACGATCGGCCACCGATCGGTTTGCCCGAAACGGGATCGAAGTCGGCAGAATCAGAAGGCCGGCTTTTTCTCTCCTGGCGGGCCATCGATGGGCTGCTGACGAGTCAGCTCGTAGGAGAAGGCCCCCAACAGCTCACCGGGCTGCACGTCGTGACACTCGAGGCATTGCTTCCTGGCGCGCAGCGAACCGACCATCACCACCCGGTTGGTATGGGCTCTCGTCACCAGATCGTGGCCCTCGTTCAATTTCTCCAGGGCACTCGACTCGAACTCGTCGAGCGGCCTGGTCGAGATATCGACCAGTTCACTCATATTGGGCAGATTGTTCGACTCGTAGACCCCGGGAGAGTCGTACTTCAAGAGACTGACCAGTTGCAATCGGGTCATCTTCCAGAGGGGCTTGGCCTTATATCGCGCTCCAACTTCATCGCCTGCGAACTCCCAATGACTGCGGGGCACCGACAAGCGAAGTTGAGGGATCTCAGACAACGCATGTGGCATGAATCCTGCCACGCGATCGACACTCCGCACATGTCCATTTCGTTCAGAATCGGAGAATTCGTTTCGTGCTCGGTAATGCATCGTCTTGAGGCGAGGGATCGTCGGCAGCAACAACGGATTGTGCCGCGTCGTCCACGCATCGTAGGCCTCGATGGTAGCCGTGGTGCGATCGACCGGACCTCCTTCTGTCCAAGCCTCTGGAATCAGCTCGCCATAATTGGGTTCATCCAAAGGCAATACACGAGGTGTATCGCTTTGCTGCTCCGCCGCAGAAATCAGTCTCGGCTCTACGGGTATTGACTCCAATTCGGGCAGTATAAGAGATTCAGGTCCCGGTGGTAGCATTCTTCCCGCCCCGAATAGATTTAGATTCTCGCGTCGGACGAATGATTCGACATTCTCTGAATGCAGCGTCGACAGTGATATTGCCCGCCAGGGAGATCTAAAGTCCTGAAAAGGATCCCTATCTTCTTCGGACGGCTCAAGAGGATCTGCCTCTACTTCGCTCATCAAACGAGGTGCGGGGCGATCGGACGGCAGACGCTGCTCGTAGGCCAATCGATCTCGCAAGGAGATAAACGGAATCTGCTTTCGATAGTAATGGGCTACTTGCTGGACTTCCTGATTCGAGAGTTCTCTAGGTCTCCGTTCTAATTCCTTGATCGCCTCAGCATCGAGTTCGACGAGTTCCGAAGGAAGCTCTGTGGTCGACGAAGCTTTCGCCGCCGACGCCGTTGCTTCACCCGCCTGATCGGAGTCCGCTCTCCGGCTTTGGACACGTCCACACACAACCAAGACAAGTCCCACAGTCAAGACAACCGAGAACAAGACAATGAGAAATTCCGCTGGCCGCCCTTTCGCACTCTCCGTCGTCGTCGCCGCATGTTCTTCCAACATGATCCAACCCTCCCGTCGCGCAGGTGTTGTGAACGCGTGAGAACCGACCCGCCCCCCGGTCGCCCTCGGAGGGGGCTACCCTGATTCTACTGCCGAACGAACTGCCGGTCTCGAAGAAAATGTCAGAAAACGGGCAGAAAGATCGATCCACCCGACGGGTCCGACCTACTTCCGTTCCACATACACGTAGTACGCCCCAGCCAAGAGCTGGTCGTCCTTGCCCTCCGCGCCGTGGCCGTAGAAAAAGCCCTGTAGCTCTGTGCGACCGGCCGGCAAGGTGACTTGAAACGTCGCCGCCTGATCGCTGGCTGCGACCGCCTTGGAAAGGTCAACTGCGTCGCCCACCGTGAGCCGGGCCCGGGTGACCGGCAGCGCCCGACCGGTATGGATCGAGCCGTCGACGCCCTCATACATCGGCATCGCCGCGGTAATCATCGCCGCGGTCTCCCGCGGCCAACGTCGCAGCGAAATTTCGTACTCGCCGGCCTGCTCGACTTCGATATGCCAAGGACTCGCCTTGGCCGGGCCGCGGCGAACCTCGAAGGTCGTATCGCAATGAATGTCGTACCAATCGACGCTCGACAGACAGAGCGGGTTTTCGGCGTCGTTGCCGATCGTAATCGCGCCCAACTCCTTTGTTTGCGGGGCCCGCTCGGCCCACCACCGCTGATAGTGGTCTCGCAGCCGTTGAACGATATCGGGCCGCCTGCGAGCCAGGTCGTTCACCTGAGCCAGATCATTCTCCAGATTGTAAAGTTCCTTGTCGCGGACCAATCGCCAGCGGCGCCACATGACGGCCGCGTCGCCTTGATGAGGCGGATCGCGACCGACCCGTCCGTACTGCACGACCAGAGTGCGATCGGACAGCTCTGGCTGCGCTTCTCCCCGCAGCAGCGGTGCCAGGCTGGCACCGTCAAACCGAGCATCGCTGGGCGTTTTCAGGTCGCACAGCTCGATGAGCGTCGGCAACAGGTCTTGAACCTGGGTCAGTTCATCGACCTCTCCGGCCGGCCGCAACGGTCCTTCAGGCCAATGGATAAAACAGGGCACGCGATGTCCCCCTTCGTAATAACGTGTCTTGTGGCCTCGCATTCCGGCGTTGAAGACGTGATGCCCATGAACGGTGCCGTTATCGGTCAGAAAAATCAACAGCGTATTCTTCTCCAAACCCGATTCACGGAGCATCGCTCGAAGCCGCCCCATGTTGTCGTCGATGTTCTCGATCATGGCGAAGAAACTGGCCACGTCGCGAGGTTGATCACGATAGGCGTTCCGTTTCTCGTCGGGAGCCCAAAACGGCAGATGGGGCGCGTTGCTGGCGATGTAGGTGAAGAACGGCTCGCCGGCGGCCTGTTGCTCCTTCATCCATCGCATCGCCTCATTGAACCAGACATCGGTGCAGTAGCCGGGATACTGTTTCGTCTCGTTGTTGTGATGGTAACAGTCGTCGAAATAGTCGTTGTTGAAGTGGCTCGCCGCCGAGGTCAATCCAAAAGCGCGAAAATAAATGGCCGTGTCGAAGCCGCGATCATGCGGGCGATAGGGATAGTTGCCACCGACGTGCCACTTGCCAAAGTGCCCGGTGCGATAGCCGGATGCTTGAAAGACATCCGGCATCAAAGGCAGTTCGCGACGAATGAACATTCGCCCACAGCTGACATGCGTCGCTCCGTTGGAGACGGCGTCGATCCCGCTCAGCAGTTGCCCCCGCGTGGCGGTACACATCGGCGCGACGTGGAAATCGGTCAGGCGGATACTCTCGCGGGCGAGGCGATCGAGATGGGGAGTCCGCAGAATCGGATTGCCGTGACACGACAAATCGCCGTAACCTTGGTCGTCGGTCATCACTACGATGACATTGGGGCGCGCCGACTTCTCGGTCGGTGACGGTTCCGCGATCGCCGGCGAACGAGTGTGTAGCGAGGCCCCTAGGAACATCGTCAGGAACAAGATCTTCGCGAACCGAAGCAACGGGCGCGAACTGAATTCACGCAGGCAGCCGTCCCAACAAGTTCTTATCGAGCGATACATAAGGGCTCTCTCGGTATGGGCCGCCGTGTTCCTCTCGGAAACTCAGGACCGGGTGGGAAACTCCAGGCCGGACGGGTATGGGTCCCAGCGACAGGCGAGCGGCTTGGAAAACGAATTGCCACCCATGATATCCAAAAAAACTCTCGTCGGCCGCATGGCGATGTCGTTATCAGCCGTGTGGCCGTCCTAAATCGCCCTTTTCCGGCGGATCCTTGCCCGCATGGCGCAACGACGGGGGTCACGGCGCCATGGATGTGGCAAAAAATCAACGCTCGCCAGGACATTCTCAATCGCGGCCGCGAAGGCGGGCGCAAGGGGTGAAACGTTGATAGCGATTAGGCCGGCCGACCTCGCACGCCGGGGGTCCGTCGAGGCCTCGGTCGACTCCTTAGAAGTGATTCATGAGCTAGATTTTTTTAGTCAAAACATGCCCTATTCCGGGCTGGGGCCCTGCCACAATTGAGGGTGGCCGCAGTCGACGACTTCCATATAGCTGAATCATTGGAGACGAACATGTTCGTTGACCTACTTCCGTTCGAGACCAATCGGCTACTGGTCCACTTCGCCGCTTTCGGCAGCATTCTCTGTCTGGCCGCCTATGTCACTTCGAAGTTTCGGTCGGCTCAGGCCTTGGCCACGGCGCTGACCCGATATGCCCAAGCGGTGGCCATCGCCATCATGCTCTTCATGTCGCTGAGTACGGCCTGTTTGATGATCTGCGGATTGACCTCGCCACAGCAATTGACGGCCCGCGCGTCGACCAGTTTCTCGGCATGGGGCGACGAGCTCACGACCTTCTTTGATTCGCAAGAAGGAGAAGGCATGACGGATCTGGGTTCGAGCGGGGCGTTGAAGTTGGAGACGAAAAAACAACCCGCCTAAGCGAGAATTTCCGGAATGATCCGACCGTGGATGTCGGTCAACCGGAAATCGCGACCACTGTAGCGGTAGGTCAGCCGCTCGTGATCGATGCCCAGCAGATGCAGAATGTTGGCGTGCAGATCGTGTTGCGTTAGCTTGTTCTCCACGGCCCGATAGCCGTACTCGTCGGTGGCCCCATAGACGGTACCGCCGCGACTTCCTCCGCCGGCCAACCACATGCTAAAGCCCTGTGGGTTGTGATCGCGTCCGTTCTTCCCTTGGGCGAACGGCGTGCGGCCGAATTCTCCGGTAAAGACCAACAAGGTCGAATCGAGTAGACCTCGCTGTTTGAGATCCTTGATCAAGGCCGAGATCGGTTGATCGACTGTAAGGGCATTCTTTTGATGTCCCTTGACCAGATTCGAATGTTGATCCCAGCGATCGACGCCCGGCTTCTTCGGAATGGTGATCTGAATGAATCGCACGCCCCGTTCGACCATCCGGCGGGCCAAGATGCACTGCGCCCCGTACATCTGGGTAAACTTGTAGTCCGATTCCAGCCCATACAGGCGCTTCGTCGCTTGTGTCTCCTGATTGAGATCCATCGCCTCGGGCACGGCGCGCTGCATGCGAAATGCCAGCTCGTAGTTGGCAATCGCCGCCTCAATCGCATCGCCCGCTTCGACCTGTTCGACCAGGTCGCGGTCAAACTCTCTTAGGTATTCGAGTTTTCGCTGGCGAATTTCTTCAGAGGCGTCGCGCGACTTGATATTTCGCACGCTGGGAGATGTCGGCAGAAAGATGGAGCCTTGATAGTTGGCCGGCAAGAAGCCGTTGGCAAAGCAGGCCACGCCCCCGGAGGGAACCTGACCGCCATGAATCACCACGAAGCCGGGAAGATCTCGATTCTCGGTTCCCAGGCCGTAGGAAATCCAAGCACCCATCGACGGCTTACCGTGCATCGCGTAGCCAGTATGCAGAGCGTAATTGGCATTCGGATGATCGGGCACGGGGCCCGACATGGAGCGAATCACGCACAAGTCATCGGCGCACGTTCCCAAGTGAGGGAACAGCTCGCTAATCGGCATCCCGCACTCGCCCCGCCGCTCAAATCGCCAAGGGCTCTTCAACAGATTGCCGATGTTGTTAAACACCGTGGCATCGATCTTGAACTTCGGTTTCTTGCCGTTTTCTTTAGCCAACAACGGTTTGGGATCGAACGTGTCGACCTGCGAAACGCCTCCATCCATATAGAGAAAAATAACACTCTTGGCCTTGGGCTCGTGATGCGGTGATCGCGGTGCCAGTGAACCAGCCGAGCGTGGGACGGCGGGAGCCGCGACCGACGACGAATTCATCATGTCGCCCAACGCCAGGGCTCCAATGCCCAACGAGGCTTGCGTCAGCAGTTGGCGACGATTGATAAGCATGGGGATGACTCCGCGAGAGCGAACCGGCTCTGCATCAGTACAAGAAAATGAACTCTTTGCGATTGAGCATCAAGTGACAAAAGTCTTTCCAGACTCGCTCGTCGGTGACCATCTTGTCGGCTTCCACCTCATACGCGGCCGCCAGATCGAGCAACATCGACCGGCAACGATCGACCTCCGACTCGCGCAGCGGACGACCGTAGGCCGCGCGATGCATGCGATCGAGCCGCTCACGGAGTGTGGTCGATGATCGATCGCTCAGCACCCGCTCGGCCCACTCGGCCGCTTGCTGTAGCACGAACGGGTCGTTCATCATGGCCAGCGATTGGGCCGGTACGTTCGTCACCTGGCGCAGTCCGCGCGGCTCCGCGGCGGTCGGCAGATCAAAGGCCGTCAACAAACCGGGCAGGTAGTTGCGGCGCATTTCCAGATAGATCGAACGCCGCGCATCGCCGTCGAGCGGGCCATTCTTGTTCGGCAGCGATCGGCTGGGCGGCGCCTGATCAAAATTAACTGGCACGCCCTTACCGTACATCTCATGCTTCAGTTGGCCGCTGGTGGCCAGAATGGCATCTCGAATCGCCTCGGCCGGCAATCGCTTCACCGGCATGCGTTGCAGGTAGACGTTCTCCGGATCGCGCTCCGCTGCGATCGCGGAAGGCATCGTGCCCATGCGATAGGCGCTGCTGAGCACCAGACGGCGCAACAATCGCTTGCGCGACCAGCCGTTTCGTTTGAATTCGCCGGCCAGATAGTCGAGTAGCTCCGGGTGACTGGGACGACTCCCCATGACGCCAAAATTATCGACCGTGGCTACCAGGCCTTGCCCGAAGATGCGCTGCCAGAGACGATTCACAATTACGCGGGGCACAAGCGGATTGCTGTCGGCCACGAGGGCTTCCGCCCACTCGCGTCGACCACTCTCTTGTGTTTCAAAAGGCGTGCCGTCGATGGCCGCCAGAAATCGTCGCGGTGCCGGGTCGCGGCTGGTGGCATGCGGGTTGCCACGAATGTAGACCGGTTCGTCTCTGCCGTGCCCGTCGGTGATGCTCCGTACGTAAACCGGTTCCGGAATCGTCCGCCAAGTATCACGATAGCGCTCCACCTTTTCCAACAGGGCGGGGGCATCGTTCGCCGAGATCGCCAGCGGTCCGCCGACGGTCAGCAGAGTCTCGATGATGTCTCCTTCAGGGCGCGTCAATTCATCGCGCTCCCAGCGATCGACAAGGGAACTCAGCCGATCCTGGGCAAAGACGAGTGCCGCCTCGGCATCGCGCGGCGCGGTGCCCGTGATATTCCAGGCCGCCTCGTAATCGCCGTTGAAGCGGGGCGGCCGCGGGGCATCTCCGTTGACCAAAACCCGATCAACCGCCACGTATGCCTCATCGTTGTGCCGCGGATTGTGCTGTTCGTTCATGGCGAACTGCATTTCGTCGCCGTTGTGCAGCACCTCGACATAAGCTTCGGTTCCGGTCCAATAGGTCGTATCGAAGTGAATCCAGTGCCACTCGTCTTTGTTGATCGAGACGTCGAGTTTGGCCGTCGTCGGTCCACGGCCGACGAGATCGTAGTGTTGGATATAGAGCCGGGCTCGACCCGCACGACCCTTCACACGCAGGCTCACCCGATCCTGGACGTTGAACAGTGGCGACTTGATGGAGCCGTCGAAGCGCGAGGAGAGCAGGCCCGCCGCGGCCGCGTCACCAACCACGGAGCGCACGAGCGTTTCGTCGCTGCGACCAAGAACGAGCTGGCCAGCGGGGCGGGGTGCTTCGCCAAAGCCAGGTCCGCTGGTCAGCCAATCGCCAAACGACACGGGCGAAAGCCCGCCGATATCGACCGGCGTTTCTCCAACTGGCTGAGCGGCCAGCTCGGCCAGTTCTCGCCAGCGTTGCACTCGATCGGTGTCGGTTTCGGCCGACAAGATCGACCGCAGAGGAAACAGCGGATGCAGTTTATTCTTGGCAGACTCATTCTCGGTGAGCGCGTCGGCCGTTAGCTGCGCTATCTTCTCTCGCACCGCCAAAACCAACTCGGCTTTGACCGCCGTCTGCTGTTCGCGGAGGGCCGCCCGTTTCGTTGCCAATAGCTCGCTAGCAACAACATTCGGGTAGTCCAACCGGGAACTCGCCAGCATGCCGTAAAAGGCGTAGTAATCCTTGGTCTCCACGGCGTCGAACTTATGATCATGGCACCGCGAACAGGTCATCGTCAGTCCCATGAACGCCTTGCCGGCGGTATCGATCATACCGTCGAACACCCGGGCTTCTTCACTGTGAATGTCGGGTGGTCCGTGATGCCCGTCGGTCATCTGAAAGAAGCCGGGACCGTTGATCGATTCATTGGAGCCGTCTTGCGGATGGCGACGTGGATTGGCGAGCAAGTCGCCGGCAATCGCCTCGCGAACGAATTGATCGAAGGGAACATCGGCGTTCATCGCGCGAATCAGATAGTCGCGATAGCGCCACACAAAGGGAATCGCGTAGTCGCTCTCGTGCGCCTTGGTCTCGCCATAGCGGATCAAATCCATCCAGTGTCGAGCCCAATGTTCGCCGTAGCGTGGCGATGCCAACAGCCGATCGACAACCTTCTCGTAAGCCGACGCGGAACGATCGGCGACAAAGGTCTCGGTTTCCGCCGTCGTCGGCGGCAATCCGGTCAAGTCAAACGTGACGCGGCGGATCCAGTTGTAGCGCTCCGCCGGCGGGGCGGGAGAAAATCCCTGATCCTCCATGGCGGCCAATAGAAATCGATCGATCGCATCACGCGGCCAATCGACTTGTTTCACATCCGGTACCGAAGACTCCGCGATCGGCGCCCAACACCAGTGCGAGTCGCGACGATCCTCTAGTGAAAATGCCTTTCCCTCGCCACTCGAGGCGGTCTCGGCAAGCGAAGCGAGATCCTCAGCCGGCCAGGGTGCGCCAAGCTCGACCCACTTCGTCAACACCGCGATCTCTTCGGCGGGCATCTTCGAGTCGGGCGGCATCTCGTAGGTGCCACCATAGCGAATCGACTCGATCAGCAAGCTGTTGTCGATCTGGTGAGGAACAATCGCCGGTCCCGATTCGCCACCCTGAAGCATCAGCTGACGTGAATCGACACGCAGCCCGCCCTCCAACTCCTCCGAGTCGGCGCTATGACATTCGTAACAGCGAGCTACCAATAGGGGACGAACCTGGTTCTCAAAAAACTCGAGCTGATCGGCCGAGAACTCCGCCGCCCCGGCCGTTTCATTCTTCTCCGCGGCCAGCGCGCGGTCCGATAGCACGCCCAGCAGACACCAGGAAGATCCGCACAAGGCGATCGAGGCGACAATGAAACGAATCGATGTCGTCATTCGAGAGGCTCAGCAAATCGATCGAGATCAACCAAAGAACCGGCATTTACAGGCTGGCCGACGAGAGATTTTCCCTGGCTCGCCAAAGTCTTTAGTTTAAGCCTGCTGGCATCTTCTGTCTACGATTGTCGACCGTGCGCAAGTCTATTTTTGACAAATACTTGCGATCCAGAAGATAGGGCCTACTCCTGGCCGGCTCCGCGGGGCGGAAGCGCCACGTCGGTGGCCGTTACGTCGACCGGTGCCCCTTCCGTGGGTACCTCCACACCGGCGGACCAGAGGATGCCGTTGACCATCATGCGACGGAAGGCCTCGATCTTGAAGTTGCGGTGGAAGTGACCCAGCGTGGTTCCAAATGAACGGCCGCCATTGGCCCGTTGGTGAGTCCAGCCGACGACCAAATCTTCACCCTTGGCTTGGACCTGCAAGAGCGGTTTTGCTTGATCGGAAATGGTCGGATTCAAATAGAACTCGTCATTCAAATCATACGGCTTCCAACCGCGACAGATGGGATGCTCGGCGTCGAGTTGGTCGAGCTGAGAGTCGGCAATCGTCAGCCCGACGAAGTGAATCCACATACCGCCGAGATATTTCAAGTATTGTTTGCCAAGACGTTCCTTGTTGGCGTCCTTCACCGCCGTGGCCCAATGAATGGCCACCAAGCCCACGCCTTCTTCCATCAGCGCTTGGGCCTGCTTGGCGTGCGGGCCATCGAGCATCAACTCCGCTCCGGGACTGGAGTACATCACGATCGCCGATACGCCCTTGAGGGTCTCGGCATCTTTCGGCCACCCGTCCGATACGATCGCCTCCACGCCTGGCGTTTGCCGTAAACAAATCGCCAACAATTCGCAGGTGGGCAGGTACATATGCGTCGCCCATGGATGATCGAGCTCGTGACCAATGAGGAGGATCTTGGCCTTCGTTTCGGTCGGCTTGGTGTCTTGGTCGGTTTCTTCCGCCGCCAGGGAAGTCGGCCCGCTCAACATCGCCACAACGATCGCGATCACCAGCGATGTGATTGACCGACGAGTGAACCGCGTTTTCCTGGTTTGTGCAATGTCCATCGTGGTTTCCTGGTTAGGTTTCGGCGGTGTGATAGAACTTCTACTCTGCTTCGACAGATGAGTCATCCGACCCGGTTTCTTCGGCGGCCAGGATAAACGTGATCAGGTCGACGATCTCTTCGCGCTGGAATGTGGAGAGCAACCCCTGCGGCATCATCGAAATGGCCGAGGGAATCACCTCTTCGATCTCGACTCGCGACACGACGGTACGTTCATCAGGTGCCAGAGGATTGGTCACCAGCGTCAGTCGCTCGGCATCCTCTTCCACGATCAGACCAACCAACTGTCGACCATCTTCCAGGAACACGATTTGCGTGCGGAATTGATCGGCAACGGTGGTCGACGGTTCGAGAATCGCGTCCAGAATTGCTTCCGGCGGATTTGGCAGCTTGGCGTAGCGAGCCGCCACCTCGGAAAGTGCCGGTCCGACCTTGGCTGTCTTCTCGGCCTCGTCGTCAGTAACGGTGCGATGACAAGAGACGCAAGCGCCGGCGACGAACAGCTGCTGACCGCGCTCGGCCGAGCCCGACTCTTCGATCTTCTTCAAGCTGCGGAGCAGATCGTCACGAACCCAATTACGAACAAACGGGCGGGCCGCCGGGGCGACTTCGCGCTCCGCCAATCGTCGTTTGGCTTCCTTGCGTCGCTCGCTGCGCGCCAGCTCTTCTTCCGCGGAATAGTGAAATCCGATCCAGTTGAGACCCAGTAGTTTCTCGCCCGGCTTGGTTGTTTCACCCGCGACCGGGTCATCAACGACCGCCACGACGTACAGGTCATGCACGCCACCAGGGTCGCGAATGGGCGCCTTGGTGTACCGATAGCCGACCTCCGGGCCGAGTTCCACTTTCGCCAGCAGCGGGCCTTGAGGACTGTCCTGTCGGATTTCAAAACGACCACGCACCTGGCGCAGCGCCCCGGCGCGAATAGAAATCGTCTCAATCCCGGCCAGGCGAATCTCCGAAAAACTGACATAGTCCCCCGAGGCGAAGCGGCCCACGATGGTGCTTTCTCCCTCGTACTCGTCGACAATTTCAGCACCCCGCCGGGTATCGAAAAATGCCGCTTTCTTCTTGCGCGAGTGCAACAGATGAATCGCCTCGCCGGTGATCGGCGGTACCCCCGCGGCTCCATGATCGGTATAGCTGGCCGTGATCACATGCACGCCGGCGTCGGCTCGAATATCGGGAAAATTGGTGGCCTGAAACGCGCCCTCGGTACCGGGCATCGGCGCGCTACTGGCGGAGTGGGCCAGGGAGAGCACCCAATCGACCATCTGCCGTGTTTCCGACAACGTATGTTGTGGATGAGGTGGCATCGGCTTGGCGCCCCACACACCGGCACCGCCCGAAATAATCTTATTGGCCAGGCGCTCGCGGGCGGAATCGTCGCCCTGGTATTTCTGGGCCACCAGCTCGTAGGGCGGGCCGGCCGAAGCATTGCGGGCCGTGTGGCAGGCGAAGCAGGTCGTGCGCCGCATCATCGCCAATCCCGGCTCCATCGTGGCGTCGTCGTTGAGCACCTGTTGGCCCAATGTGTCGACGTCGGTCGATCGCCGCCGTTGTTGATAGTGGGTTCGCACGACCAACCGAGAGGCGTCGATCTTTCCGTCGGTCGTCGAACCATCTTCGGCGTCCTCCACTTCGGCCGCATAAGCGATCGGCTCTTCCCAATCGAAGAAACTACCGTGCGGCGGTTCGAGAATCCGCACCACCGGTGGAGTATTTCCAACGCGAATCTCGATGTTCGTCGCGGCCCGCTCGCCCGCCTTGTCGGTGACCGTCAGCTGCGCGACGTAGACCCCCGGTTGCTCGAAGGTGAATTCGGTCGCCGCCTGGTCGGAGTGCGGTGCAGTCGACTTGGTCACATCGTCAAGCTTGTTGCGAATGTGCCAGGCGTAAGCGATGGCGTCGCCGGCGTCCTTGTCGTGCGACTTGCCGCCATCGAATCGCACACGCAGTGGATGCCGGCCGGCGGTACGATCGGCCGTTGCCAACGAGACCGGCGGACGATTTCCTCGTCGATAAACCAACCGCACGATCTGAGAGTCGGTGTTGCCGTTCCAGCGATCGCCATATTCGATCAGATAAAGCGTTCCGTCGTCGCGAAACTTCATGTCGATCGGTTTCCGAAAGATCATCTGCCCAAGAAACGGATCGATCCGCGCGACGTTACCATTCTCGTCGAGCGTCACCTGCTTGATCCAGTTTCTGGTCCAATCGAAGATCAAGAGTCGACCATCATGCACGGCCGGCAGCTTCAGCGGCGACTCGAGCCGCGGGTCGAAGCGATAGATGGGTCCCGTCATGGCGGCACGACCCCCGCTGCCCAGTTCAGGAAAATCCTGCGATTCGCCGGTGGGGTACCAGATAAAGGCGGGCTGTGGACGGGGCAGTTCGCGGAGACCCGTGTTGTTGCGCGAACTGTTGATCGGCTTCTCGACTTCGAACCACGCGCCGCGCTTCTTGGTTTCAAAATTCCACCAGCGGTAAGCTTCGTTCGGTCCGGTGAACATCGGCCAGCCGTAGTTGCCGGCCGTTCGTGCTTGATTGACTTCATCGTAGCCGTTGGGGCCCAGCTGCAGATCGAGCCGGATATTCGGTCCGACGTCGCCCCAGTAAACCCAATTGGTGACCGGATCGACGTATAGTCGGAAGGCGTTGCGAACACCCATGGCATAGATCTCAGGCCGACCACCTTCGCCCGACGAAAAGAGATTGCCGGGCGGAATCGTATAACTACCATCTTCTTCCGGACGGATGCGGAGCACACAGCCCCGCAAGTCCATCGAATTGCCTGACGACCGCAGCGCGTCGTTGTTGCTGTTTCCCTCGCGCTGATCGACCGGCAATTCCGGAATCGGGAAGCAATTGTCCCCGGTGCCGGCGTAGAGCAGGCCATCGGCCGCCATAAACAGTCCACCCCCCATGTGAATCGCCGTTTCCGGGTCGATGCGATATTCCAGCATCACCACCTGCGACGAGAGATCGAGTCGGCCTTCCTTCAATTCGAAACGGGCGATCCGCAAGTGATCCTTCTTTTCACGCGGACAGAAGAGGGTGTAGATGCGTTGATTTCGCGGGAAGTCGTTGTCGAGCGCGAGTCCCATGAACCCGACCTCGCGATAGGTGACCGAAGGGACTTCGCCCACCAGGCGGACTTCGCCGCTCTTCGGATCAAAATGTTTGATCTTGCCGAGAATCTCGTTGAAGTAGATCTGCCCGTCGGGCAAGACGTTGAGCTGCATCGGGTCGTGCAAACCGCGAACGAGAATTTGCTTCTCGTAGCGATCGGGATCGACAATCTCTTCTGTTTCAGATGCGCCGGATGTTTCCGATGCGTCGGCGGCAAATCGGGCCACGGCGGTACCGACCACTTCGCTCGTCGCGGCTTGATCACTAGCGGGCTCGGAGACGGCCGGCGCACCGCATCCGGCAAACAGCAGGAGACACGAACCGGTCGCTGGCAACACGAGGAGCAGGATCGCCTCGCGGAAAGAAAGACACGCTCGCAACATATCACGCCGGCTCCATCGATGCAGAAAACGACCGCCCGTCATTGTACTCGCCCGCTGCGGACAAGATTAGGTGCCGGTCGGTGCTGAACAGACCGCGCGAGCGGAGATCGAGACACGGGCGAGCGTAAACGTCGGCCTCTTAGGCCCCGCTTGGGTCGCCTCCGCTGGCTTCCTGGCAGTCTTCGGCCACGGGATTGACCAAGGCGATCACCGTGTCGCCCGGCGTCGGTTTGACAGGCGCGTCGGTGGTCGAGATCGTCAACTGGCCGTCGTCATTCAGCGTGAACAGGGCGATCGCTTCATCGCCATATTGTTCTCGAAACTGGGGCCAGGCGAATTCCTCGGTGAGTGGCGTCGCTTTGACAATCGCCCCCGCCTCAAAGAGCTTGTCGAGCGTCTCATGAGTCGCGTCGTCGCCAAACAGCTTGCGGCCGAAGATCAACTTTTGGGTCACCTCGCTGCGGTCGCTATTCACCTTTCGCGGAGATAGGCGATAGACCTGAGAGCGACCGAACAGCTCGCTAAAGTGCTCCGCCGCCAGTGAGTTAATTTCGTCGTTGGAGGTCAGGGCCATCATGCGACCGATTCCACCGAGGTCGAGTTCTTCGGTGGCGGTCTCCGACAAAATGTTGGCGTACAGCGTTGGCAATCCTTCCATCCGCGCGGCACGAATGTTCTCCAAGTTCGTGTCGACCAACTGTACCGGAATGTCGAGATTCTGCAGCGCATGGGCAATGGCCCGCGCCGCCGGGTGCGCGCTGGCGATCAACGCGCCCTGAGGATTGGGTACACTCAGCCCCAGCCGCCGCGCGACATAACCAGTGGTCAGCCCATAGACGACGACCGTGCCGGCGATGACGAGAAACGTGACGGCCACAAACTGTTGACCCAAGGCTGCGTCGCCGCCGTGCGTGCCCGCCAGGTGCAGCGCAAACACCGAGGCCACCGCCGCGGCCACGATTCCCCGCGGGGCCAGCCAGGCGATGAAAGCCCGTTCCTGAAAGCTCAGCCCCGTGCCCATCGTGGCCAAAAAGACCGACAGCGGCCGCACTAGAACAATCAACACTCCCACGAACAACGGTCCGCGCCAGGCCAGACTGGCGATCTCCGCGAAGTCCAGCCGCGCCGTCAGCACGATGAACAGTGTGGATATCAGCAGCACGGAAAGATCTTCCTTGAAGTGCAAGATATGCTTCACCGAGACTTGCTTCTGGTTGGCCAATACCAGACCCATCACAGTCACCGTCACCAAGCCCGACTCTTCGAGCATCATGTTCGAACTCACAAAGGCGGCCAACACCGCCATCAACGCGACGGGGCTATGCAAATGGTCGGGCACCGCATGCCGGCGCAACACGAACAGCACCAGCACGGCAACGCTCGTTCCGACGATCAACCCAATCAACAACGTCTCACATAGCCCCCACAGGCCGATCTGCCAGGCGTCTCGGAAGGTGGTTGCCTGCTTCGAAAACAGGGCTTCAAACACCAGCACCGCCAGCACGGCTCCGATCGGATCGATGACCACGCCTTCCCAGCGAGCGATCGGGCCCACGCGACCGAGCGGTCGAATGTGGCGGAGCAGGGGACCGATCACGGTCGGCCCGGTGACCACCAACAGCGCGCCAACCAGCGCCGACATCGACCAGTCGAAGCCGAGCACCAAGCGGGCTGCCACGGCGATTAAGATCCAGCTGATTAGCACGCCTACGGTGAGCAAGCTGCCCAGAGGCCACCCGATTTCCCGCAGGTCGGCCAGCCGCAAGTTCATGCTGCCTTCAAACAAGATCACGGCCACGGCCAGGGACACAGAGGGCAAGAGAAGCTCGCCGAACAGACTGTCGGGGTCGAGCCAGAATCCATCGGGATTAATCGCGTGCAGCAGCGGTCCGACGATCACACCAAAGGTGATCAACAGCAGAATGGACGGCAACCGCAACCGCCAGGCCAGCCACTGACCACCGATGCCCAGGGCAAAGATCAGCATCAGGGCAAACGGAATACTCTCGGCGAGCGGAATACTCTCGGCAAGAACCACGTCGAACAGCCTCTCTGAAACGTCGTCACGAGAATTCAGGATTGGTCGAGAAGCCAAGGCGCTCCGCGAACGTCGATTCCGATTCTCGGCAAATCGGCCGATAAGACAAGCCCAAGGGTCGCTCGTGGCGGCAATCTAACAGGGCAAACGAGAAGGGCGGCCCAAGAAAGACCGTAGACTGCCGAGGAATTAAGCGAGCCGCCTGACCGCCATAGCTGGTGGTTACTGAACTTCAAGCCACTTGATGATGCGGATTCCGCCGGGCGTGCCTTCGCCGTAGAGATTTTCCACTTCGTCGAGACACAGCTCGCGATTGAAGATCCGCACATCGTCGATCAGTCCATCGAACTGATAGGCGCTCGTCGTCCAACACTGCCCGATTTCGTGAGTCGTTCCCCAGCCACTGTCGGTCGCCTGGGTGCCGGTGATCGTGGCTTCGACCCCGTTCACGTAGATCCGCTCGGTCGAGCCATCCCATGTGGCGACGATGTGATACCAGGTGTTGGCGGAGATGGTGCCGTTGGCCGTGTAACTGACTCCGTCACTGTCGTTCCCGGAGCTTCTCCAGTTGTAGAACAGCAGGGCTCCATCGTCGTCGACCGCCAAGATCCAATCGCCCGCGATATCTCCGTGGGTCGACCGGGCGATGCCCGCTCCGTAGCTGGAACTGTACCCGGAGAGACTATCCGACTCGATCCAGACGGAGATGCTGTAGGGTCCGGAACCGACGCCCGGGTCGGGAATGTCGACCGAATTGGTGCTACTAAATTCCAAAGCCCCATCGATCTGACCGCCGCTCGATCGCCAGGTTGGGGAATCGACCAGGGTTCCATCGTTCTCATAACCCGACGAATCGGCGGCCGTGCTACCGCTCGACTCGTCGAACTTGTAATGGGCCTGTAGACCGTAGACGCTGCTAATGAAAGAGGCGTCCACCACTTGGTCGTAGATCCGCACGTCGGCGATCGAGCCATCGAAACGATCGCCGGAGCTGTGTCCGCCGATAAACAGTTCGCGGGAATCGGTTCCCAGCGTCGAGCTATGGCTGTGGGTCGTCGAGTGATCCTGAACCCCGTTGACGTAGATCTTCACCTCGCTGCCGTCCCAGATGGCGGCCACATGATACCAGCGATCGACGTTGAGTACCGTGTCGCCACTGAAGCGACCCGAGCCGGCGTCGTTACCGTCGAGTACCAGAGTCACCTCGCCGTCGACAATCGAGAACGCGTAGTTGAGCGGGTTGGTGGTTCCCTTACGGACGATCGTATCGACGTCGCTGCCCGATCCCCAGCTGTCGCCGCGAATCCAGGCCATGACGGTGAATTCATCGGTGAGTTGCAAGGACGAATCGTTGCCGACGCTGATGTAATCGGTCCCTCCGTCCACTTCCAAGCCGGTACTGCCGATCGGACAGACGCTGACAGAACTGGAGGCGAAGTTGGTGCCGGTTACCGTGCCGTCGTTTCCTTCGCCGGAACTATCGGTGGCGGTGGTGCCACTCGATTCGTCGAGCTTCCAGTACCCGACCATGCCCAAACTGATTTCGAAGCAGCCGATGTCGTAGCCCCCTTCGGCTGGACGGGATCCGCCATCGAAGTCGTCGCTGGGCGGACTTCCGCTACTGGTACCGGCATCGATCGCCGGTGAGCCAAGCTGCGGACGGTAGTTGCTGGAGCTGGTAAACAACGGGTCGACAAGAATCTCGCCCGTGCCCTGACTGGTCTTGTCGTAATTGCCGTCGGAGTTGTTGTACAGCAGGTTGTAGGTATGGATCGCGCTGTCGCCGTCGGCGAAGAGTCCATGTTTGCCGTTGCCGTAGATAATCGAGTTGGTGAGCACCAGGTCGCCGTCGGACTGATTGATGCCTTGTTCGCCGTTGTCGGCGATCGTGCAGTTCATGATCGTGACCGCGTACTTGTCCTTCGCCTTGTGCTCGATGCCGTCCTTGCTGTTGCTGTGGATCAGGCAGTTGATCATGGTCACGCCTGAATCTTCTTCGATCTTGATGCCGTCGCTGGAGTCGTAGATCTCGCACTTTTCCAGTACGATCCCTTCGGCATCTTTGATTTTGATGCCCTCCTTACTGTTTCCCACAAACTTAATGCCGATGAAGTGGAGAAACTCATCCTTGTCGATTTTCATCGGGTTTCCGTCTTTGCCCTTGTCACCGGTACCCGCCCCATCGAGAATCACCACGCCCGCGTCGCCGGTTTGCGATCCGTCGGTGTCAGCGATGAAGGTAATCGGACTGCCGCTGCTGCCGTCGACACTCGGCTCGACCTTTTCGTTGTAGATTCCGGCGCCGAAGTAGACGATATCGCCGGCGGAAGTGTCGTCCAACGCCTTCTCAAACGTCTCCCAGGCGGCTCCCGCCGAAGTTCCCGAATTGCCATCGTCACCGGTTGTTCGTACGTAATACGTCGCAGCGGCCGCCTTGGCCGTGGTGAACAGCATCAACAGCAAGGTTGCTACCGCGGCGCCCAAGTTGAGAAAGGGAAACCCTTGCGCCAACAGACCCGCCGAAGGCGATGTCATCTCCGTGGCCAGCAGCTCGGTGGTAACGGTGGCCAAGACCATGGCCAACAGCAGCGTCAGGCGAACGCCGGCCGCCCGATCGAATCGACCGCCGCCAAGCAAATTGCGCTGATGTCGGCTGTCCTGATGTCGGCACCGCGCCCGGCGGCTGGCCGCGCGACGGCTGCGGCGTCGCTTTCGAGATTTGATGGCCGGTTGACGCATTGGATGGGAGGGTCGCGAGGCGGGCAAGGGTGGCTGGATACTCACCTAAAAGCATAGGTTGCCCCACTTTGGCGAGTTCCAGAAATCGATCCCAGAATCGGTCGATAACGGCGGAAATGTAGTTCCCAAGCAAGTTCCGCGTCTCCGGTCGTATCGATTAATTCAGTCGTCCGGCATCCACCGCCGAATCACTCGCATAATCGCCAGAACTCCATCAATGGTGCTGGAGAGTCGCGTCAATCGGGGGCAAGCAGGCGTCTTCGTCGTGCCGATAAATGATGAGCAACAACGATTTTCTACGTCGGGGAGATGGAGCGAATCTCGGCGAAGTAGCCAGCGTGGCACGATGGATGCGTGACACGATGGACGCCGACATTGCATCGAATTATTCTCCCCATGCCCAACAATACTGAGCCCTCGTACGATCGCGTTCCCTATCCCCGGAAGTCACACCCCTCGGCTCACATTCGACGTATCGAGGCGACCGCCACGCTGTTCGATATGTGCCCGGCGCCGGTGACCGAGTGCCGGGTGTTGGAACTCGGCTGTGCCGCGGGTTGGAATCTGATTCCCCAGGCCTACGATTTCCCGGAAAGCGAATTCATCGGGGTCGACGCCTCGCAGCGGCAGCTTGTCGACGGGCGCGCGATGATCGATTCGCTCGGGCTCGACAACATCGATCTCCGCGCGGCCGACATACTCAACATCGACGAGTCGTGGGGCAAGTTCGACTACATTCTCTGCCACGGCGTTTATTCCTGGGTGCCGGCCGAAGTTCAGCAGCAGATCATGCGCATCTGCAAAGAGAACCTGGCCCCCGAGGGAGTCGCCTACGTCTCCTACAATGTCCTGCCGGGTTGGAATTTTCGCAACACCGTCCGCGACATGATGCTCTACCACACGGCTTCCTTCAAAGATCCGCAAGAGCAACTCTCCCAAGCCCGCGCCGTGCTCACTTTCATGGCCGACAACTGCCCGCAAGATACCAATTACGGAAATATGCTGCGGGAAGAGCTGGAAATGGTGCAAGGGGCCGAAGACGCCTATCTGTTTCACGATCACCTGGAGAGCGACAACCATCCGATCTACTTCCACGAGTTTTGTCAGCGCGCGGAGACGGCCGGCCTGCAATACTTGGGCGACAGCAACTTCAGCGACATGCTGCCGCAACATCTGCCTGAAGAAGCCCAGGCCGCGCTGCAAAACGCATCGCTGGTGAAGCAAGAACAGTACATGGACTTTCTGCGAAACAATTCCTTTCGCCGTACCATGCTCTGTCACGCTTCGCAGCCACTCAATCGACAATTGCACGCCAACGTGCTCGATCGATTTCATTTGATGCTCGATAGTCACACCCAGCCCGATCGCCTTGAGTTCGCCATCAACAGCACGGATCGAGTTCGACTGACGATTGACAAGCGTTCCCTCGAAACGGCTTCGCCCGCCTCCAAGGCGGCGCTTCACGAGTTGGTTCAGCGCTGGCCACACGCCGTCACGCTCGAAGAACTATGCCAGGCCGTCGAGAGGCGATTGATCGAAGTGGGGATCACCGAATTCGCCCGGGGAGAGCAACTGCGGGCCGAGCTGGCCGGGGGCATGATGGAGGCGTTCTCCATCGGCATGCTCGAACTGTTCGTCCATCCACCGACGTATTGCGAGAGCCGTAACGATCGACCGGAGGTTAGCCCCTTGGTCCGCCACCAGGCCGAGCAAGGCCATAACGTAACGAACGCCTTTCACCGCAATATTCGGTTGGGAACGGCCGCCAGAGAGCTGGTCTATTTATTGGACGGAACGCGGACCTGTCATCAACTGGCCGATGACCTGTCCAACCGCTTGGGCCCGGTGGAGGCGCAAAGCCCGACCTCAGGCAACAACCACATGGCCACCCAGGTGGTTATCGAAGGCGGTCGGGTGACGATCGAGCAGATCGAACGGGTCCTCTCGACGCTGGAGTCCTCGGCACTCTTGCTGGAAGCGTAACCCGCCTGGCCGCCCATTCGATAGTCTAAAGGCGAGATGCGTCGGTCTCGATCTCTTACACGTCGAGATTGTTGACGTCCAGCGCGTGCTGCTCGATGTACTCGCGGCGCGGTTCCACCTTGTCGCCCATCAACACACGGAACAGATCGTCGGCCGCCGAGACATCGTCCATGGTGACTTTCAAGAGCGTGCGATTCTCCGGATCGAGCGTCGTTTCTCGCAGCTCTTCGGCGTTCATTTCACCCAAGCCCTTAAAGCGGGTAATCTGCAGACCCCGCTCGCCGGCGGCCCGCACGGCGGTGAGCAAGCCGCGCAGGTCTTCGATGCCAATCTCGGCGTCACCTCGTCGTAGCTCATAGCGGGCTTCATCCGTGCCGGTTCGTTCTTCCGGCATCAACGCGCTAATTTCAAAACCCAATTCGCGCAGGTCCGACAGCGCCGTGTTGACCGAGCGAACTTCATTCAGTTCAACGATGTGAATTCGACGGTTTGGATCGATGATTTCACCATTGCCGTTTCCGTTGCTGCCGGCTTGCGGTTCATCGGCCATCGTCAGTTCGCCGCCCGTCTTTTCTTCCTGCTCTTGAATGAAGGCATTCAGTTCGGCTCGCGTCGTGAACCAGTGTTCCTGGCCACCCAAGAAGACATGAAACACCGGGAGCTTGGCCGTTTCCGGATTTTGCCGCAAGGCGTGCGCTCGCAGGCTGATGCCGCGACGTTCCAGCGCGGTTAGCGGATCTTCCAGCGCCGCCAGGGTGCGACAGAGCTTGGCCATTTCATCCCCTTCAAGAATGCGACCATCACGCGGGTCAAAGCTGGAATCGCCAAGTCCCTGTTCCAGCAGCTGTGTCTTCATCTCCTCTTCGGTCTGCACGTAACGACGCTTCTTCTTTTGCACCACGCGGAACAACGGCGGCTGGGCCACGTAGACCTTGCCCCCCGAGACAAGGTCGTACATCTGTCGATAGAAGAAGGTCAACAACAGGGTGCGAATGTGGGATCCGTCGACATCGGCGTCAGTCATGATCACGATTTTGTCATAACGCCGCTTGGCCAGATCCTGATCTATGCCGATGCCAATTCCCACGGCCGAGATCATGCTCCGCACTTCCTCGTTAGCCAACACTTTGTCTTCCCGCGACTTGTAAGCGTTGATGATCTTACCTCGCAGCGGCAAGATCGCCTGGTACTCTCGCAGCCGACCTCCTTCGGCACTACCACCGGCCGAATCGCCTTCCACCAGGTAGAGTTCGCACTTGTCGACCTCGCGACTCGTGCAATCGCGCAGTTTTCCAGGCAGACCACCACTCGACATTGCGCCTTTGCGTTCGCGAATGAGTTCTTTCTGTTTGCGAGCCGCCACGCGGGCTTCGGCGGCCAGCAGGCCCTTGCTGATGATCGTCTTGGCGACCGCCGGGTTCTCCTCCAGATAGTTGGACAAAAACTTGTTGACGGCGGAGCTGACAATGCCTTCGATTTCGCCGTTGCCGAGCTTGGTCTTCGTTTGGCCTTCGAACTGGGGTTCCGGCACGCGTAGCGACAGCACGGCCGTCAGCCCTTCGCGGAAATCGTCACCCGTCGGCATCAGATCCTTGAACTGGTTCTGTTTCTTGCCGTATCGAGACAAGCAGCGGGTTAGAGCGCTGCGAAAACCGGAAAGATGCGTTCCTCCTTCGGTCGTGCAAATGTTATTCACATAGGTGTGAACGTTCTCGGTGTACTCGGTTGAGTATTGCAGGGCGATCTCCATGGAGACGCCATCTTGCTCAACGGAAAGATAGATCACGTCCTTGTGCGCCGGCTCGCTGGTGCGATTCAAGTACTCAACAAACTCCTCAATACCGCGCTCGTACTCGAACGTGTGCTCGTCACCCGACCGCTTGTCGGTGAAGACAATCTTGATGCCGCGATTCAAGAACGCCAGTTCCTGTAACCGGCGCTGAAGCGTGCTCTGCGAAAACTTGGTCTGCGGAAAGATCTGAGGGTCGGGCTTGAACGTGGTCTTGGTGCCGCGATGCTTGGTGCTGCCAACGCGACGCAGTTCGCTGGTCGGCACACCCCGCTCATATTCCTGTTGATAGGCATGACCATCGCGACGGACTTCGACTTCGCACCATTCCGAGAGAAAGTTCACCACCGTCACACCGACGCCATGCAGTCCACCGGAGGTCTGATAGGCACCTTTGCTGAACTTACCGCCGAATTTGAGGACGGTCATCACGCCCTCGACCGTGGAGACGTCGCGACCCATCTCTTCGGAAAGCTGCTCGTGCTTCTCGACCGGAATTCCACGGCCGTCGTCTTCCACCGTGATCGATTCGTCTTCGTTGATCGAAACAGTGACTTGGGTGGCGAAGTTGGCCATCGCCTCGTCGATCGAGTTATCAACGACTTCATAAACCAAATGGTGCAGACCGCGACTCGTCGTATCGGCGATATACATACTGGGACGTTCGCGAACGTGCTCCAGGTCGCTCAGCCGTTCCAAGTCCTCGGGATTGTAGTCCGCGTTGGCTTCCGGTCGGCCTTCATTCGATTCAGATGTCATGCTGTTTCCTACTTTTCTCTTCGTGTTTCCTCTAGTCCTGCCGCGACTCGAAGGTCGCAGGCAGAGCGGATATTCCGCGACGCTGTCCGTTAACTCCGGAGCGGATGATTCCGGCGGTGGGTGTATTTCTTATCGTTCGTTCTCTTTTCGCTGGCGATCGCGTCTCTCTCGTACCTGGCGCCCCGGGACGAGCGAAAAATCGCTGACGTCATGACAGCCCGGCCTCTAAAAATCAAGAATCGAGCGGCCCGACTCGAAATCGCAGATCGCTTAACTCGTTCTGTCCCATCGTTTCTTTGAGCCTGGCAAGAAGCTCGGCTTTTTCAAATGTTAGTTCTTGGACCAGGGCCGAATGGGCCACAGTCACCTCCATCACGCCACGTCGCACGGGCCCCGGGCGAGTCACTTCAGCAAACTCCTCACCGACCGCCTCTCGCCAGGCTGTCAGCCGATCTTCGTTGGCCAACTTTCTGCCCAGACCACGACGGGTTAGCAGTTCGGAGACCAGTTCTCCGATCGCTTGAGGGCCACGTCGTTTTGTCGTTCGTTTGTCGGCAATGGTTCTGTCTCGTCCTACCGATCTCGTGTCATCGGCATGATCACATAGGCATAGCCGTCTTCGGTACTCGTCACCACGGCGCTATCCGAATCCTTCAGTTCCAGGCGGAACGTCTTTTCCGGATCGAGCACCTTCAAGAAGTCGGTCATGTATCGCGGGTCGAGCACGGTCGTAATCGGTTCGCTGTCACAGGCAATCGGCAATTCGATCCGCGACTGACCCACCTCGGCGGTTTGCGCCGCCAGCACGGCACGCCCGCTTCCAAAAGTAAAATCGATACCCCGACTCTCCTGGCTGACGACCACCGCCGCCTGACGAACGGACGAGAAGAAGGCGCCCACCGGAATATCGATGGACTGAAAATCGTTTCGCTGGGGGAAAACCTCTCGCCACTTCGGAAAACGACCCTCGACCAATCGCGAGAAGACCGTCACTCGCTGACTCTGAACGAGAATATTATTGGGCTGAACCGCGATTTGAATCTCCGCGTCGGCATCGCTGAGTGCTCGCTCGATCAGGGTCAGAGCCTTCGACGGCACGATCGTCGTTTGATCGCCCGTTTCGTGTCCGCCTACGGACAGCGCCGGCCCTTCCATTTTCGCCAGACGCCGTCCATCGGTACCGACCGCCGTGAGTTTGTCTTTCTCCAGTTCGAGCAACACTCCTCCTAGAGCGTAGCGACTGCTCTCGGTGTCGGTGGCAAAGGCGGTGCGGCGAATGACCTCCTTCAAGAAGCGGGCGGGCACCTCGTGATAGGCCGACTCGGCAAAGGCGGCCACGGAGGGAAACTCGTCCGGATTCGCTCCCGCCAGCTTGAACTCCGCACGATCGCCACGCACGACCGTCCCCTGCGGATCGGCCTCCAACGACAACGTCTCGTCAGGCGATTCGCGCAGGATCGGTCCAAACCGCGCGAGCGGCAACACGGCACTTCCAGGCACCTCGACTTCGACTCCCTGAACCGCGATGCGAATGCCAACTTCCAGATCGGTTGCCATCAAGATAGCCGTATCCTGACTCACCTCGAGTTTGACATTCTGCAAGATCGGCTTGGGGCTGCGCGCCGGCACGACGGTCGACGCCGTTTGAAAGGCTTCCAGCAACTTGGCCCGATCACATTTGACCTTCATCGAACTTTCCTTCCCGTTGAACTTCCTGCGTAGGTCTTCTTACTTAAATTAATAAATATTTTTAGTAGTAGTAGAAGTAGGCGAGACGAACGGATTTCGAAGCCGCTGGCTGACAACCGGTCGCGGCCTGGAAACGACGAGGAAAACGCGCTTCCTGGACCTTCGCTGGTCGGTTGAAATCATGTCGGCTGCCTGTCGATGTGTTGTCGATTCACGGTCGAGAAATGTGCATGGCGAAAATCGTCATTTCGAACTCGTGCCGCAACTCGATCGTTCAACAAGCTAGTGCACACCCGGCGAACAACTTCTCCACGATTTGGTTAAACGGTTAACACTTGGATTGAGGGGGACGCGAAACGACTGGACGAACAGCGTTGGCATCAACATTGGTCTTCCAGCGTCGTCGACAAGTCGGCGATCGCCTTTTGAGTCGCCATATCCGACTTCAGCAGCTCGATCGCCTTCTGATGGTTGTAGAGGACGGTCGTATGGTCTCGCCCACCGAGGAATTTTCCGATTTGACTAAAACTCTTCTCGCAATGTTCACGAGCGAGGTAGACCAAGATTCGGCGGGCCGTGGCGATATGACGCCGCCGCGAGTCGCTCTTGAGATCGGCCACGCTGAGCGAAAAATACTTGGCGACCACGCGTGCTACACGATCGATGCGAATCTTCTTGGAATGAGTCGGTCGCGGTACGTACTGACGTACCAGGCTCAGCGACAGCGGCGCCTGCTGTCGCTTCTGAGGCAACTGACCGATCGTGAGCGGAAGATCGCCCGTGGTCGGGTGCTCTCCCGCCGCCAGGTAGTCCACCGCTTCGTCGGTCAACTGCAAGTCGCGCACCTCGCAGCAGGCCAACACCATGGCGCGACGAGCCGCCCGCCCGGCCGGAGCCAAGGGCACCGTTAGACCGGCGGTCAGTCGACTGACGAGCGCCGGCAAGAACTTGTCCAGCATCTCGGGCTTGGTTCGCGAGGTGATAATGATTTGTCCGCTACGGCCGTGCTCGTCTTTCGCGGTGAGTTCGTCAATCATGCCGCACAGTTCACGCTGAATGGTGACATTGGTCGGCAGCTTGTGGAGATCGTCGATGACGACTAGCGACGCGCTGCGATAACGCTGGCGAAGTTCGACCAGTCGGCGAGGCTTTCGGGCGGCGTGAAATTCGGCGGCCAGCGATTCGGCATCTGTCAACTTGACTTCGCCGCTGCGCGAACCATTGGCTTCTTGCCAGCGAGATGCCAGACCGTGTGACAACAGCGACTTGCCGGTACCCACTCCGCCACAAAGAACCAAAGGGTTGTACGAGTGATCGGCCGTGTGCAACAACGTTTCGATCGACGCCAGAGCGAGCCGATTTTCGGGACCGCCGATAAACGCTTCGAGCCGATTCTCGACACCGTCTGCGCGCGCGGAATAGCGGCGTGATGACCGCTCTCTAGTCGGCAGAGGTATCGAAAAAACGCCGCTGACCACGCTGGCTCCGTCCATTCTGAATAGGCGCGCCGAGTCGCGCACAACATGTCGAAAATAGGGTCGATAGGGAAGCTGTGATTATAGCCTTTTCGGGGCTTCTCGCGTAGCGGGGACGGCCGTTTTCCGGTCCTAGATGCGACCGCGCAAGTCCTTGTAAACAGCTAGGATACGAGTAGCCGCTTCGGTCGTCTCGGGGGCCGTCGTTTCTCGCCCCCAAGAGAACCGCAATGCGCTGTTCATCACCCCCTCGGAGAGGCCCATTTCGCCCAGCACCGGTGAGGGCTCGCTCGATCCGCTCTCGCAGGCACTGCCGGTTGAGCAGGCCACGCCCGCCAGATCGAGAGCCACAAAGAAGGCTTGCCGATCGAGTGGTGGAAACCCTAGGCAGGAAGTGTGGGGCAGCCGGTCGGCGTCGCCGCCCAACACCACAATCTCGGCTGTGGCGGACGTCATCCGCTGTTCAAAATCGTCACGCAATTGCCGCATCCGCTCCGTACCCTTCTGATCGGCAGCAGCCAACTCCAAAGCCGCTAGCAGCCCCGTCGGCAGAGCTAGCGATTCGGTGCCCGGCCGCAGACCATGCTGTTGGTGACCGCCGAAGAGCAGGGGAGAGAGGCGCACTCCAGCTTTGAGAACGATGGCGCCGATTCCCCGTGGGCCATGAAACTTGTGGGCGGATAATGTCAGGGCCGCGACACCGAGCGCTCGAAAGTCGACTGGCACCTTGCCGACGGCCTGAACCGCGTCGGTGTGCAGCCGAGCGCCGGCCGCTTCCGTGAGTGCGGCAATCTTCTCGATCGGTTGTCGAACACCTGTCTCATGGTTGCCCAGCATCACGCTCACCAGCCGTGTTGGCTGTTGAAGTTGTTCGCCTAACACATCAAGCCGTACCACGCCGGCCGCATCGACAGGCAGCCGTACTACCTGATAGCCTTCCGTGGCCAGCTGCGCGGCCGTCTGCATCACGCTCGGATGTTCGATACTCGATATGAGAATCCGCGGCGGGGTATCCCCGTCTGCCAGTGGACCAGAGAGTCCGCGGAGCACCAGATTGTTGGCCTCCGTGGCCCCGCTCGTGAAGATGATCTCGTCATTGGCCCCGCGAGCTTGTTGGCCCTGTAGATCGGCCCCCAACAGAGCTCCGACCTGCTCCCGGATTTCATCCAAACGTTGGCGGGCGGCACGGCCCAGACTATGCTGACTAGCAGGATTTCCCGGAAATTCTCGCTCAGCAGCGACCATCGCCTCAACCGCGCGAGGGTCGATCGGGGTGGTCGCGTTGTGGTCCAAATTGATCGTCGTTGTGGCCATTTATCGCATTATATCGGGTCGATTGCGGTGGCCATAACGGGCACGCGGGGCAACCAGCTGCCTCGTAAGACGGCCATGTTTCCTGAGCGAAGGGGAAGCCCTGACTGCGATGCCAGCACCCCTCAATTGGCGTTGCTTGCAAACGCGGCCGGTGGCTATGATTCGCCCGCCTTATTCTATCTGCCTAGCTCTGACGCCGATCGTCCAGTTGCCGATTGGCCACACTGATTGAGGGAGCACTCGCCCGTGCGAAAACTTGCTGAATCCATCGCCTCCATGTTTCGTGCTTTAGTCATGCTGGCCATCTTGGGTGGCGGCGCTTATCTGGCTATCGAGCATACGCCGATTCTGGAAATCGCTCGCGAGAAATTCAGCGAATGGCAGAATCGCCCCGCCGAACACGATTGGGGCGGTGGGGAAGCCCCGGCGTTTGATCCCTCGGGTGCCGGAACCGCCGAGACGCTGGCCAGTCACGAAGGTCCGTCCGCCGACGCGAGTTCTTGGCCGCAGGTCAGCCTCCGTGCCACCGACGAGACCGATGAGACCAATGATCAGTTTGAAACTCAACAAGCAGGCTTCCAAGCCCCGGTGACTACGGCCGCCGGCGAGGGTGAGTGGGAATATCTGGCCCTCGAACGCCGCCTTCGCCAAATGGGCGTCAGCTCCAGTCTGCTCGAATCGGGCGGAACCGAAAGCCGCCGATTTCGCTTCCTTTGCCGGATCTCTCCCCCAGGCGGTACCGGCAAGGATCAAGTCTTCCAGGCAGTCGCCGCCGATCCCCTCGAGGCCATGCGTCAGGTCGTAAGCAAAGTCGATCGTTGGCGGTCCTACGGCGAGCAATCGAGCGACAGCGGTGGCATCTCGTCGTCGCAATTCCAGATCGGCCTCGAACGGTAACCCCGGCCGACAAGCTCCCAAATTGGCTCCGCGGGCCGAGCTCGGCTCGATAACGGACTTGTCAAACCGGGCGACATCGGCTAACTCTGATCGATAGTCGGGTCACGTCACACGGGGAAGAACGTCCACGATTTGTGGGCGCTTTCGGCCCTCAGATAACGGGCGAGACCAGGCGTGCGATCTACTTCCCACATCCCGCTCTCCACGAACATCGATGTTCGCCATGCGATCGTCCCGCTATTCATCCTCGGCCGGCTCCAGCTCGCGACAGACCGCCGTTCAGCTGCGGAGTGTCGCGCATCGTTATCGAGCCGCTCCACGGAGCGGCCATGTTGTCGAAGCGGGGACGGCCGATCGTTTTGCACGGCGGAGGATGTTGGGCCAGGGCACCGACGATGTCGCGTCGCAGGCCACTCGCCTGGCTCGGATGGAAGCCGTTCTCTTTCTCAGCCGAGAACCATTGGGAAGTCGCAAGTTGGCTCAACTAGCCAACTTGTCCGACGGCACGGAAGCCCGAACGTTGATGCGTCGTCTCAACGAGCAGTACGATGCCGAAGGGCGGGCGTTTCGCGTGGAGGAGATCGCCCAGGGCTATCATCTGCTGACACGGCCCAAATTCGCTCCCTGGCTGCGACGCCTGACCGGCACCGACACCGCGGTGCGATTTTCTCACCCGGCGCTGGAAACTTTGGCCGTGGTTGCTTATCGTCAACCGGTGTTGCGGGCCGAGATCGAGTCGGTTCGCGGCGTGCAATGCGGCGAGATTTTACGGCAGCTGATGGAACGATCGATGGTACGCATTGTCGGACGGGCGGACGAATTGGGCCGCCCGATGTTATACGGAACGACGCGTCAGTTCTTGCAGACTTTTGGGCTCAAGCATCTCGACGACTTACCGCGAGCCGATCAATTGCGGCGTGGTGATGTCGCGCCGGAAGCGAACGAGATGTCAAACGATACGGAATTAGAGACAACAGGCGAAGAGCAGGAGACGAGTGACATGACTCTCGATTCAGAAGCCGCACCGGCAACCGCGGCAGAACTGGATGACGACCTCATGGAAGATGAAGTCTTCGACGAAGATATCGAGTCGGAAGACGATTACGACGATCCGGACGACGCCGACGACGATTCGGACGACTTCGAAGACGGCGAGTGGCAAGAGGTCGACGATGAAGACGCCGATGGAGGGGACGCCGGTGCAGAGAAGTTCGATGGCGACAAAGAGGACCTCGACAGCGACGATTGGGACGATGAAGGGGACGACTGGGACGAGGGAGACGACGATTGGGATGACGAAAAAGACGACTAAGAAATCCTCTTAGAGTGGTCACAACCGAGTAGAAACACCCAGAGCCCCGCCGTCCTCCGGCAGGGCTCTGTTTATTTCCGAGTGATCGGTACCGAATGCGAAGCGCTCTTACGCTCGATTCCGTCGACGTCGTCGACAGCCGAGTAGTATCAAGCCCAACAGTCCCAGGGCGCCCATCATGTACGTGGACGGCTCGGGCACAATATCTTCAACGGGTGGAATCGTCGGGTAGACGTCAAACGACACAAGCGGCACACCGAAACCCCGACTGACCACAAATTCGCTCAACAACACACCGAGCCCCGCACCGTCCAAGGCTGTCGGAAAGACGAAACCGATGCTCATCGGGCTACCGGGCGAGCTGAGGGCCGCTTCGGCCAACTCGGTTGGCAGGCTGGTCGAGACGCCACCAAGAATCGGAGTGTGATTGCCGGCCAGAAACGCTCCACTGGCGCTCTTGATCGAGTAGCCGATGATCGAACTGCCATCGGGATCAAGAACGACTTCTCCTGTCCCGGAATCGTAAATCAAGTCGGGTATGTTGGGATCTCCAAACCCGGCTGGCATCAGGCCCGCCGAGGCCAGGTTGGCCGACGCGTTCATAGCCAGCAACGCCAACAGCAAGAGGGTGGACCGGAAGTAGAAGTTGTGAAGCATGATGCGATATCCCCCAAGCAAAAAAGTAAGAGACGATTGCGAACCTCGCACCGCCGGGAATCGAAACGCCCCGATTGTCTCGATACGATGGATTGGTGAACCTGGAAATACCCGCCCAAGGGCACTCAAGGCGAGCATTCTACCAAGGAGGGAGAGGCAATTGCCACAGTTTTTCTGTGATAATCCCGGAATATAGTTTTCCAGGTTCGGCAATTGAAGCGACGCCGATCACTTCGTCGAGATTTGCCCCGGCCACGATCGAGCCAGCACCGGCCCACTTTCCGGCCGGAGAATACTAGTCCTTCAGCTGGAACAGCCGCCGGATCGCTTCCACCAGCAGATGCGGTGTCCCCTCGCGCGACTCGTCACGCAGCGACACCAGCGGCTGATGGAGCATCTTGTTGACCATGCGGTCGAACGATCGCGAGATTTCTTCGCGTGACTTGACATCCAGGTCGGGCAGTTTATTGAACAGCCGCTGCAGTTCCTCTTGCCCGATGTTGTCAAAATTCTGCTTGATTTGTCGAATGGTTGGCCCGGTCATGCGGTGATACCACTCGGTCATGAACCGCTCGGTCTCTTCTTGGACGATGCGCTCGGCCGCGGGCCATTCTTTTTCTCGCGCGGCGCGATTGTTGTTGCAAGTCTCCGCCAGGTCGTCGATCGTGTAGAGATAGACTCCCAATGCCTCCCCCACGGCCGGATCGAAATCGCGGGGCACGGCCAAGTCGAGAATGGCTAGGGGCCGCTGATAGCGTGACTCGGAGATCGGCTGGAACCGCTCGGCGGTCATAATCGGTTCCGCGGCCGCGGTGGTACTGACCACCAGATCGGCCTGGGCCAGTTCGGCATCGAGCGAGTCCCAGGGGGCGGTTCTGCCGTGATACTCTTCCGCCAAGGTGGTTGCCTTTTGCGGGTCACGATTGAGAATTGTGATCTGGCGAGCCCCTTCGTCACGAAGATAGCGGAGTGTCTCTTCGCCCATTTCTCCCGCGCCGATGACGAGAATCTTCTTGTCCTCGAATGTTTCGAAAATGCGTCGCGCAAAGTCGCAGACCGCCACGCTGGGAATACTGGTGCGACGTTGATTGATGGTCGTCTCGGTGGCGACTCGTCGGGCCACGCGCAAGGCCGCTTGGAACACGGCGTGAATCATCGGCCCCGCGTTTCCCGCAGCCGTGGCTCGATCGTAGGCCTGCTTCACTTGCGAGAGAATCTGTGCTTCGCCGAGCACCATGCTGTCGAGGCTGGCAGTCACATGGAACAGATGTCGTACTGCTTCCTCGCCACTCTGATGCATCAGACTGTCGAGCACCTCGGGCGACTCAATGCCATGAAACTCGGTCAGAAATTCAATGATCTGACGGTGGGATGGCGCCAGCTCGGCTTCTTCCGAAGCGGTGTAGACCTCGACTCGATTGCAAGTCGACAACACCACCGCCTCGCTGCCGGGAAAGCGATCGCGCAAGTGGAGCAGCGCGTGCTCCACCTGTTCTCCTTGAAAGGCGACCTGTTGGCGAATTTCCAAATCGCTACCGTGATGGCTCATGCCGACGAGTTGGAGTTTCATGCGGCCCTCCCGCGACGGTCGAGCGGACCCTGCTCAGGACCGATCGTCGCGACACGCTCCAGCCTGCCGGCCGTGGTCTTCGACTTCTCGACGGCCGTCTCGGGCTGATGGGCCGAGGGAACCAACACGATCAGGGCGGTGACCAGCGCCAACAGCAGAAAACTCACCACGGTGAGATAGGCCACCTTGTGACCTTGTCGCGCCGGTCGATAGGCGGCGCGGAACACGACGGCGGTAACCAGCCACAGCAGCAACAGTCCGGAGCTCCACACCACCGGATCGCCCCACGCCAGGCCGGCGGGTGAATCGAAGCGGAGCAGATCGATGTTCCGCACCAAACCGGCACCCAGTCCGATCGCCACACAGAGCGTCGAGATCGTCAGGGAACGGGCGTTGACGCTTTCACACCACTCCAGGCTCGGTAGCCGTACACCACTCTCCGGCGATTTGTTCTTCAGTTGCCACGATCCCAGCAAGTACATCAACCCGGCCACAAACCCGATCGACACGACGACCGTGCCGAGCACCAGCGAGGCGACGTGCACGATCAGCCACAGCCCGCGGGAGTCTTCGGTGGCGGGAGCCTCCAGGCTGTTGAAGGAGTAGGCGACCCCAATCAAACCGAGCACGATCGGCAAAATGAAAATACCGATTGACTGACGCGTGTGGTGATAAGTGAAATAGAGGTACGACGCGGCCAAGATCCAGGCCGCGATCAAGTACAGCCCGAACCAACTCGACAGCGGTGTGCCACCTTGTTGGCTGTCGATGGCCAACAGCACGAGATACCAACTATGCGCAACCAGTCCGGCGCCGGCGAATAGCAACATCACGGCGCCGCGGATACCGCTACGAAAGAACAGCCGGGTGACCTCCAGAAACAGGGCCACCACGTAGCTGGCGGTAAAACAAGTTAGCGAAATCGAAAGTTCCATGGGAATCTTCGGACGACAGCGCGGTGTGTCGTCGCGACGTTAGGTATCGAGCCCGTACTCTTTGAGCTTCTTGTGGAGTGTATTTCGATTGATCCCCAGCTTCGCCGCCGCCTTGGTCTGAACACCTTCGCTGGCGACTAGAACCTGGGCGATCAGCTCGCGCTCCACGCGGCTGACAATCTTATTATGTAGGTTGTCCTCGTTCGGGCCCGCTCCGACCAGTCCCTCCTGGACGACTTCATAGGTGAGCGTCTCCAAATCGGCCCGCTGACGCCGTTTGATCCGCATCCCATCGCCCGACTGCAGGGCCTCGGGCAGCAGTTCCAGCGTCAGTTCATCCCCCTCGGCCAACACGACCGCGCGTTCGATGTAATTTTGCAGCTCGCGAACATTCCCTGGCCAATGGTAATTCTCCAGCGCTTCCATTGCCTCCGCGGCGATATGCAGTACATAGCGATCGTTGGCGACGTTGTATGCATTCAAGAAATGACTGACCAGGTCGCGGATATCCTCTCGCCTTTCTCGCAATGGGGGCAAGAAAATGGGCACCACATTCAGCCGGTAGTAGAGATCCTCGCGGAACCGCTCGGCTTCAATCTCTTCGGTCAGATCGCGATTGGAAGCGGCGATGACCCGGGCGTCGACGGCAATGGTCTGCGTATCCCCGACCCGCTCAAATTCACTTTCCTGGAGCACCCGGAGTAACTTGACTTGCAGCTTGGGGGTGGTGGAGTTGATTTCGTCCAGAAAGATCGTCCCGGTGTGGGCCGCCTCAAAACGACCCGTGCGATTCCCCACCGCGCCGGTAAACGAGCCACGCACATGGCCGAACAGTTCGCTCTCCAGCAGACTCTCGGTGAGCGCCCCACAATTGACCCGCACAAAGGGTCCGCTGCCGCGGGGGCTGAGCCGATGGATGGCTCGCGCGATCAATTCCTTGCCCGTGCCGGTTTCACCCAGTAACAGCACCGACGCGGTGGAGCGGGCCACCTGGCGCGTCAGTCGATAGACCTGCTGCATCGCCTCACCACCGCCGATCAACTCCGGGGTGGGAGGACGGTCGGCGGGGGCAGCGGCGCGGTCACGCCCGAATTTGGCCGGATCGCTGTTCATACATGAAGGCCGAGGCGGGTCGGCTGAGTAGGGTGGAGGGAGTCGCGTCTTTACTGGCGACCACGAAGGGCGGGCGGTTCAACCGGTCGCTTCTTCTTGATGGTTTGCAGCGCGTCGAGAATCGACCAGAGCACATCTTGGGTTGCCTGTTCGAGACCCTCGCTTTCGTCATAGCGAGTTACTTGTTTCTTGATTTCATCGTAGGTCAACAGAATGCCGTGGCGAGCCAGGCTGTCTTGCAGACCCTTCACGGCCGCCTGGCGCGACGCCAGAGGCAGCGAGTTCAAGCTGGCGAAATCAACCAGCACGGTTTGGGCCTCATGCGAATGGATGTGTCCCAGCACCTCGGAAGCTAGCGGCGAAAGTTGCGGATGGAACAAGGCGTTGTTCAAGATCGGCTCGATATCGTGCAAGTCGTACGGAGCAGGGTGCTGCGTTACTTGGTTGATCAACTCCAGCGCCAAGCGCGCCTGTTGGGTGCGAACTTCCGGCGTGATGTAGGCCAATCCACTGCCCGCCAATAATTGTTCAATGCGAAGTTGCATCGCCTCGCTGTCGCGAGGCCGTATGAATGCCTGCACCATGGGATAGTTGCGGGCCAATGCTTCCGCGTCGCCAATCTGATCGGGGTCGGCGATCAAGCCGATCGGCATATGCGCGGTCCGGGCATCGTTGCGCAAGTGCTCGATCAATCGTCGCGCGTCAGGTTTGCCAATGGTGTAGGTGATCAGAGCAAGTTCGTTCTCGTTGGTGGCGACCGCTCCCTGATAGAGCCCTTTTCCGGTTTGGAAAGCCTGGGCCTCGAGTCCCTGTTCCGTCAGCAGGGCCGCCAATTGGTCGGCGCGAATGCCACGCGGATCGGCCACCACGGCCCGCCGGATGCCGGAGTAGTTCGCCACCGGCTTGAGCACATTCATCAGGGCACCGGCGCCGGGAAAACCATCCTTTCGATCGAGCGCCACGATGGCGGCGGCCGCCGCCAATTGAACTCGACGATTGGAATGGTGCAGCGCCAGCGCCAGTGGCGCCGGGCGACCATCTCCCCGCACGAGAAGTTCTTCGTCGATTTTGTCGGCCCGCGCCAGATGCGCGATCAGTTCACTTGCCGCGATGGCGGCGGCCGCGGAACTCGTGCGGAGCGACTCATCCAGAACCGCGTTCAGCCGGGCCGCTTTTGACATTTCGTTGTCAGCGGGCATCGCCGAGAGATACTTCTCGTCGAGCGAGCCATCCAATCCAGATTCTAACTTGATGACTTGAAGCGCGGTCGTCTCTCGCCACCGCTGGATTTCCGGGTCGTCCGGAGCCAGGCGAACAAGATCCCGCGCCAATCGAGCACTTGCTCGGGCGGAACTGACGGCCGGATGTTCTCGCAGCATGCCGAGCTGCTGCTCCTGGTCATTCCAAATCCAGGTGTCGCTGCTGCCGTCGGGGTTCACCGCCACGCGTTGACTTCCGTCGATGTATGCTCGCGATGTGTTGAGTAGCTCCGGCCGCGCTTCGTGCAAAGGCAAAATGCGACCTTCCAGCATCTGCAGCGCTTTTTGGGCCGTCTGTCGCGTCGTCTTATCGGGATGAGTCCAGGCATCGGCCAGCAGATAACGTTCCGTGTGGGCCTTCTTGATCTGGGCCAATACACGAATCACGTTCTGCTTGAGCAGTGGATCGGAAGTCTCCAGCACCGCAATCAGTGGCGCCGCCGCCGGGGGTCCAAACTGTACCAGCGCCTCGCGGGCCAGGGGGTGCACATCGCGACGATCGGCATCGGCCAGGATTTTCAGCAGGGGCGCGACTCCCCACAGGCTGCCCTTGCGAAGTTCGACGATGGCCAAATATCGCTGCCGGGGATCGGCGTCGAGTGTCTTCTCGGCCAATGCTTCGAGTCGAGCCGGATCTTGCAGGCTCTCCCGCCAGGCTTGCTGCACCGCGCGGCCAAACTTCTCGGCCTGCGGGCCAATATCATGGCTGCTGATGATCTTCGACAACACTTGCGTGCCGACCTCCGCACCGAGTTCGGCCAGAGCGTCGGTCTCCAAATCGAGGTCAAGCAGCGCCCGGAAATATTGTTCGGCCAAGTCGGGACGATCGAGTCGCAATAGGTCGACCGTGGCCCGGGCCAACTCCGCCGGCTCGGTCGGCTTGGAATCGACGATCGTTTGCACCGCGACGTCCAGCGCCGTCGGCTCGCGAGGACCGGTCGCTGCCGGTTTCTTCTCATCAAGCTCATCGAACTCTTCGTCGCCGGAGTCAGGCTGGGCCATCGCCACACAGGGCAACATCGTGCACGGCGCAAGGGTCACCAGGCACAGCAGCCAAACGAAATGTCGAAATCGAAATTGCATGTTGAGGTCGTTGTTTCCGGAATGTCGATTCATAAACGGATTGTCGCTTTGAATTCCTAGGTCGTCGAAATTCCCAGTCGCTCTCTCCACTGCGCGACCTGCTGGCCTACTTGTGCCGGCGCGGTGGAACCGAAACTCGTGAACGCTTCGACCGCGCGTCGACTACCCAACACGCCGTAGACGTCTTCGTCCAAGATGGCCAGCACTGGGTCGGCGGTGCGAAAATCTTCCAGCGATAATTCGGCCAGCGTCACGCCACGCTCCATTGCCACCGCCACCAATGTGCCGACCGCGTGATGGGCCGTGCGCTGCGGAACGTCCTGGGCGATCATGTATTCCATCAAGGTCGTGGCGTCCAGGAAGCCTTCCTCCAGTCGCGAGGCGATCGACTCCCGGTTCAGTTCCGCTCCCTCGATCACCGCGGCCGCCAACTCCAGACAGGCATCGACTGTGTCGACCGAATCGAACAAAGGCTGTTTGTCTTCTTGCAAATCGCGGTTGTACGCCGCCGGCAGACCCTTCACCAAGGTCAACAACGACATCAAATTGCCAACCGTGCGGGCTGTCTTGCCGCGAATCAGCTCCAAGACGTCGGGGTTCATCTTCTGCGGCATCATCGATGAACAAGTGCAAAACTCGTCGGGCAACTTGAGAAAGTCGAACTCGGTGGTCGACCAGATGATCCATTCCTCGGCCCAACCGCTCAAATGTTCAGCGATCATCGTCAGACAGAAGGCGATCTCCAAGACAAAATCGCGATCGCTCGAGGCATCGAGACTGTTGGCCGCCACCGCGTCGAACTCCAGCGTGCGGCGGACCATCTCGCGATCGATCGGCAAACTCGTGCCCGCCAGGGCGCCACCGCCCAGGGGTAGCACATTGGTTCGCTTTCGCGCGTCGGCCAACCGCTGTCGATCACGCTCGAGTTTCTCAACCAGAGCCAGATAGGCGTGTGCCGCCAGCACCGGTTGGGCGCGACGCAGATGCGTGTAGGCCGGCATCACCACGTCGCTGTCGGTCTCGCAACGCGCGACCAGGGCGGTCTGCAGCGCGGCCAGCCGATCATCGAGCCGATCGATCGCGTCACGCGACCACATTCGCAGATCGGTCGATACCTGATCGTTGCGACTGCGGGCGGTGTGCAGTTTGCGCCCCACGTCGCCGAGTCGCTCGATCAGCGCGTGCTCGATGTGCATGTGGATATCTTCCAGGCGAATGTCGTACTCAAATTCGCCTTGCTCGATCTCTTGGCGGATCTCGGAGAGCGCCTGCTCAATCTCTTGGCACTCGGCTTCACTGATCAGTCCGACTTTCGCCAGCATTTTCGCGTGTGCGCACGAACCGGCAATATCGTGCGCATAAAGACAGCGATCGAAGCTCACACTCTCGGCAAACTTCTCGACGCGAGGGTCGACATTCGTACCCAGAACACCACTGCGTGAGGGTGTAGACACAGCCGGGGCCTCAATTAGCCACTGAAAGAGGGCGGAAAAATTTCACCAACATATTTACTCTAAACAGGTTAGGTAAAAGTGTCAACGATCGCGACCAGCTCCCAGAAAGCACTTTTTGGGCCGAACTTGGCCGAAATCGCCGTCACCTCGCTACAGACCCTATGACCGGTTCCCTTTTCGATCTCCCGGCCGCCACCGGACTGCCCGTGAGTGTCAGAATTATACCCCGCGAAGACCACCCGAGATCGCCCCGGCGTCCCCACTCGGCTCGTACCGAGGAGCCTCCCGAATTGGGGCCGTAGCGGCGGCGAGGAATCACGCCGCGCCGCCTGCTGCCGCCGGTCGCCGGGAGTTGCTAGAATCGACCGGAGCGCTACGGTCGCCATCGGCACGAGAGTGTTCCGGCGCCCCGAGCGATCCCGCCCTCCGCAATTCATCCCCCCTGACGGAGTCCATTCATGTCGGATGCCAACACCAAGCGGCTCTTCGAGCTGATTCAGGATCGAGCCTTTGTCCGGGGAGAGGTGAAGCTCGCCTCCGGAGCGACCAGCGACTTTTATATTGACGGCCGCATGGTCGCCGTGGCCCCCGAAAGTGCTCATCTGATCGGCCAAGTTTTTTACGATCGCATCAAAGACTTGGAGTTCGACGCGGTCGGTGGACTGGCGGTCGGAGCGGTCCCCCTCACGGCCAGCCTGGTGATCGCCTGCCATCACCATAATCGCGCGGTCGAGGGCTTTTGGGTCCGTCCGCAACCGAAAGAGCACGGCATGCAAAAGAAGATCGAAGGCAAGTTTCCCGAAAACGCTCGCGTCGTGATCTTGGAAGATGTCGTCACCTCGGGCAATTCATCGCTCAAGGCGATCGACGCCGTCGAGGAGGCGGGCGGAACGGTCGTCGGCATCCTGGCCCTCGTCGATCGCGAAGCGGGCGCCCGCGAGCTGTTCGCCGAGCGAGGTTATCACTACGATCCGATCTTCACCAAACAGGACTTCTTCGTGAACGCGTAGCGAAGAGTCGGCCGCCGCGGGAAAGCACGGCGAACCGATCGAACCCGACCCACTCGAATCCCACCCCGCCTGCCGGGTTGCTTATGTCCGCGAGTCAACGATAATTGCCCAAAGCGCCGAACGAGTCGTTTTGAGGTAACCCTTCTCACAAAGGAATATCCGAACGTGCCACGTCGCGATGACATCCACAAGATTCTGATTATTGGCAGCGGTCCGATCGTTATCGGGCAAGCTTGCGAGTTCGATTATTCTGGCACCCAAGCGTGCAAGGCCCTTCGCGAAGAGGGTTATGAGGTCGTGTTGGTGAATTCCAATCCGGCCACGATCATGACCGATCCCAGCACGGCCGATCGAACCTATATCGAGCCACTCGCTTGGGAAGTCATAGCCAAGTTGATCGAGGCCGAGCGACCCGACGCCTTGTTGCCGACGCTGGGCGGCCAGACCGGTTTGAATCTGGCCATGGAGCTGGCCGAACATGGCGTTCTTGAGAAATACGGTGTCGAGATGATCGGCGCCCGCTCCGATGTGATCGCCAAGGCGGAAGAGCGCGACAAGTTCAAAAAGGCCATGGAGAAGATCGGCCTCGATGTCTGTCGCGGCAAGACGGTTAACACGGTCGACGAAGCCCGCGAAGTGGTCGCCGAAATCGGTTTGCCGTGTGTGGTGCGTCCCAGTTTTACGATGGGCGGCAGTGGTTCGAGCATCGCCTACAACCGCAGCGAATTCGATCGGCTGGTGCGCGCCGGTCTCGACGCCTCTCCGGTCACCGAGGTGTTGGTCGAAGAATCGATCATCGGCTGGAAAGAATTCGAGATGGAGGTGATGCGCGACGCCGACGATAACGTCGTCATCATCTGCGCGATCGAAAACTTCGATCCGATGGGCGTGCACACGGGCGATTCGATCACCGTCGCGCCGGCTCAAACCCTGACCGATAAAGAGTACCAGCGGATGCGCGACGCCTCGTTGGCGGTGATTCGCGAAATCGGCGTGGAGACGGGCGGGTCGAACATCCAGTTCGCCATCAATCCGCGGGACGGGCGGATGATCGTCATCGAGATGAATCCCCGCGTCAGTCGTTCCAGCGCTCTGGCCTCCAAGGCGACCGGATTCCCGATCGCCAAAATCGCCGCCAAGCTGGCCGTCGGTTATCGGCTGTACGAATTGGCGAACGATATCACGCGTAAGACCCGGGCTTGTTTCGAGCCGACTATCGACTACGTCGTGACCAAGATCCCGCGGTTCGCCTTCGAGAAATTTCCCGAGGCGGATGCCACGCTGATGACCCAGATGAAGAGCGTCGGCGAGACGATGGCGATCGGCCGCACGTTCAAGGAATCGTTCCAGAAGGCGCTCCGCGGTTTGGAGGTCGGCAGTTTTGGTTTCGGATGCGACTCCAAGGATTTGTGGGGCACCGACGAACAGCCGACCCGCGACGAGATCCGCGCCAAGTTGGTCACGCCCAACTGCGACCGCGTCTGGTATCTCCGCTACGCCTTGAAAGACGGGATGACTGCCGAAGAGATCTTCGAACTCACGGCCATCGATCCCTGGTTCCTCGATCAACTGGTGCAGCTTGTCGAGTTGGAAGAGGAACTGCGGCAGGTGGAAGACGTCGAGACGGTCGAGGCGGATCTGGTGCGACGGGCCAAGCAGGCTGGCTTCTCCGATCGACAGTTGTCGACCCTCTGGCACGGCACCGAAATGCAGGTCCGCGCCCGTCGCAAACAGCTGGGCGTCGTGGCCACGTTTAAGTCGGTCGATACCTGCGCGGCGGAGTTCGAAGCCTACACACCCTACTACTATTCGACCTACGAGCAAGAAGACGAGACACCGGCCAAAGGCGATCGCAAACGAATCATGATTCTCGGCGGCGGGCCGAATCGCATCGGTCAGGGCATCGAGTTCGATTACTGCTGCTGTCACGCTGCCTTCGCGCTCGACGAACTCGGCTACGAGTCGATCATGGTCAACTCGAACCCCGAGACCGTTAGTACCGACTACGATACCAGCGACCTGCTGTTCTTCGAGCCGCTCACGACCGAAGACGTTTTGAACATCTGCGATCGCGTCGATCCCGACGGAGTCATCGTCCAGTTCGGTGGACAGACGCCGCTGAACTTGGCCCGCGCGCTGGCCACCGCCGGCGTGCCGATCATCGGAACTTCCGTCGATACGATCGAAGCGGCCGAAGACCGCGAGAAGTTTCAAGCGCTGCTCTCAAGGTTGGGGCTCAAGCAGCCACCCAATGGCATTGCTCGCACCATGGAGCAGGCTCGAACACAAGCCGCGCGCATCGGTTTTCCGGTATTGGTGCGACCGAGTTTCGTGCTCGGCGGCCGCGCCATGGAAATCTGCTACGACCGCAGCCAGCTCGACAAGTTTGTCAAAGAAGCCTTCATCGTCGCCCAGGGACAACCGGTTCTCATCGATCGCTTCCTGGAAGACGCCATCGAAGTCGATGTCGATTGCATCTGCGACGGAACCGACGTGATGGTGGCCGGGGTGATGGAACATATCGAAGAGGCGGGCGTCCACTCGGGCGATTCCGCCTGTGCGATCCCACCCTATAGTCTGCCCGGCCCGGTCGTGACCGAAATTCGCCAGGCGGCCCACGCCTTGGCTCACGCGCTCAACGTGGTCGGACTGATGAACATCCAGTTCGCCGTCAAACGCGAGAACGGCGACAACAACGTTTATGTGCTCGAGGTCAATCCGCGGGCCAGTCGCACGGTGCCGTTTGTCTCCAAGGCGGTCGGTCTGCCGGTGGCCAAGATCGCCGCCAAGGTCATGACCGGTTGCACGCTGGCCGAACTCGGTCACACCGAAGACCCGGTGCCAAGTCACGTGTCGGTCAAAGAAAGCGTCTTCCCGTTCGCCAAGTTTACCGGCGTCGATATTGTGCTCGGCCCGGAAATGAAGAGTACCGGCGAAGTGATGGGCATTAGCGAACGCTTCTCGATCGCCTTCGCCAAGGGGCAACTCGCCGCCGGCGTGGTGCTGCCGACCGAGGGCAAGATCTTCTTGAGCGTCGCGTCGCGAGCCAAGGAAAAGGTCGTCGATCTGGCTCGTCGCCTCGAAGCACTCGGCTATCAACTGATCGCCACCAGCGGCACGGCGCGGGGACTGCAAGAAGAGGGCATAGCCGTGGAGGTGGTCCGCAAGATTCAAGAAGGGCAACCGAACCTGCTCGACTACCTCGACAACGACGAGGTGCGGCTGATCCTCAACACCCCGAGCGGTAAAGGGGCTCGTACCGACGAAGGCCGCATTCGCGCCGCGGCGGTCCAGTCCGGCGTGCCGTGTATCACGACGATCGAAGCGGCCGATGCCTGTGTGAAAGCGATGGAGGCGCTGCGCGAAGAAGAGCTAAATGTGCAGGCTCTGCAAGATCGCTTCCCGAACGCGAATCCGAGCGATCGAGCCACCAACGATCAGGCGACGGCCGACGTGTAGGGCGGCGAAGTGTCGCGGTAAGCGTGTGTGCGAGGGCGAGGCGGCGGCCGAGCCGCGGATCGATACTGCGTTGGGGGTATCTGCATGTCGTCAAGCGATCATCACGCGGCAGAAAACTCGTCGGAACGTGACGCGATGCCGGCCGCTGGTTCTCGTCGCCGCTGGTTTCAGTTCCGTCTGCGGACGCTGCTGGTTCTCGTCACCATCGCGGCGGTGTTGTTGGCTATCTTGGGACAGAAAATCCGCCAGTACAATCGTGAACAACACGTTATCGCCTGGGTTCATGCCCAAGGAGGACATTGCTGGTTTCAGAATCAAATCGATTCAACCGAGCAAGTATCGGGCAATGCGACTTGGGAATTGTGGTCACACGCTTCGACCTACACGGTTTATCCAGGACAGTACGACTTAAAGTCGACGCACTCGATGCAGCGAGAACCGATGTCGTGGTGGCGCTGGAAGGAAGGACCCATCACGGGGGCGTCTATCACGCATTCTGACCTCAAAGATATCAGCCCCCTGAACGAACTTCCTAAACTGGATGAATTAATTCTCACGAGCACCCAGGTGAGCGATCTCTCACCATTGGTCGGAGCGAAGCAACTTCGTATCCTGAATTTGACATTGACGCAAGTCAGCGATCTGTCCCCACTAGTTGGATTGAAAAATCTTGAAGTTGTCATCCTCTACGATGCGCCGGTTACCGACGAACAGGTCGAGACGCTGAAAAAGGCCCTGCCGACCTGCATGATCATCGGCCCAGAGCGGTGGAGGCAAGAAGATGGCGAGTGACTCCGGGAACAAGAAACCTGGCCGCCGCTGGTATCAGTTCCGTCTGCGGACGCTGCTGGTTCTGTTTACTATCGCAGCCGTGGCGATGGCATTCTTTTCGCAAAAGATACGGCAGCAGTATCGCGAACAAGCGGTCATCGAATGGGTCCAGCAGAAGCAGGGTTCTGTCGCGTTTGAATACTACGAATATCTGGACGAATACGACTATTCTGACCCATCGGACCAAGACTGGCAGTTGTGGACGCACACACAGACCTTTATTATGACCGGCAGTGCATTGGACCTTGAGGAGGTCGGTTACTGGCAGCGCTGGACCGGTCTTTGGACGCCGGGGCCCGTCAAAGGCGTGGAGCTTGGCAGACAACTACCAATCGATTCGACCAAAGCGACGATCACCGACATAAGCCGGCTCGCGCAGTTGCCGGAGCTCGATCATCTGACGCTCGACAATACGGATGTCCACGATCTGACGCCGCTGGCCGAGCTAACTGCTCTCCGCCTGCTCCGACTGCAGGGGACCAAGGTGACGGATCTCACTCCGTTGGCGAATCTCGACAACTTGCGGATCCTTTACCTGATGGACACGCAGGTTGAAGATCTATCGCCGCTTCACGAACTCTCCAACCTGGAAGTCGTGATTCTGGATCGCGCCCCGGTTTCCCACGAGCAGGTTGAAATGCTGAAGAAGGCCCTGCCGACTTGCTCGATCTTCGGCCCCAAACGTCCGGGAAAAGAAGATGGCGAGTGACTCAGAGAACAAGAAACCTGGCCGTCGCTGGTTTCAGTTCCGTCTGCGGACGTTGTTGGTATTCATGGCACTGCTGTCGATTCCGTTTGCCTGGATCGGTTGGGAACTGCAACAGCGACGCGCGGAGCGTCCATCGATTGACTGGGTCACCTCGTCAGGCGGGCGAATTGGTCGTCAATCCTCGGGTGGTGCAGTGATCGCCTCTCGTTCGATCAGTGGCGAGATCGATCATCCACGGAGTTCGAAATCGTGGGAGGATTGGACTGACACCCTGTTCGGAAAACGGGTTCGAACCGTCGAATTTAATGATGTACATGACGAACTGCGTGATCTCACACCGTTGATGCGATTCCAGAAACTACAGAGATTCATCACTTGCAAAGTCAACGTGGCGGATCTAACCGCCCTGTCCGACTTGCAGTCAATGTCCTTGTTGATTCTCCGAAACTCGCAGGTGCAGGATCTCTCGGCGCTCGCCGGACTAGAGAATCTCCGGGGCCTTTTTCTGCAACATACTCGAGGCCATGATCTGGCATTCTTGGCCCGTCTGGAAAATCTCGAGTTTCTGGAATTACGCGGCGTTGAAGCGGGCGATCTTTCTCCATTGGCTGGATTGAAGAAACTCAAGTTCCTGAGCCTGCACGAAATCGAAGTCGAGGAACTGACTCCACTGCATGAACTCAAGCAGCTCCAAAAGATTGGATTTCATGATGTTTCTGTTGACTCGATCAAGCTAGGTTCGGGCGAAGAGGAGCACGAACAAATCGAAGCGATTCGGGAAGCGCTCCCCGATTGTGAACTTCACGGTATCGAGTAGCGATGAAGCTTCGTTCGGCGAAAGTTCGTCGACATCGAGAGAGTCGATGACTGGCTAGAAAGGTGACTTTTCGACATTGATGACAATGCTGGCGTTCGATATTAAAGGCGCTTGCGCCCCTGATTTTTCAGGACAAGAACAACATTGCTCGCGCGTCGCTAGCAGTGCATTTTCGCTAGCAGAATAAATTCATTTCTTTTGATGAATCGCCCTTGACCGTTGCCGGCCATTTCCATAATCTCCCGCCTCGTGAGTTGAGAACAACAGTCGTGCACGCGACACGCGACACCGGTTCAAGCCAGTCATGGATGACAACTTGAACCACACGCTTCGCAAGAAACGTGCGTTGCAAAAAGTTGCTCGCCGTCTGGGGTCCTGCATCTGGTACTTCGCCTGGCGTTGTACTGCGGACCGAAATTGCGGCGGCTCGAATCGGCAAGGATGCCGCTCGTGGCCGCTCAAACAACCTGGATGCGAAACGTTCGCACCACGCGCAACCCCGCTGCGTGGAAACGTCCAATCGCTCCCGGATATTAGTGAGTTGGCGTCCTTTGCCCCCCTGGGACCTCGAACACTGATACCGGGAGCCTTTTTTATGCGCGGTCGCAAAGATGAGAGCAGAGGCGCGCTTGCCACAGACCCGCAAACCACGCGGAACAAGAGCGGGCCCGGCGTCAGCAAATGGAGCGCCTCGCTAAGTGGAGCGGAGCCCAGATGATCTCCCGGCTCACGCGCCTCGAGAGATCCCGCGATTCTAGACGCCTGTGGCGGCCAGGACGTGCTGCGCCCCCTCGGCCTTGGCGATGACGGTAATTCCGCCTTCGCTCACCGTGAAGCCGCGTTCGCGATCGTGTTCCGGGTCGTAGCCGATCAGCGTTCCTTCCGGCACGCAAACTCCCTTATCGATGATTGCCCGCCGTACACGGCTGTGGCGGCCGATTTCGACCCCTTCAAACAGAATCGAGTCTTCGACCTGAGCGAAGCTGTTGACCCGTACGTTGCGGCTGAGAATCGATCGTTCGACATGTCCCCCGGAGATGATCGAACCTTGGCAGACGATGCTATCGAGCGCCACCCCGCGACGACCTTCATCGCCTTCTTCGGCAAACACGAACTTGGGCGGCGGATAGTTGGGGTGATAAGTGCGAATCGGCCACCGTTCGTCGTACATGTTCAGCTGAGGGTCGACGGAAATGAGATCCATGTTGGCTTCGAAATAGGCGTCGGTCGTGCCGACATCGCGCCAGTAGCTATCAAGCTTGCGGTTCTCATCGCGAAACGGAAACGCAAAAACGCGATGCGTGTCGATGATCGAAGGAATGATGTTCTGACCGAAATCGTGCTTGCTTTCGCTGTGCGTGGCGTCCTGACAGAGCTGCTCGAACAAGAAGCGGGCGCTGAAGACGTAAATTCCCATCGACGCCAGCGAGTGGTCCGGATCGCCGGGAATCGGCATCGGATCGGCCGGTTTCTCGGCGAAGCCTTGCAACTGTCCGGCGGTGTCGACCTGCATCACACCAAAGCGATCGGCCTCGGCCCGTGGCACGCGCAGCGCGGCGATGGTCAGATCGGCCTGATTCTGTTTGTGGAAATCGACCATCGCCTTGTAGTCCATCTTGTAAATATGGTCACCCGCCAGGATGACAACATATTCGGGCCGCTCCTTTTCGAGCGTGTAGATATTCTGATAGACGGCGTCGGCCGTGCCTTGATACCAGTGTTCGTCGATCCGCTGTTGCGGTGGTACCACGTCGATGAACTCACCCAGCTCGGGCGAGAGCAGACCCCGCCAACCGAGGTTGATGTGACGATCGAGACTCATCGCCTTGTATTGCGTGAGCACCAGGATCTTGCGGACGTCGCTGTTGATGCAGTTGGAGAGCGTGAAATCGATAATTCGATAACTGCCTCCGAAGGGAACCGCCGGCTTGGCGCGATCGCGCGTTAGCGGTTCCAGCCGCGATCCTTTACCCCCCGCCAAGACAATGGCCAGCACGTCTCGCATCGTGAATCCTTCCCTGTTGCTCGAAGCGAATTCTGTTGTTCGAAGCGAACCCGCGTCGCCGCGGTCTTGTTGAATTTTCGATCGCCAGGCCCATCCGCCAAGTCGCGCGGCGCGCCTTACATGCTAGCATTCTAACGCGCGCCCCAGACGGCCGATAGCCGAATGTACGCGACCCGCCTGCGACGAAAGCCGGCCCCAGATCTCCGATATCGGTCTTTTTCGCCTACCGAGTCCGTCAAGATATTCTTAATAATCGCACCGGTCGACTCGTGCAGCGTGCGACAACGCGCACCGGGCGCTCCATCACGCCGCGCCGATCGCCTTGTCGTCTTACCCAGTCAGCAGCTCGCGGTAGAGCGCCGCGTGGGCGTCGACCATTTTCTGGGCGGGAAACTCGGCCAGCACCTTGGCTCGCCCCGCTTCTCCAAGTCGCTTCGCCAGTTCCGCGTCGTCCAGAAGTTTGTTGGCGTAACGGGCCAAGGCGGCGCGATCGCCAACCGGCACCAGATAGCCGGTCTCTTGGGAATCGACCAGCTGGCGATTTCCCGAATTGTCGGTCGCCACGACCGGCAGTCCCGCGGCCATCGCCTCGGCGACCGGATAGGGAAATCCTTCGTAGCCGCTGGCGTGCCACAACAGATCGAGCTGGGAGAGCAGCCGAGGCAGATCTTCCCGTTCGCCCAAAAAGTGTACGCGATCGCGGATCTCGACCTGGTCACGATAGCGCATCAGGTCGGCCCGCTCGGGACCATCGCCGACGATCAACAGATGCACATCGTCGCGAGCAACCTTCAACAAATCGGTCGACCAAATCGGATCGCGCAGCCTCTTGCGAGGGCTGAGTCTTCCCACCGCCCCGATCAGCCGAGCGTCGGCGGGCAGTTCGAGTTCCGCCCGCAGGCTCGAGCGTGTCGACTCGTCGACATGAGTTGTCACGCCACCCGGGATGATGGTGAACTTCTCAGGCGCGATACCGCCGGCGACGTAAAAATCACGGACCCCCGGCGAGCTGACCACAATCCGCGCCGTGTCGGCGGCCAGTCGACGATCGATGGTCCGCTGCGTCCAGCGTTTCCAGGGAGCCTCGCACAACTCGCTGGCGATCGTGGTCTTGACTCCGCCGGCTCGAGCGGCGATTCGTCCGTAGCTGTTGGCCGAGAAGTTCCAGGTCTGTACGAGATCGGGACGCAAGTGCTTGATAAACGATCGCAATTTCCAATAGGCGAACGGATCGACAGCCAGTCGTTGGCCGAGTACCGTTACCGGCAGGCCCGCCTCGCGCAGCTCGCGCTCCACCGGGCCCCCTGCGGAGAGCGCCACGATATGAACGTCAAACGCATCTCGCGGAAGATCGAGCGCCAGGCGGGCAATCGATTTGGCCGCGGCGGTTCGCTGAAGCGTCGCTGCGATGAACAGAATGCGGTGAGTCACGGGGAGTCGATCGATCGGCGGGCGGAGATCAGCTGCTCGAACAGTTCGAGATGACGCTCCGCCATCTTAACAATCGAAAACGCCTCGCCTACCCTTTCTCGACCCGCGGCGCCCCAAAGTTGGGCCTCGGCGGGCTGGTCGAACACACGCAGGATCGCCTCGGCCAACGTTTCAGGTTTTCCTGGCGTTACCAATGGCGGCGCGAGATCGGTCTGGCTGGAGGGACCTTCCCCGCCGAGCACCTCCCGATTTCCTGGCAGATCGGTGGCCACGATTGGCAGTCCCGCGGCCATCGCCTCCAGCAACGCCAGGGAGGTTCCTTCCCGGCTGGCCGGCAGCACGAACAAATCGGCCGCACGCAAGAACTGTTCAACGTCGTCGAAGGTGCCGGCCAGCATTATTCGGCGGCGCAACCGAAGCTGCTCGATTCGTGTGGCCAGCCGGGGGCGCCAAGGGCCTTCGCCCACCAGCCACAGCCGAGCCCGGGGCTGCTGGCGGAGCACCAAGGGCCAGGCATCGATGAGCGTGTCGAGTCCCTTGCCTTCATCAAGCCGGCCGATGGCGACCGCCAGCGGCGCGTTGTGCGCGACAATCAACTCCGGATTGGCGCGGCCCAGGTCCTTGCGCGCCGCGGTACGTTGCTCTTCCGTGCAAGGCGTCGCCGGCAGCGAAACGCCACCTTCGATACGAACCAGTCGCGTGAAGCCGGCGGCAAGCAACTCCGCTTCGACGCTCGCGGTGGACACCACAATCGAGTCGGCTCCACGACAACGGCGGGCAATGCGAGATCCAAACGAAGCCTCCTCTTGCCACTGACAGTCGCCGGTCGAACCGACTCCTTCGGCGCGGAGGATCACCGGCACCGGCATGTCCAAATCGCGCACGGCGAGCGCCGCGTAAGCGTCGTGGCGGAGCGTCGAGACATAGACCAGATCGAATTCGTCACGATGGCTGCGCAACCATCGTCCCACCGCCAACATGTAGCGAATCGTTCCCCAGCCGCGCAAGGTCGGGTGCGGCAGTCGCACCACGCGCACTCCATGATGCGATATCTCGGACGGCCAACGCGGCTCCCAATGCGCCGTCAGAATGGTGACTTCACAGCCGAGTCGTTTAAGTTGCACGGCCAGACTGGCCATCTGTCGTTCGGCCCCGCCTACCAGCGGCCAAAATCGCCGCGTCACCAGCACCAGCCGGGGCTGTGTCATCGCGGCGCCTCGTGTTGATCGACAGTCGGTGAATCGCATCTCGCGGAGACGGCCGCTTGCGCGCCGGCGATCTCTTCGTCATCGAGCGCCGCCACGTAGGGCAAGTTGCGATAGAGATCCTGAAAGTCGAGCCCGTAACCGACCACGAAGACGTCGGGAATGTCGAACAGTACATGGTCGGGTGCCAGTTCCACCTCCGCGCGACCTTGTTTGCGGAGCAGCACCGCGGTCCGCACGCTCCGCGCGCCGAGCTGCCGCACCTCGCCGATCACCCGCTCGAGCGTGTGGCCGGTATCGAAGATGTCGTCCAACAGCAGCACATCGCGATCGGCCACGTCGGGCAGCCAGTCGCCGTTGACCGCCAACTCCCCTGGGCGGGTGGCCGCGCCCCGATAGCTGCGGGCTTGAATCAGGCCGACGCGCAGAGGCATATCGAGTCGTCGAATCAGATCGGCCAACAGCACCACACTGCCGGTCAGCACCCCGACCACGGTTAGCGGTCGGTCGACATACCGCTCGCGCAGCTCAGCGGCCAGGCGATCGACACCCGTTTCAAGTTGTGCGGCGGTAAGAAGCTGTTTCACGAGAAGTTGTAGCTAACAGTTCATGGCTTGGGGAAGTTCGCCGAGCCCGGGGCACTCGAATGAAGTCGTGCTCCAATGTAGCCCTCCGGGGGGCAATTCCACAATCAGAGCGGTCGCCCTATCATCGTACGGTTATGGGTACCTGGAGTGAAATCGAAGTCGCCTCGCACGCCTGCGATCTGTTCGAGCCGGACGAACCGAGCCCGCATGGCTATGTGGTGCTCTATCTGCATGGCGTGCATCTGACTCGGCTTGTCGACAAAGCGGTCTTCACCGAGCTGTTCGATACCCACGGGCTGAGGGTGATCGCGCCGATGTCGCAGCGGAGCTGGTGGACCGATCTGATTTGCGCGGAATTCGATGAGTCGATGACCGCCGAGCGGCATGTCCGAGAGAACGTGATGGCGGAGATTCGCCACCGCTGGGAAGTCGACGTCCCGCGAATCGCTCTGTTGGGAACCAGCATGGGAGGGCAGGGGGCGTTGCGACTGGCGCTCAAGTATCCCGACACCTTTCCCGTCGCCGCGGGCATTTCCCCGGCCATCGACTACTACACTCGTTTCGCGGAAGGGGACGAAACGCTGCCGCTGATGTATCGCGATGCCGAAGCGGCTCGCCAGGATTCGGCCACGCTGCATATCCATCCACTCTACTGGCCTCGCCACACCTGGTTCTGTTGCGATCCGGCCGACCATCGCTGGTATGAGAGCAGCGAACGGTTCCGCATGAAGCTGGGCGCGCTGGGCGTGCCGTTTATTTGCGACTTGGATACGACCGGCGGCGGCCATGGATTTGAGTACTACAGTCGCATGGCCCCGGCCGCCATCGAGTTTATCACCCACGCCCTCGACCGCGAACGGCTACGAGTGGTCTAGGCCATGGCCGGGCAGGTGGGGGTCTGGCTTCCGGATCGATGGACGACGGCCAGTCAAAAAGCCTTGTTAGATGGAGACTTACGTCGAATCTAACGAGCCGTCTCCGGAGAGCACACTCATCGTCTGTTTCGAGACCGATCGGGCCCGCCGCGACCTCGCCTGAAATCGGCCGCAAATGCTTCAAGACAGACGTAAGTCTGTTATAATCAAAGGACTTGGGACTTTGGTGCGGTCGGTTTGTCCGCGCTGGTCTCAATCCCTCCCCAAACTACCCACCACCCACGCGCCTGGCTCTTACGGAGATCGCTGTGATGTCGTTTCGTTGTCTCGGTCTGACGATTTGTATGCTGCTCGGTTCCTTGGCCACGCCGGTCGTTACTCAAGCGGTGACCAAGGACAAGTACATTGCCGACTTGCCCAAAAAGCTGACCAAAATCGCGGTCGATCCCGCTTCGGTCGAGTTGGAACATCGATACGATTACCGACAGTTGCTGTTTACCGGAACGCTTAGCACCGGAGAGCAAGTCGACATTACTCGCATGGTCGAACAGACCGCCGAATGTGGTGCCGTGGCCGTTTCGGGTCGAGGACTTGTTACGCCGCAGGGCGATGGCGAAGGCTCCATGAGCTTCTCCCTTGGTGAAGTCTCGGTGGAAGTGCCGGTCCAAGTGACTGGCTACGGCGAGCCCTTTCATCCCAGCTACGTGCAGGACATCAATCCCGTCATGTCCAAACTCGGCTGCAACGCCGGTACCTGTCATGGCGCGAAGGACGGCAAGAACGGCTTCAAACTCTCGCTTCGCGGCTACGATCCGGTCTACGACATGCGGTCGCTGACCGATGATGTGGCCGGTCGTCGTTTCAATCGAGCGGCTCCCGAGCAGAGTCTGATGTTGCTGAAGCCGGCCGGCGCGGTGCCTCACCAGGGTGGCGTGTTGATGTCGCCTGGTGAGTCGTACTACGAGATCTTGCGGAGCTGGATCGCCGATGGCGCCGAGTACGATCCGGAAGACGCTCGCGTCACCAAGATCGACATCTTGCCGAAGAACACCACGATTCCGCTGCCGGAGATGGCCCAGCAGATGAAGGTGATGGCTACCTATGCCGACGGAACGACGCGCGACGTGACTAGCGAAGCGTTCATCGAGCCGAGCGATATCGAAATTCTGTCGATCGACAAGGCGGGACTCGTCACGGCTCTGCGACGTGGTGAAGCGGCCGTGCTCGCCCGCTACGAAGGTTCCTACGCGGCCACGCCGATTTATGTCATGGGCGATCGCACCGGATACGCCTGGCCGGGCGTGGCGGCTTTCAACTACATCGACAAGTTGATCTACGAGAAGCAACGAAAAGTCAAATTGCTGCCCAGCGGTGTCTGCACCGACGCCGAATTTGTGCGAAGGATTTATCTTGATCTGACCGGTTTGCCGCCGACAGTGGAAAAGGTCGAAGCTTTTCTGGCCGACGAGCGCGATCAGCGCGTCAAGCGTGACGAATTGGTCGATCTGCTGATCGGCAACCCCGACTTCGTCGATCATTGGACCAACAAATGGGCCGACATGCTCCAAGTCAACGCCAAGGTACTCGGCAGCGGCGGAGCCAGCGACTTGCGAAAATGGATTCATCACGCGGTCGATACCAACATGCCGTATGACGAATTCGTTTACGACGTGCTCACCGCCAGCGGTTCGACACGAGAGAATCCGCCGGCCGCCTACTACAAGACGCTCCGTGAGCCGGCCGCCACCATGGAGAACACGACGCAGTTGTTCCTCTCCATTCGCTTCAACTGCAACAAGTGCCACGACCATCCGTTCGAGCGCTGGACGCAAGATCAATACTACGACCTGGCCGCCTACTTCGCGCAGGTCGATCGCCGTGGTGATCCGATGTACAAGAATAAGACGATCGGTGGAAGCGCCGTCGAAGACCGTCAACCGCTGGTCGAGGTGATCTACGACTCCGGCCAGGGTGAGATGACCCACGAACGTACCGGCGCCGTCACGCCCCCCAAATTTCCTTACGCTTTTGCTCACTTCCAAAGAGAAAGTGAGGCCGCCACCGCCACAGGCGAGAAACGCGATCCGGTCACCATCGATCTCGATTGGATCAACGATTCGCAAGACAACGGCGGCTCGACCGAAGGCCGCTGGAACTTCATCGACTCGAGCAAGGGCCCCGTCTATCGTGGCAAGTACGCGCGTCTCCAGTCGGGCGAAGGCATTCGCCAACATTACTTCCATCAGGCGTCGCGGACCGTCACCCTTCGCGACGGCGACCGGCTCTATGCCTATGTCTATCTCGATCCGACCAATCCGCCCCAGCAGTTGATGCTGCAGTTTGACGACGGCAGCTGGGAGCACCGCGCCTATTGGGGTGAGGCGCTGTTGCCGTTCACCGACGTGGCCGAATCGGCCGCCGGCAAATACCACATGGGCGAATTGCCCGAGACGGGCAAGTGGGTTCGCCTTGAAATCGATCCCGAAAAGGTCGGACTGGCCAAGGGGGCCGTGCTCCGCGGCATGAGCTTCGCGCAGTACGGCGGGACCGTTTATTGGGACGCCGCCGGCGTGCAGTCGAAATCGGTTCAACCGGCGACGCACGAAGTGGCCGCCGAAGAGAGCCAATCGGGCAAGTCGCGTCGCGAAATGTTGGCGCTCTGGATGACCCACCAGGACAATCCCTACTTCGCCCGCGCGTATGTCAATCGAATTTGGAGCTATCTATTGGGCGTCGGTTTGATTGAACCGGTCGATGACATTCGAGCCGGCAATCCGCCGACGAACCCCGAGCTGCTCGATGAGATGACGCGACGTTTTGTCGAAAACAACTTCGACGTTCGCCAGCTGATGACCGAGATTTGCAAATCGCGAACCTATCAACTCTCTTTGGCCACCAACGCTTGGAATGAGGGGGACGAAGTCAATTACACCAAGGCCAAGGCGCGTCGTCTGCCGGCCGAAGTGCTTTACGACACGCTCCATCGCGTTACCGGCTCGGTGAGTCGTCTGCCAGGTCTGCCGGCTGGCGCGCGAGCCGCGGAGCTGGTCAATCCCGGTGCCAAGCTGGAAGACGGTTTCCTCGATCAATTCGGTCGTCCGCCCCGAGAAAGTGCTTGTGAGTGCGAACGTTCCACCGGCGTGATGCTCGCCCCGGTGATGAAGTTGATCATGGGTCCGACCGTGAACAACGCCATTATCGACCCGGAAAATTCCATCACCAAGCTGGTCGCCGAGACGAAAGACGACGCTTCGGTCGTAACACAGATGTATCTGCGGATTCTCAACCGTGCGCCTTCGCGTCGCGAGATCGAAGCCAGTGTGAATCTGTTGCAGACGCCGCTCGACGATACCGATCTGCTGGCAACTCGTGCGGCGATTGCCAAAGTCGTGGCGCGACTCGACGAGGAGCAGCCCGCTTGGGATCAGGATTACAGCAGTCGTGCTGTCGGCGAAGTGAAGTTCGACCCCTGGTATCGCCTGGGGCCGCTGAAGGCCAAGGACGCCACCGAGGCCTTCAACAAGTCGTTCTTCCCGGAGACGCGGGCCATCTATCTCAACAAGCCGATTGCCGGCAAGAAGTGGGTCCAGCGGACCGACTACAAAGACAACACGATCATCAAGCTCGACGGGGACAACGCGGCCAACTACATGGTTCGCTCCTTCGTGTCACCCAACGAGCGCAAAGCGACCTTCTTTTTCGGCAGCGACGACGGCATTCGTGTCTGGCTCAATCGCAAGGAAATCCACAAGCTGAAGATCGGTCGCGGGGTGAGTCGCGACAACGATCGGGTCGAGGTGACACTCAAGGAGGGCCGCAACACGCTGCTCCTGAAGGTCAACAACGGGTACGGCAACACCGGGTTCTTCTTCCGCACCGATGCCAATTTGGCCGGGGCGGGATTGCCGGAGGCGATCGCCAATCTGTTTAGAATCGCGCCCGAAGAGCGAACCGAAGAGCAGCAAGCTCAGCTGACCGCCTACTTCCGCGGAACCGATGCGGAGTATCGCCGTCTGGCCGAGCAGCTGGTGATCCAGGAACGCAACGCCGCCAATCCGCGATTGGTCGGAGCCCAGGATCTAGCTTGGGCGCTGATCAACAGCCCGGCCTTTTTCTTCAATCGGTAGGGCGCAGACGCCGGTTGTTGAAAAGACCGTTTATTGCTCACGAACGACCAATCGAATCTCACGGATTCGCTTGGTGGCCTCGTCGCCGTGCGCCGGGCAGCGGGCGCGGGGCGGTCTCGTATCACATATCGAACGAGGTACTGCCCCCAGACGGCATTATCGTCACCGCGCAGGCCAGATACAAGTAATAAGACTCCCGGTCGCGATCGGCCTGACCTATCCGCCCCTGGCACTCGAAAGCAAGGGAACGAAGCCGTGCTGGTCACCGACTAACCCCCCGGGCCACTTAGATCGAGAAAGCGCGCGCCATGGACTTTCACCCGGTTGGTGTTTTTCCAGAACTCGATTTTCCGTGCCGCCACGTGATTGCGGGGGCCGCCACTCGGATTGTCGCGCCATAGCTCGGCGTCGCGCTGTGTGGTGCCTTCCAGGGTGAGCATCTCCTTGCCGGTGTTATAGCTGAGTCGCTCGCCTTGCGCCGAGAATTGCGCGCCGTTCACCTGCATATTGCCGGTGGCGTCGATATCGATATTTCGCGCGCTCGCGCGTCCGCCCGGCATCTCCTGCAGGGCCAGTCGGTCGCACGACAATTGCACCTCCTGAGGACCTTGGCGATTGAGGCCAGAGGAATCGAGCTCCTGTTGCCAATCGGGTATTGGCCCATAAACACACTTCACCTGATTGTTGAAGGTGAGTCGCTTCCGCAGAAAGTTGCCGGTCATACTCTGTTGAAAATCGACACGGAGAAAGACCAACGTGCTGGCGGCATCGTCGGCCGGCGGCGCGCCCGCGGGCGGACCACCACCCAGTTCCATCTGACCGCCATATCGGTGCGACTTGATCCAGCCTGGTCCGGCCGCCTGAATCGCGCCGGTGGTCTGGTCGATTTGCAGGTTGCGAAGCTGCATACGGTCGATCGATTGTACCTGGCCGTCTGTCACCGTGCGGCTTTCCATGGCTACCAGATCGGGACAGTGCACGGTCTTCAGCCCCACGTCATCGATACGGCCCGGGTTGGCAAAGTCGATATCGCGAGAGAGCGTGGCGATGAGCCGCGAAGTTCTCACCAGCTGGTGTTGGGTTCTCGCAGTGACGTTCTTCTCAAAACGAATCTGTTGTCCGTCGAACCGCATTCCGCCTTGCCAATCGATCTTCAGCGGCATCGCCTCGCCACTCGATTCGCCGGCCAGGCTCTTGTTCATCGGCAGTTGCATCGAGCCCGGTCCGTTGACCGCCAGCGTATTGCCCGCCTTGTTGCCTTCGATCTTGGCACCCGACAGGGTTAGTCCGTTGGCCTCGACCAGCGCGTCGGCTTGATCATCGCCCGAGACAACCAGCCGTGTATTCTCCACATCGGCGCCCAACAGTTGCAGCGACGAACCACGCACCGACAGCGCTTTCTTCTCTGCGGCGCCGGCCGGCGTCTCTTCCCGCATCTCGACGTTGCCAGCGATGGTCACATCGCGAAGCGCCGTCGCCTTTCCGTCGGTGGCCAGTTGCACGCGAACCACATCGCCTCGCACCTGATAGCGCGACCGCCGATCCTTGGCATTGTCGCCAGACGCCGGAGAGTTAACCCCGGGACGAAGACCGGCCGGACCGCGATCGACCGCGGCGTTGGGGCGGGTGAGATGGTTCGTGGGGGTAAACCACATCTCCAGCCGCTCCGTGTGACCGATCAGCTGCGCGCTATCGATGGTCACCCGACCGTTGGCCAACATACTGTGTGGCGTCAGCTTCGCCGCGGGCTGGCTGTCGTCGTCGGCCTGTCCATTGGAGGTGCCGGTCTGGGGCTGTTCCAACAACCACATCCAGATCTCGTTGCTCGACAGCGTGCCCATCTCGGCGAAACGAACGGTCGCCTCGCCCAGCACCGACAACAACGTTTTCCCTTCGTGCGGGCGCAGTCGCAGCTCCTTGGTCCAGTTGGCCGAAACGCGGCCCTGTTTCTTGTCAGGCAGATTGGCTTGCAGGTGACCCTTACCGGAGGCCAGGATCTCGCCGATTGAACTATCGGGGCCCGGCTGAAAACGGACCTGGCTTGCTTCGACCAGATCCTCCCCGCGACGCAAGCGGACCTGGGAAGTGCTCTTCAACGAGATTTCGCCCGATTCGAGATGATAGACGAGACGCTCGCAGTTCAACTCGGCGTCTTCTCCGGGGCGACGTCCGATGACCGGATGCCCGGCCGCTTCGATCCGTCGTGGCTTCATCTTGTTGGCCTTGTCGCCATCAAAATAGACCGACAGACGCTCGCAGGCCAGGTGATCGAGCGGGCCGCCGGCGCCGTTTCGCACCACGTCGACCTGATCCTCAAACGTCGCCACCAGGCTCAAGGCATCGAATCGAAACGCACCGCGACAGGTGATGTCGACCAACTCGGAGACGTCCGGACTGCTCGCAGCGACATCTCCCGGCTCAAGCGGATTGTTGTCCGCCGTCACGGCCAGTTGCAGGCGAACATCCTCGCTGATTTCGATCGACTGCACGCTCCGTTTCTTCTCGCTTTGCGTGCCTTGAATTTCTTCAACTTCGGCCAGCTCGATCGACAGCTTTCGTCCACTTCCTCGGTTCTGGCCCAATTCAAATTGGACGACCTCGTTGGTCCAGATACGTTCTTCGGTCAGCTGGACGTTGCTCGTCACCAGTCGCAGCCGCTCAGCCGAACGATCGACCACTCCGCCAGAGGTGTCCTCGGCCGGTTGCTTATCTGAGCTTCGCAACAGACCCTCGATCGTCACCTCGCCACGCAGCACGCCGCCACGCATCTTGCCCATCTTGAGTCGGCTCAAGTCGACACCGTCGTCGAAACTCAGCTCGGCACCTTGCGGCGCGCGGAGCACAACAAAATTCGGTTCCGGCTGGGCCTTTGTCGGCTCGCCATCGGGAAAGAAGACCAACGTACAGGGTCGAATCAACACCGTATCTTCATCGAGCGTGTCGTAATCGTGGATCAACAACGTGAACTGATCGCTGCCCATCAACATCGTTTGGTCTTCGAACTCCCAGCCATCGACCGGCAGGAACGGCTTGAGACGCACCAACAGTGGGTCGTTCTGCGGATCCCGCTTTTCAAAGGGTTGATTCTTCCAGTCCTGGTTGTGCGAATCCTCCACGGCCACCGGTTCGATCAACGGCACCACCGCCAGCGCGTAGGAGAAGTAAGCCACCAGCACGATGGCGAAGGTCAGGGCGATTCGCGTCAAGCGGGAATACATTGATTCAAACGGTCTCGTGGTGGGGTCGGAAGAGGGCGACGCGGCAGGAAGCGGGAATTGTGTTTCGGTAGGGGAGGGATGTCTTGTGTTTCCAGGGTGCCATCATCGCGAATAGCTGGCGACGAGTTCCTCCCAACGATGTTGGGCCTTCAAGATTCGTTCGATCGTTTCGCGAACCGCTCCGTTGCCACCGACGGCTTGCGTTGTCATATCGGCTGTCTGACGGACTTCGGCCGCGGCGTCGGCCACCGCCACACCCAAGCCCACCATCTGAATCGGCCCCAAATCGATCAGGTCGTCACCGATGTAACAGATCTCACGGGCTTCCAGTTCAAACTCCTGCATGAGTTCGAGCACGGCGGGCGTCTTCTGTTCAAAGCCTTGGCGAATGATGTCGACTTCCAGTTCCCCGGCGCGAACTTGCACGATGTGCGAGCTGCGGCCGGTGATGATGCCGAAGCGATGACCCGCTTTTTGCCACATGCGAATGCCGAGTCCGTCGCGTATGTGAAATTGCTTGGCTTCGATTCCTTGATTGTCAAAATAGATGCCGCCGTTGGTTAGCACTCCGTCGACATCGGAGAGAATCAGACGGATCGACTGTAGTTTTTCGTCAGGTATCATTTCCAACTTTCTAGACGTCGGTGGCGCGTCATCTGCACCAGGTGGGAACCGTGCAGTGGTCTATTCTTGTTCCGCCGCCGCCCCCGGAGGACGTCGAATGAGCAGTTTCGGTCTCGGTACTCCGTGACCGTCGCGGGTCGGGGAAGGTTCTGCTTTGGAAGCGGGCTCGGTGACCGGAAGTCCCCGCGCCACCAGATCGGTAATATCGACCAGTCCGACCGGCTGGCCGGCCGTGTCGACGACCGGTAGTTCGCTGATATGACGTTCCGCCAAAATGTCCAAGGCGTCGCTAATCATCGAACCGATCGGCACCGTCACCGGGCTGGTGGTCATCACATCGCGAATCGGTCCATCGAGCGCCTCGTTCTTGCGACTCTCGAACAGCCGGGCCAGATCGCTGTCGGTGAAAAAGCCGGTCAGTCGGCCATCGTCGTTGACAATCATAATCGCCCCGCTGCGCCGCGCGGCGACACGTCGTTGTTGTAGAACTTCGCGAACGGTGTGCGCCTCGTTGGCCACGCGACATTCGGCCAAGGGTCGCATGAACTGTTCCACCTGACTGAGTTGTCGGCCCAAACTTCCGCCCGGGTGGAAGCGGGCAAAATCTTCCGGTTGGAAGTTCCGCATGCGACTGGCCACCAGGGCGAGCGCGTCGCCGAGGGCCAACATTGCGGTGGTGCTGGTGCTGGGGGCCAGGCCCAAGGCGCAAGCTTCCTTCAGAGGACCCAGTTCCAGCACGATCGAAGCGGCTTGAGCCAAGGTGCTGTTTCCCTTGCCGGTAATGGCAATGGTCGTCACCCCTAAGTTGGCCAGCGATGGCAACAGCTGCGTGACTTCTTCGGTCTCACCACTTTGCGAGAGCAACAGCACCACGTCGTCGCGATGAATGCGGCCCAGATCGCCATGAAACGCTTCGGCCGGATGCATGAAGTGACTGCGTGTGCCGGTCGAGGCCATGGTGGCGGCAATCTTTTGCGCGATCAGACCGGCCTTGCCCATGCCGGTTACGATCACACTCGACCGACTACGGTAGAGCACTTCGACAGCCCGACAGAAGTCGTCGTCGAGTCGGCGCGCCAGGTTCAACAGCGCCTGGCCTTCAATGCGCACGATGTCCCGCGCGTAGCGGAGCTGTTCGACGGGGTCGAGCGCGGTTCCGGGAGTTACCGACGAAGGGATGGCACCAGCGGCGGCCGATCCAGCCGTGGGAAAATCGGACGAGGCGGAGGCATCCATGCTCATCGGTTCGTCATCCTTGACGGGGGTTGGCTGGGTGTTGTCCAGGTCGTGGAGAGTCCGCCGCCGGCGTCACGCGACCGGCGCGCAGGCAGGGCCACAAAATGGGGTGGCGGATTGTACCGCTTCGGCCGCTATCGAGCAACGCAAAACCACCTTTTTCCGCGACAAATTGCAGGTCCTTGGCGATCGGCAATCGTGGCCCCCCGCGCCTCTCAGATAAGCCTTATTGCCTCTTTCGAGGCCGGGGAAAGCTCCAGATGCTAGCACCGCTGGCAGTCGGTAATTCATGTCATCGGGCCCCAAGTCTGGCGGTTCGTTGCCTGCTGACTTGCGATTGCCAATGATCTCACGCCGTCACCGCGGGAGCGAGCGCTTCGCAAACGGTCGTCACCCGCGATGATTCTCGCTGCAAACAGGCTCGCCTACCGAGAAATCAACTTGCGATTTCCCTGGCGGTCGGTTTAACTGGAAACCAGATCGCGGAACGCTATCGCCAGTTGGCGAGATGGGTTGCCGCGCGTTTCCGTCCAGCGAATCGGCCAAACCCCAGGAGTCGATTGATGACATCCGACCCAACACAAGAAGCGGGGCTCAAACAAGAACCGGCGCCCGAGCAAGACCCGCCACCCGAGCAAGAGAAGGCGCCCGACGACGCACGCTATCTCTATTTCTTGTTGCTCTCGCTGGTGTTCATGCTGCTGGTGGTTCCGCTATTCGAGTCGGGTTTGGTGGGGGGCAGCTTGATGCACGTCGGCCTGACCGCCGTGTTGGTCACCGCCGCGATTGCCTCTCGTCGTAATCATGGCGCGTTTGCCGTCAGTATCTTTATCGTATTGATTGCCGCTCCGTTGAGTTGGTCGACCCGTTGGTTTGACGATCCTCACCCGGCGCTGATTCTCGCCAGTTGCCTGGTCGAGGCGGCGTTCTTTGTCGCCATGGCGACGTTGATTCTGATCGCGGTGGTGCGTCGCTACCTGGCTTCGTTTCACGCCATCTTTGGAGCCATCTGTAGTTACTTGTTGCTGGGCCTCGCCTGGGCGATGCTCTACCTGGGAATCATTCAGCTCGACCCCGATTCGTTTGATCCACCGATCTACATCGATCGCAAGGCCGATCGTGACGTCTCGGAATTGTCGACAACGATCTACTTCAGCTTCGTGACGATGTCGACTCTCGGCTATGGCGACTTCAAACCTCAGAGTGGTGTAGCGCGAACCATCAGCTGGATGCAAGCGGTCGTCGGCCAATTCTATATGGCCGTATTGGTGGCCTGGCTCATCAGCGAGATTCCCCGCCGTCGCCGTGGCGAATCGTCGATCTGCTGACGATGCTCGCCCATGCGCCCATTGCGCGCGGAACCGTCTGCAAACGTTCCGTACGGCCAGTTCTCGATCGCGTCACGAGTTCTTTGTGAGCATGCGATAGCCGGCCAACAGCAACAGCGCGCCGCCGACTGCCAAGGCGAAGCTGCGAATGTTGAAACCACTCACGTCGCCAAACCCGAGCATGGTGCCGATGTATCCACCGACGACCGCACCGGCGATTCCCAACAAAATGGTGATGATGATCCCGCCCGGATCCTTACCCGGCATGATCCACTTGGCCAGAACACCAGCAATCAACCCGAAGACGGCCCAATAAACAATCGCCATGGCACGAACTCCCACGCCCCGAGGAAACGGACATGTCTACGAATTGCCTCTCTGTTCTAGACTAATCGAAAGCCCGGGGCGGTTGCCATCGAAATCGGGTAATTCTCTGCAAGTCCTTTCTGGACAGGCGGCTTAACTCTGTGAACCGGCGCTCGAAGGCGGTCTGCCAGCGTCTCTCCCGGCACAGGAATATCCGCCGAGCCTCGGCCGCGCCGCCAGGTGTGGCGCCGGGTGCGGCGAAGGTCGTCGCGCCAACGACCCTCGAGCGGCGAGAGAATCGAGCGCCAAGAAGAGCGCGGAACAACGTGCGAACCGTTACCCGACGTTGCCGAACGGTCGTGGAGGGTGGACGATTTCTTCTCTTGAATTTCCTGCCCGAAGTGGTAGGCTCTTCCGTGCGCGCAACATGGTGGATGACACAGGTCGCCTCATGAGGTGACACCAATGTTGCGAGGCAAGTTGTCATGTGACGCGAGCGCCCTTAGCCCGCAGCGCAACAAGCCCGCAGTTTGAGCCAGGGAACTGGTGTGTAACTAACCCAAAGCGCTATTGAGAAAACAGCATAACTAACCCGAAGCGTGAGCGAGGGATTTAGAAAACAACCGTGACCTGGCGGTCGCGACGCTTACGGCTTGCCGATGACCGGACGAGAATGCACCGATTCGTCGCGCTGCACTCCGTGATTGTCGCTGAACACTCCGTGTTCAGTAAGTGCTGAATGCGGAGCATTCAGCGACGAAAGAGCCCGAAACGTGAGTGAGGGCACTGGTGTGTAACTAACCCGAAGCGTGAGCGAGGGATTTAGAAAACAACCGTGGCACCCGGCGACCCTCTCTCCGCCGACACGCAAGTGATTCGCCAAGAAAAACGAACCACAAAGCGAACAACCACCGAACAACCGCCCGACGAGCGGACAACAATCGAGCAACGTGAGCGAACGCGTCTCCCACACACCTGGGATGACGGGCCACGAGGGCGACACGCATGAAGACCGCAGAATTCCTCGATCTGATTGAACGCTGGGGCGTGATGCCTCCGATGCAGGTGGAAAATCTCCGCAAGCAAGTCGGCACGTCCGAGTATCCGGTGCATCCGGTGTTGTTGGCCCGGCGACTCATCGAGGAAGGCTACATCAATTCCTACTTTGCCAAGACGCTGCTGGCCGGCGGACCGCCCGGCGGGGAATTCACAGCCGGAGGGTCCGATGACTCGCCAGCGAGTGACGACTATGGTCTGGAACCCCTGCCGGAGGAAAGCAGCTGGGCCGATGAAGATGAAGACCTGGCAGGCTACCGACTCGATGATCTGGAATTGCCACCCATCGAAGGCTCCGACTGGCTTACTCGAGAGGCCGACGTGCAATCGGCCGGGACGCTTCCTACGTTGGGAACGGGAAAGATTCTTGAGCAATCGTCGCCTTCGCCACTGGCAGCTTGGCTGGAAGAGCAGGGGCTCAGCGGTTTACCGTGGTGGGTGATTGCCTTGGCCGCCTGTGGCGCACTGACGTTCGTGATCATCATTGTCATCCTGATTGTGTGGTAACAGGAGCTCGCGAGTGAGAAGCAAGGGCAGAGCGAAGGGGGGATCTATTCTGCGCCCGCAGCGGACGTGGCATCGGCAGAGCCGCCCGTCAGCTGGGCGAAGAGCGGGTCGGTTTCTTCCTGGCTCAGGCGGACCAGCAACAACCGCTCGGCCACCCCGGAAGGGGAGCTGCTACCAAAGAACCGATCGCCAAGCGTGCCGGTCTGCGTGGAGCGACGACCCAAGACGAGCACCTCGCCCGGCGCCAGCGAAGCGAGTACGGCCAGATCATCGAAACTGTCACGGCGGCGACGACTATCAACCCGGAACATCGCCTCGCCCCCGGCGTAATGTTGTTGCAGAGGACCGTGGTGCACCTCGGGAATCAACCGTAGCTCCGTACGCCCATCCTGACTCGGCTCGGCTTGAATCGCGAACTGGGCCTGGCCCTCGACAAAGGTGGAACCCTCGACTCCGCGATCATTCCAAACCAGCGCGTGCAGCTCGGGTTGCACCTCGGACACGACAATCTCCGCCCGATGAGCCGGCCGCAGGTAGATCTGCTGCCGTGAGACACCCGGCTGATTTCGCTGCGCGGGTTCCAGAGATCTTCCCCCTGCTGTGGAAGAATCGGCGGAAGCCAACAGCTCTCGAATTGCCGTGGGCAGAGTGCGGCCCAAGAAGCCGACGCGGTAGCCATTGCGAGCCAACTGCTGCCGCGCCTCGCCGGCGATGCCTTGCTCATCCACCTCGGCCCATATCGATTCCACCGTGGCCGCTTCATTGGGCGCCAGCCGCACGAAGACGATATCGAGCACAATCTGCTCCGACTTGGCCTTCAAGGGAGTCAACGGCGAAGAGGAAATCGGCTCCGATTGTTGTATCTGCCAGCGCGAGCAACCACTTACCAGCAACAGCAAGAGTAGCATCAGCGAATTGAACCCGAGGCGCAACATGAATAGCCCGATGAGACCGGAACCGACAAAGTGAAGGAAATGGGCGGCGTAGGGTAGGAGCCACCCACTTTTATGTCAACATCATGTAGCCCGCTACTGGAGAAGAGCCGGGAGCGACGGAACAACCGGTGGTGGTCAAACAGAATGATGGCAATTGCCCGGCGGAGTCCCTGCCTGCGGAGGCCGAGTGATAGCAGGAGCCAACAGAAGATGAGGTCCTATCGAGCTTCCGTCAAGCGATGGCATCTCGGTCAGGATGGGCGAGACAACTTCTTACTCGGTGGCTTTATCAGTGGCCGAGTAGGGAATCAGCCGCGGATTGGGAATCTTGGTGCCCACGACTTTGCCATAACGACGCTGCAAGTCAGCAAACGACAGATGCAAGAATCCGTACACATTCTCAGGCGGTTCGAGAGCGAGCCACTTTTGCGCGAGCCGTGCCATAGCGGCGTCATACTCGCGCTCGCTACTGGAATGGACATAACAACGACCAGGATGGCGCCGCAGATCACCATCGAAGGTGGGGCTGATATGCCACAGCTCATGAAGAATGGTGGTCAGCTTCTCATCGAGTGTATGGTTCAAAAATCGCGGCAGATAGAAACTGAGGATATAGAGATATTCCTGGCCATCCTCGTCATAGAGTCGCTGTGCGGTGTAACGCTGACCGCGCCGCTCCGTCCACATTCGCCCCTCTTCAAATCGCATAGGGGTCAGCGTGGCGTGCAAACCGTGGCCCACGTTCTTGCGAGCCTGACTAAAACTGATGGCCACGCGCGGCAGATCGATGTGGGCCAATTCAGGAAGCCGGGCGATCATATCCGCGCAGACCGCGCGGATTCGCTGGGTGAAATTGAAGCCCTGGGTCGGAGAAGACGCGGTGGCTCGGGGAGTAGAATCCTGGCGGCGAGCTCGAGGCACGGGACATCCTTTCCCGATCAGAACGCGAGGGATATTACCGAATATGCGGTGCAGGCATTCAGGAGGGGGAGACGCACTCAAGCCGCCAGAAGTCGAGGAATTGAGAGATCCCTATTCCTTTTCTTCTTCCGCGGGAGCGTCTTCCGTGGCGACCGTTTCTTCCGTGGAGACGTCTTCCTGGACTTCATCCTCGACGGGAGCCGACGAGGCGGCCGGTTCATCCTCGGAATCGAAGGCCGGGCTGACCGACTTCTCTTGAACGCGATCACGCACTCCAACGAATTCGAGAATGGCACGAGCTCCGCCATCGCCGAGTCGCGGTTGAGCCAGCTGAAGAACGCGCGTGTATCCACCGGGGCGATCTTCAAAGCGGGGAGCTATTTCTTCAAACAGAATTCGCACCGCGCGCTTGTCTCCCAGAAGTTGAATCGCTCGACGGCGAGCAGCCAACACGGGCGCGACGGCCTGGTTCCACTGATTCCACTGATCGCTACTACGCCACTTGCGCCATTCTTCGGTGTGACGCTCGGCTTCGGTGCTCAGCTCATCGGCGGCACGCTGGTCTTTCAGAGTGCGACGAGCGAGCGTAATGCAGCGCTCGACCAGAGGACGAACTTCCTTGGCCTTATGAAGCGTTGTGACAATGCGACCTTTGACCTTGGCAGGAGATTCTTCCGAATCTTCGAGGTCGAGGTCATCCTGATCACGCTCGGTGAGGAACAGGGCACTGGCCAGATTGCGGAGCAGGGCTCTTTGGTGGCTGGGGTTTCTACCCAGCTTGCGGCCGCGTCTTCGATGTCGCATGGCAAACGTCTTCTATCGCGAATGATTATTTCTTGTTACTGGTCGAAACCAACACGGTTGAAACCGGCTGGCCGAAATACGGCCGCCGACTCTTGGAGTTTACAACGTCGAGGAACTCGGCAACTTCATCCCCAGTCGCAAGCCCAATTCAGACAACTTATCGAGCACCTCGTTGCGCGTCGTATCACCAAAATTGCGGACTTCCATCAGCGAATCTTCCGTATGTCGCAACAAGTCACGCACGGTATTAATATTCTCAGACTCCAGGCAATTGCTGGCCCGAACCGACAGGTTCAAATCGGCGAGTGTCATGCTCAGCTTGGACTCCAAGCCTGGATCGACTCCGTCCGCCGTCCGCGGGGCGGCGTGAACGCTGCTGCCCATTTCGCGATATTGCACGAAGGGATTCAAGTGCTTACGCAAGATCTTGGCGGCTTCGACCAGCGCCATCTCGGGCGAGATGCTGCCGTTGGTCCAAATCTCCAGCGTGAGCCGATCGTAGTTGGTCTTCTGGCCGACGCGGGTTTCTTCGATTTCATATCGAACTCGCACGACCGGACTGAAGACGGCGTCAATCGGAATGATGCCGATTTCCTGATCGGTGGGAGTGTGCTCCGTGGCGGGCACGTAACCGCGACCATTCTGGACCACCATTTCCATTCCGAAGTTGGAATCATCGCTGAGCGTGGCGAGCTTGAGATCTTTGTTGATGATCTCGACACTTTGATCGGTGGCGATATCGCCGGCGGTTACATCGCCGGGACCCGTCTTCTCAATGTGAATGACTTTGGTCGAATCCCCATGATTCTTGACGACGACCGATTTGACGTTGAGCACCAGATCCGTCATGTCCTCGATCACGCCAGGGATGGTCGTGAATTCATGCTGAGCGCCTTGCACACGAAGCTGCGTAACCGCGCTTCCTTCCAGGCTCGACAGCAGAATCCGCCGCAGACTATTCCCGACGGTCACGCCGAAACCGCGTTCAAACGGCTCCGCGACGAATTTGCCGTAAGTGGGTGTCAGGCTGCCGGCATCGCAATTTACTTGGGAGGGAAGCTCCAAACCGCGCCAACGAATGTGCATACCAGTTCTCCGTAATCAACAACAGCTCATGAAGAGCACTATTTCAATCTGTCGACAGAACCAACGATTCAACAGGACAGCGAAACAGGGTGTGGGGCGAAACGAGGTGGGGCAGAAAACGGTGAGGTGCCCTGAGGACACCGCCGCCTGCGATTATTTTGAACACAACTCAACGATCAATTGGGTCTCGACCGGAATCGACACATCGGCTGCTTCCGGAAGCCGCGACAAAGAACCTTGGGGAATCGCGCCTTCCGCGAGCGAAAGGAAGTCGGGCAAGTCGCGCTCGTTTTCCGCCAGATTGTCGGTAACCAGTCGCAAACTCTTCGGACGATTCTTGACGTGAATGACATCGCCTGCTCGCAACAAATAGCTGGGAACATCGACGCGTCTTCCGTTAACGGTAATATGACCATGGCTGATCAACTGACGAGCCTGGCTGCGGCTCTGACCAAATCCGAGTCGATGAACGATATTGTCGAGGCGTCGCTCCAACAAACCCATCAACTCGTCGCCGGTGTTGCCCTTGGCTCGTTTGGCGCGATCGTAGTAACCGCGAAACTGCTTCTCGAGAACGCCGTAATAATGTTTGACCTTCTGTTTCTCACGAAGGTGAATACCGTAGTCGGTCAATTTGCCGCGACGAAATTGGTGCATGCCAGGAGGGGCGTCGCGACGCTCGTAAGCACACTTGGGTGTGTCACAACGACTTCCCTTGAGGAACAATTTCATGCCGTCACGGCGGCAGAGTCGACAAACGGGTCCAGTATAACGAGCCATTCTCTATGACAACCTGTTCAACGCGATTTGGATGATTGATTTGATGACGACACGGCGCGGGACACGCCAAAAGGGTGCGATCCTACACGCGGCGCTTCTTGCGAGGGCGACAACCGTTGTGGGGCATGGGTGTGACATCTTCAATCGACTTGATGTTCAAACCCGCGGCTTGAATCGATGTGATGGCACTCTCGCGTCCACTACCCGGTCCGTTCACTTTCACGTCGACTTCCTTGACGCCAAACTTGGCGGCCTTTTCGGCGGCCTGCTGGGCGGCACATTGACCGGCAAATGGCGTGCTCTTGCGGCTTCCTTTGAAGCCAGAGGTACCGCCACTCGCCCAGCACAATGTATTGCCCTTGGTATCCGTAATGGTCACATAGGTGTTGTTGAACGAGGCCCGAATGTGAGCCACGCCAACAGTCACGTTGCGACGAATCTTCTTTTTCTTGCCTTTGGCCACGACAGTTGGTCTCCTGGGTCGCGCGTCCGAGTGTCGCTAAGTGCGACAGGTTTCTTCGGTCGCCGAGTTATCGTAAGTCTTTCACGCCCTTCTTACCGGCCACGGTCTTGCGCGGGCCTTTTCGAGTGCGGGCATTGGTTCGAGTACGCTGACCTCTCACGGGCAATCCGCGACGGTGTCGCAGACCGCGATAACATGCGATGTCTCGTAGTCGTGAAATATGTTGTGCGGTTTGTCTTCGCAACTGACCTTCAACGACATACTCTTTATCGAGCAGCGCCGTCAGTCGGGCGACCTCGTCTTCTTGAAGATCGCGGGCACGGGTCTGCGGATCGATGCCGGCGGAGCGACAAAGATCGCGAGCTGTCTTCGGTCCAATCCCGTAGAGGTACGTCAGCGAGACAACCGTGGGGCGCTCGTTCGGGATATCCACACCGAGAACACGTGGCATCTTTATTTCCTGTTTCGTTGAGGGCGAAAGAGTGATGATCGAAAGACGATTCGATATCAGCTCGATATCAACCTTGTCGTTGTTTGTGTCGTGGATTGCTGCAAACAACAAAGACCTTGCCGCGACGGCGAACGATCTTGCAGTTTTCACAAATACGCTTAATGCTAGCGCGGACTTTCATGGACGAACGCCTCGCTTCTTTCCCCAAAGGGATAACGGTCCGAAATTAAGGCAAAACGCTAAATATACGTGTGGTGGCGGGTTTAGATCAAGGGGCCCTAGTGGGTTTTTCCCGTCTTGGACCCTGTTTGCCGCCGACTCCTAAGCTTCGCTGATTCCCCCCAGCGATAGGGGATACGGAGGCAGCGAGTCCGAGTTTCGCTCCTCGTCCGTCGGAGGTCCGGTCATCACGCGGACGCCATCCCGCATAATCGCGATCGTGTGCTCGAAATGAGCACTCGGCTTGGAATCGGCCGCCGACTGAGTCCAGTGGTCTGCCAGCTCGACAACCCGCTTGGTACCGACGTTCACCATCGGTTCGACCGCCAGAACGAGCCCTGGCTCAAGGCGGAAATCCTCACTTTTTCGCAGCGAGTTGCTGACGAAGTTGGGAACCTGAGGGAACTCGTGCATCTCTCGGCCAATGCCATGCCCGACGAAGTTCTCGACGACATAGAAGTTGGCCTGCTCAACGTGCTTGGCCATCTCCGCGGCCACTTCGCTCCACATCTGCTTCTTGCCCATCAAGTCGATGGCCAATTCGAGCACTTCCTGAGTCACGGTCAGCAATCGCTGCGTTTCAGGAGCGATCTCTCCAATCGGCAGGGTGACCGCAGAGTCGCCACACCAACCATCGATGCGAACGCCTGTGTCGACGCTGATCACATCGCCTTCCTGCAATTCTCGATCGCCAGGAACGCCATGGACTACCTCTTCGTTGACCGACGCGCAGATCACCCCAGAAAATGCCGGCTTCCCGGGCGAGGGATTGGGGTAATTCAAGAACAGCGGTTCGCCGTCGATCTGTCGATAGTACTCAGCCACGGCGTCGTTGATTTGCTGCGTCGTGACACCGGGCGCGGCCATATGTCGAGCGATCTGAAGCGCATAATTGACCGCCAGGCCGGGTCGGCGCATGCGTTCGATTTCTCGGTCACTTCGTAGAGTCAGGGTCATGATGCGGGAAAATCTCCTCGACGGTTACGATTCGCGGACTCGGGGAGCATCAATCGCGGCCTTAATACGGGCGGTCACTTCGTCGGGGCTCCCGAGGCCGTCGATCGAGACCAATTTGTTTTGTCGTCGGTAGTAGTCGAGCAAGGGAGCGGTCTGATCGCGAAAGACTCGGAGCCGTTGTTGGACCACCTCATGTCCGTCGTCCGAGCGGCCGCGACCGGCAAGGCGTTGCACGAGCTCTTCATCCTCGACGGCCAAGTCGATGACCAAATCAATGCCCATCCCTTGAATCGCCAGGTGTTCGTCGAGTGCTTCGGCCTGTGCCAGGGTTCTCGGAAATCCATCGAACAGCACCCCCGGCTCGCAATCGGGTTGGCGGAGTCGATCGATGACGGCCTTGATCACGATGTCGTCAGTTACCAGTTCCCCTCTATCAATATAATATTTCGCTAACTTGCCGACGTCCGTGTCCTGCGCGATGGCCTCTCGAAGCATATCTCCTGTCGAGAGATGAGCAATCGACAGATACTTCTCAACCCGTTCGGCTTGTGTGCCTTTTCCTGCGCCCGGCGGACCAATGAAAACCACTCGCATGGAAACGCTTGTCCATCAAGCCGATGCAGATCAAGACCGACCCAGTAAACCTTGGTAATTTCGCATTACCAAGTGGGAGTCGATTTTTTGAACCAAGTCAATTGCCACACTCACCGCGATCAATAGCCCCGTTCCACCGTAGAAACTCGCTACGTAGAGATCGATGCCCATGGAACCGGAGACGAGCGTTGGAATCACGGCAACCAACGCCAGGAAGCCCGCACCTACGTAGGTGATACGCAACATGACACGCTCGAGATAATCCGCAGTCCGTTTACCTGGACGATGACCAGGAATAAACGTACCGAAGTTCTTGAGATTCTCCGCCATATCTTTCGGGTTGAACGTAATGGCCGTCCAGAAGTAGCAGAAGAAATAGATCATGCCCACATATAACAAGTTGTAAGTGTAGGAATCGTGTTTTGCAAAAATGTCGCCGAGTGTCGACCAGATACCGCCATATCCCTTGAGTTGACCAAAGATCAGCATGGGGACCATGAGCAGGCTGCTGGCAAAAATAATCGGCATCACGCCGGCTTGATTAACTTTGAGTGGCAAGTACTCCCGCGTGCCACCATAGACTCGGCGTCCGCGGACATGTTTGGCGCTTTGAATGGGAATTCGCCGTTGGCCTTGGGTGATATAAACCACACCAAAAATGACCGCCACAAAGACAATCGCCAGGACCAATATATGTTCCGGACCATTCTGTGAGCCACCACCACCGCCCAACTCAAACGATGTGTTTTGGATAAGCTGCAGGCCAGCACTCGGCATGCGGGCCAGAATACCGGCCATGATCAGCAGACTGATACCGTTACCGATGCCATACTCGTCGATCTGTTCACCCAGCCACATCAAGAAGACGGTACCGCAGGTCATGGTCAACACGGCGGCCAGCTGCCAGCCGATGTTCATGAGAAAGCCATTATCCATCGATGTCCAGATATCAAGCTGGATCAGCATCTCGCCATATTTTTGATTATCGAAGCTTGCTTTCGTTGTCTGCATCAAGAAGCGCAAGTACATATAACTCTGCAACAGACAGAGTACGACGGTGGCGTAGCGCGTGTACTCGTTAATCTTCTTGCGACCGCTTTCACCTTCCTTCTGCAGTTCTTCGAGCGGTTTCCAGACGCTCCCCAACAGCTGGAAGATAATCGAAGCGGAGATATAGGGCATGATGCCCAAGCCGAAGATGGTGGCTTGATTTAATTGACTGGCGCTAAAGATGGCGACATGTTCCAGCAGTCCACCGAGCGTAGGACTGTTGTTGAAGTACCGCATCATATTCTCGCTGTCGATAATCGGCAGCGGAATTTGCCAACCAACACGGTAGATCGCCAGCAATAAGAGCGTTAGCAAGATCTTCTTGCGCAGCTCCGGGATCTTCGTGAAGATAATGACTATTTTTTCCCACATCGGTCGATCCATCCATGGCCAGTCTGGGGAGAGTGGAAGCCCTGCGTCAGACCAGTCTTATAGATTGTGTTTCCAATGATTGTTCAATTGATGCCCGACGGAGGTCCCGATAGGGGCGACCGAAGCGTTCGCAGAACTATATCGTGTGCTAGCGGGAGGTGCCAACGGCAGTTCGTGGAACAGCCCGACTACGACCCGGCTGACTTGGCCGCGCTTCCTTGAGGATTCTTGACGACAGGCTTCTTGCCAGGCAGCACGTTGAGCTGACCACCGGCCTTTTCTATCTTTTCTTGCGCCGAGGCGCTAAAACGATGCGCCGAGACGGTGAATTTCTTCTTTAATTCTCCGTTTCCGAGAATTTTCAACACATCAAAATTGACTGGGATCAAATTCTTCGAGGCGAGCAATTCCGGCGTGATTTCGGTTCCGGCATCAAACGTATTCTCGAGATCCTCGACATTCACGTTGACGACCTTGAGAGCCCATTTGTTGTTGAAGCCGCGCTTCGGGATCCGCCGAATCATCGGCATCGTTCCGCCCTGGAAGACGACCTGGCGAGAGTAACCACTGCGGCTACCTTGACCCTTGTGGCCGCGCCCGCTCGTCTTGCCGTGACCGCTTCCCGGACCTCGTCCGATACGCCGGCGTGGCTTGAACTTCTTGATTCCGCGATGGACGTCGTTCAAATTCATGACAAGGAAACTCCCCGGAGTCGCTCGACCTCGGCCGGCGGACGCAGTTGTTTGAGCGCTTCGATCGTGGCTTTCACGACCGTCACGGAATTGTTGGAACCAAAACTCTTGGTCAGGATGTCGTGAATACCGGCAGCTTCGCAGACGGCTCGCACAGCAGCTCCGGCGATAACTCCGGTACCGGGCGCGGCGGGAACGAGAATAACGTTGGCCGCTCCGAAACGGCCTTTGACCGTGTGCGGAATCGTATTGTCAGCCAGCGCGATTTCGGTCTGGTCGCGAGTGGCGGCGGTGACCGCCTTTTCGACGGCGGGCGGGACTTCATTGGCTTTGCCGTATCCCCAGCCCACGCGACCCTTGCCGTTGCCGACGACCACCATGGCCGCGAAGCTGAAACGTCGACCACCTTTTACCACGGCAGCACAACGTTTGATCTTGACGATCTTCTCGGCGAACTCTTTGCGGGCCGAGTCGCTGTCTTTTGCTCGTGTCTTTGCTCTTGCCACGTTTTGTTTGCCTTACGTAAAAAATTCAAAGGGGATCAAATCCCGCGTCGGTGTTAGAAATCCAAGCCAGCTTCGCGGGCGGCTTCGGCCAGGGCCGCGACGCGACCGTGGTACTTGGTATGACCACGATCGAAGGTGATGGCCGTGACGCCGGCCGCCTTGGCGCGTTCGGCGATGGTCTTGCCGATAAATGTGGCGGCGTCAATGTTGCCACCACGGGCGACCGACTTGCCGATCTCTTTTTCCACGGTGCCGGCCGCCACAACGGTCTTGCCGGTCTGATCGTCGATCAGCTGGGCACAAATGTGTTTGTTGCTGCGAAACACACTCAACCGCGGCCGCTCGCTGGTGCCGCGTACTCGCTTGCGAACGCGAAAGCGTCGCCGTTGACGTTGTTTTCGAATGGCTCGTTCGTGATTCATGACTACTTACTCGTCGGGTTGTCTTGCCAGCGACCAATATTGGTGGGAACGTGTTCGCCTCTACCTTAGGCACCAACGGCCTTACCAGCTTTCCGTCGGACGTGCTCGCCCTCGTAACGGATGCCTTTTCCCTTGTACGGTTCCGGTTTTCGCACGGCTCGCACTTCGGCCGCGAACTGACCGACACTCTGCTTGTCCATGCCTTTGACGATGATATGGGTCTGATCGGGACAGGTCACATCGAGGCCCGTCGGAATCTTCTTCTGGATTTCGTTGGCGAAGCCGACACGCAGCTGCAATTCGCCATTCTGCACGACCGCCACATATCCCACGCCGACGACTTCCAGTCGCTTTTCGTATCCGTCGGTGACACCGACCACCATGTTTTGAATCAAGGCGCGGGTCAGGCCGTGCAACGCGCGGCATTCGCGATCGTCACGCTCCCGAGTCACCACCACCTGTTTGGCGTCTTCATCGACGGCAACGTTCATTTCACGTCGAAAGTTCCAGTCGAGTTTGCCCAAAGGCCCTTCGACGGTGACCACGTTCCCGCTGACGCCGACTTTGACTTTGTCGGGGACGGCAATCGGTTTTTTCCCAATACGACTCATGGCAAATAATGTTGTTGGTGGGTGGCGGTGGCGAAAGAAGCGATCGGCACTCGACGTTTCGTTTCGCTTGTAGGTTGTTCGTTAACGGTCCGAACGATCTATATTCGGCTGTGTTCTATTCGGCTGAGGGAAGGGCGAATCGACTACCAGACTTCGCAGAGGACCTCGCCGCCCAACTTGCGTTGACGGGCTTCGCGATCGGAGATGACTCCACGACTGGTGCTGATAATCGAAATACCCAGGCCTCCAAGGATCGGCCGCAGGTTCGTGGCGCGATTGTAAATGCGCCGTCCCGGTCGGCTGACACGCTTGATGTTGCGAATCACGCGTTCACCATTGGGGCCGTACTTCAAGTCGATGCGGAGCAGTGTCGGGTGCTTCGACTCTTCCACTTCGCTGTAATCCCAAATGTAACCTTCGCGCTTAAGCACGTCGGCAAGTCCACGCTTGACCTTCGACACTGGGACATCGACACTAGTTCGCTCGACACGTACCGCGTTGCGGATGCGGGTAAGCATGTCGGCAATCGGATCGGTCATCATAAGGAATCGGGCCCTTTGTTATTTAGGGGCAAAAGGTTTGCTCAGTTAGTTCTGGTTATCGCCATCCGGCTTCTGAAACGGCATCCCGAAACCGGCCAACAATTGACGGGCTTCGTCGTTGCTGGGGGTGCTGGTGACCAGCGTAATGTTCATGCCCTGGATGTGCGTGAATTTGTCCGGATTGATTTCGGGGAATACCAGTTGTTCGGTCAGTCCGAGGCTGTAATTGCCGCGACCGTCGAACGCCTTGGGGCTGACCCCGCGGAAGTCGCGTACTCGAGGCAGCGCCAGCGATATCAAGCGATCGAGAAACTCGTACATGCGAGCACCACGCAGGGTTACCTTGCAGCCAATCGCCTGGCCTTCGCGAAGTTTGAAGCCGGCAACCGACTTCGTGGCACGCGTGATCGCCGGCTTTTGACCGGTGATCTGTCGCATCGCGTCGACCGATTGATCGAGGTTCTTTTTTTCCGTGATAGCGCTGCCGACGCCCATGCTGACGACAATCTTCTGCAGTCGTGGCAGCGAATGACGGTTGCTACGCCCTAGTTCTTTTTCCAGACTGGGAAGCAGCTGCTGTTCGTATTGTTCTTGCAGTCGCGGGATCATGTCCGACTCAAACAATCTTGGTTCTTAAGTTGGTTCTTGGTAATTGCGTTACTTCTTGGCGTAGGACGTTCGTGGTGGAGAAATCTGACCGGCGGCGGCACCACACTTCTTGCAGAAGCGCTCCTTGCTACCATCGTCCAGATATCGCTTACCTGTGCGAGCGGCTTCTCCGCAGGAAGGGCAGACCAGCATCAAATTGGAGGCGGCCATCGGCATCTCTTTTTGTAGCCGACCCCCTTGCGGGTTCTTCTGGCTTCGTCGGACATGCTTAAAGACACTGTTGACGCCTTCCACGACCACTTTGTTCTTGGCCGACAGCACCTTCAACACACGACCCGTCTCACCACGGTAGTCGCCCGAAATCACTTTGACAGTATCATCGACTCGTATATGCATCAGACCACCTCATTCGCGAGGCTGACAATTTTCATGAAACGTTGTTCACGCAATTCTCGGGCAACGGCCCCGAAGATTCGCGTGCCACGTGGATTGCGATCAGCATCGATCAAAACCACGGCGTTGCCATCGAAGCGAACGTAACTCCCGTCGCTGCGACGGGTCGGTTTCTTGCAACGAACGATGACGGCCTTGACGACCGATTTCTTCTTGATGTCGCTGCCAGGAATGACACTCTTGACGCTGCAGACGATCACATCGCCGAGGCCGGCAAATCGGCGTCGACTTCCGCCGAGCACCTTGATGCACATCACTTCCTTAGCACCCGTGTTGTCCGCGACAGCAAGTCGGGATTGCATTTGAATCATGGTTAATCATCCCATCCGCGTAAGCGGCGGTATCATGTTCTATTCTTTGTTGGTCTCTTCTTCGCTCTTGGCGGCAGCCCGCATGGCGGCCAGATCGACGGCACGACTTTTGGCAACAACCCGTTGCAGTTTCCAACGCTTCGATTTGGATTGAGGGCGACACTCGATAATTTCGACCGTATCGCCAAGTTGGGATTCGTTCGACTCGTCGTGCACATGACAGACCGTGCGACGACGAATGTACTTTTTGTACTTCGGATGTTTGATCAAGCGTGGCATCTCGACGCGGCGCGTTTTCGAGCCGCGGTCGCTCTTCACAATTCCGATGGCTACTTTCTTTGGCATTTCAACGGTTTCCGTAGTCGTAAATAATTCGCTGACTGACTCGTGGCAGTACGGATCGGTTATGTCGATGTCGCTTCCGTGGCGGGCGCACCGGCGGCTGGCGTATTCACGGCCCGGGCACGCTCGGTTTGAATGGTCTTGATGCGAGCGATCTTCTTGCGATTCCGGGCCAGCTCGGTCGGAGCATCGAGACGCTCGGTTTGCGCCTGGATCTTCAAGCGAAAGAACGTCTCGCAGGTTTCCTTCAGCGTGAGCTCCAGGTGCTCGTCGCTCATTTCACGCAATTCGACTGTGTCGTGATGGGCCATGGCGTCGACTCGATAACGTGTCTGGTTATTTTTGTTGGTGGGTTATCTAGTTACTTAAGCGGTGCGACGACGGGCCATGCGTACGCGGACCGGCAACTTGTGCGCCAGCCGAGCGAAACACAATCGTGCCGCGTCTTCGGAGACGCCGCCAATCTCGTATAGGATCGTGCCAGGCTTCACCACGGCGGCCCAATAATCCGGCTCTCCCTTACCCTTACCCATTCGCGTTTCGAGCGGGATGGAGGTAATCGGTTTGTGGGGAAACACGCGAATATAAAGTTGGCCTTCGTTGCGCAGGTATTGCTGCGCCGCGATACGTCCCGCTTCGATCGTGGCGGCACTAATCCAGCCACCCTCGGTCGATTGCAACCCAAAGTCACCAAAGGTGACCCGGTTGCCGCGCGAGGCGTTACCTTTTATACGTCTTCTTTGGCATTTTCGGTGCTTGACCCGCTTCGGCATCTGCGCCATCGGTCTCGTCCTCTTTGAAAACTCCCTGATTGACCCACACTTGGATCCCGATATGTCCTTGGGCCGTTTTGGCCTCTGTAAAACCGTAGTCGATCTTGGCGCGAAGCGTCGAAAGCGGAATCGATCCGCTGATCTGCTTCTCGCGTCGAGCCATTTCCGCGCCACCGAGCCGACCGGCCAACTGAATCTTGATTCCGAAGGCGCCGGCTTCCATGGTCTGTTCCATGGCTCGCTTCATCGTACGTCGAAAACTCGAACGCTTCTGAAGTTGTTCCGCAATGTCCTCGGCCACGAGTTGTGCTTGCAACTCGGGACGAGAGATTTCGTTGATTTTGATGTTGATGCGACGTCCGACCAGATCTTGCAGCTCGGACTGCAATCGCTCGACCTCTTGACCCTTGCGGCCGATGATGATGCCGGGTCGGGCCGTGTGTAGCACGACTTTGACTTCGTCTCGCGTGCGCTCGATTTCAATCTTGGGAATGCCCGCGTAACGGTATTTTGTCTTGATGAACTTACGCAACTTGTGGTCTTCGACCAGCAAGTCGGGGAAGTCCTTTTTCGACGCGTACCAACGGCTCTTCCAGCCGGTCATAACGCCTGTGCGGAATCCGGTAGGATTGATTTTTTGACCCATGAGCTTGTCTCGTTCAGTTGGCGGTTCGCTTGTTCGCGGTTCGCTTGAGTGATCGGTGGAGGGGAACTAACCGAGCTCCACTCGGATGTGCGCTGTTCTCTTCTTGATGATGTGAGCCATGCCGCGGGCCCGTGGACGCATGCGTTTGAACATCGGCCCGCCATCGATGCGGGCGTCGACGACCTTGAGTCCCTGGATGTTGCGTTCGCGCTGATTTTCCGCGTTACCAAGGGCGCTCTTGAGTACCTTTTCCAACAGCCGGGCCCCACGTTGAGGCTGGTAACGCAGCAGTTCGAGTGCCTCGTCGGCATAAAGACCGCGAATCATATCGGCCAGGGGCCGTACTTTGCGAGCACTGATGCGAGCGTATTTGTGTGTGGCGGGATAACCCATAGTATTGTTCCGCTGGTTCGCGAGCTTGAATCGAAACCCGTCGAGAAATCTTGTCGTTATCTGTTATCGCTTTCCGCGTCCGCCATGTCCGCGGAAGGTCCGCGTTGGCGAGAACTCACCCAACTTGTGGCCCACCATGTCTTCGGTGACGAAGACCTTGAGGTGGTTTTTTCCGTTGTGCACCATGAACGTGTAGCCGACGAATTCCGGCACGATGGTGCAGGCGCGGGCCCAGGTCTTGATGGGCGACTTGTCGCCGCTGCTAATCGCCTTGTCAACCTTGGCGAACAGCTTGGCGTCGACGTACGGGCCTTTTTTGAGCGATCTTCCCATGGCAGGTTTTGTGTTTCTTTAACGGGCGTTTCTTCAAATGACACCCGGCACGAACCCGGGTGAATTGATCTCTTACTTCTTCAGTTTCTGCAGGCCGTAACGCTTGCTGCGTCGTCGTCGAACGATCGCGGCGTTGGACGGCTTGCGTCGGTAACGTGTCTTGCCACCCTTGGCCGACTTGCCGGAAGGGCTGACCGGATGACGTCCACCCTTGGTACGACCTTCACCACCACCGTGCGGGTGATCGACCGGGTTCATGGCGGTTCCGCGAACGTGGGGCCGTCGGCCCATCCAACGTTTGCGACCGGCTTTGCCGAGCACGATGTTCATGTGATCGGAGTTTCCACAGACGCCAATCGTAGCACGACAGGCACTGGGAACACGACGAATTTCACCGCTGGGTAAAGTCAACTGAGCCCAGTCCGCTTCGCGGGCGGCCAGAACCGCGCTGGTTCCGGCACTGCGGCAGAGCACGCCACCACGACCGGGCTGCATCTCGACGCAATGCACCGTGACACCGAGCGGCATCCGCGACAGCGGCAAGCAATTGCCGACGTTCGGCGGAGCTTCGTCACCACTCTCGACGCGAGTTCCCACCTGGAGCCCTTCGGGAGCCAGGATGTAACGCTTTTCGCCATCGACGTAGTTGAGCAGGGCGATACGACAGCTGCGGTTGGGATCGTACTGAATGGAGTCGACCTTGGCCGGAATTCCGTCCTTGTTGCGACGAAAATCGATCTGGCGATAGCGCTGCTTGTGACCACCACCACGATGACGGGCCGTGATCTTGCCCTGGTTGTTGCGTCCACCGGTCTTTCGCTTGGAGCGCAGCAACCGCTTGGCCGGCTTGGCACCGGGCGTGAGATCGGCGAAGTCACTCACGCTCGCACCGCGGCGGCCCGGCGTCGTCGGTTTGTATCTTCGAATACCCATATCAGTTCGTGATCAGCGGTTATGTTGTGTGATTGGTTGGCAGTCGGTGTTGCGGTCTACTTTAGAAGAAGTCGATCGTTTTCGATTCCGGATGCAGCTGCACAATGGCGCGCTTCCAATTTTGAGTGTAGCCATAACGAAAGCGACTGCGGCGAGGCTTACCACGTCGATTTTGGGTGCGAACCTTGACGACTTTCACATCAAACAGTTCTTCGATCGCCTGGCGGATGTCGGCTTTGTTGGCCAAGGGATTCACCTCGAAGGCATACGCGTTGTAACGCGAACTGCGGTGCATTCCCTTTTCGGTGACCAGCGGGCGCAAGACGATTTGATGCGGGGCGAGCTTCAGTCGACTCTGCCCGGCGTGCTTGGCGGCAAATTGTTTGACTTTGGCGAGTGGCATGGGATGGCGACTTTCGTCCGTCGTGGTAATTGAATCTCAGGGCTTAAGCCGACTGCTTGGCGGTGGTTCGTTCACGCAGGGCATCGAGAGCCGACTTGGTAACCAACATCCGCCGGGGCGAGAGCACACTCAGGGCGTTGATTTCGCAAATCGGCTGGACCGACACGCGGTCGATATTTCGAATGCTCTTGTACACGTTGGTGTCGTGTTCGGCGATCGCCACCAGCAGGGTGGTGTTGTCGATATTCAGGGCCTTCAGGATGGCGGCCATTTCGCTCGTCTTGGGCGACTCGAACTTCAAGTCGTCGATGACGGTGATCTCGTCGTCGATAATCTTCGAAGCCACCGCCATGCGAGTCGCGGCCTGGATCGCCTTGCGAGGGAGACGATAGGAGTAGTCGCGAGGACGCTTGGCAAAGATGTGACCACCACCAGTGCGGATACCACTGCGCTTCGATCCGGCGCGGGCGTTACCCGTTCCCTTTTGGCGATACATCTTCTTGGTCGAGCCGGCGACATCCGAGCGGCTCTTGGTCTGCGCGCTGCCTTGTCGCTGGTTGGCCTGATACATCACGACCGCGTCGTGCAACAACTGCTTGTTGATGCGCGGGGCGAGTTCGACCGGATCGATCTCGTACTTTCCGACTTCTTTGCCGGCGGAATCGAAAACGGGAAGTTGTGTACTAGCCATGGCAATAAAAAAGGCTTTGCACCTGCATGCAAAGCCCATCCTGTTATAGTTTGTTGGTCTCGCGAATCATTACCATTCCGCCGTTGGGGCCCGGAATGGCGCCACGCACGATGAGGAGATTCTTGTCCGCATCGACGCTCACCAATTTCAAGTTGCGGACCGTGCAACGCGTGGAGCCGTACTGACCCGGCATCTTCTTACCCTTGAACAGACGCGACGGGTAAGCACTGCAGCCGGTGCCGCCCAAATGGCGATGGCATTTCTTGACACCGTGCGAAGCCCGCTGACCGGCGAAGTTGTGTCGTTTCATGGCCCCGGAGAAACCGCGGCCCTTGCTGGTTCCGACCACATCAATCGAACCGACCTCGGCAAAGCTGTCGACGCCAACCTTTTCACCAACTTCGGCCCCGTCGATCGAACCGCGGAATTCGCGGACGAAACGCTTCGGCTCGCAGTCGGCCTTGGGAAGCAATTCGATGCCGGCGGAGGCACGACGCTTGGAACGCTTGCTCTCCAGCTTGGCCACGTGGCCTCGCTCAGAGCGGCTCGCCAGGCGGCGAGGACGGTCGAGATAACCGAGCTGGACCGCTTCGTAGCCGTCGCGGTCTTGCGTCCGCACTTGCAGGATATCGCAAGGGCCGGCTTCGATGACCGTTACCGGTATCACCTCACCCTTGTCATCATAAAGTTGTGTCATCCCGACCTTACGGCCGAGTAATCCAATCGCCATGACGTTTTTCCTGCTCGTGTTGACGCTGCTCTGCGGGAACGTGCGACGCGTCGGCGTCCCAGTTTACCCGCGTAGCTTCCGATGCATGAAAGCTCCGCTTGTCGTATATGAAACCGATGACCCAGCAAGACCGATCTTACCGGGAGGGCTGCTTCTATTTTCTGGCCTTACTTGCGTGAGGCTTTGATCTTGATATCCACGCCTGCCGGAAGACTCAACTTGTTCAATGCCTCAATCGTCTTGGCCGTGGCCTGAACGATGTCGATCAATCGTTTGTGAGTCCGAATTTCGAACTGCTGACGGGCCTTCTTGTCCACGTGGGGACTGGAGAGCACCGTGTAGCGTTCAATTCGCGTCGGCAGTGGAATCGGTCCGTGGACCTCCGAGTTGGTACGCTTGGCAGTGTCCACAATGTCGGCCGCGCTTTGGTCCAAGACCGAATGGTCGTAGGCCTCCATGCGGATGCGGATAATTTCTTGCGCCTTCGCCACCAACTCAACTCCTCAGATAAATCTCTTGCCTGGGCCTAATCACTCCACCGCGTCGGCGACGCGGTTGAAAACGGGAGGGCCCCGCTGCTTTCCCGAGTTTAGGGGAAACCAAAAATCTTAGGCGGTCTGCGGATTCCTGTAAAGGGCACGCGACCGCCGATGCGTCAAAATTTTTATATGTACGAATCTTGATCAAACCAACGAGTCGAGCACGCCCGGGGGGGCCGGACCGTACGAGGCTGGTTCCATCGAACAGGTCGCGCGACCCTGGCTCAAACCTCGCAACTCGCCGGCGAATCCGAACAGAGTGGCCAGCGGGGCCTCGGCCGAGACGACCGTATTGCGTCCGCGGGGATCGGTGCCGTGAATGAGAGCCCGTTTCTGCTGTAAATTGGCGATAATATCGCCCAAGTTCTCCTCTGGAGTGACGATCTCCAGGTTCATGATCGGCTCCAGCAGCACGACTCCTGCCTGCTTCAAGGCCTTGTCGAAGGCGTCACCGGCCGCGATCCGGAAAGCCGCTTCCGTCGATTCCCCCTCCCGAGCCTCGCCGCCGGTAATCTGAAATCGCACGCGGGAGAGCGGGAAGCCATAGTGGCCGCCACCCCCGGCGAGCATCTCCAGCTCCTCACGAGCGGCCTGCATGAGGGGCAGGGGGACACCCTCGACGGGACGCGCCGTCACACTGACGGACTTGTTGGCATCTTCGATCGGCTCCAGGCGGATCTGTAGGGCGGCGAAGGTGTCTTGCCCGGCGATCTGGCGATGACATTCCCCCGTCACTTCGGCGGCCCGCTCGACCGTTTCGCGGTAACTAACCCGCGGTTTGTGGACCTTCACATCGAGGTTGAAATCGCGGAGTAGGCGGTGCTTGATCACCTCCAGATGGAGTTCTCCCATGCCGCTGATGAGCGTCTGGCCGGTTTCCTCAAACTCGGTAGCCCGAAAGGTCGGATCTTGCCGTTTCATCAAATCGAGCGCGTCGCCCAGTTTCTTCCGTTCAGTGGAAGATTCCGGTTCGATGGCCATCGAGATGACCGTTTCGGGAAAGCGGATCTGTTCAAGCAAAATGGGGTTCTTGATGTCGCAGATCGTATCGCCGGTGACCGAGTGCCGCAGGCCGATAACTCCCACGATATCGCCCGCTTCGACCTCTTTGACCTGATTCTCCTTGCCGCCGGGCTGGACGTGCCAGAGCTGGGCCGCGTTGTCCTTGGTGTCTTTGCCTGGGTTCAGCAGCCGGGTGTTCGAGGTCAGCTTGCCTGAATAGATTCGCACATAGGCCAAGTCGCCGTGCTTTTCGGCTTGGACCTTAAAGACCAGTCCGCAAAATGGCTCCTCGGCGCTCGGTTTTCGCCGTTCGACGGAATCTTCCTTTTGTGGATCGACCCCTTCCACGGGTGGCATATCGGCCGGGCTGGGCAGATAGTCGGCCACCGCGTCGAGTACCGGCTGAACTCCGATGCAGTCGAGCGCCGAACCACAGAAGACCGGGACGATGAGTCGGTGAACGGTGGCGTCGCGAATGACCGATTTGAGCAGTTTCTTCGGGACTTCCGTTTCTTCGAGTCCCAACTCCATCAGCTCGTTGCTATAGTCGTAGAGCTTCTCGAGCATCTTGGAACGCCACTCTTCGGCCCGCTCGAGCTGGTCTTCCGGGATATCGGAGACGGTGACTTTGGTCTCTTTGGAGGCCTCGCCGAAGGTCAACTGCTTCATCGAAATCAGGTCGATAATGCCCCGGAAGGCGTCGTCGACGTGGGGGGGGCCCGAGCCAATGGGGATTTGCGTCACGACCGGATTGGCTTCCAGTCGCTTCTCGATCTCGGTCACCACCGCCTCGAAGTCGGCTCCTTCGCGATCCATCTTATTGATCAGTGCGATGCGGGGGACGCCGTAGCGATCGGCCTGTCTCCAGACCGTTTCACTCTGGGCCTCGACCCCTTCGCGGGCGCTGAAGACCACCACGCCACCGTCGAGCACGCGCAGGCATCGTTCTACTTCGGCGGTGAAGTCGACGTGGCCCGGGGTGTCGATCAGATTGACGGTGATATCTTTCCAATCGAACGTGATACAGGCGGCATAGATGGTGATGCCCCGCTGTTGTTCTTCTTCGTCGACGTCGGTCTTGGTCGTACCTTTATCGACCTCACCCATGCGGTGCGTCGAACCGGCATAGAAGAGCATCCGCTCGGTGAGCGTCGTCTTGCCGGCATCGATGTGGGCGATGATGCCGATGTTGCGAAGTTGTTCGAGCTTGCGGGCCATGGTTCGGCCTGGGGTGGGGGCAGTTGTCTCGGCCGCCGCTGGAGGGTGAAATCTCGTTTCGACCGTTGATGTTGGATGCGCATAACAACGCCGCGCTGGTCGATTCTTAAGAACGACTGACAGCGCGGCGATGAACTTGGTTCAGGTTTTACCAGGCGAAGTGGGCAAAGGCCTTGTTTGCGTCGGCCATGCGATGCACGTTCTGGCGTCGGGTCATGGCGGCGCCTTCCCGATTGTAAGCGGCGACGATTTCATCGGCCAGCTTCAAGTGGGTGGGGCGACCCTTCTTTTCGCGAATCGCCATGAGAATCCAACGAATGGCCAGCGACTGGCGTCGAATGGAACTTACCTGCATGGGCACTTGATAGGAGGCACCACCGACTCGCTTGGAGCGAACTTCGATGTCGGGCTTGACATTCTCCAACGCCTGCGTGAAGACGTCGATCGACTCCACTTCAGGAACACGCTTGGCGATTTCGTCGAGGGCGTTGTAGAAGATGCGCTGTGCGGTGCTCTTCTTACCATCCCACATGAGATTGTTGATAAACTTGCTGGCCAGCAGCGATCCGTGTTTCGGATCTCCGACGAGCTGCTTGCGACTGGCGGTAATGCGACCCATGGCTTTGTTTCAATCGGGGTTCAGTTGATTCTATGTTTGATTACTTCTTCGCGCCGTAGCGGCTGCGAGCTTGTCTTCGTCCGTCCACACCCAGGGTATCGAGGGCACCACGCACCACCTGATAGCGAACACCCGGCAAGTCGCGAACACGACCACCACGCACGAGGACGATCGAGTGTTCCTGCAGATTGTGGCCTTCACCCGGAATGTAAACAGTCACTTCCTTGCCGTTGGAGAGCCGGACACGAGCGATCTTTCGCAGCGCGGAGTTCGGCTTCTTGGGCGTCATCGTCTTCACCTGAAGACAGACACCCCGTCGCTGTGGACACTTGTCCAACACCGGCGCTTTGCTCATCTTCTTCGGCTGCTTACGCCGCTTGCGAACGAGTTGATTGGTCGTGGGCATGAAAACTCCGGATCTTTATGGGGTCGCGATCTGCTCGCGACGTTGTCGCGTTTTGTCTCGTGTGATTTGTAAAAGGGGCGAACTTCGCTAAGCTCCGCCGACCTCGTAGGTTTTGTGGGAACCCATCAAGGTAGTCAATTGTGAAACAATGTCAATGCGGGTCGGTCGATCTTATCGAGTCGGACGTCAACCTTGTCGACATGACCGTCACCGCTTATTCACCTTCCGGGGGTTCCGGGCTTCCCAGATCGGATCCACCGAGCAAAGCTTCCAGGCCATCTTGGGGCTTCTTTTCCGGTTCCGAATCGGCTTCCACTTCCGGGGAGCCCAATTCCGTGGCACCCAATTCGGTTGTCACTGTCGATTCTTCCACCAGCGGAGTCTCGTCCACGGGCGCTTCGTCCACCGGCATCGAGGGAAGCGGTTCGATCGGTGAAGTCAGCGGCTCGGGCACCGCGGCGGGAGCGGGCGGTTCGCCGCCGGCAAGCTCGTCGCCGTTTCCGGCACCACCGACTGAGTCGAGCAGTGGGAAGGTGCGGGCCAGGAGACGATCTTTTTCGGCGGTGAGGGCCTCAAGGGCTTCGGGTCGAATGCGAACTTCCGAGTCCTGGAAGGTACGGAATCCGGTACCGGCCGGAACCAGATGGCCGAGAATCACGTTTTCTTTCAAACCGACCAGGCGATCGACCTTGCCGGCCAGGGCCGCTTCGGTGAGCACCTTGGTCGTTTCCTGGAAACTGGCCGCCGAGATAAAGCTGGAACTTTGCACGGACGCCTTGGTGATGCCCAGCAATTGGGTGCTGGCACTGGCCGAACGTGGTCGGCTTCCCTTGGCGGGTGTTCCGCCGAGGGCTTCGATCTGAGCATTTGCTTGAGCCAACGTATCCTTCGGAACGATGACGTCTTCGGAAAATTCGCTGTCGCCGGTACTGCTGATCTTCACGCAATCGCTCAGGCTTTGGTTCGCTTGACGGAACTCGAACTTGTCCATCACGTTGCCCGGCAGCAAGTCGGTGTCGCCGGGATTCTCAATTTTCACCTTCCGCAACATTTGCGACACGATGATTTCGCAATGCTTATCGTTGATTTCCACTCGCTGCGAACGATAGACGTTCTGAATTTCGCGAACGAGATACTGCTGGACAGCTTCTTCGCCCGAAATACGCAGGATATCGTGGGGTACCAGCGGTCCGTCGACCAGCGCCTCACCAGCTCGCACCGTATCTCCGGCGTGAACGCGGAGATGCTTACCATGGGAGACGAGATGTTCGCGTTCGATGCCGCTTTCGCTGCGGACGATGATCGTTCGCTTACCGCGACGCTTTTCGCCCAACAGTTCCACGGTTCCGTCGATCTCGGCGATGATGGCCGGATCTTTCGGCTTACGAGCCTCGAAGATTTCGGTGACGCGGGGCAAACCACCGGTGATGTCCTGGGTTCCGGAGGCTTCACGCGGCGTCTTGGCCAACAGGGCCCCGGCGGCAATCTTGTCGCCTTCTTGGGCTTCAATGTAGGCCTTTTCCGGCATGTAGTAGAAGTCGAGGATGTTGCCTTGCTCGTCTTCGACCACGACCTGCGGATGGTAGTCGCCTTTGTGTTCGATGACCATACGACGGACGTGGCCGCTGGGATCTTTCTCCTGGCGGACCGTTTCACCGTCGATGACGTCTTCGTAGCGAACCTTACCACCGACTTCCGCGATGATCGGGATACTGTGCGGATCCCACTGGCAGATGACTTCACCCGCCTTGGCCTCGGAGCCTTCCTTGACCAGCAGGATTGCGCCGGCGGGGATTTCGTGTTTCTCGATTTCACGACCCTTGGGATCAACGATTGTGATCTCACCATTTCGCGCCAGCACAATGGTCTCGCCAGCGTCGTTGTCAACGACCTTCAAACGAGTGTACTGCACGGTTCCGCCCTTACCGGCGCGGATGTCGCTCTGTTCCACGTCGGTACTGGCCACACCACCAATGTGGAAGGTCCGCATCGTCAACTGGGTGCCTGGCTCGCCGATACTCTGCGCGGCGATGATGCCGACGGCCATGCCTTCTTCGACCATCGCTCCGGTCGAGAGGTCCATTCCGTAGCAACGACGACAGATGCCAAGCGGCGCGTCGCAGGTCAGCGGGCTGCGAACCTGAATCTTTTCCAGCCCCATCTGCTCGATGGCCCGAGCGATCTCGCTGGTGATCATCTCGCTTTCGTTGACAATCACCTGGTCGGTAATCGGGTTGACGATGTTGGTTCGACTGACGCGACCACGAATCGAGTCGGCCAGGCTGACGTCGACCTTCTCACCGCGATAGATAACACCCTTGGTGATACCTTGGGTGGTGCCACAATCTTCCATGGTGATGACGACGTTCTGAGCCACGTCGGCCAGCTTTCGTGTCAGATAACCGGAGTCGGCCGTCTTGAGGGCCGTGTCGGCCAAGCCTTTTCGGGCACCATGCGTCGAACTGAAGTACTCGAGTACCGACAGGCCTTCGCGGAAGTTCGCCTTAATCGGCGTTTCGATAATCTTTCCGGACGGCTTGGCCATCAGGCCACGCATGCCGGCTAGCTGACGAATCTGCTCGACACCACCTCGGGCACCCGAGCGGGCCATCAGGAAGATCGGATTCACGTAACCAGGACGACGGAAGTCGCTCTCCAGTTCGTTCATCATCTCGTGAGTAATTTGTTCACGAGCGTGGGTCCAGGAGTCGAGCACCTGGTTGTAACGTTCTCCCTCGGTGATGATTCCGCGAGCGTAAAGCTTGTTGGTCTTGAGGACCTGCTTCTCCGCTTCGGAGATGATGCGACCCTTGCTGGGAGGGGTGATCAAGTCGTCGGTGGCGAACGAGAGTCCACTTCGAGTCGCCTCTCGGAAACCGGCGCGATTCATGTCGTCGAGCAGTTCGATCGTCGCGCGACGGCCCAGTAGGGCGTAACAATCGGAGATCACGCGGGCCAACTCGCCCGACTTCATCGGCAAGTTGTAGAAGGCCATGCGACCGGGCAGAACATCATTGAAAGCGATCCGACCGACGGTCGTTTCGACGATCTTCGTCTCAATCAGTTCGTCGCTCGATTCCGATTTCACCAGCTTGCCGGCGGGCAGTTTGACCTTGATGCGAGCGTGCGTATCGATGGCGCCGAGCGAGTAGGCCAGCTGGGCTTCGGTGGCCGAAGCGAAGGCCATGCCGTCTCCCTTGCGATCGGCGAGCATCGTCGTCATGTAATAGCAACCCATCACGACGTCCTGCGAAGGACTAATGATCGGGGCACCGTTGGACGGACTGAAGATATTGTGGACCGACATCATCAGCGTATGGGCTTCGACCTGAGCTTCGATCGACAACGGCAGATGAACCGCCATCTGATCGCCGTCGAAGTCGGCATTGAAACCTTTGCAGACGAGAGGATGAAGCAGAATCGCGTTGCCTTCGACCAAGGTTGGCTCGAAGGCTTGAATGCCCATGCGATGGAGCGTCGGAGCGCGATTGAGCAATACCGGATGATTGTGAATCACCTCTTCCAAGATATCCCAAACTTCTTCGTCCTTCCGCTCGAGCATCTTCTTGGCGCTCTTGATCGTGTCGGCGTGACCAAGTTCCTTGAGCCGGCGGATAATGAACGGTTGGAACAGTTCCAAGGCGATCTTCTTGGGCAGACCACATTGGTGAAGTCGCAACTTGGGACCCACCACGATCACACTCCGGGCGGAATAATCGACGCGCTTTCCGAGCAGGTTTTCGCGGAAGCGACCCTGCTTACCCTTGATCATGTCGGTGAGCGACTTGAGCGGGCGATTGCTCGATCCCAAAACCGGACGTTTGCAGCGATTGTTGTCGAACAAGGCGTCGACCGATTGCTGCAGCATTCGCTTTTCGTTGCGAATGATGACTTCCGGAGCGTTCAGGTCGACCAGCTTCTTGAGACGATTGTTGCGATTGATGATACGACGATAGAGGTCGTTCAAATCGCTTGTGGCGAAGTTGCCCGAATCGAGCAATACCAGCGGCCGCAGGTCGGGTGGAATCACCGGAATGACGTCCAGTACCATCCACTCCGGTTTGTTGTCGCTGTCACGAATGGCTTCGACAATCTTGAGGCGATTGATGAGCTCTTTGGCTTTTTGCTTCGAGCCGGTTTCGGCCAGATCCTTGCGCAACTGTTCGGAGAGTTGGACCAGATCCATCTCGCCCAACAACTTGCGCACCGCATCGGCACCCATTTCCGCTTCAAAAGCGCCGTCGCCATACTGCTCGATCGCCGAACGCATTTCTTCTTCGGTGAGCAGCTGCTGTTTCTTGAGCGGCGTATCTCCCGGGTTGGTGACGACGTAATCTTGGAAGTAGACCACCTTTTCCAGGCTGGTCGTCTTCATCGCCAGCAGATTACCCAAGCGGCTGGGCATTGCCTTGAAGAACCAGATGTGGACCACGGGCGCGGCCAGTTCAATGTGACCCATCCGCTTGCGACGGACGCGACTGTGCGTCACTTTGACGCCGCAGCGATCGCAGATCATGCCTTTGTACTTCATGCCGCGATACTTACCGCACGAACATTCCCAGTCCTTTTCCGGACCGAAAATCCGTTCGCAGAACAGGCCATCCTTCTCGGGACGATATGTTCGGTAGTTGATCGTCTCGGGCTTCTTGACCTCGCCGAAAGACCAGCTGCGGATATCGTGAGGGCGGGCCAGGCTGATCTTGACCGACACGTAGTCGTTAATGCGATCGTAAGAGCCTTCACCAATGCTCATCGCCGGTACCTCATTCTTTATGCGTTAGTGCCGTTGGTTTTGAATTAATCGTTGACGATAGTCGTCTTCGTTCAGAGTTCGGTCGGGAGACCGTCTGAACCGGGTTTCGCTGACGATCTAGATGCGTCGTTTTTCCAGTTGCATGTTGAGCCCCAAGCCACGGATCTCGTTGGTCAAGACGTCGAAGCTCGCGGGGGTTCCCGCCTCGAGCGTGTTTTCACCCTTGACCATCGATTCGTAAATCTTGGTACGTCCTTCGACGTCATCACTCTTCACCGTGAGCAACTCTTGCAAAATATAGGCGGCTCCATACGCCTCCAATGCCCAGACTTCCATTTCTCCGAACCGTTGACCGCCAAAACGTGCTTTACCGCCGAGCGGCTGCTGCGTGATGAGCGAGTAGGGTCCGGTGCTGCGGGCGTGAACCTTTTCGTCCACCAGATGGTGCAGCTTGAGCATGTAGATGTAACCGACCGTGGTCTCTTGCTCCATCGGTTCACCCGATCGCCCGTCGAAGAGTTGGACCTTACCCGATTCGGGTAGCCCTGCTTCCTTGAGCGTTTCGTGAATCGTTTCTTCGGTGGCCCCATCGAAGACCGGCGTGATGGCCTGGAAGCCCAGTTTGGAACCGGCCCAACCGAGATGGGTTTCGAGAATTTGACCGACGTTCATTCGACTCGGCACGCCGAGCGGATTGAGCATGATTTGGACCGGCGTTCCATCGGCCAGGAAGGGCATGTCTTCCTGCGGTAGAATACGCGCGATCACACCCTTGTTACCGTGGCGTCCGGCCATCTTGTCACCGGTCGAGATGACTCGCTTGGTGGCGATGTAGACCTTGACCATTTGCAACACGCCGCTGCGGAGCTCGTCGCCGCGCTTCATCGAATTGAGTCGGCGATCGCGCTGGTCGATGGCGGCCTCGATGGCCGCGGCGTGGGCGTTGTAAATCTTCTCGATATCGGCCTGTCGCTGGCTGCTGCGGATGTTGAGCCAGCTGAGCTTGAACCGAGTCGCCTGTTCGGCGATGAACTTGGGATCTTGGTCCTTGACCAGAGGAGCACCATCTTCGTCCGCAATCGTGCGACCGAGAACTCCTTCCATCTCCGTGATCATGGCGCCGAACAAGGCCGCAATGGCTTCGTTGCCTTCGCTCTCGGCATCCTTGAGATCCTTTTCGAACAACTTTCGTTCGTCTTCGCTCAGGCTCATGCGGCGCGAGAATTTCTGCGTGTCGATGACGATTCCTTCGACTCCCGAAGGAACATCGAGCGAATCGTTCTTCACGTCTTCGCCAGCGCGACCGAAGATCGCGTGCAATAATTTTTCTTCCGGCGTCAACTCGGTCTTCGATTTTGGCGAAACCTTGCCGACAAGAATATCGCCAGGGCGGACATAGGTGCCGATTTGCACGATGCCGCTTTCGTCCAGACTCTGCAGGGCCTTCTCACTGACGTTGGGAATGTCGCGCGTGAACTCTTCGCGACCCAGCTTCGTCTCGCGAATCTCGATATCGAACTCTTCGATATGTATCGAGGTGTAGGCATCGTTCTGCACCAGCTCTTCGCTGATGATGATCGCATCTTCAAAGTTGTAGCCATCCCAGGCCATAAAGGCGACCAGCACGTTGCGCCCCAGGGCCAGCTCGCCATTGCGAGTCGCGGCGCCATCGGCGATGACCTCACCTTTTTCTACCTTCTGACCCACTTCGACGAGCGGCTTCTGGTTCTGGCAGGTCCGTTCGTTGAGCCCGACGAACTTTCGCAGTCGATGGGTCTCACCGCCCACTTCGATCCGTGAGCCGTCGACATAAGAGACGGTTCCCTTGCGATTCGCTCGCACCACCATGCTCGAGTTGCTAGCGACGTCTTTTTCCAATCCGGTGCCGACGATGGGGGCTTCGGCCACCAACAGCGGAACGGCTTGTCGTTGCATGTTGGAGCCCATCAACGCGCGGTTGGCATCGTCATGTTCCAAGAACGGAATCAGACCGGCCGAAACACCAACCATCTGGCTGGGGGCCACGTCGATGTACTGCACTTTGTCGGCGCCAACCGCCTCGAAATCGCCATGGTGACGGGCGATCAGCAAGCCATCGCTCAGCTTGCCGTCTCTTGTCGAAGCATCGGCCGGGGCGACGTACGCCTCCGCCTCTTCGTCGGCTCGCAGCCAGACGACATCGTCGGTGAGTTTCCCCTTGTGGACCTTCCGGTAAGGGGTAACCAGGAAACCGTACTCGTCGACCGCGGAATACATTCCGAGGCTGGAAATCAAACCGATGTTCGTACCTTCGGGGGTCTCGATCGGACAAATTCGACCGTAGTGAGAAATATGAACGTCGCGAACTTCGAAACCGGCTCGCTTTCGATTCAAACCACCGGGACCCAACGCCGAAAGACGACGTTCGTGTGTCAACATCGACAGCGGATTGGTCTGGTCGACCACCTGCGAGAGTTCGCCGCGACCAAAGAAGTACTCGACCGCGGCCGAAATACTCTTGGGGTTGATCAGGCTGCGGGGCGTCATCTCTTCGACGTCCTTCAAACTCATTCGCTCTTGCACCGTGCGACGGAGCTTGAGAAAACCCTTGCGCATTTCATCGCTGGCCAGTTCGTCGATCGTTCGCAAACGACGATTGCCAAGGTGATCGATATCGTCGATTTCCGCGGCCGGATCGCCGGAGACGAGTTGGATCAAGTAGCGAATGGACGCGAAGAGATCTTCGGGTCGTAGCGTCATCTCCGACTCGGGTGCCTTGAGGCCCAACTTGCGATTGATGCGGAAACGACCGACCTTGCCGAGGCGATAACGATTCGTATCGAAGAACTTTTCGGCGAACAGCGCCTTGGCCTTCTCCAGTTGCGGCGGATTTCCCGGTCGCAAACGCTGGTAGATTCGCAACAGCGCTTCTTCGTGACTGGCGGTGTTGTCTTCGATCAAGCTGTTGAAGATCAGCATGCTCTTCGGCTCAGGCATCACCTGAACGCTGCTGAGACCCGAAGAACAGATCGTTTCGGTGGCGTTCTTGGAGATCTTGTGACCCGACTCGACAATCACTTCTCCCGCTCGATCGCTCTTGGCCGGGTAAACGATATCGTCGACCGCGATCTTGCCTTCGATCTTCGAGGCGCTGCGACCGTCGACGACCTTCTGCACGGTCGTCTTGTAGAACGACTTGATGATATCGCTGTTGAGACTGTACTTCGGATCCATCGCCCGCAGCAGCGTCATGGCGGAGAACTTACCGCTCTGATCGATGCGGACCGTGAGGGTGTCTTTCTTGCCGACGTTGAGTTCGATCCAGCTCCCTCGTTCGGGAATGATGCGGCAGCTATGCAGCAGGCGATCGCTGGTGTCGGCTTCGCGAACAAAGTCGACGCCGGGCGAACGGTGGAGTTGGCTGACCACGACTCGCTCGGCACCATTGATGATGAATTCACCACCGCCGAGCATGATCGGCATATCGCCCAGATAGACTTCTTCTTCGACCGGCTGTTCCTTGGTCAAACGAAGCCAGACACGGAAAGGTCGACCATACGTCATGCGAAGTTGGCGACATTCGTCCGGCTCGTAGCGCGGCTTGCCCAGCTCGTAGCGAATGTATTCCAACTTGAGCGACTTGTCGTAGCTCTCGATCGGGAAGATCTCTTGCAAGACGCCTTCCAAGCCCATGTCCTTGCGCTTGTCGGAGGCCGTATCGTACTGCAAGAAACGCTCAAAACTAACCGTTTGGATTTCGGTCAGTCCCGGAATGACAAAGTCGTCTTGGCGGCTGCCGAAGCGACGGACTTCCGTCGGGTCGAGGCGTCGTTTGTCCGTGGTTGCCATAGGCGGGTCAACTCCTTCGAGTTCGGAACGTGGCGAAGTCACCAGACGTAGCTGGCGACGGCGGGCGTCACGTCGGGTCGCGAATTTACGTCTCTCACGTCCTTGTCGTCGAACCGATTACGGTTGCCGATCAATCGCTAGCCGGCTGTCGAGATTTCCCGCGATACCAGTCGGCTGGCGAATCGAGGAAACCGCAGGTCGGGCAAATAAAATCGGGCAAATCTTGGCTAATCAGCGCGTACCGCGAGCAGGGAAACGAACGACCATTCAGCTTTGGCGGGGCAATCGTCAAGGGCTGGAGTTGCGATGGATCGCAACCGGTTCGTCGCTGCCACACTCTTACAAGGGCGTGGTTGTCGCTCTGTTGGTTTATGACCGCTCCAGCAACATGGCCTTCAAGGATGGCTCTGTTGCGGAGGGCCAACGGTCGGTTTCGCTATTTGATCGAAGCGGTCGCGCCAGCTTCTTCCAAGGCGGCTTTCACCTTTTCGGCCTCTTCCTTCGAGACACCTTCTTTGACCTTGCCGGGGGCTCCGTCGACCAATTCCTTGGCCTCCTTCAGACCCAAACCGGTTTCGGCTCGGACGACCTTGATCACGCCGATTTTCTTGTCGCCGAAGGCCTCGAGCACGACGTCGAATTCGGTCTGCTCGGCCGCGGCTTCGCCACCTTCGCCACCACCGCCACCAGGCGCGGCCATGACAACGCCACCACCGGCGGCCGGCTCGATACCGTGTTCATCTTTGAGGTAATCGCTCAGCTCTTTGGCTTGCTTGAGCGTGAGCTCGGCGAGCTGGTCACCAAGCGTCTTGGTCTCAGTAGAAAATTCCACCGTGGCCGTTGCTTCGTCACTCATCTGGACTCTTCCTTTCGCTTTCGTCGAAAACTGTTAATCGTCACCGGCAAATTGAAAGCCATCGCGAGCCGTGGCCTCCTGCCAGGGATCCTTCAGTCAACAACTTGCACCGCTAATTGAAAAATTGATTCCCACTTTCGTGTTCGTCATCACCGTTCTATCCACACAACCGAAGCACACGCTTCGGCGACCGGTTGTTAGGTCGCCGCTTCCTCCGCGCCTTCGGATTTCTTCTCGATTTGACTGGCCAGCTTGGCACCGACCCCCAACAGAGCGCCGCTGAGCTGGGCACCCGGGCCGAGCAGTTGTCCCACCAACAGGCTCAATTGCTCTTCGCGACTAGGCCACTTGCTGACCGCCTTCACCTCGTCGGCCGAAAGGGCATTGCCTTCCATCACGCCGCCGCGAGCCTCAAAACCTTCGTATTCCGCCTGGGCACCGATGCGGACGACCTCTTTGGCCAGCGAGACGATATCCTCGCCACCCCACATCACGGCCAGCGTGCCGCGAGCTTCCGTAAACGCCGCTTCCAACGGCGTTCCCGTCGTCGCGCGTCGCGCCAGACTGTTCTTCACGACCATCAACTCCAGACCTTTTTCACGCAGCTCTTTGCGAAGAGCCGACGAGCTATTGGCGTCGAGTCCGATAACGTCGACCAGCAGGGCGCTGTCGACGCCCTCAAGGCGGCTGTGAAAGTGTTGGCTGACCAGGTCTTTGACGTATTTGCTCATAATGACAACCGATGTTCTTCGAGGCGATTCGTCAGAGCGAAGTTCACTCTAACGGCGATTTGCTGTTGTTGTTGCAAGTAGCGGAATCGACGCGATTAATGGAATGACTCAGGGTGGGGATTAAATCGCCAGGCGAATACCAGGACTCATCGTGGCGCTAATGGCGATTCCCCGCAGGTAATGACCTTTCAATGTGTTCGGCTTCATGCTCATGATCCGGTCGATAAACGACTGGATGTTCTCCTCCAACTTGTCGGCTTCGAAGCTGAGTTTGCCCACGACCGCGTGCACAATGCCCGCCTTGTCGTTACGAAACTCGACCTTACCCGCCTTGTACTCTTCAACGACCTTGCCGACATCGGGCGTGACCGTTCCGGCTCGAGGCGAAGGCATCAATCCGCGTGGGCCGAGAGCTCGTCCCAACGGCCCCACCAGGCCCATCATGTCGGGCGAGGCGATGCAGGTATCGAACTCCAGCCAGCCACCTTTGATCTTCTCGGCCAGGTCTTCGGCACCGACGAAATCGGCGCCCGCGGCGGTCGCTTGTTCGGCCGCGGCACCCTTGGCAAAGACCACCACCCGCTTCGATTTACCGATGCCGTGTGGTAGCACGATCGAACCTCGAATGATCTGATCGGCCTGCTTGTCGTCGACCCCCAAACGCATGGCGATCTCGACCGTCTGATCGAACTTGGTGGTGTCGAATTCCTTGAGCAAGGCAACCGCCTCTTTGAGTTCGAGGGTCGTCTTGTCTTTGCATTTGCCGCGGAGGCTCTGCATTCGCTTGCTGGTTTGAGTCATGTTGGTTCGCTACGAATTCTCGAAGGATACGCTGGTTTGTTAGTTCACTCGGTAGGTGGCCTCGATGTGCCGGTTAACTCTCGACAACGTCGAGACCCATGCTGCGTGCCGTTCCTTCGATCATTCGCTTGGCATGATCCACGTCGCGGGCATTGAGATCTTCGATTTTCATCTTGACGATCTCTTCCACCTGCGAGGCGGTGACGGTGCCCACTTTTTCCTTGTGGGGAACTCCCGAACCTTTGGCGATGTTGGCGGCCTTCTTGAGCAGCGCCGCGGCGGGAGGACTCTTGGTGGTAAAGTCGAAACTGCGATCGTTGTAAACGTTGACCACGACCGGAATCGGCATGCCACCGGCCTCTTTGGTTCGATCGTTGAACTGCTGCACAAACTGTCCCAGGTTGATGCCGAAACGGCCCAACGCCGTTCCGACCGGAGGGGCCGGAGTGGCCTGGCCACCGGGGACCTGAAACTTGACCGTGCCTTGTAATTGCTTTGCCATAATTCGTTACCGCTCAAATTTCTGAATGCTGTGGGCTCGTAGCGCTGGTTAACGAGACGCTGCTTCGTCTGCTGTTGGTCCGCGCTAGACCGCTTCGATTTGCCAGTGTTCCAGTTCGACCGGAGTCGAGCGACCAAAAATGTTGATCATCACGGTGACCCGACCACTGGTCGCGTCGACCGACTCGACTTCGCCTTCGAAATTCTCGAAGGTTCCTTCGTTAATCTTGACTTGGTCGCCGATACGGAAGCCGATTTGCAGCTTCGGCTCTTCCGAAACGGTATCCTCGTCTTTCTTGACGATGCGACTGACTTCCTGTGGCAGCATCGGGGTGGGCCGGCCAGCCGAACCGGTGAAATCACCGATGCCGGGTGTTTCGCGGACCAAGAACCACGTCTCATCGTTGATGGCCATGTGCACCACGATGTAGCCGGGATAGAGTTTTCGTTTCACGACACGGCGCTTGCCGGCCTTGAATTCCGTGATCATTTCCACCGGGACGATGATCTCATCGAAGAACTTCTCGAAGCCGGCGATTTTCACACGACGCGTCAGGGCAGCGGCGATCGAATCCTCTCGATTGCTTTGCACCTTGAGAATGTACCAGTCCATCTTGAGATCTTCGGGAGCCGGCTCATCGTCGGTATCGGTGATCTCTTCGAGCGGGGCAACATCGCCCATGTCTTCCGACTCGTAGGCCGCGTCTTCCAGCTCTTCGTCGCTGGAGACATCGTCGTCATCGGCCCACTCGGCGAATTCTTCTTCTTCAGCTTCGACCGCGGGAGTGTCGTCATCGTCGACGCTCTCGCTAGCACCCGCATCGCTCGTCGACACCTCGGTCACGGGAGGCGTGTCGGAACCCGCGGGCATATCTGAGGCAGTCGCTGCCGACGACGCGCTCTCGACGGCGGCGGTGTCCGTAGCGGTGTTATCCGCATCGGGCTCGGCCGGCGTTGCTTCATCTGCGACTGGTTTTTGCTCGTCAACCACGAGTGCCACCCTTTGTTTTCTGTCGTTCCGATCAAGTTCGGAAATCTAGATAACCCCTAAGAACTTAAAGAACCAATTCCAAGCGGCGTCGTAACCAAACAACAGGCCGGCCATGAAGAAGATGGTAAACAACACGACCATCGAACCTCGAATCAACTCGGTCCGGGTGGGCCACGAAACCTTGGTCATTTCCGCTTCGACGCCGATCAAAAAATCGGCAAAGCTGGGCAAATTCACAATTCGATAGGCCAACCAAAAACCGACCGCGACCAGCAAAAAGGGGGCGACCAACGACATGGTCATGTCGCCCTGGCCATACGATTCGCGTAGTCGCCAAGCACCCAACGAAATGATCAGCCAGATCACGGCGAAGGTGACCTGTCGGGCAATCCGACCCTGGTTGCGCTTGTAGAGGCCGGTCTGAAACAGATTGCCGAAGAACGAGCCTGACGCGGCGGCTTTTTCTTGTTTGGCGGTAGACATGCGGTCCCTTTTGCAATTGCGGCTGGGCAATCACGCTCCCGACTCGCCTCCCGTCCACGAGAGTCGCCAAGGGACGATTCAGGAGGGCGGGACGAAAAACGACGAATAGATAGAGCGACGGCGGATGAATTCGTTACGAAAAGCGGTTGGCTACGACGGTACGGTGTTCATGGCAGGGGCGGCGGGAATCGAACTCGCAACCTCTGGTTTTGGAGACCAGCGCTCTGCCAATTGAGCTACACCCCTACATGGCTTTAATCCGGGCAACGCCCGCCGCCGACCGAAGTCGGCCGCGGCGGATGTTCCCGTTTTTCATTTGGCTACTCGATAATCTTGGTGACAACACCCGAACCGACGGTGCGTCCACCTTCGCGAATCGCGAAG